>JGI24707J26582_10000085_pt1 | contig 58525 bp, 48 predicted proteins | sample BioPla1DNA1_FD_26582 | JGI IMG/M metagenome (IMG submission 26582)
TCACGATATGTTTCTTCCCTGCTAATCTCCTCAATGCGTCTGTCTAATCGCTCCAACTTGTTTTGATGATACCGAAAACTGGTTAAGTATTCTTCCAGCGTATCCCCTAGCAATCCTTCCGGACGCAAAGCGTCCAGCCACTTCATATGCGCCTGCGTCCAGTTGCTGCGTGTTCCACTGTACTGATATCCATGCCGCAGACAGAAGGATAGGATTTGTTGTTTGAGCTTCTTAAGCATCTGGCAATGGTCATTGCGCATTCGGATGAATTCCTTGACCTGCTCATCCTCGGCGCTGGGAACATGAACAGGGCTGTAAGTGCCGTATGCCAGACATTGTGCGATATTTGCGGCATCGCGTCCGTCAGTCTTGACCCGCTTTCCGCCACGCGGTGACGGCATCGTAGTGGGTGCTAAAATTACGCATTCAATATTCATTTTGGTTAACTGATGGTACAGTATGTATCCAAGACAGCCTGCCTCATATCCGCAGACAATTCGTGTTTCCTGCCCATATTTCTCCTTAAGGCGGTGCACATAGGCAACGATCCTGCGGTAATCACTATCTGTTTTGACGATTCCTGACGGCGTTTTCATCTCCAAAGCAAAATGTGCCAAAGTAAAACTGTCCCGATGTACATCCATTCCTACATAAAGTGTGCTATAATGTTTCATGTAATGCCTCCTACTTTGTATGTGGTAATTCCTGTGGATAGTTTCATCTTAAAGGTAAATCCTCGTTTCTACAAATCCCGGGGGCATTACATATTGTCTAATCTCAGCCTAAATCAGCTTTATTTTGCGTGCCTTTTCCGTTTTGTCTTTGTTTTACTAAGTCAACATAGCACCACTATGTTTCTTTCGCCAAGCTTTGCCAAATCAAAAAATTCGCTGCAATCTATACACTGATTTAGGCTGAGATAAGTATAAAACTCCTATTTGATATTATTCTGTATATTAACAGAAGTAATGCATTCAACTACAAAATATGCTGCGAAAAAATCCCAAAAACCCGATTGACTTATCATGTAAATCAATCGGGTTTCCTATCTATAGCTTACTTAAGGTATAGTAAACTAATTTACCGTAACCGGCACTTCAACTGGATAACTGCCTTTAGGCACACCATCCTCAAAAACCACTTGCATACTACCTTTAATAGACAAGGTAACTTCATTGTCGGATAAAAGCTCAAAGCCCTGTTGAATGTCATGCAATGTTTCACCGCCTTGTATGGGGGTTACAAGCTTAAATTTATCATCCACATGTTTTAGATTAGGTTTAAGTGTAACACCGTCTTGCTTGGCGGTAAGTAAGAAACTTCCATGCGTAACCTTTTGTTTTTCGGAACCATTCTTCCAATCATAGGTTACAATCAAAATCTTTTCGTCCGGTTTATCCGGATTAGGTGTAATAGTATTAGTACTTACAATAGTAATGTGATTTGTTTCATCCACCTGAATGTCTTCATTTACGGTACCCGTCTTTGGCGGCACAAAAGAGGTAAAAACCTTATCTACATTTTTCTTGCTACATGCTGACAATCCAAAAAGGCAAACAAGTATTAGCAGGAGAACACACGCTCGTTTCATTATGCATCTTCTCCTTTTTGTTCTGTTGCCTCCTTAGCCTTACCATTTTCCTCTTCGCTTTCCGTTTCCGAGGCGGAAACCAAACCAGTTGCTTCGCCAATTCTTGTAGCGCCACGGGTAATTGTGGCTCGAGTTGTTTCCATAGCAGCATCGCCCAATGCCTCTTCAGTTTTTCTAGCGGTAGCTTCTAGCTCTTCAGCCTTATCCAGTATTTCCTGTTTTTCGCTTTCGCTTATTGGTTCACCGGTCAACTCTCTTACTGTTTCTTTGCTTGGCTCTTGGAAGCCCATTATTAAGGTTAGAACGAAGGTAGCCACAAAGGCGATAGCAATACAGATAACTGCATTTATCAAATTGGAGGTAGGCGTGGAGTAACCCACAAGCGACAGGAGACCCGGAGTTACAAAGCTTTGCGCTCTTATACCCGTAATGCCTGCATAAAAACCGGCTAACCCACCGCCGATTACCGAGGCAATAAGCGGTTTTTGTAGCGGAATAGCAATACCATACAGGGAGGATTGTGAAATACCGAAAAAGGAAGTAATGCCCGAAGAAGCGCAATAGCTCTTGTAGGATTTCTGCTTAGCGCGAACTGCAACCGCAAAAGAGGCACCCGCAAGCGCAATATTAGATGCCATCATACCGGGCATAAGCACCGTATCGTAACCCAGCTGCGCAAGGTTTTGCGTAGCAACAGGGAATAGCGAGTAATGCGAACCAGTTATAACAAGGAAAGGACTTGCTGCCCCTACTAATGTTGGTACTAACCATGGCACTCTAGTATTAAGCCATGTAATTACAAAAGCCAAACCGTCGCCTACCCAAGTTCCGATTGGTCCCAAGATTATTATGCCGGCAAGACATGTAATAAACAGCGTCAATACCGGAAATAAAATTGAGCGCAACAAATCGGGGATAGTTTTCTTAAGCAGCGGTTCTATCTTAGATTGAAAAAATACAATCAGAATTATGGGCAACACACTGCTTTCATACTTTACATAGGTGATAGGTATCTTGCCGAACAATGTCAAGTCCCAGCCTACGCTGTTAGCCCAACTGAACAAATTTGTTATGTTGGGGTAAAGCAGGAAAGCAGCCACCGCAGCCGCCAAAAACGGCGTTGCGCCGAAAACATTGGCGCTGGATATAGCCAGGAATATAGGCAGGAAGTAAAACACCGCATTTCCTAGACCATCCAAAAAGATATAGCTGCTGCTTACCCTTGATATCGCTCCGATTTGCAGCAAAATATCGCGCAATGCCTGCAGCACACCTGCACCAATGATAACGATTAGGATCGGTTTAAAAATACCGCCTATCATATCAAAAACATTAAACTTCTTTTTCTCCTCAAGCATCTCTTTGCCAGAGAGCGTTTTTTCTTTAGCCATATATATTACTCCATTTCATTTAATCCTTGAGCCAAATATGTATGATTTTGATCTTATTTTTTGTAATCAAAGTCTGGAATATTGAGCCAGCGGTCTCTAAGCAGGCGAGCAGCGGCTTTCGGTTCACGCGCTCTTGTAAATACGCCTTTTTTGTTGCCTTGGACACGGTTTATGCCCGTCTTTGTTTCAAAGTCTGCAAAATTCCACACCTGCTCACCTATAAAGAAATCATAGCGGTCAAAGACACGGGAGTTAATCTCATAGTATTTTACCTGATAATCTTCAGTGAAAGGAATATCATCCACCGCATGTAAGCCGGCTACCGTATCCGCCCCGTATTCGCAGAACATTATAGGCTTGTCGGGATATTTTTCATGCCATTTTTCCAAATCTTCTATTAAATGTTTCTCTGCGCTGGCAAAATCGGCGGTGTCCCAATACCAGCCAAAATATCTGTTAAGGCAGATGACATCCACTAAATCCGTACAGACATCTTTATCTACGCCGCAAATCTGGAAGTTGACATAGGTAAAGGGGCGATTTTGGGGATCAAGTTTGCGCGAATATTCAAAAATATGCTCAAAATACTCCCGCGCACCGGGACCTGCGGAATCTGGCTCATTCATGACTGACCACATAACAACACAGGCGTGGTTCTTATCGCGCTTAATCAGCTCATACATCGCTTGTTCATGCGCTTCTTTGGTGTTCAAAACCGACCATGTGGATTTTGCCGCCATGCCGCTCGCCGAATCTACGCTGAAGCCCTCAAACATACCTACAGCGGCGCACTCATCAATAACGACGATGCCTTCTCTATCGCACAGCCGCATCATTTCCTCAGAATACGGATAGTGAGATGTACGGAACGAGTTAGCGCCCATCCAGCGCATAAGATTGATGTCAGCCACATTATAAGCTTCATTGATGCCGCGACCGTTGATATAGGTATCCTCATGCTTGCCATATCCCTTAAAGTAAAATGGCTTGCCGTTGATTAAAAATTGACTATTCTTTACTTCAACCGTACGGATACCGAACTCTTCTTCATAAACATCAATTAATTCATCCGCTTTATAAAGCTCTACGCGCGCCTTATAGAGATAAGCATTTAGCGGCTGCCAAAGCTTAATATCTTTAAGGGAAACTATTGCATTTTCTCCCTCTCCTTTACCCACTACACTATCGTTAGCGTCAAGGATAGTAACCTTTACATTATCAAAATCACCTTTAGCGCAAGTTGCTACTTTTACATCAGCAGAAAGTGCAGCCAAATCTACATCGTAAGAAATGGCGATATCTTCCAGATAGGATTTCGGTGTCGTATAGATGCGTACATACCTATTAAGACCCGCGTAGTTAAAGAAATCAAAGTTTTCTGAAAGCTTGCGGACAATTCTTCCGTCCTCCATCTTAGTTTCAGAATAATTGCCGACCGGAAGACTTGTATAATCTATGCGGTTGCTAAGTTTAACACTTACACGGTTTTTTCCCGGGTGGATAACATCCTGTATTTCGGCTTCAAAAGGTATATAGCCACCCTTATGGCGCACTACAAACTTTCCGTTGACATATACATCCGCTTCATGGGTCGCTGCGTCAAGACGTAAAACCACCCTTTGGTTTAAAAGAAAATCCGGTATAACGAACTCTCTTTCATACCAGACATAACCGACATGCATTCTGATATCACGGGTAACACCTTGATCGTTGAATGAGCCGGGAACAAACATATGGCGGTCCGTTTCAAGCGGTGTACTGACATCATTGGGTGCCCTGTCGTCTTCCAGCTTAAATTTCCAAATACCATTTAAGTCTTGGACAGTGCGTGTTTTTGTACTGATTGGATACAACATTCTAAGCCCTCCTTGATAATCTTGTATCAATTAAGGGATTTTATGAATTATTTTTTCAGTGGGACTGCCATCAATATCCCTAACAAATATTCTCCTTTAATTGACACAATACTTCTGGTTTTTCACCTTTTTAGATTTTTTTTACTTTGACAGCATTAAATTCAATTAAGTTTAATCATTTTCGATACATTTGTCAAGCAAAATTGAGCTTTTCGCGAAATTTTCTAGATTGCAATTCCTAACGGATATATTTTACATGTTTTTTATATATCCCACATGTTTTTGGATATTTCCATATAGAAAAGGCAGAAAATATATCTATATATGCTATTTGCGCCATGATATATTTGCCTTTAGGGAATAGAGGGGAAATACAGCAATTAACATTGTACTATATGAATATTCTAACAAAAAAACATATGCATAATAGAGCATATTAAGCTGAAAACTTATATATAGGCAATAAATATTTCCAAGCTATGAAGAATTATTGAAAAGTGCTTGCATTTCCTTGCCTTTTTAGTGTAGAATATAGGCGATGAATTTCGCTTCAAGTATTACTTGGGCATGAAAGGGTGATCTTATTGGCTACTAAAATATTACTCGTCGATGACGAACCATTGATAATCAAAGGATTAAAATATACGCTTGAGAAAGATGGTTACGAAACTTTTGCTGCATACAACGGTGAAGATGCGCTAGAAATATTCCAAAACGAGGATATTGACCTAGTTCTTCTAGATGTTATGCTCCCCAAAATGGACGGTATTGCGGTATGCCAGCGTATAAGGGAAACCAGCGATGTGCCTATTATAATGCTAACTGCAAAGGGCGAGGATATGGATAAGATCTTAGGCCTTGAATACGGCGCTGACGACTATATGACAAAACCCTTTAACATACTTGAAGTTAAAATGCGTATTAAAACCATACTTCGCAGAGCGCAACAATATGCCCCAAGCGAAGATACTAATATCCATAAGGTTGGCGATTTGGAGCTTAATGTGCTCAACAGGTCCGTAACCCTTGCAGATAAGGATATACGCCTTACAGCAAAAGAATTTGACCTTATGCTCCTTTTTATAACCAACCCAGGGCGCGTATTTACACGCGAGGAGATACTGGATTCCGTATGGAAGAACGACTATTCCGGCGATGCAAGAACGGTAGACGTACATATACGCAGGCTTCGTGAAAAAATAGAGCAAAACCCCGCCCAGCCTGAATATATATATACCAAGTGGGGGGTGGGCTACTATTTCACTAGCCGCGAAAGCTAATCCGTTAAAGAGCATAAGGAGCAAAATCCTCCTGGCTTTTTTACTTATTATCGGATCTTCTTTCTTTATAATGGCAGCTATGCTCACCGATATGCTTGGCAATTATATGTACAAACAGCGTATAGGGCAGGATAGGATAGGGCTAGAAAAATGGGCTGTTCAGACAGCCCCTTATTTATATTCCGCAGATAGTGAAGAAATATATGAAAGAGTAAAGCTTGCAAGCAATGAATTGTCGGGCAGAGTGCTTTTGGTTGACAGCGACGGAAAAATACAGGCAGACGCATATAGCGAGCTTGAAGGAATGCGCCTTGATTTGCCTGAAATAGCTTCCGTACTTGTTAGCGGCAACACCGCCTCATATGGCGTACATGAACTAAGCCAACATGCAAGCACAATATTTGAAAAAAGCATATATAAATACCTACCGGAAAGCTGGGTAAGCGTAAGCACAGCCTGCCTTGTTGAGGCGGCGGATGTAATAGGTGTAATAGTATTAATATCATCAGTAAACGATATGATGCAAAGCCTATATCTATTACAGAACAATATGCTTATGCTTTTTGTTATTATTGCGCTTGTCGCTATGATAAGCGGAACTGTACTTTCAAGTGTAATTGCAAATCCCCTTAAGGACTTAACGCGCGGTATACAGCGCATGGGTAAGGGGGATTTTTCCGTTAGAGTGCCTGAAAAAGGCAGCGGAGAGCTCTTCCATATGGCGCAGGCATTCAACAGCATGACAGAACGCATAGAAACGCTGGATAACTCGCGTAATCAATTCGTTTCAGATGCCAGCCATGAGCTTAAAACCCCGCTTGCAACCATGAAAATTATGATAGAGAGCCTCATATATCAACCCGATATGGAGGAAGAACTGCGCACCGAATTTTTAAGCGATGTGAACTCCGAAATAGATAGGCTAAGCGCAATAGTTTCTGACCTTCTTACACTGGTACATGCAGACGCGCATACTATAAAGCTTTCAAGGAACCGCATGAGCCTTGCATCGGTTGTAAAAGAGGTCGCCCATAGGCTTGAGCCTCTAATATCGCAAAGGGAACAAGAACTTGAACTTGATATTCAAGATAGCTGTGATATGTATGCGGATAGGTCAAAACTTGAGCAAGTTGTATATAACCTTATGGAAAATGCCGTAAAATATTCGCACACCGGCGGAAAAATAAAAGTAAGCCTTTATAGAGATGGCAAAGATGCAAGGCTAACAGTTAAAGACGATGGCGACGGCATGTCCGAAGAAAGCTTAAAGCATATATTTGAGCGTTTCTATAGAGTTGATAAGGCGCGCAGCAGGGAAACAGGCGGCACGGGGCTTGGGCTATCCATTTCAAAACAGATGGTAACATTGCATTCGGGTAAAATTTACGCTGAAAGCGAAGAAGGTAAAGGTAGCACCTTTACCGTAATATTGCCGCTTACCACCGGTTAATCTACAATACCGGGGTTTCTTATAAATTCTCCTGGCAAGAAAATTATATCCGAAAAGCTTTCGGGCTGCTCTCCTGAAACAAAAAACCTAACACGCCTTATGCCCCTAAGTTCGCACATGGTGTTTACTATTGAATATATAGCTAGTCTGCTTTCATCTGTGCTTAAATTATTAAAGCTTTCACTAAAATTATTTGACATGTTTAATAGCAGCGTATCGCCTTCCATTGTATAACCTATAAGATCAGAAGCGGAAACACCCCCTGCAAGTGCCTTTTTAAGACCGCGGGCGGACAGATATTGGTCGGCATCCTGCGTTAGCATATCAAAAATATATCTTACATTTTGGCTTTCATTGCTAGGTACTGTAACGAGCGTTTTTTGTAATTTGCCCCTCTCGTTTGCGTAGTACACAGGTATTTGATCTGTAATAAAGGGAGTAAAATCACGCCTGCGTATAAGACCGTTTTCAAACTGCATCTCTCGCTTACCTGTAACAAGCCCTGTGGGCGCAAGCGCGCTTATGGTTTCATTACCCACCTGTATTCTTATACCTGCAATGTTCGGTAAAAATGTTGTAAGCGTAAGGGTAATAGAAGCTACCATAATTGAGCGGGGAATACCCGCATTTATAAACACATCGTTAGCTTCGGAAAGAAAACTCAGAAAAATTTCCTGCCCTCCCCCCGTTGTACTGGTAGTTATATATATATCCTCTTTAAGTAGTGCCATTAGCTCAGGAAACACGCAGGTGTTTATATCTGTAGATTCCTTTGAGCTTAGCGCTACTAATAGGCTTTCCACCATGTTTTCAAGGCTGGAATCGAAAAATGTTACTGCTCTTGTTTCTGCCATTACGCCCTTGCCAAGAAGCGCAGGATAGTAAAGCGTTGCATTTAATGTAAAACGACCTGATGAGGCTTGTTTTTCCCACAGACTTTCCTCGTTCTTAGTTTTGCGAAGGCTACCCATAGGCAGACTGGAGGCTATATCAACGCCCGTCTGCTTATCCGCAACAAGCACATTTACATATTGTATATCCCCCCACTGGCAGAGGGTATTTGTAATAGCACGGCATAGCTGCTCCATGGCTGCATTATTGAGCGCAAGCGCTGAAGCGTCTAGATTTACAGTGGCGGTATTGCCTGAAATTTCAACAGGTCTACCTGCATATAGGCTTATTTCGGTATCTTTTGCTATTGGCTCTGAAACCTCATCACCTGTGAATGAAAAAAGGCGGCTTAGCACGGTTTCAGCGGGGTGCCTATTTGGCGGCAGAGACATCTTAACCGGAACTGCAGCAAGCTGCTGAGTTGCTTTTGCGGGTAAATATAACATCACTGTTTCTATACGCTTGCGCTGCTCATCCCCATCCGGCGGCTGATATACGCTTAGCGCAGGCGCAAGCGTAACAGCGGGTAGGTTGCTGCTCTCAATTTTAGGAGAACAGGCTGTAAGCGCCATACAAGCGGATAATAGCAGACAAAGCAAAGCCGTTTCCCTCATGGGCTTACCTCTAATAAGGATTTAATAGATGTATATTCTATACGCCACACTCCCTCATCATATACAAGGCGGATAGGCAGGTTCTTTATTTCCTTTGTAATACCTTCCTTTGATTGTAAAGTTGCATTCAGCATAAGTATTGCCATATTGCTGCCAGGTGTGCAGGTTCCTCTAGTTACAGAATATTCAGATAGTATAGGCAAATCGGAAAGCGCGCTCTCAAGGTTGAATATCCATTTTTGCATGTCAGTAAAATCTGTACGCTGCCACGCATCAAACATGAATTTAGCACAAACATCGGGCGTTATTATATAGCCTTCCTCGCGATAAAGAGGGTCTATGAGCTTATTTTCGTCCGATAAAAAATAATTTGTGGAAAGGCGCATAGAACGGTTCTTATCTATATCGCCCTTTATAAGCACCTGCACATATGCGTAGTCCGTATTTTCAGTTACAGTGCAGCTAAGAGCCGCCATGGCAAGCTTTCGCCTTAATATGCCTTCTCCATCTTTATATTTTTCATCAAAGCGCATATATTCATCGGGATACCTATCCATTATATGCTCATTAAATGTTACAAAAAGAAGATTCCCCTTGCCCCAAGTGGTTACAATATCGGTATTATCAGGAAATAGCGGCGAAAAATGCGGATATACGCTTGAAGGTCCCTTTACGAGCGCGCGCAAAAGCTCAGTTTCGTATGAGGCTGAGGGAGAAACAAATATCTTGCGCTTTTCAGGAGCCAGATAAGGAGTATTGGTAAACCTAAAATACAGCACGCTATCCTTCAACATCCCCTCATCGCTTGTAAAACAGGCGGAAGCATATAAACAAATAATGCCTGTAAGCATTAAAATAATAAGTCTATTTATTTTTTGCATTTGATGTTTTCTCTTCTTTTCCGGTAGCTGCGCCTATGCAGTGCCCGCGCAATAGGTTTATAGTGCGCTCAAGCGCATCCCTGCTGTTTTTCCAAGGGGCTGCATGGTTGCGGTAATCAAACTTGCGGGTAAACCAGTCTATATCTTCCTTATGTGTATCTATTTTTTTAAGCATCATTTCGCGCATATCATCTAAAAACTTTATATATAAATTATTTGAATAACTATCCCTTGCCATATCAACTAGCAGACTAAGGTCTACCAGACATACTCCCTTTGAAGATAAAAAACGCTCATTAAAAGCGTTGTCGGTTTTGTATAGGTGCAAAAAAGAATATGCGAAGCGCTTCATATTTTCGCTTAAATCATCGCATATTATACATGTATCTATCAAGCTCTCAAATGTATTGTCAACTTTAGCTGCTTGCTTTGAAAATAGAGATTTTTTCGGAGCTTTTGAAGCGCTGTCAAAGGCTTTTATAAGTTTTTCACTCAATACATCAAGGTGGGATTGCATTAAAAGAGAGTGACCCAGCTTATTCTCCATAGCAAATAGCATCTGCTGGTGATTAGCACAAAAACCCTTATCATTTACCCTAATGCGGGTATCCGGCTCCATAACGGATGCTCCAAGGTAACGTTCAACTAATAGATTTTCAGTTTTATCCCTAAGCGCGCAAAACAAACAGGCGCTATCTAAATTAAGCGCATCCCATATCGGAATTGTGTCTATTTGATAGCGCATATCAATCCCTACTGGGTGCGCGGCAAGTTACGCAGGGCACGAGCTGAGAAAACTCAGGCTTATTTATATCACCAAAATAGAATGAGGCGGTCATAGGCAGGTATTCAGGCAAAAGGCTTGGGCAGTTTGGGTCTAGATGGTAGAACCTTCCGCCATTTGGATTATAGTAAAGCCTAGTATCAGCCGGAGGCGTGGCAGTTGGCACTATGGTTGCAATGGTGCGGGCTGCAATCTCCGCCTCGGTTTCTATTATGCCTATAGAGCTTAGAGAGCGGGGGTCTACATACCACTCATTGTTAATCCTAACCATAAGCACCTGGAAACGATGTGTTTCAGGGGGATTGCCATTGCTCTTGTCTATTACAGCGTTCATATGTATGGTGCGAGTCTGGTCTGAATCATTGCCGGTTATTTCAAGCACATCGTAGGATACTATGGTACGGTTTGCGCGAAGGTGGAACATTGCGGTTTCAGCGCTATCCTGCTGGTTTATCCATGAAGGCAGACAGTAGCTCGCCATTTCGGCATAGTTTATCCTGCTCCATGCGCCCATAAAATCCTGAAGGCGCTGCTGGGCAAAGGAAGCGTTCCCGGGGTTTGGAGTGGCTGTAGGCCCTGCCAGTTGCTGCTGGTTTTGCATCATAGAAATCATGCTGGCAGAAAGAAGAGAATCCTTAGCGCTTTGGTCACCCTGCACAGTTGAAGCGGTGGTATCCTGCACCACTTTCGGCGGGCTTAAAAGCACCGCAAACAGCGCAACTACAACCATAGCAATATGCAAAATAGTAAGCGTTGCCCTTGCGTTTGTTAAAAAGGCGGAGAATATCCAAGCAACCATTAAACTAAGCACGGATAGAGCCGCAAATATAAGGAATAACAAATTATCCTTTACAAAAAGCGATACAACAAATAAAAGCGGAAGTATTACAATAAGCAATAGCTGAAGCAAGGGAAAATTATGTGCACTACGCGCAGGGCGAGATGAAGCTATGCCCGGCGTTTTTGGCGCTGCCTTGCTCCTCTTTTTTGCCTGTTTTAAGTTTTGTAACGGTGCGCTAGAGTACCGATTGCGATTTTCGCTCATATTGCTCCTTCTAAATAATCATAAAGAGTATAACAATAGTATATCATATATTAACAAAATGTAAATATAAGTGAAGTAATTGGTGCTATTCGTCTTTAACTATAATATTTTCCCTGCCCACAAGCGAGCTAAGCAGGGATATATCCTCTTGAGCCTGTACTTTGGCTTTAGTGGAAGGCTTGTTTGAAATAAGCTTAGCTTCAAATGTTACGCTTTTTTTCATCTGCTCAGATAGCAGTTTTTCAATTGCGTTCTTTCTTGCATCTTCATTCATAAAAGCTAGATAGGCTTCCTTGCCCTTTTCATAATGCAATGTAAACTTGCCATCTAAATAACCGCCGTACTTTCCCTGCTGTATTATGCCAAAGGAACTTGCAAGCTCCTTTTGGGCGCGCTTTAACATGCTGTTCCAAGCATCTTTTGGAGTTATTTCGTCTGCTTTTTCTTCAGCGATATTTTCATCAACATTTGCGGCTGGCTTTTCATCACTTTTTTCTTTTTGAGGTTCTTCTTTAGCAAAATCAACAACTTCGAGTTTTTGTTCAACATTAGCCACATCAGCAACTTCAAATTTGTCTTTTTCCTTCACAGTTTGGGGCGCTATATTATCCTCTGCCTTAATAACATCCTCTGCTGCTTCATTAACATATGCAGTGCTATTTGTTGCTTCAAGCTCTATATCTGAATCAGGCACAGGAGCCACATCTTTTTCAGTTTCAATTTTATTGAATGAACTATACTCAATATTTCCCGCTTTGATTGCGCTTATGTTTTTTTCAAGCTCGTCTATCCTTGCCTTAAGGGCTATAACATCGTCATCCGTATTTGCAGAAAGACAGGCTCTGAGCGCAAACGCTTCAAGGTTTCCCCTTGGAGAGGAAGACCATTTTGAGCTAGCCTCGGTTTTCATGCACTCCTCAAGCAGCAGTATTAGCCTTGCAACGCTTGTTTTTTTAGCCTGCTCCTGCATACTGAGGCGCATAGAATCAGCCTTACCTTCTATTGGCGCAAGCGCAAGTGAAATGAGCTCTCTTATATACCTAGAAAAGTTGTTTAAAAACACCTGCGTTTCTTTGCCTGCAAGCATAAGTTCGTCTATGAGCTTAAGGCAAGCGTTCATATCCTTGCTTATTATTGCATCGAAAAATTCATATAAAAATTCACGGCTCACGCTGCCTATTATAGTGCGTACATTTTCTTCTAATAGCTCTTTGCCCGGCTCCAGACACATATCCATAAGGCTCCAAGCATCGCGCATACTGCCCTCAGCAGCCATGGCGATAATTTCAAGCGCTTCTTCTTCGTAAGGGTTATCATCAAGCGCTATTTTAATCCTTGATATTATATCCTCCTCAGATATCCTGCCAAAATCAAAACGTTGGCAGCGGGATAATATTGTTGCGGGTAGTTTTTGCGGCTCTGTTGTTGCGAGTATGAACACCATGTACGAGGGCGGCTCTTCCAGCGTTTTAAGCAGCGCATTGAAAGCTGCATTTGAAAGCATATGAACTTCGTCTATTATATACACCTTGTACTTTGCTTGCTGGGGCGGGTAGTTTACTTTTTCAAGCATATCGCGTATTTCTTCTACCCTGCTGTTGCTTGCGGCATCCATCTCGAAAATATCTATTGAAGCGTCCCTAAGTATAGTATCGCAGCTATCGCACACAAGGCAGGGGTCGCCATCTGAAGGTTGAATACAGTTTATAGCCATAGCAAGTATCCGCGCAGCGCTTGTCTTGCCCGTTCCCCTTGTGCCACAGAATAGATAGGCATGTGCAATATGTCCGGTTGCCACCTGGTTTTTAAGCGTTTTTACTATTGAATCCTGCCCCACCATGTCGGAAAATGTTCTGGGGCGCCACTTACGATATAAGGATTGATACAAGACTTTCTCCTCTTTACTATTCTTCATTCCATGCTAGGAAACCTTCGCCCAGCGTTTCATGTGCATCGGTTACAAACATAAATGCCTTTTCATCTTCCTCCCATACTATTTCTTTAAGGGAGATTATTTCTATACGGTTTACAACGCAAAGCAATAGCGATACTTTTTCGCCACTGTACCCGCCCTTTGCGTTGAGTACAGTTACGCCGCGCTCCATTTCATGTAATATGCGGTGTTTAATTTTTTCAAACTCGTCTGATATGATATAACATACCTTGTTTACACTAATGCCAGTTATCACAAAATCCAGCGCCTTTGTACACACAAATACCGCAATGGCAGCGTACATGGCGTGCTGCATACTCATGGTAAGTCCGGCGATTAGTACAACGGTAAAATCGATTACGAATAGAAATAGACCAACGGAAATAACCGGAAAGCGCTTATGCACCATTTTGGCTATAAGGTCTGTTCCCCCGCTGGTAGCCCCACCCCTTAATATAAAAGCCAGTCCAAAGCCAAGAAGCGCCCCGCCAAAAAACGAGGCGAGCAGAGAATCATCTGTTAAAGCGTCAAGCTTTATAACATCAATACAAAGTGAGAATAATACAGTTGCAAACAGAGTCCTAATAACAAAACGCCTTCCCATGCTATGATAACCGATAATAAATAGTGGAATATTCATTAAAAGACTTGTTATACCTACCGGAAAACCCCAAAGATAGTTCATTACAGTAGCTAAACCCGTTACGCCGCCAGGCGCTATGTTATTTGGTACTAAGAAAAGCGGGTATGCCAGCGCACCCATTATACATCCGAAAACTATTTGTATATATGCCAGCGCAATTTGATTCATAGACGAATTTTTCAGCGCCTTCACTTAAACCTCCATGCTCCACTATACAGTGGATTGATACTATATAGGATTATACCATATTTCCTGTCATTATTAAAATTTTTATATACAGTGGAAATACAAAACGGGCAATAATATTTTCGCCCGTTTTGGGTACATATATTACTATACGGCGTATATTATTTCTTAGTAAGATATTTACGCATATCTATGATACAGGCTATAAGTATAACTGCACCTTTTATTATATATGTAGTATTTCCGCTAATTCCAAGGAATGTCATGCCGTTTATAATAAGCTGCATTAGGAAAACGCCTAGTATTACTCCGCTTATTTTTCCAATACCACCTACAAAGGAAACACCACCTATAACGCAGGCAGCTATTGCATCCGCCTCATAGTTAAGCCCCAATGTACCCGTTGATGCGCCAAGACGCGCAGCCTCTATAAAACCTGTATAACCGTAGCAAGCGCCCGCAAGCGTAAATACCGCGATTATTGTAAAAGCGACATTTACACCGGACACCCTCGCCGCTTCCTCGTTTGAACCTACGGCGAACATGTTTTTACCAAAGCGCGTTTTATTCCATACTACCCACATTATGCCTGCCATTATAAGCGCCAAGGCCACATATGTATTTACCGCAGTAGTGCTCACTCTAAATAGAGGCTTTGTAACAAAATCCGTAGTGTAGCTAGGGTCAAGGCTTGAAATCTGCTTTGCATTACTTATGGTAAGGTATATACCGTATGTTATCATCTGTGTTGACAGGGTAACTATAAAGGGGTGTACCTTAAACTTGGCTACACAAAAACCGTTAAGCAGACCTATAAGCGCACCTATTAGCACAGATAAAAGTAGAACAAGGAACACTGGTTGTGGTCCTACATTCTCTAAAAATTTTCCTATAATGCCTGACTTTTGAAGGAAAATAGAGCTTACAAAGGCGCTCAAACCTACTATCCTTCCGGCGCTAAGGTCGGTACCGGCAAGTATAATACATCCTGCAACCCCAAGGGCTATTGGCAGCCTTGCGGCAGTTAGGGTTAATATATTTATTATAGAGGCGGGCTGAAGGAAGGTGGGGCGCTGTATCTGTATATATATTACCAGCAGTATGATGATAAATATCATAGCCCTATCTAGGAACCAGTCTCCTATAAAACGCCTCTTATCTCTAGGTGAAAGCGCATTATACTCGTCTATTCGCGTTGCCAGCCTGCCTTTTCTAGGCATATTACTCTGTGTGCTCAAAATTAATACCTCCGTATACTCACTATGCGTACTTTGCCGCAAGCGTCATAATTTCCTCTTGGCTTGTATTATCTGCGTCGACTTCGCCCGCAAGACGACCCTCGCTCATTACAAGTATCCTGTCGCATACGCCAATTAATTCTGGCATTTCAGAGGATACCATTATTATTGAATCCCCCTCCCTTGCCATGTCAATTATAAGCTGGTATATCTCATACTTAGCGCCAACATCTATACCGCGAGTAGGCTCATCTAACAAGAAAATATCAGGGCGCGTTAAAAGCCACCTACCAAAAACCACCTTCTGCTGATTACCACCCGACAGAGCGCGTATGCGGGTTTCCTGTGAAGGCGTTTTTATGCTTAACTTTTTAATGCTGTCATTTGTGGCAGCGCGTATTTTTTTATCGCTAAGCAGAAACTTATTCGCCTTTAACGATTTAAGGCTGGCTATAACTGTATTTTCCTTAACAGACAGGATATTGAATATACCCGTCGCCCTGCGCTCCTCAGTTACCATGGCAAAGCCATTTTTGACAGATTCTTCAGGAGATTTGTTGAATACCTCTTTACCGTTTTTGTAAATTCTGCCGTCTTTTCTCGTAGCAGAGCCGAATATATTTTCAAGCAGCTCTGTTCTGCCTGAGCCGTCAAGCCCTGCTACTCCAAGTATCTCACCCTTTTTTAGTTCAAATGAAACATCTTTAAGGTTTGAGTACATGGCGCTAAGCCCATCTACTCGAAGAACCACCTCATCAGATACATCATGCTGCTTAGGCGGGAAACGGTTTGTAAGCTCCCTACCTACCATGAGGCGTATTATTTCATCCATAGTAATATCGTTAGAGGGTTTCGTGGCGACCCATTTGCCATCGCGCATTATAGTAACCTCATCAGATATTCTTAGAATTTCTTCCATCTTGTGGGAAATATATATAATGCCACAACCTCTCTCCTTGAGCATGTTAATTATTCTAAATAAATGCTCAACCTCTACTTCAGTAAGGGAGGAGGTGGGCTCATCAAGCACTATTATTTTTGCATTGTATGAAACCGCCTTGGCAATTTCAACCATCTGACGCTGCGAAACAGGCATAGTATCCATACGAGCTTTAGGGTCTATAGGTATTTCAAGCTTGTCGAATATTTCCTTGGTTGCGTCGTACATCTTCTTTTCGGATAGAAAAGGCAGATGTTCATTTGCGCGCATCTGCTTATAGCGACCAAGCCATATATTATCCATAACATTGCGCTTTAAGGCTTGATTAAGCTCCTGATGCACCATTGCAACGCCATTATCAAGCGCCTCTCTTGGGGTTTGAAAATCAACCTTTTTGCCTTCAAAAAAAATTTCCCCTTCGTCTTTAGCATATATACCAAACAGGCACTTCATTAGTGTAGACTTACCTGCGCCATTTTCACCCATCAAGGCATGTACGGAGCCGTGGCGCAGGGTAAAGCTTACATCATCAAGCGCCTTTACCCCGGGGAATGACTTGCTTACATGTTCCATGCGCAATAGCGCGGAGTCCCTCATGTAAAAATCCTCCTTAAATAAATTGCACCGCGGAGGATTACCCTCCGCGATGCTAGAAATATTATTCGCCTGTGTATGCAGAGTACGGAATATCTACACGCCAGCCTTCAACCTGTACATAGTTTTCGTTAAGGTCTTCAAACTTGTCCTTACCGTCTATCATATTTTTGATTAGGGTTGCTACAGCATCTGCCATACCGACAGCATCCTGCTTAATGGTACCTACCATACGGCCATTTGCGATAAGCTCCTGCGCTGTTGCGGTTGCGTCAACGCCAAATACGGGTATTACGGGGTCGCCTTCATTTCCGGTGTTATAGCCGGCATTTGTAAGGGCGTTTACTGCGCCAAGCGCCATATCATCATTGTTGGCGATTACAAGCTCTACCATATTGTTGTTAGCAGCGTTGTACTGCGCCAAAATGGTGCTCATGTATTCAAAGGAAGCGGTGTTAGACCATGTGCCTGCCTGGTCAACTAGATATTTGTTTTCGTTTGCATCGTCATAGAATTTAAGCTCGGGTTTGCCTGCAGCTACCAGCTTAGCATTTGCATTCTCTACGCCGTACTTTGTGCGGGAGATGGCTTCCATGTTCGCCTCATCACCCTTGAACATTACATAGCTTATTACTCCATCGCCGTTTAAATCTAGCTTGTCATAGTTTTCTAGAACATAATCGCCAATGAGGTCGCCCTGCATTTTGCCCGCCTGCTCAAAGTTTGTACCTACAAATGCAGCCTTGTCATAAGAAAGTACTATTTCTTTCGCTTCGTTATCGTCGGTTGAAATTGCACGGTTGAAGAACACTATGGGCAGATCTGCCGCTTTTGCTACCTCAAGTATGTTCTGGGCGATGCCGGCAGCGCCGCTCTCCGCCTGGTTTACTACAAGTGCTGCGGGTCCTGCGCTTATTGCTGTGTTAATTTGGTCGCTCTGCGTTGCTTGTGTGGCATTGGCATCGTTATCTATAAACTTTACGCCTTTACCATCGAAAGCTTCGCCAAGCGCTTCGCGCACGCTTGTTAAATAAACATCTGCGAATGTGTACCAGAAGACATAGACTTCGCCCTCTGCGCTTACGGTACCGATAAGGCTCAAAGCCATTACCAGCGCCATAATCAGTGCTAGTGATTTTTTCATTGGATTCTCTCCTTTTAATATTACTTGGCAGCAAAGCCACCTGTTTGAACATATTATACATCTAATTATATGATAACTCAAGCCTATTTTGCATAATTTTTAAATTTCAGCGCAGAAAAACTTTAATTTTTTTATGTTCAATATAATTATCAATCAAAAGCTTTTATACCCAAAAACGCCAAAACATATTGGTATCATTGAGGTTTAGGTTATTATTCAATTAACATATATTAAAATGCTAACCTTAAAATATTTTTATCTGACGGAATAAATTTTGACATTTATTCATTTACTAAGATATTAATAAACAAACAAAATGTATACCGTTTTTTATGTTATATTATCCCATTTTTGGACTTAGCTTCTCTCCTGCAAGCAGGTGAAAATGGAGATGCTGTACGGATTGATGGGCGTTTGCGCCGCAGTTTGAGGCTAGCCTGTAACCATCTTTTATATCGAGTTTGCGGGCAATTTTTTCAGCAGCTCTGAGACAGGCGGCAAGAGCAGTATCGTCTATTTGTTCTAAATCCGAAAGAGAGGCTACATGCTGTTTGGGCACTATCAATATATGTATAGGCGCCATTGGGTTTGCGTCTGCAAAAGCGTAGCAATGTTCGTCCTCATAGTGTTTGGTGGAAGGTATGTTGCCCTCAACTATTTTACAAAAAATACAATCTTTCATTTTTTCCTCCTTTTTTAGCTTTTATATGCTTTGTATTATTTATATTACACAGCAGCGATATATTACGCTTCTGTATTAATCACTCCTTTAAATATGCCCTTACTATATTCTACCAGTTTTACATTAGCAATGCTATTTTGTTTAGCCCCTTCAGCTTCTACCCTTAAATATTCAGGTGTGTAACCTATAGCTCCAATATCCGTATTTTCTTCAAAAAGTACGGATACTACTTTCCCTAAAAAACCTTTTGCATATCTATCCTGAGATTTTTTAGCAACGGCTGTCATTTCCCTTGCTCTTCGGGTTTTTATTTCTTTTAATATTTGCTCACTCATTTTAGCTGCAGCAGTTCCGCTCCTCCTGCTGTAGGGAAACACATGTACACGGCTGAAGCCTATACTATCCACAAATGATAGGCTTTCCTCGTGTTCTTGCTCAGTTTCCGCAGAAAAACCGCATATAACATCGGTTGTTATTGCACAATCGGGATAGTATTTACGCAAAATATTTACCGAATTTGTGTATTCTTCGGTAGTATAGCACCTTGCCATACGCTTTAACACGGTATCCGAGCCCGATTGCAGCGATAGATGAAACTGAGGGCATACAGCGGGGATATCATTTAGTTTTCGAGCAAAGTCTTCATCTATTATGCATGGTTCAAGCGAGCCAAGCCTTATACGCTCTATATTTTCTTCCGCTACCGCACTAATAGCATCAATAAGGCTAATGCCTTCTTGCCCTCTGCCGTAGCTTGAAAGGTGTATTCCGGTAAGCACTATTTCCCTGTACCCATTTTTTACAAGCTTTTGAGCTTCCCGCCTTATACTTTCAATGCTTCTGCTCCTTACCCCTCCCCTTACATAGGGTATTATGCAGTATGTACAGTACCTATCGCAGCCTTCCTGTATTTTAAGTATTGCGCGGGTCTTATCTGAATAGCTTTCCACGCTTAGGTTTTCAAAATGCGCATGGCGTAAATCTTTAACTTTGATTATAGCTCTTTTTGCTTCTAAAGCTTCGTTTACATGCTTTACAATATCTTTCCTATCGCTGTTGCCTATTACAAGGTCAGCGCCTTTATCTAATAACTTTTCAGAATCCCTTTGAGCAAGGCAACCTGCAACCACAATGAAAGCATTCGGATTGTTGTGCTTGGCTCGCCTTATCATCTGAAAGCTTTTTCTTTCACCTGTATGGGTTACTATGCAGGTATTTATTACATATATATCCGCCTTTTCATCAAATGCCACATGCTGATAGCCTGCATTTATAAATTCAGAAAGCATGGCTTCGCTGTCATACTGGTTTACCTTGCAGCCCAGTGTATGGAAAGCTACGGTCATCATTCCATATCCCCCGAAAGCAATAATATACCAGTAGCAGCTACAAGCCCTGCTGTTTCGCTACGTAATATTCGCTTACCTAGTGTTACTGTATTAGCACCAAGCATATCTATTTCTTCTTCGGTTATGCCGCCCTCAGGACCTATAACTATAGCTATATCCTTTTCGCCCTTATATACATCTCGCAACCCCTTACATATAGCATTTTCCCACGGAATTATAGCAAGTTCATGCATCAAAAGCCTATCCGCCATATCCTCTGTTGTAATAGGCATATTTACAGTTGGAACAATATTTCTCATGCTTTGACAAGCCGCTTCTTTTGCTATACGCTGCCAGCGCTTAAGCTTATTGTCCGCATCCCTTGCGACGCAACGTTTCATAATGCAAGGAAAAAACTCTGCAACGCCTATTTCTGTACACTTTTGGAAAACATAGTCCATTCTATCGCCCTTTAATATGGCTTGGTATAGCGTGATTTTTACGCTCGTCTCATTGCTTGGTAGTGTATCTATAATTTCAGCATGAGCCTGAGAAACAGAGTACTTTGCCATGTAGCGCACTCCCGCATGTGATATTATAATTTCTTCCCCATCCTTAAGGCGTAGCACGCGTTTTGCGTGGTGTAAATCATCCTTACTTAAATACGCCTTTCCTTGGCGGATTTCATCAACAAAAAAACTATGCATCTGCTGATTTTTTAGCGCATATTGCGCACCATTCATTTTTAATAAGGACTTCTATTATTTGGTATCCGGCTTTTTCAAGCGCTTCTATTACAATATCTTTCTTTTCTTCAACTATTCCAGATGATATAAATAAACCTTCTTCAAGTACATTATGCATAGACGGTATAAGCTGTAATATCGCCTCGGCTAAAATATTGGCAAATACTATATCAAATTTACCGTTGACATCATCTGCCAAATTCCCCTCTATAATTGCAACCTTATCTTGAACGTTATTATCTACCACATTATCACTTGCGGCTTCTACGGCAAGTGGGTCTAAATCCACTGCAACAACTTTTTTTGCGCCAAGTTTAGCCGCCGCGATAGAAAGTATACCGCTGCCTGTGCCTACATCCAGCACTGTGCAACCTGCATACAAATATTTTTCCATAAGCTCAAGGCAAAGAGAGGTTGTTTCATGCAACCCCGTTCCAAAGGCAAGACCCGGGTCTATTTCAATTACTATTTCGCCCTGTTTTAGCTCGTAGTTTTCCCAGCTTGGTTTTATAACGAAATGCTTTCCTATATGGAGTATACTAAAATCCTGTTTCCATTTATCTTTCCAGGCTTCATCGTCAACAGTATCAATACTTAACCTTAAGCTTCCAAGTTCAAGCCCTGTTTGCTTAGGTAATAATGTAAGCTTTTCTTTAAGTACAGCTACGCTATCATCGCTGCTGAGCCATGCCCTCACAAACACTACGCCTTTTGGCGGTCTTTTAATGCTATCATCTATAATTTCAAACTGGCTAAGCGCTTCTTCAAAGCTTGGAATATCTGCGGCATCTACAACCTCAGCTCCCGCAGCGCCAAGAAGCCGAAACTGCTCGCATAGTATATCTGCCCCTATTGTATTTGTTTCAACAGTCGCTTTAATCCACTTCATTTATCTGCCACCTTAGTTTCTTCAGGAATAATATCCTCCTTAGTTAGGAGCATAAGTTCTTCCCTGCTTATGCTTTCCTTACCAGCTAATCTATTCGCCTGCCTAGATATAGCCTGTTCAAATAGATTGCGCACACCGCGCGCATTACCAAATGATGCTATATCCTTGCTTTTTTCCTCAAGCAAGCTGCGCAGGGGTTCTTCGGCTTGAGTATCCAGTTCATAACCCGCTTTTTTCATACGGAGTTTAAATATGCCCATCATTTCATCAACCGTATAATCGGGAAAATGCATATATCTATTAAAGCGGGACTCAAGCCCGGGATTGGATTCAATAAAATCTTTCATTAAATCCGTATAGCCGGCTACTATTACGATTAAGTCCTCCCTATTGTCTTCCATGGCTTTAAGCAGAGTTTCAACTGCTTCACTGCCATAGTCCTGCATACCTCTATTGGTAAGTGCGTAGGCTTCATCTATAAAAAGCACGCCGCCCAAGGCTTTTTCTATAACTTCGCTCGTCTTTATAGCGGTTTGTCCTACATATCCTGCTACAAGCCCGCTCCTATCAACCTCAACCAGATGACCTTTGCTTAGTATTCCAAGTGAATGGTATATCCTGCTCATCAGCCTTGCAATCATAGTCTTACCTGTTCCGGGGTTGCCTGTAAATACCATATGAAGTGAAAGGTCCTCGCAGGGCAGGGAATGCTCTTTTCTAAGCTTATATATAGACACCAGATTTATTAGGCTGTCTACTTCTTTTTTTATAGTATCAAGACCTATATATTCGTTGAGTTCTTTTTTAAGGTCTTCTATATCTTCCTTGGGTTTTTCTTCTTTTTTCTGCTCTTCGGCTTCCTTTTCTACGCCCTCAACATCTGAAAACACATCAGGCACTTTCGGGTAGCCTGGGGGTGGAGTATTGGGGCTTCCCCATATATCCTCCCCTACGCTTTTAAGGTTTTTCTCCGTCATATTGCGGATTATCTCATTTTGCAGCTGTATTATCTTAAGCCTTCTGCTATCTCTATCTTCCATACTCTCCTCCTAGGGCACATTATACTTGAAAACAAAAAAAAATACACCCTGCTTATTTGCAAGGTGTAAAGTAAGTTTTACGCTTTTTCCATCTCAGGTTGTTTGTCTTTCTTTTTCTTTGCGCCCCTCCAAGTATGCATGACAAGCGCCAATGCTATTACGCCATAGGAAATGAACACCCTGAAGTATTCTCCCACCGCCGCGTCGCCGAATATATTCTTGCCCGCTGCAGGCGCAACTATAAACAAGAGATGGAATAATATGGTTCCAAGGAGAGCCTGACCATTCGTAGCCTTTTTAATTGACGCGCCGCCTACCAGTATTGCAGCGCCCGCATATAGACCCACCTGCTCATGCGCTCCGTATGTTTGGAAGGAACCCATATTCTGTACGAATATTAGCTGACCCCAGCCTGCGAGCACGGTTGAAATCATTATTGCTATAATGCGCGTTCTGTCTACATTTATACCGGCGGCATTCGCAACAACCCTGTTTTGACCAACCGCACGGAACTGCTGACCAAGCTTTGTTTTAAGAAGAGCATTATTAAACAGACATAGCGCAAAAATCACAAGAAATGTAACCGTAGGTACCGATGCTAGACTAAACAGCTCGTTTACCGCGGGAATTGTAATAAGACCCGCCATCACCGCAAGCGCGATGCAGGAATTTATCGCCTTTTTTCTGTCCGCCTTTTTTAGCGCAAGCAGTATAAGCATTACTGCTATACCTATGCCCGCCGTCCAGTACACGGCATCCTTTACAGACATACGCAGCATACCGTCAAGTGCGTATTTTATGCCGTTTTCGCTCGCCAAGTTTATAGTATTTGCCACACCAGTTGAGCCTTTTATTACAAGTCCTGGCGCATTTAGCGGTATTATATTGCCGAATATGAAAAGGAACAACAGCTGATAAAGCCCATTTGCGAAATAGCCCAGTATAAGACCGCCTATCATCTCCTGCCCTTTCATTTTGTTTAGCAGTTTACCTATCAAAAAGCCGAATACGGCAGCTATAGGCAATGTCATGAGAGCTGCTAATAAAAACCCTCCCAGTCCGCCTACACCCCATTCCACTATCCATAGGGCTGAAATCTGCGCTGCCATAGCGCCTATTGTAACTGCGAAGTTAATCCCCATACCGGCGATTATAGGTATTATAAGCGCCAATACCAGAAACGCATTACGGCTTATTCTTCCGAACAGCTCGTACATCACAAAGGATATAGACTGCCCTGAAAAATACAATCCTACTGCACACAGCACGATAAACATTACCGTAACTGCGTTTTCTCTTAGTATAGTGCGTATATCTTTCTTAGCCACGCGTATCCCCTCCTGACTTTGTTAGCGCATAGAGAATTATACCGTTTGATATCAATATACGCATCGTTTCCGATATGGTTGAGCCCGGCACAAGTTCGTTTGCAACAGGCATACCGAGCGTAAGCACGCCTTGGAAAAGGAAAGTGCCTATTATTACATGGCTTATTTTAGCTCTGCTGGTGGAAGCGCCGCCGATAAGTATTGCAGAAGCAGCTACAAAGCCCATCTGCCTTGGGGCAGTGTATAGCTGCATAAAACCGTAGCTTTGAGAGTAAACAAGTATTCCTATTGCGCCAAGAACTGTTGACAGCACCGTGCCTATGGTACGCATTTTATCTACATTTACGCCCGTTGCCTGAGCAAAACGCCTGTTGTTACCAACCGCCCGCATTGCTATACCGGTTTTAGATCTGCTAAAAAGCCATACTAAGAAGCAGCACAATGCCATAAACAGCAGAAGCCCTGTAGGTACTCTAAAATCCCCTATATTAAAGGCAAGGAAATTATCGAGTATGCGCCAGAAGTTAGATTTATCTAGACCTATGGTGTTACGAAGACCTGTACCCAGCGGCCACCTTAATTTTAGCGAATTAAACGGTAGCATTAGCCAAGCTATGCTCATAAGCGACACTATCGAGAAACCCACATATGTAGTAACCGACATTTCAGAGCCTTTTAGACGGTTTAGAAGTTTAGCATAAAAATATCCGGCTACAGCAGCTATTGCGGAACCTGATGCAAGTGCAAACGCAAAACCCCAAATTCCGGGTATTTCAAACTCTATAGCCATAAGACCGCCAAGCAATCCCGCAACAAGACCTATCGGTAGCCCTAGGTTTAGGCTTATGCCGCACTGTATGCCGGGGAACATCGCTAGTACCATTATTGAGTTCATACCCATACGGACAACAGTATTTCCAAGGAGTACAGGCAAACTAAGGTCAAAAAGCAAGGCTCCCACACATAAGAGTACGAAGAACAGGCTTATTATAAGCCTTGGTACGCCCATTGCTTTTACTATAGACTCATAGAAGAATATAGCTAAGGCGGCTATGAGTAGCGCTACGCCTACTGTGATAAAGTCATCAGCGTATCTTATAAGCTTAGCCTTATTCACATCGTCCAATACATCAGTGCCTGAAAATGCGCTGTAGCCATCATACAGGGTAGCAAAATCGCGCTCTTCGTGGTAGAGAATACTTTCGACCCTCTGTTGAAGGGTAATAAGCGCATCTTTACTAAGCTGCGGCTCAATTTCCATAAGCGCAAGACCTAGTTTCTTATACACTTCGTCTGCCTCCACGCGAAGCGCAATCATATTATCTGTAGGCTCAAAGCCTGACATATCTACGGTTATGGTTTCTTCAGGCGGCGCTTCAAGCCCCTGCGCGCTCGCTTCCTCGCGCTTTTTTTCTGCCAGGGCTTCGGCTTCAGCCATATGGGATTCTCTGTACTCTTTCTCAGCCTTTACTTTTTCGTCCGCATATTTGCCAAGAGCTATGTCAAACTCCTCAAGCCTGCTCTTGACATCTGTAACATCCTTATCTAAGTAGTTCGTTTCCGCGTCCTGATATTCAAGGCGTACCCTTTCTTCAGCATCTTGTACGGCTTTTCTAATATCGCTCATAGAGCCGCCCTTTGCCTTAACTTCAGCGGTGGCGTTTTTCTTTGCGATAGCTATGTATGAATCTACAACGCCATCGCCAACTGCGGATAGCAGGGAGCGCACCCTAAGCTTTTGAATTATTTCAAGCCCTTCCTCCGATGTACGCTTGGGCATATTTATAGAGCCTATTACTATACAAACTACCCCTAGTATGCTGAGCGCAGCTACTAATATATTTCTCCAACCTTTTTTCATGCTTCTTCCCTCACTTCCCTGTGGGTATCGGGCTTGATGCCACTCATGGCAAGACCAAAGTCCGCATCGGGAGCATCAGGCGGGAGTATATCTACTATTTCACCCTTTGACACTATTGCTATGCGGTCAGCTATGGAGCGAAGCTCCTGTAGCTCGGAAGATACCATCATTATTGTAATGCCCTCTTCACGGCTTAAACGCACCAAGGTGTTAAGAACCAATCTTTTAGCGCCTATATCTATGCCGCGAGTTGGCTCAGATACAAAAAGGAATTTGGGCTGCAGGGTAAGTGCCTTTGCTATACAGACCTTCTGCTGATTGCCGCCGGACAATGTGCCAGTATGCTGCTCAGGACCTGTACACCTTATATCCAGCTCCTCAATCATGTTGTCTGCCTGTTTGCGTATTTTAGATGAATCTTTTAAAGAAAACAGAGGGAATTTTATAAGGTATTCGTCCTTAACCTGCATTGCGTTAAAAACAATATTATCCTCTATGGATTCATCCAGCATAAGACCTACGCCTTTTCTATCTTCGCTTACCATTGCCATTCCATTTGATAGGGGAATTTTAGGGTCGCCCAGTTTAATAGGTTTTCCAAAGAAGCTCACTTCGCCCGTAGCTTCGTACAAACCCATTAAACCGTTCGGTATACCTATCTTACCCTGACCGGCAAGGCCGCCTATACCGAAGATTTCACCCTCGTAAATTGTAAAGTCAACACCTTTAACTTCCTCGCCCGCCATATCAACATGTAAATCTTTTACCTGAAGCGCGACTTTATCTGCTTTAAGCTTGCGCCTTTCAATATTTACAACACTTTCGCCCTTCCTGCCTACCATAAGCTCAGCAAGTTTTACGGTCGAGGTATCCTTGGTTTCGCAGTTAGCAACGAGTTTACCGTCCCTTAATATGGTGACGGAATCCGCCGCCTCTATTACTTCATCCAGCCTATGTGTTATAAGTATTATGGCTATTCCGCTTGCGGCGATTTTTTTCATAACCTTAATAAGGTTATCTGCCTCGGATTCGGTAAGCACAGCAGTGGGTTCATCAAACACTAGCAGCTTTATACCTGTCTTATCTATCTCGCGGGCTATCTCTATAAATTGCATATAGCCTATAGGCAGACCCGCAACCTGAATATATTCATCTATACCCATTCCAACAGCGTCAAGCGCTTTACGCGCGTCGTTTGCCATGGCAAGCATATCAAGGGTTTCAAGGTTTTTACCCAGCACACGGCTTACTATGTTTGGGGTAGTAATTTCTCTATTTAGTTTTATGTTTTCTGTAATGGTAAATTCAGGCAGCAGCATAAATTCCTGATGAACCATGCCTATGCCTTTTTGCATTGCCTCATTAGGAGAGCTTATATCTACCTTTTCGCCATCTAAAAAAACCTGCCCTTCAAAGCCTCCGGTATTGTGAATAACAGGCATACCAAAGAGCACATTCATAAGTGTAGACTTGCCTGCGCCGTTTTCTCCAAGCAGTGCGTGTATTTCGCCCGGGCGGACGAACAGGTTTACATCTTCCAGCACTATATTTTCATCATAGCGCTTTGTAATGCCCTGCATTTCCAGTATATAGTTGTCCTTCAAAACAGACCTCCTTATACAAACAGCCCGCCCACTTATGGGCGGGCTATTGTGTTTTACTTAAAAATTATTAGATTACAGGTAGTCTTCGAAGTTTACGGGCGGCAGAGCTATGATATAGTAGTTGTCAAATTCTTTGCCTTCAGAGTCTTTGTATTTTGCTACGCTAATACCGGGTACCTTTTCTTCGAATAGAGCAAAGATTTTCTCGCTGTCGTTGCGCTCAGTGGAGCCGCTCTTGATGTATTCAACCGCGTAATCTACACCAAGTTCAATTATAACCATGTTTACGGGAGCAGGCCATGTGGAGAAACGACCAGCCGCATCTTTTTCATTAAGCTTTGCAGCTATCTGGCGAAGAGCGTCTTCGTTATCGGCACCTACTTCAAGCTCAAGACCCAGCGTTGCGGGGAAAGCATGATAGGGGCTGGGGCAGCAGGGCTGCGGATAGTATGCGTTGGGCTCGTTTAGAACCGCTGTCTGTAGTGAGGGCTGCATGCCGCAGTTGGTGGTGAAGAAGCCAACCTTTTTGCCTTCGTATTTCTTCATCTGCTGCGGTACATCTTCGAGGATAAACTGCTGTGATGCGGATAGACCTGCTTCTGCAGTGGGGTCGGGAGCGGTTACGTCTACCATCTCGATGCCAAGTGCATCAGCGTTTTCTTTGAGCAGGTTGTGCCTTGCAACTATCAGCTCCATAGCCATGTGACGCGGGAATGAATAGTGGATAAAAACATCTACGCCCCACTCGGCAAGTTTTTCCATGATAAGGTCACCCTGTTTGATTTCATCAGCATACAGAACAACGTCGGATGCGCCTGAAATTGCTGCAGGGTCTTCCTGTGCTACGCCGGCGATAAGCAGAATATCATCCCTGCCCATTTCGCGAACTTTTTCAAAGCCGGCCTTTGTACCGGGAACTGCCTGGCACATTACTATAGCTTTTACATCAGGATCTGACGCAAGAGCAACTATTTGGGATACCGTAGTTTCCATTTCAGACATGAATTGGTCAGGATAAGTCGCGGTAACGATGCGATCTGCGCCGTATTTTTCTACTGCCTTTTCAGCAGCACGGAACTCTTCCTCGCCTTGGGAAACCGTACCGGTGAGTACTGCAACCTTCCAGTTGTCGCCTTCGGCAAGCGCAAAGCTTGTAAGGGATAGAAGCATTGCCATCATCAGTAGGATGCTTGTGATTCTCTTCATGATAAGAAACCTCCATTAAAATTTTAACGATGCAGCACCTACAATTACCATGTGCTACAAGGTGCCCCAATTATCACATAAACATATCCTCATTGTCAATATTAACAAACAAATTTTTGCACAAAAAACTATAAATATGCAAAAACCTCCTATAAAACAACCATTTTTTGACCATTTATCCCTAATTTTGCATGAAATGTTTTTTCCCTTTCATTCCCTTGCAAGGGATATTTGGCTGTGCTATCATTCTATTGCAACCATTTAGGAGGTGTGCATGCAAAATACTAAGCGTTTAGCAATAGGTGCAATGTTTCTGTCTATCATGCTTGTTATAGGCTATATAGAGTACCAAATACCAACAGGCGTGCCGGGTATAAAGCTGGGGTTGTCCAACAGCGTACTGCTTCTTTCATTATATTGGCTGGGTATACCCTTTTCCTTGGGGCTTATGCTTTCAAAGGTTTTACTCAGCGGTTTTCTATTCGGCAACCCCAATGCCATGATATACAGCTTAGCAGGCGGCACTCTTTCAATGCTGGGTATGATAGTTGCTATATATCTGCTTAAAGAAGTAAGCTGCATAGGCGCGGGGGTTATAGGAGCCGTGCTGCACAACGTTGGACAGGTGACAGTAGCCATGTGGCAGCTTCAAACCACAAAACTTATTTACTATATGGCAATACTTATGCTTGTTGGCGTAGTAACCGGGCTTGTTACCGGCAACGTATGTAAACAATTAATAAGGTATCTGCCTAAAAGCAGGCGTGAGCGCTTTTTTAAGACTGAATAACTTATGTTATAATACTCGATGGGTGTTCTACTCCCAAGGAGGTTGTAATGGCTTTAAATGCAAACGGCACGTCTTTCCTGCTGCCTTCATTGCACACTTTATATAATTTCATCTTCTGTATACTGGCTTCAAATGCGCTTGTAAATAAACCTATATATGGCGGCGCCCTTTATTTGGCAGGACAGGTTGCAAGCCTTGCGGTTAAATACCTTTTTAACAAAAATTACCGCAGCATTATAGGAGAAAAAGCAAAAATTGTTTTATACATATTAACCTGTATTTCTTTTCTAGTAAGCCTAACTCTTATTATCATATACCCTAAGGCAGTAGGCATAGAAAACCTATGGATAATATTTGGGCTTGTACTGGCTACCACACTGCGCTCGCTTGTATTTAGCAGAATGATGTCATCTCCCATTGCATATAAAATGAGCTTAGTACAAAAACGAATACGCTTAATTGAGTTAAACCTACTATTTACCATTATAGTTACCGCGCTGGTGTTCTCAACTCAATCAAGCGAAACTGCTTGGTATCTGCTCGGCGCCTATGTTATAAGTTCTTTAATGGAGGGTTTCAGCTTAAGAAGCGGAAAAACATATCCGTTTCCAAAACCACAAACCATAAGCCAAGCCGCTATAAAACAAGCGGAAGGAATAAGTTCCTATCATGTGTTCCTTAATATGCTTGCACTTTGTATATCTGCGATACAGATTACTATGATACTCATATATTCATTTATTGCCACAAGCGCCCACACCGTATTCTTCTCTTTACTGGTAACGCATGCCACACAGCTTATAATAGTACAGGCTATACGCTTTATATTAGCGCAAAAAAACATTAAGGACTACGGCAACTTGCTTTTGTTCGGTTTAATATTATGGATTTTGAGCCTAATCATATTCTGGAAACAGCTTTATAAGCCCGAGCATATTTGGCGATACCTGTCGCTTGTAAGCTGCTCAGCCGGTGTTATGCTAAGTTTAGTAGCGCTATCTAAAATAAACAACGGAATGTCTGAGGTACTTCTATTCGCGCTTGATAGTGATACTGCCTATAAAACACAACAGGCAACACCGATTATTATATCCTACTCCACACTTCAGGGACAGATGCTCGCACTTATAGGTCTTACTATTATCGCCTTTCTTGAAAACGGCAGCAGCATAAACCCTGCTGCATGGCAGCCGGCGCTTATACTGCCTGCCCTTGTGCTGGCAGCGCTTGCAATACTTACGACACTGAGATTTCCGCTTACAAAACATCATATGCAAAAGCTGCATAACTACCTAATGCTTACAAAGAGCGGAGAAACCAATATACCACTTCAAAAACAGCTTGAGGAAGTTATAATTCGCGCAAACCGCAGGAGATACGGGCTTAGACTGCTCGGACGCTTTATATCATTATTTTTAGGTGTGCAAGTTGTAGGCAGCGAAAAAGTGCCGGAAGAAGACGGCATAAGCAATGTATTCATATGCAACCACTGTGAAGTATACGGTCCTATAAGCTGCTATATATATATGCCCTTTCAGTTCCGCCCTTGGATAACCAACCAGATGATGGATAAAACCCAAACCGTTAAGCACATATACGAGGGAACATTTTTAAGGCAGGAATGGATGCCCGATTCCTGGAAGCTGCCGCTTTCAAAAATGCTGGCTCCCATAATAAACTGGGCGATGCATTCTGCGGACGGTATTCCCGTATATAAGAATAGCCCCAAAAAGCTCATTAGAACGTTCAGAGAAACTGTAAGCTATATGCAAGCGGGCGATAATATACTTATATTCCCTGAAAACCCGCTATCTGAGGAAAATTCATTGTATCTAAAAAGCGGTGTTAGCGAATTTTTTGACGGCTTTGTACTTGTTGCTCCCCTATACCACCAGAAAACAGACAAGGCATGCCGCTTTATACCCATGTATGCGGATTCCAAGCGCAGAAGGCTTAGCTTTGGAGATTACATAACATACAACCACGAAAACGACTTTGAAGACGAAAAGAAACGCATATGTACTACACTGAGACAGGAAATGCTAAGGCTTGCAGAGGTTGATGAGTAATGCTTGCAGTATTGTATTTTATATTGTTTGAAATATGCGGAGTTTTAATTGTGCAGTATGTACTCCCAAAAAAACCTTTTATATACAGGCTATGGCTTGGCATGGTGTTTGGTATACTACTTATTATGTGGCTGCCTGCGCTTGCAGCGTTTTTTATTTCTTTTTCTACTGAAGGTCATATTATTGCGCTGTTTATTTTGGCTGCGTTTACATTTACTGCATATAAATTAAGAGACAACACCTCTCCCCTTCCCTTTGATAATGGCGATATTGAAAAACTTAAAACAGTACTTATAATAGCAATTCCGCTTAGCATACTATGTGCATACCTGCTGCACACACATGTACTGCGACCAGTAGGCGGCGCACTGCATGTAGGACAATCCACATATGGGGATTTGCCTCTACACCTTAGCATTGCAACATCGCTAAAAAACGCTAAATTTCCGGCTGCTTACAATATATTCCCGCCTGAGAAATTATCCTACCCCTTCCTTATGGACAGCCTTTCAACAAGTTTTCTGCTGTTTAGCAGCAGTCTCAGGTTCAGCATAATATTTCCCGCTGTTATAATGGCATTTCTTGTTTTTTCCGGCTTTGTACTTTTTGCAATGCGTATTTCAAATGACAAGCGTGCTGTATTACTTGCTGCACTGCTGCTTTTTATAAACGGGGGGCTGGGTTTTTTATATCCGCTTGATATGGCGGGAGTAAGCCTTGGAGAGCAGGGCAGCAACGAGCTGCAAAACGGCATATGGTTTGAGCGTCTATCCACCATACTAAACGGCTTTTACCAGACACCCGCAAACCACGCAGAATTTAGCAGATACAATTTAAGGTGGAGCAATATAATAGTAGATATGCTCATACCTCAGCGTACTTTTTTAGCCGGCTGGACATTCCTATTCCCCTGCATGTACCTACTATATGATTTTATGTCTGAGGATAGTTACGATATACGCCAAATAGTCCTTCTGGGTATAATATCCGGCGCTATGCCGCTTATACATACTCACAGCTTTTTAGCGCTTGTACTTTTGAGCTTCGCATGGCTTATAGTAGACCTTGTAAAAAGAAAGCGCATAAAACCTTGGCTTATATATGTTTTTGTGGCTGGTGTGCTGTCCATTCCGCAGCTTTTCGCCTTTACATTTGAGCAGTCATCATCAAGCGGACATTTTTTAAGCTTTCAGTTCAACTGGGTAAACGGCGATGGAGGCATGAAGGATTATTACCTGTGGTTCTATATTAAAAACATAGGTCTCCCCTTTATATTCCTAATACTTTCGCTGTTTGAAAAAAACAACAAATGGCGCTTTATATATATAGGTGCGTTTGCTGTATTTCTGCCTGCAGAATTTATACGCTTCCAGCCTAATATATACGACAACAATAAGCTTTTTTATGTATGGTATGCGTTATGCGTTATACCAATATCAGAATATATTTTTTCTATATACGACAGTTTAAAAAAATTCAGGTCAAGAAAAGTGCTTGCTGTGCTTTGTACCCTTATTTTTTTCCTAACAGGAACGCTTTCAATAGCAAGGGAAATAAACAGCGATTATATGATGTTTTCAAGCGAAGATGTAGAGCTTTCCAAGTGGGTTATAGATAACACCGAAAAAGACGATACATTCATATGCGGCACTCAGCATATAAACCCCGTTTCAAACCTTGCTGGCAGGAATATAGTATGCGGTCCCGCTTCATGGCTTTATTACCACGGTTTTAATATATCCGAAAGAGAGATGGATATATACGCGTTCTACGTGCAGCCAGAAAACCATAAAATACTGGATAAATACGGCGTTGATTATATATTTCTAAGCCCACATGAAATCGCAAGATATGATGCTAACGCAGAAGCCTTTGACAGCATATATGAAAAAGTATATTCATCAGGTGACATATCTGTATATGAGGTTGAAAATGATTGAGCGCTTTTTAAGCTATTCTCTTAAACACAATAGAAAAATAAAAGCTATATGGACTGAAGATGATAATATTAAACACGGCAATATTACAGTAACCGAAATAGGCGATGATTATTTTTGCTTCACACAGGGTAGAAAAAAAACAGCCACTAGGTTGGAAAAAGCCTGCATTCTAAGCCTTGGCTACGCAAGGGGAGATAGCGGCGAAACAGATAGGGATATAAAAGATGATTGAAAGAATAAAAAAGCTATTAAATAACGATGAAACCAAACAGCTAATACTATATGCAGTTTTTGGCGTACTTACCACGCTTGTAAACTGGGCGGTGTATTTCCTATTAACTGCAATATTAAAGCCCGAAAACTATATAAAAGGCAGCTTTATGCATGCGGCTATACTAAATGTTTCAAACGCTCTTGGCTGGATACTAAGCGTGCTATTTGCCTTTATTACTAATAGAAAATATGTGTTCTCATCAGAAGCAAAAAATACTAAAGATAAATTAAAGGAATTTTTCTTATTCGTATCCGCTAGGGTATTAAGCTACCTATTGTTCGACGTACTGGGCTACAACCTATGCATATATGCACTTAACATTGGACATTCATATGTAAAAATAGCAATGAATGTACTTGTAGTGGTTTTCAATTATTTTGCAAGCCGTTTTGTAGTGTTTTCAAAGAAGAAATAAAAAAACCTTGCATAGCTGGTTATACTACGCACGGATTATTTTTTATGGTTTTATTTCGCCATCTTTTCTTTAATTGCCGCCTGAGCTGCTGCAAGGCGGGCAATAGGCACACGGAAGGGTGAGCAAGAGACATAGTCTAGACCTACATTGTGGCAGAACTCAACGGTAGCAGGGTCTCCGCCGTGTTCACCGCATATACCAATCTTAAGCTCTGGTTTTGTTTTCCTGCCCAGCTCAACAGCTATCTCAACAAATTTACCTATACCGTCAAAGTCCAGCCTTGCAAAGGGGTCAAACTCTAATATGCCGCTTGAGTAGTAGGATTCAAGGAATTTTCCGGCATCATCACGGCTATAGCCAAAGCCCATCTGGGTTAAGTCGTTAGTGCCGAAAGAGAAGAACGCGGCCTCCTCAGCGATTTCATCCGCCGTTATGCAGGCACGAGGAATCTCTATCATGGTACCCACATGATATTCCATCTCGGTATTGTTTTCCTTAAACACTTCCTTAATGGTGTTCTCAACAATGTCCTTTACATATTTGAGCTCTGCCTTGGTTCCGATAAGCGGAATCATAAGCTCAGGCACTATGTCGTAGCCTTCTTCATTGCGTACATTTATAGCGGCCTGCATTATAGCGCGCGTCTGCATTTCAGCAATCTCAGGATAGGTTACGCTTAGACGGCAACCGCGATGTCCCATCATGGGGTTGAACTCGTGTAGCTCGTCTATCTTGTCGTTAAGTTCTTCTACAGTTGTCCCAAGTTCATCAGCGATTTCTTTGATTTCGTTTACCATGCTCTTCTGGGGAAGGAATTCGTGCAGTGGTGGGTCTAGATAACGCACTGTCATGGGTTTACCTTCAAGCGCCTTAAACATGCCTTCAAAGTCCTTCTGCTGGAAGGGGAGTATTTTGTTCAGCGCCGCCTTGCGCTGCTCCTGCGTGTCAGAGAGTATCATCTCACGCACAGCTTTAACCCTTTCGGCTTCAAAGAACATATGCTCAGTGCGGCAAAGACCTATACCCTCAGCGCCAAACTCAACCGCCTGCTTGGTATCTCTTGGGGTATCGGCGTTGGTACGTACCTTTAGACGCCTTACAAAATCCGCCCAAGCCATAAGACGACCGAAGTCTCCGGATACTTTCGCTTCAACGCTTGGGATAATACCTTCGTATATCTTGCCAGTGCTACCGTCAACACTTACTGTATCGCCTTGCTTAAACACCTTATCCCCTACGCGTACTTCCTTTGCAACATCGTTTATACGCAGCGCCGAGCAGCCTACAACCGCCGGTCTTCCCATGCCACGGGCAACAACGGCTGCATGGCTTGTCATGCCGCCACGGGCTGTTAGTATTGCCTTTGCATGGTCCATACCTTCGATATCTTCAGGGGTGGTTTCATCGCGTATAAGAACTACATCCTCTCCGCGTTTTCCGGCTTCCGCAGCTTCATCAGCGGTAAAATATAGCTTTCCTGAGCCTGCACCTGGAGATGCCGGAAGACCTGTTGCGATAAGGATAGCTTTATTCAGAGCCTCTGTATCAAATGTCGGATGTAGAAGTGAATCCAGCTGCTTAGGGTCTACCTTTAGCACAGCTTCATCTTCGCTTAACATGCCCTCATCTACAAGGTCTACCGCAATTTTAACCGCGGACTGAGCTGTGCGCTTTCCGCTGCGGGTCTGCAAAATATACAGCTTACCACGCTCTATGGTAAATTCAATATCCTGCATATCGCGGTAATGCTTTTCAAGTATCTCGGTAATATCGGAGAACTGTTTGTATATTTCGGGAAGCTCTTCCTTCATGTCATCCAGCGGATGGGGTGTGCGTATACCAGCGACCACATCCTCACCTTGGGCATTCATAAGGTATTCGCCAAATATTTTGTTTTCGCCGGTTGCGGGGTTGCGGGTAAAGGCAACGCCTGTACCGCTGTCATCGCCAAGGTTGCCAAATACCATTGCCTGCACATTTACTGCCGTGCCCCAGCTTGAGGGTATGTCGTTCATACGGCGGTAGTATACAGCACGGGGATTCTCCCATGAACGGAATACAGCCTTTATGGCTTCCATAAGCTGCACTTTAGGATCTTGCGGGAAATCCTCACCTACGTCATCAAAATATATCTGCTTAAATTCCTTAACAAGCGCTTTTAAATCATCGCCATCAAGCTCATTATCCTGAGTGACGCCTTTATTAGCCTTCATGTTTTCAAGGGCATTGTGGAATAATTCTTTGTCCACTTCCATAACTACATCTGCAAACATCTGTATAAAACGGCGATAGCTATCATACGCAAAACGGGGGTTGTCGGAAAGATTGGCAAGTCCTTCAACAGACACATCGTTTAGACCTAGGTTTAATATGGTATCCATCATGCCGGGCATTGACGCGCGCGCACCAGAGCGAACAGAAACTAGGAATGGATTCTCGGGGTCGCCAAACACCTTGCCGGCCTCTTTTTCAACAGCATGGAGCGCGGAATATATCTGCTCCTCTATTTCAGGAGCTACTTTTCTTCCATCTTGATAGTAGCGTATGCAGGCTTCCGTGGTTACGGTAAAACCCTGTGGCACAGGAAGACCTATCTTGCTCATCTCCGCAAGGTTTGCACCCTTTCCGCCAAGCAGGTTACGCATTGACGCATCTCCTTCTTTAAATAGATACACATATTTTGACATCACATTTCCTCCTCAATTAAAGGTTAAATTATCGCACGGAAATAACACCTTCCATGTTTACCCAACAATTATACACGAATTATTGCTTATTTACAATGAAATTATAAGCCGTTTTTCACCCATATAATGATACTATTCGCAAATGACTCAGCACTTTTATATTAATTAGACAGTAAACATTTCACGATATATATCAAAAACCCCCGGAATATTCCCGGGAGTAAATAATTTTATCTACAATTTAACTTGCCTTATTGTATGTATCTTGCCTTAGTTTCTTTCTTTTTCTAAAGAATCTGCGTTTCTTTTTTATTGGTTCAAGACCAAATTCATGCCCCTCATCAAAGGTTACGGTTTCGGGCGGAGTTTCAAGCAGGTGGGGATTTCCTATGTATTTCAGTACCTTGGAAACCATCTGGCTATACACATAGCCTGAACATACCCTTTCATCCGCTACTACGCCAAGTGGCATTACTCTTGTACGCTTGATATTGCCTTCCTTATCCATAGATAAGCTGCGCTGATTTGCCCCCATAGATACAAATAGAGGCGTTGTGCCGAAATTATATATATGATGTCTTACCGCAGGCATACCTATTGAAGCCATATTTACAAGAAACAATCCGGTATGGAAGGGACTTGCATCTATTACTATTTTAGGAAGCAGCCCATAGCGGTCTAAAAAGCGCGCAAGCCATACAATAATGTTTGCAACTATGGGGTAGCGTAACAAACGCACAACTTGCATAGTTAGGTTATCCGCATCCGCTTTTCTAGCTATGGCTATTTCTCTTTCAAGGCGGGCAGAAACATCGTATATGGTATCGCGGGGGTCAAACTTACATTTTATTGTGTTTTCATTGTATTTTCCATCGCCAAGCCTTTGAAGCACGGCAAAACTTACAACTATCTCGTTGCGAGCATATATGCGTTTATTCGCAATAAAACGGTTTATTTCAGGCAATTCTGATACCGTACGCACATATGCGGCTATTATTATATCCATGAAGCTTATTTTATAGCCCTCGCCTCCCTTTTTAACAATATACCTCGCGAGCTTTTCAAAATCCGTTTCAAAACCCATCATAACCTGCGCATCGCAGCGCATAGGCATAAAGTAGGGAGTGAGCGCTACCAAAGGATCTACATCCTTTACTAGCCAACCATCGCGGCGTCTTCCAAACATACATTGCCTCCTTTCGCGTGAATCTAGCCGCATTATAGTGCTTGGCAGTTTTAGTGTCAAATATATCACATTTTCTATTGAACAAATTAATTTATTAGCGTATAATTCGCCATATAAAACATTGTGGGGGTGAATCCATGCGCGAAATAACCGTAAGCAGCTGGGATGAGCTTTTAAGCTGCGTTTTTGACGGCGCATGGGATCCAACCATACAAAGGTACCGCAACAACCGTGTTTTCAGAGGCAGCTCCTCAAAAGATTGGGATCTTTACCCCAGCCTTAACCGCTGTTGTCCTGACCACCTAGACCTTGAAAGACATATAATCCGCTCATTCAAAAAATACGGCTATACCGAGCTAAGAAGTTGCGATTCTTTTTGGCAGGTGCTTGCCATGGGTCAACAGCACGGGCTGCCCACAAGGCTTCTTGATTGGACCTATTCCCCACTTGTCGCCGCGCATTTTGCCACTGAAGATATAAATAAATTCGACACGGACGGCGCTATAATCTGTTGCGATATGGCTATTACAAACCGGCATTTGCCGGAAAAATTAAGAAAACTGCTCTTAAATGACAAATGCAATGTGTTCACCATGGATATGCTTGATAATATCGCCGATGATTTTGACAAGCTCAGCGAAATTTCTTCAACTCCTTTTGCATTTTTCTTTGAACCCGCTTCAGTAGTAAACCGAATCGCTAATCAGTTCGCACTGTTTTCGGTTACCAGCGACCCCTGTTCTATAATAGACGAGCTGCCAAACTTGAATGATGCTTTCCTGCGAATAGTAATTCCGTCCGAAATAAAGCTTGAAATCCGCGACAAATTGGATTATATTAACATATCTGAACGGATGATATACCCCGGTCTTGACGGAGTATGCAAATGGATTGCACGCAGGTATGCGCCATTGGGCCCACGTTTCTATATGGAAACTTAAAATATATCACAAAAAAAAGGAGGAAGAATCAATATGGACTTTGGAAAAATTATCGGAGATCTATTTTCGGGCATAGTATTCCTATTCTCCGGAGAAGGCGTCAAAACATTGGTTATGTTCTTGATAGCCGGCGCACTCATATACCTTGCGATTAAGAAGGAGTATGAGCCAACGCTTTTGCTTCCCATAGGTTTTGGTTGCATACTGGCAAACCTTCCGCCGGTACTTGAAACCATGATGCCTTCGGCTATCGGTACCCCCGATGCTCCGGGCTTCTTGAGGGTGCTTTTCGATGCGGGTATTGCAAACGAATTGTTCCCTGTACTCATCTTCATAGGCGTTGGAGCAATGATAGACTTCTCCCCCCTGCTCAAGGACCCCACTATGATTTTCTTCGGTGCTGCAGCGCAGTTCGGTATATTCGCAACCTTCCTAACTGCTATAGCGTTGATACCTGTCGTGTTACCGGAAACCCGCGGCAACGAGAACCTAATTTTAAAACTGGCTTCAGCAATAGGCATTATAGGCGCGGCGGACGGTCCTACTACGCTATATGTAGCAAACCATTTTAGCCTTAAGGACTATATGGCGCCTATTTCAGTTGCGGCTTACAGCTATATGTCGCTTGTACCCGTAATTCAGCCGCCGGTAATTAAAGCCCTTACCACCAGGGAAGAAAGGCTTATCCGCATGAACTACCGTGAGGAGCGTTCCTCAAAAACATCCCTTATACTGTTCCCCATATTTGTAACTATGGTTGCGGGAATAATAGTACCCATGAGCGCCCCGCTTGTAGGCTCACTTATGTTCGGTAACCTTATCAGGGAGTGCGGTGTGCTTGAACGCCTTAGCAAAACCGCTCAAAACGAGCTTGCAAACCTTGTTACCATACTGCTTGGTATCACCATAGGTTCAACCATGCTGGCGGAAAACTTCCTCCGCTTGGATACTGCTCTTATAATGGGATTGGGTCTGTTTGCTTTCGTGTTTGATACCGCAGGCGGCGTGCTGTTCGCAAAATTCGTCAACCTTTTCCGCAAAACGAAGATTAACCCCATGGTAGGTGCGGCCGGTATATCAGCTTTCCCCATGAGCGCCCGCGTTGTTCAGAAGATGGCAACAGCGGAAGACCCCACAAACTTCATCTTAATGCAGTCAATAAGCGCCAATGTATCAGGACAGCTTGGCTCCATAGTTGCAGGTGGTATGATAATCACCCTTGTTACTATGTTTGTATCATAAGGAGGGTTTAATATGTCATTATTTTCAAAAGGTTTAATAATTAGCGGGCTCGGTCTATGCGGTGTATTCCTTGTGCTTGCGCTTTTCTATGTAACTATTAAGCTCATGCAAAAAATAGACAGCAATAAAGGAGCTAAAGAAAACAATTAATTCTCCGCCCCGCCTGTAAAGCGGGGCTTTATTTTAAGGCATATATGCTTATTAAGTTTGTGTTTTGCTTTATACTGAGCGTATATGCTTTTTTATTTGCTATTGTACTTTTACAAAGTAAATTGTACTGCCATACACATGCAGTTTTATCATTTGGTAACTTATCTTTAAAGCGGCTTAAAAGCTGTAGCCTTGCTTATACAAAAAAAGCTTGTTATAATTAGCCATCAACTCAAAGGAGTGTGGTTTGCCCTTATGGACGACCCTTCAGGTAGTTCCCTTTTCAGTTCCGTACTACTAATCATGTTGCTCACGCTGCTCAATGCCTTTCTAGCAGGGGCGGAGATGGCGTTCGTATCACTAAATCCTGCAAAAATTAAACAACTCGCCGATGAAGGCGATAAAAAAGCTCTCAGAGTACAAAAACTCCTATCAGATAGTGATTCCTTCCTATCTGCTATACAGGTTGGCATCACCTTTGGCGGCTTTTTTAACTCTGCCTCGGCATCTCAAGCCTTTGTTTCAAGGTTATCGCCGCTTTTTGGAGGCTCTCACGCGGCTGAAACCCTTGCTACAATTATTGTTACGCTTATAATATCATATATTACTCTGGTACTTGGAGAGCTTTATCCAAAGCAGCTTGCGCTTCAGATACCCGAAAAATACGCCTGCATGGCGTCAGGTTCCATATCTATAATGAAAACGGCATTTACTCCGTTTATTAAGCTGCTAAATGTGTCAACAGGCGTACTTAAAAAGCTAACGCCTATAGACTTCACGCAAAAAGCCGAAAAACTAACCCGCAGCGAGATGAAAGCGCTGCTTAACTCCAGTAAAAATGACGGCGCCATAGATATGGACGAATTTAACATGATGCGCGGAGTGCTGTCGCTTGATTCGCGCCTTGTAACTGAGATAATGGTGCCAAGGGTTGATGCCGCAATGGTAGACTATCAGGACGGCTATGAGGTTAACCTTGAAAAACTTATGGAATATAAGCATTCCCGAGTACCCCTTTACGATGATGACAAGGATAATATCCTAGGCGTATTACACCTTATGGATATATTAATCAACTGGGAAAAGCTAAACAATGAAGAACTTACCCTAAAAGACATAGCCCGCCCCGCGCTTTTTGTGCCTGAAACGCTTACAACCGATGAATTGCTTGTTAAGTTCCGCGCCGCGCGCACACAGATGGCTATAATAGTTGATGAGTTCGGCGGCGTTGAAGGTCTTGTTGCGCTGGATGACCTGTTATCTGAAATAGTTGGCGACATAGCCGATGAACATACCGACCTAAACGAACTTTCAGTGCGTAAGCTAAGCGATAAGGAATACATAATGAAAGGCTCTACCCCGCTTAGCGACCTTAACCGCATATTCGATATGCAAATAAGCTCTGACGATGCCGACACCATTGCCGGCTATATAATAGCTTCGCTCGGCTACATACCGCCGCCAAGGGGAAAAGAAAGAGTAAAACATAGGAACTATAGCTTTATAGTTATGAGCGCAACGCCTGTAAGGATACTTACAGTAAGGATGACTATACTGCCTGTAGAGGAAGAAAAAAAGGAAGAATAATTCCTATTACTAATATTCACTACACGCAAGCAGCACTTTATATAGCAAAAAAGCTCCCAAACAAGGGAGCAATTTTTCTATTAAAAGATAAAAATATCAGTAAATAGCCTCAGACCTGTGAAGACCTACAGCATTATAACCATCATCATCCAACCTTCTTAGCATTACATAACCGCTCTTTTTTATATGGCAGTTTACGCCTATAAGGTCGCCTACCCAACCGCTGAGAAGCGGCTCATGCCCGACTATTATACAAGTACCCCCATGCGAAAGAGCGTTTATTGCTTCTTTAAGCTCTTTAGTATCGCCTGTGTATATCGCATCTACTACATCAAAGGCGGAGTCTGCCAGTGTTTCTTTTACTATAAGACCCGTTTGCAATGCGCGCATTGCAGGGCTTGAGAGTATTGTAATAGGCTTTCTAAGTGGCCTTTTTCTAAGCTTTTTTGCAGCCCTTCTAGTCTTTGCCCTTCCGGAATCTACAAGCCTTCTTTGCTCATCAGGCGTATTTATTCTATGTGGCTGGGCAGCCCCATGTCTGAAAAATATTAAATCCATAATTGTCCTCCAAGTTCATTGCTAATGGCTTTGCAGTTTTATACTAGCAAATTACATACTAAAACACAAGTTGAGTGGCTGATTACGCTCATGTTTTACAGTAAATTTACATGTTTTTTACACATGGATTGTGCTGTTTTTTTCGCATTCTAACTTAACTAAAACTCTTCTTTAAGGGGTGGAAGCTCTCTTAATACAAGTTTGGGATTATTCTCCTGCGCAAGCCTTATAGACCATTCGTTTTGAAACAGCAATACGGGATTATCTTCCTTATCTACAGCCCTTGCTGATGTGCTTGTAAGCTGCAAGTCTTCAGGGCTAATAGAGCTATCTTCAACCCAGCGTATATATCTCCACGGCATATTTTCAAGAACCAAATCCACATTATATTCGCTTTTAAGCCTATATGTAAGCACATCAAACTGAAGTACGCCTACTACGCCGCATAGCGTTTCCTCAAAACCGGTTTCGTTTCTGAAAAACACCTGTATTGCGCCCTCTTCGCTGAGCTGTTCCATACCTTTTATAAACTGCTTGCGTTTCATAGAATCAAATGGGCGTACCCTCGCGAAGAACTCAGGAGCAAACACGGGTATAGGCGGAAAATCGAACCTATCCTTGCCTTCTATAAGGGTATCGCCAAGTAGATAAATTCCAGGGTCAAAAAGGCCTATAATATCCCCCGGATAGGCGGTTTCTACTATTTCTCTCTCATCTGCCATAAACTGCTGCGGTGCTTTAAGCTGTATCTGTTTATTAAGGCGCATATGCCAAACCTGCATATCCTTTTTAAATGTACCGCTTACAACGCGCATAAAGGCAAGCCTATCCCTATGGGCGGGGTTCATATTAGCCTGTATTTTAAATATAAAACCCGAAAACTCTTCCCTAAGTGAGCTTATATCTCCGGCGCTTGACGAGCGCTGTGATGGCGGGCTTGTAAGGGATAAAAAGCTATCTAAAAACGCCTCCACGCCGAAATTAGTTATTGCAGAACCAAAGTACATTGGCGTGAGCCTGCCATGCCTTACTTCTTCTATATCAAAGGGATAACCTGCTATATCAAGCAGCTCTATTTCATCCTTAAGGCGTTTTATATAGTGGCTCTCAAGCATACCCTCAAGCGCTTGGCTGTTAATATCAACCTCTGTTTTCTGCGCCTTTGATGCGCCGTGGTCTTTTGAAAAGTAGAGCTGCACCATACCAGTTTTTCTATGGTAAATGCCCTTAAAATCCCCATCTACGCCTATAGGCCAATTTATAGCGCAGGCCTTTATGCCAAGCACCTCCTCAAGCTCATCCATAAGCTCAAAGGGGTCTTTAGAAGCTCTATCCATCTTATTTACAAAGGTAAATATAGGTATGCCCCGCATTGCGCATACCTTAAAAAGCTTAATGGTCTGCGCTTCAACGCCCCTTGAACCATCTATAAGCATTACAGCAGCGTCCGCTGCCACAAGCACGCGGTATGTATCCTCAGAAAAGTCCTGATGACCGGGGGTATCTAATATGTTTATATGATAGCCCGAATAATCAAACTGCATTGCGGAAGATGTAACGGATATTCCGCGCTGTTTTTCTATCTCCATCCAGTCGGAAGTGGCGTGTTTTTGTGCCTTCCTAGCCTTTACGCTGCCTGCTTCCCTTATAGCGCCACCATAAAGCAAAAGCTTTTCGGTTAGTGTGGTCTTGCCTGCGTCGGGGTGGCTTATAATAGCGAACACCCGCCGCCTTTCAACTTCTTTTTGTAATGTATTCATAATGCTCCTTAATTATTATTGTGGAACTACGAAATCAATTTTTTGCGGCACTATGCTGATTTCACCGCTGCAAATATCCATGCTCTCCCCATCTAGGGTTATATGCCAACCCTCAGGCGCGGAAAAGCTTAAATATTCAACCTGTCTATAGCGCAGGTAGCCTGATAAAGCTTTATCTGTAAGGTAGCTGCCATCCTCATATTTTTTAAGCAGAGAAAGCAGCCTGTACCTAGGTATTGGCTTTACAAGGCATATGTCTATAAGCCCGTCATCAACCTTGCTAAATGGAGCGCAGCGAAATTGACCGCCTAAATATTGACCGCACATAGCAGTGCATAATAGCATCCTTCCTTCAGGGTTGAGTTTTTCATCGCCTGCCGATACATAGCACTCGTTGTTTACTGCATTTATAAGCGCATATAGTACACCTGTAATATAGGCATTCCTTCCGCCTAATATAGGCATACGCTTTATCTTTTGCATAAACTTAGCAGCAACAGAATCAAAACCGAAGTTTATTTCATTGATAGCATATCTATCGTTAATATGAAGTATGTCTACTTTTTTCACTTCACCTGAAAGCTGCTTGTCGAAGTTCAAAAACATATCGGCTGAGCCGTAGTATTTAATATAATCATTCCCACTTCCGCAGGGCAAAGCTGCAAGCTGTACACCCTCAAAATCCGCCATGCCGTTTAATACTTCATTTAAAGTGCCATCGCCCCCACAAGCCCAAAAGCGTTTTTTGCCAGGCTCATTTTCGCATATGCGCTTTACATATTCAGTAGCGTCATGCGGTTTTGTGGTTACATATATTGTTGCTTCATCGCCCAGCTTTTCTTTTACTATAGCAGCTATATCTTCCCTACTATCCTGCCTACCGGCAGCAGGGTTTATTATGAAGTAGTGTCTCAATTTACCTCCTAGTCTTCAAGAAGCATACGCGAGCAATATCTTTCAGTATATAGTACCCCCATAGGGTTATGCGCAAGAGCCCTATCCTTAACCGCCATAACAACAACAAAGGCGTCTGAATACTTGCTGAAAAGCGCATCATGCCCAACGCATAGCCCGAGCGATACATTTAGCGGCGTTTTTTGCTTGTTAAGGTATAGCGCTTGACCGACAGGGTTGCAGCTCATTTCAACAGTACCGGGGCGTACTTTTTCGCTATCCGATATGCCAAAAGCTTCCTTTTGGGTAGCTCCCATCTTGCACATAACGGACACTACTTCTATGCCGTAATATTCTTTCATAATTTTACAGAATACCTGAGCCTCTTTTTTAAGTCCTGTGCAAAAACCAAGACCTATTCTTGTGTAACCCAGCTTTTTGCATAGCTCAGCTATCTCCCTTATCCTAGACCATCTGCCATAGCCCTCAGCCTCAACCTGTGCGGCTGCTCTGAAGAACTTAGCGTTTTCCTCTTGCAGGAGTATGTCATTAGCTTTTTTTATTAGCTCCTCATGCTGCATAGGGCAGTTTTTAGGCGTAATGCCTTCCGTTTTTTTACAGCGCTCATTAGCGCAAGAATCACAATGCATATAAACTCCTTACAATAAAATGCGTTCTTTATCTTTTAATTTGATTTTATCACCAAATAGGAAAACGCTTATGGGCTCACCATCCAGCAGTCTAAGTGTTACATGCTTTTTAGTCATCTTAAGTGAAATAAGCCTCCCTTGGAAATACAGGCTGAAAGAATAGCCATCCCATTTAGGCGGAAGCTGCGGATTTAAGTATAAACCCTCTTCTTTTATGCGAAGTCCGGCAAAGCCCTGAACTATGCAGTTGTAGAGCCCGCCCATATTGGCGGTATGTATACCGTCCCTTGTGTTGCCGTGGGTATCCTCAAGGTCTATAAGCGAGGAACTTTCCATATGAGAAAGCGCCTTTTTCATATCCCCTATTTTTGATGCTAGCACGCTGTGAGCGCAGCTTGAGAGAGAAGAATCATGCGTGGTAATCTTCTCATAGTAGAGGAAACTTTTTTCCATGGTTTTTTTGTCCGTATAATCTTCAAACATGCTGTGAGCGAGTACTACATCTGCCTGTTTACATACTTGATGCCTGTATAGCCAAAGAGGATGGTAGTTAAGCAGCAGAGGAAATTTGTCCTCTGGTATTGAGCTTAAATCAATCTTCGCTTTTGAAAGGAAACTGTCGTCCTGCGGTGTTATGCCCAGCTTTTCATCGTAACCAAGGTACATTTTATCCGATGCCTTTTTAAACGACTTTAGCTCCTTATCGCTAATATTTAGTTTTTTCTTAATATTTTTATCTAAGCCCTGTTCTTCCAATATCTCCATAATTTTATATGCCCAAAGCAGGTTTTCCTTTGCAACACAGTTAGTATAGTAGTTGTTGTCTACTATGCAGGTGTATTCATCAGGACCTGTAACGCTGTCTATATAGAAAACACCTTCTCTTTCATGGCTTACATCCATCCAAAGCCTAGCAGTTTCTATAAGCACCTCAGCGCCGTATTTCTGCATAAACTCAATATCGCCCGTCGCAAGATAATACTGTACAAAAGCATGGGAAACATCGCCTGTTAAATGGTATTGGGCGCTACCCGATGGATAGTATGCGCTGCATTCACTGCCTGTTATTGAGCGCCATGCGTAAAGCGCACCGCTGTCATGCCCCATTATGCGGGCATGTTCCTTTGCCTTTGGCAGTATGTTGTAGCGGTACATTAGCAGCTCTTTTGCAATTTCAGGGTTTGTAAGCAGGAAGAAGGGGAATATGTATATCTCCGTATCCCAGAAATAATGCCCTTCATAGCCTTCGCCTGATAGACCCTTTGCGCATACGCTGCTTATACCGTCCTGTCCTGCGGAACATAAAAGGCTGTACAACCCATAATCCATACTGCGCTGAAGCTTTTTACCTTCTACAATTACACGGCTCGTATCCCAAAACTTATCGAGATATTTCTGCTGCTTGTTCATAAAACATTCCATAGGGTGGCTAATCGCATCTTTTAAAATTTCTAGAGATTTTTCCCTAGGCTTATCATTATGCCTGGAATCCACAAATACGCAGTATTTACATATATATACCGCCTCATTTTGTTTGGCAGAAGCGGTAAAAACAGTTGTAAGAATATTGCCTTCTTTTTCGTATTCCACCTCAAAAGCCTTCGAGTGCCTGTGCTTTACAGCGCAGGAAAGCTGCAGCTTTGAGCGCTTGGTTGAAGACAGTATAAGGGAAATGTCATCGTCCACGAAGTCCGCTTCATCTACCACGAGGTAGCTTTGAGCTTCACCTGCGAGTCTCGGGTCATCAGCAGATGCGAAATTTTCAACATCTCCAACAACGCTTGATTTTATAGTTACTTCTCCGGAAAAATTTACGGGCACTACTTTATAGTTTAGTATAAACAGATGTTTTTGTACAAGAGATGCCATACGGCACACGCATATATATACTTCCTTTCCTAAAGGTGAACGCCATAATATGCGCTTTTCTTGATATCCCCTATCCATAAAGAGCTCATGCTCATATTTTAGTATTTCTCCGCTATTAAGCGAATATTCTTCACCCTCTATAAAAAGTTTTATTCCTTGGACATCAGTTATGTTTACGATTGTCTGCGCGGTTTCCGGAAAACCGTAAAGCTTTTCACCGTAGGAAATATCTTTAATATCGTAAAAGCCATTGATATAGCTTCCTCTTACGCTAAACACATCATCGCCCACGCCCTCCTCAGGGCAAGCGCGTATCCCCAGATACCCATTAGCAGTATGAAAAATGCTCTCCTCCCAACCGTTTTTTGAAGGCAGGTATTCCTTAATTATTATACTTCTCATTATCCGTCCCTCCAGTCTATTATTGCCATTACGAATATTGATATTGTTATTGTACACGATAAATGCAGGATTTTGCAACGAAAAAGGTATTCTATATGATATAAATTGGCTAATAATACTTAGCCCTATTTCCCTTTGCTTGCGAAGCTCTACCTAGAATGGTATAATTTCTCCGATTCTAGAGGCTTAGCCTTTGTAAAGGAGAATTTGAATGGTAAACAATTATGTGTTCATGACTGACAGCGATAGCGACCTTCCCTTCAGCTTCGCTGAAGAGAGAAATATACCGGTAGTAAAAATGCCCTATACCCTTGATGATGTTGAATATCTAGACGATAACGGCAAGACCGGTCAGGAAAAAATACTTTTCAAACGTATGCGAGAGGGTTCAGTGCCAATCACTTCCCTACTCCCCACCGCCACCTATCTTGAGTATTTTGAGCCCATATTAAAAGATAATGACCTGCTCTTCGTAGCTTTTTCATCCAACATGTCTAACACTATACAAAATGTGTTTGAAGCAAGAGAGGAGCTGCTCAAAAAATACCCTGAGCGTAAGTTTATTGTTGTAGATACGCTTTCAATATCCGCCCCTATGACGCTGCTTGTAAAAAAAGCGCATGATTTATACTTTACAGGCGCTTCAATGGAAGAAGTTGAAAAGTGGATAATGGATAACAGGCTTAAGTCCCACGCCTGGCTTACCGTTGAAGACCTTGTATACTTAAAGCGCGGCGGCAGGATAACATCAACCAGCGCGTTCTTTGGCTCCATGCTTGATATTAAGCCCATACTTGCACTTGGCAAAAGCGGCAAGATAGAGCCTGAAGCCAAAGTTCAGGGCAGGAAGAAAGCCCTGCGCACGCTTGTTGAGCGCGCTGCTCAAAACATAGAAAACCCGGCAGACCAAGAGATTATTATCTTACATGGAGACTGTTTAGACCAAGCCGAAACTCTAAAGGAAATGCTTGTTTCCCAAATACCCGAGGCTAAAAACATCACACTACAGATGATAGGACCCGTCATTGGCGCACACTGCGGTCCCGGCACGCTTGCGGTCTGTTTCATGGGCAAGGAACGCCCGATTTAATGCAAAACACCCTAATCACTGTACAGGATTTGTCTTGCGTAGGCAGATGCTCTCTTTCTGTAGCGCTGCCTGTTTTATCTTGCCTTGATATACAGTGCATACCCATGCCAAGCGCACTTTTAAGCGCACACACAGGTTTCACTTCGCCTTTTAGAAAACCCCTAACAGGCGAAATGAACAGCATTTTTAGCCACTTTAAGGAAGTACTGCCAAAGGTTGATGGCTTATATATTGGCTATCTTGCAGAATATGAGCAGCTTTCACTTATGGATGAAATGCTAAGCCATTACGATAGCGCGCTTATATTTATAGACCCTGTAATGGGGGACAACGGTAAACGATATTCCTCTATAAGCGAGAGGCTTTGTGATGGAATAGCAAAGCTCTGTCATAAGGCGGACTTTATATTTCCAAATTTAACTGAAGCCGCACTATTGCTTGACATCCCCTACGACAATTTGCCTGATAGCGATACGCTGCTTAATATGCTCTCTGACAAGTTCAGCTCAAGCGTAGTGCTTACTGGGCTTACGGATTCCAGCGGCAACATAGGCGCACATGCTTTGCATGATGGCAATACATACTCTGCATACACCAAAATGGTGCCGGGCAAATTTCCCGGCACGGGGGATTTATTCGCTTCCGTATGCGTGGCGGGCATATTACAGGGAATAGATATACAATCCGTGTTACAACTTGCGACAGGGTTTATATACTCTTCCGCAAAGGATTTTTCAGGCGACAGCAGATATGGACTGCCATTTGAAAAAAAGCTTAATAAGCTCAGCAACGACTTTTTAGCTCTTAAAAATAAGGAGAATAATTAAATGCAACAGTTTCTGCTGCCGTTTTTGCTAACGCTTTTGGCGGGTTTATCAACCGGCATAGGGGGTCTAATAATACTCTTTAACTCAAACCGCTCAAGGAGATTCCTATCTGTATGCATGGGCTTTTCTGCCGGTGTCATGATATATGTATCCATGATAGAGCTTTTCCCGGAAGCGCAGGAGCTGCTAGCCAGCGCATTTGGTGAAAAGAAAGGAGCGTTATATACGATTCTGGGTTTTTTCTTAGGTATGCTTATAATTGCCATTATAGATAAGCTAATACCCGAGGAGAGCAATCCGCACGAGATATGTGACAGCAACTTAGAAAATATTAAGGTAAACGATGGTGAAGCGCTCAAGCGCACATCTATTATGACAGCAATTGCTATAGCCATACACAACTTCCCTGAGGGAATAGCAAGCTTTGTGTCCGCAACGCATTCGCTTGAAATAGCAATACCAACGATTGTAGCGATTGCCCTTCACAATATTCCTGAGGGCATAAGCGTTGCCATGCCTATATACTGTGCAACGGGAAACAAGAAAAAAGCGGTGGGGTATTCTTTCCTTTCAGGCTTAAGCGAACCGCTAGGAGCGCTATTTGCCTTTATTTTCCTTAGAAATATTATGGACGAAGTAACCTTCGGCTTTGTGTATGCTATGGTAGCGGGCATAATGGTGTTTATTTCCTTTGATGAACTGCTGCCTGGCGCCGAGGAATACGGCGAACATCATCTTGCTATATATGGTTTAGTTGGAGGAATGGCTGTAATGGCGCTAAGCCTTTGGCTATTTATTTAATGGAAAACAATGTATTAATCGCCTTCCTTTTAAGCCTAGCAGCAGGGCTTTCAACGGGGATAGGCGGAGCTATAGGCATTTTTGCTAAGAGAAGCAATACTAAATTTTTAACATTCGCCCTTGGGCTTTCGGCAGGAGTTATGGTGTACATCTCATTTATAGAAATGATGCCCGAAAGCCTTTCTATGCTGGAAACCACCTATGGATTAAAGGACGCAAAGTTTGTGCAGCTGCTTTCTTTCTTTGCGGGTATGCTTCTTATTGCTATTATAGATAAAGCTGTGCCGGAATCCAACAACCCTCATGAAGCTAAAAACTGGAACCCGCAAGATGAAGGCTATAAAGCGCACGAGCTTGAAAAAACCGGTATACTCACCGGTCTTGCGATTGCGATACACAACTTCCCCGAGGGTATGGCAAGCTTCGTTGCCGCGCTTCGCAGCCCAAGCCTTGCAATACCAATAGTATTTGCAATAGCCATACATAATATACCCGAAGGGGTTGCGGTATCCGCACCTATATATTTTGCTACAGGCAACAAAAGAAGAGCCTTTATGTATTCGCTCATCTCAGGGCTGGCGGAGCCCATAGGCGCGCTTTTTGCATGGCTCGTGCTTGCGCCATTCATGTCAGACACATTATACGGCATATTATACGCGATGATTTCAGGCATAATGGTATTCATATCCTTTGATGAGCTCCTGCCATCAGCAGGAAAATACGGCTACCACCATGTAAAGATAGCCGGCGTAATGCTTGGCATGGCGATAATGGCTGTTTCGCTTTTGTTGTTTATTTAATAGTTTTTCTGTGCAGGAATTTACCGTTTTTTGTCGAATATAATCTATTGGGTTTCTTTTAAGGAGGAGATTTTTTGACCTTAGCTGATATAAAACAAAAAGCGGGCAACAAAGAATGGAATTACGGCAAACGTCTGTACGCCCAAGGCAGGGTGCGCAGGCTTAGGTCTTCAAGGCTTAGAGCTGAATATCTAATAGATGACGGTATGGAACATACCGTGGTAATAATTGTAAGCGGCATAATAATGACGGATGGCGAAAAGCATTTCAACCGCTACACTGTTGCTGCGCTTATTGAAGCCAGCAGGGATGGCACTCTGCGCGCAATGCTATTTAGAAACCGCAGTATTTCTTCTGATGATTTATTCGACGCGACAACCCTCCCCCTTCCTCAGGCAGACAATTTAAAGCTTGAAATAACCATAAATGTGGATAATCCCTTGTCCATAGGTCTTAGAGCAGGTGAAGACAAACTATATGTAGTTAAAAACATTGCGGAATTTATAACCAATGTTAAAGATAGAAAGCCGTTAAAATTCGGCAGGGATTTCACCTATGACCCTAAAATTGCGGATTTTTCTCAAAAACATAAGGATTTTCTACGCCAGCTATACCTATATTATGTTTCCCGCAAGGAGGGACAAAACCCGCTCACAGGAAATCAGCTGCGCTTTATGCCTATGCCTGATGTACTGGCTTCGCTTGTATTTGAAAGGCTTGAAGATATCCCCTTCATATGCAGTCTGTCCGGCGAAACGCAAAATAATATAGACATTGCCCCCCTGCCCGCCATGTTCAATGTATCAGGCGGCGATAAGGGCATATCCATAATAGCCCATGTGCCTGAGGACTTGCACCTACTAACCGAGGACGGCAGATACGTGTATTTTGAGGGCAAGGTACATAAGCTAAGCGAGATGGAACTACCCCTTATGCGTACGCTAAACAAACACTTAAGCGGCAACAGGGCTATTTTCATATTCACAAAAGATAAAGTACAGCGTGTAATGGGAGAGCTTCTCCCCTCGCTTATGCAAAGCTGCATAGTAAATCTGGATACACGCTTTGAAAAGAAAATTCAACGCCTTCCCCTGCACACTAAAATATATCTGGATAGAGAAAAAGCGCATATTAGCGCAAGGCTAGTATTTAGATATGGCGATATAGAGATAGACCCTTTCCTAATACACGACGGCGCGCCAATGTTCCTGCTGCGAGATGCGACTGGCGAAAAAGCAGTTATGGACACCCTTGCAAATGCGGGCTTTAGAGTTAGAAAGGGCTATGCCTACCTTGAAAATTCAGACGATATTTGGTATTTCCTAACAGAAGGCATTACAGCCTTAAGCGATAAAGCGGAGCTTTATTTAAGCAATGATTTTAAGAAATTAAGCGTTAAAAAACCAAACTTTACCGCAAGACTTCGCACCGAAAGGCAGGGACTAAGCCTTGAAATGCTGGACGATGATGAGCCCATAGACGAACTTATCCCTCTGCTTGAAGCGATACGCCTGCGCCGCGATTACTTCCGCTTTACAGACGGCTCTATGCTCTCCCTTGAAGGTACTGAAGAGTGGCAGGAGCTTGCCGAAGCCTACCTTGAAGCGGGAGAATTAAAGCAGGATGAAAGGCATGTACGCCCTTACCGCGCCGCTTATTTTAATGCGCTTATAAAGGAAAAAAACCTGCCGGTTACAACCGATAGCGAAACCCTAAGCCATGTAGCCGTTAGAACCGAGGAGAGCGAACCGCCCATAAAGGGCCTATATTCCTTCCAGAAAAGGGGTTTTGAGTGGCTTATATCCCTTTGGCGCTTACAGATGGGCGGCATATTGGCAGACGAAATGGGGCTTGGCAAAACCCTGCAAACGCTTGCCGCTATTAGCTATATTAAGGATAATGAGAGCTCTCTTCCAAGCATAGTTATAGCCCCAACATCTCTTATATATAACTGGCAATCAGAAGCCCAGCGCTTTACGCCGGATTTAAATATAGCGGTACTAAGTGGCAACCGTAAGCAGAGGGATGAAATTATTGCTACCATAACTGAAAACCCTCCGGATTTAATTATTACAAGCTATCCCATAATCCGCAGAGATATAGCCAAAATCAAAAAAACGGAATTTTCTTATATAGTGCTTGATGAAGCGCAATATATTAAAGACCCTTCAAGCATAACCGCCCGCAGCGTAAAACAGCTTACAGGCAGGTGCAATATTGCGCTTTCCGGCACGCCTATGGAAAATAATGTAGGCGAGCTATGGTCGCTGTTTGACTTTGCTCTCCCCGGCTACCTGCCCCACTACCGCGAATTTTTGCGCAGATTTGATGAGGGCAAAAACGCTGCGGATTTAAGAAAGCGCATACGCCCTTTCCTCATGCGAAGGCTAAAGAGAGATGTAATGGCAGAGCTGCCCGCTAAAACCGAGCGCAGCTATTACGCAGGCATGGAGCCCCAGCAGGCTAAGCTATATAAGGCTGTGCTCCTTCAAAAGCATGAGAGCATGAAGGAATTATACGACAGCAAAAACCTAAGGAAGAACAGCGGCGCCGTGCTTGCCGCAATAACAGAGCTTAGGCAAATTTGCTGCCACCCCCGCCTTGTGCTGCCTACCTTCCAAGGGGAGAGCGGTAAGCTTAATTTACTGCTTGAAATACTGCCCCATATGCTTGAAAACGGGCATAAGATACTGCTTTTCAGCCAGTTTACAAGTATGCTTAATATAATCAAAAAACATACGGATGCCCTTGGCATAGAAAGCATGTACCTAGACGGGCAAACCCCATCTAAGGAAAGGCTAGCTATGGCGGATAGCTTCAACAATGGCGATTGTCCGCTATTTCTTATATCCCTTAGAGCAGGCGGAACGGGTCTTAACCTAACGGGGGCAGATACAGTTATAAATTATGACCCTTGGTGGAACCCCACCACAGAAGACCAAGCAATAGATAGAGCCCATAGAGTAGGACAGGATAAAAATGTACAGGTTATACGCCTTATAACTAAAAACTCTATAGAAGAAAAAGTAGTGGCGCTGGGTGAACATAAAAGGCAGCTCTTTGATAAGCTCGTAACCCCTGGCGAAGTTATGCCCACAAAGCTTAGCGATAAGGATATTATGGCGCTATTCGACTAAACTGATATACTCTTCTTTTAATTGACCAAAAAATGAAAAACTGATATAATTTTTTTGTAATATTAGGGGGGAATTATATGTCAAAGAATTATTGGATAGTGGCTGATGTATCTTGCGACTTGCCGTTATCCTATATAGAAAAACAAGAGCGTTTTAGGGTTATGCCTATGCCCTACCAAAAAGACGGTGAGGAATTTTTATATAAACCCGGAGATGAAAAGGATATAAACGCCTATTACGATAGCATAAAGCGCGGCGCCTTATATACAACCACTCAGATAAACGCTGCCGAATACTATAGCTGCTTTAAAGAGATAACAGACAGCGGCGAGGAGCTTATAGCGCTGCCGCTTTCAAGCGGTATATCGGGCTCTGTAAACTCCGCGCTTATGGCAAGGGAAAGAATACTTAAGGAAAACCCCGAAGCTGAGGTAATTGTAATAGATTCTAAATGCGCTTCACTTGGCACAGGCATATTATTGCACCATCTTTTATTAAAGAGGGAAAGCGGTGCAGATATACACGAAGCAGCCCAGTACGCAAAGGAAACCATACCTAAGGTGCTTCACTGGTTTACTGTTTCCGACCTTAACCACCTATACCGCGGCGGCAGGGTTACAAGAAGCAGCGCATTTATAGGCTCTATGCTGCGCATAAAACCTATACTGCATGTAAACGATGAAGGCAGGCTTATACCCTTTGACAAGGTACAGGGCAGAAAAAAATCCATAAGGGAGCTTGCAAACAAAATAGAAGAAAACATATATCCAAAGAGCAATCAGCCTATATTCATAAGTCATTTTGGCTGTGAGGAGGATGCCCTTCTTCTTAAAAGCTATTTGCAAAAAAGCCTACCGGGTATTAGCGAATACCTTATAGCGCCGCAAAGCCGCATAATAGGCGCGCACTCGGGACCTGATTGTATTGCGGTGTTCTGCCTTGGCTTAAAGCGCTAGTATGCCCTATGGCACTAAAAAAGCTCTAGTACTTAGGCGCAACAATTATAGAGAGAATGACCGTATTATTAGCCTGCTTACGCCGGACATTGGCAAAGTTGATGCACTTGCAAGGGGCGCAAGGAAGCTTAAAAGCCCTCTGCTTGCAGCTACTGAGCCTGCAGTGCTTGGGGAATTTGTGCTGTACAAGGGAAAAGGGCATACCATAGTAACCGCATTCAACCTTGAGGATAATTTTTTCCCCCTAAGAAAAGATATAGAGCGCTTCAGCCATGCTGCGCTTATGCTTTCCGCCTGCGATGCGGTGGCAAGAGAAAACGAGGAAGCAAGGCACTTGTTTATACTATCCATAAGGTCGCTATCTAGGCTAAGCTACAGCGACATGGCGGCAGACCTTATAAGCAGCGCATTTCTTTTGCATTTTTCCACTATAGAGGGCTTTAAGCCAAGGCTAAACCATTGCAGCCTGTGTGAAAAACCCTTTAAGCTAGATGATTCCGCAATGCTTGACCCACTAAGCGGCGGACTGATATGCAAAACCTGCTCAATAGGCAAAAAAGCGCCTTATATTTCGCCCAAGCAAGCTGCATGGCTAAGGCAGGTACTAATTGACGGCGTTGATGAGGTAGCGCCCATTGCAGACCCGCCCATTGCTGCGCTTATTAACTATGTGCAGGTATTTATAGATAAAAAGCTTCCTAAAATAATAAGCTTTTAGCTTTATATAAACTTGGAGGTTATTATGCGAAGTAGGATTGCGCTACTTGCAACCGGCGGTACTATAGCCAGTATGCATTCAAAGGACGGGCTTATACCCGCGCTTAGAGCTGAAGAAATATTAAGGTTTATGCCGCAGCTACTTGAACGCTATGATATAAGCAGCGTAGATGTATTTTCGCTTGATTCCAGCAATATACAGCCTGAGGAGTGGATAACGCTCGCAGCAAAAGCAAAAGAAGTATCAAAAAATGTAGACGGCATAGTTATAACCCACGGCACGGATACTATGGCATACACCGCCTCAGCGCTAAGCTTTATGCTTCAAGGACTTAATATACCCGTTGTTCTTACCGGCTCTCAATTACCGCTTAACTTTCCATATTCAGACGCTCCCCTTAACCTTGAGGAGGCTTTTACAGCAGCCGTAAGTGCTTTACCGGGCGTATATATAGTATTCCACAATAAAATAATATTCGGCACAAGGGCTGTTAAAATGCGTACGCTGTCTTTCGATGCCTTTGACTCTATAAACGCTCCGCCGGTAGGCTACTTTGACGCTGAGGGCATACATCTTAATGAATTTCCTCCATCGCCCGTACTTTCGCTGCCAAAAGACACTATGCTAAATATAGACAGCAAGGTATTTCTGCTAAAGCTTATGCCCGGTACTGATATAGAGATATTCAACCATATTAAAAACGCAGGCTATAAGGGCTTAGTACTTGAAGCCTTCGGGCTTGGGGGCCTTCACTATATAAGGCGCAACCTTGTAGATGCGCTTAAGGATTTATCTGACAGTGGCATAATAACGCTTGTTACTACACAGTGCATATACGAAAAGTCTGACTTTTCCGTATACGAAGTAGGGCATGGCGTACTAGACAGCAAAAACATTTACGGCGCACACGATATGACTACCGAAGCCGCTGTAACAAAACTCATGTGGATACTAGGCGATAAGGAAAAGAGGCTGCCATACATCAACCTCTCCCTAAGCCATGAAATGATATAAATATTAATAAAATACTACTTAAATATTTTAAGTTTATCGAATATAAATGCCAACAGCACGCTTAATGCTATAGCTATAAGCACTACAATTAAAAAGCCATTGGGATGCTGCGAAAATGGCATACCTTGTAAATTAAGGTTCATGCCGTACGCGCCAAACACTATATTAGGCACGCTCATAACAAGCGTAACTATTGCAAGCATTTTCATTACAACATTTAGATTGTTTGATATTACAGAGGCATAAGCATCCATAAGCCCGCTTAGTATACCGCTGTATATATTTGCCATTTCTATCGCCTGTTCGTTTTCGACTATTACATCTTCAAGCAAATCGGAATCTTCAGGATATTTGCGTATTATATCGGAGCGGAAAAGTTTTTTCATAACCGCTTCGTTTGATTTTAATGCCGTTGTAAAATAAAGCAAGCTTTTTTCAAGGCGCAGCATTTCGATTAGCTCTGCATTTCTGGTTGATTTACGAAGCTTATGCTCAACCTGCTCGCTCTTTTTATCTATAACAGATAGAGTACACTAAAGTTCGCAACTTTACTCAGCAGGTTTTACTCAAAAGGTATGTTAAAGCCACTGGAACTCCGCTACAATGTAAGTCGTCAAAACATT
>JGI24707J26582_10000086_pt1 | contig 58297 bp, 66 predicted proteins | sample BioPla1DNA1_FD_26582 | JGI IMG/M metagenome (IMG submission 26582)
ACTAGCGAGTTAGCACTGGGACGATCACTAATCGGAAACAACCTTCATTGTTTAAGAGGGGAAATGAGAAAAATCCGTTTCATTTAGAGTTGCATTTCTCAATGTTCGGTGGAGGCAGCTTCTGACCTTGACAACGGAGAGCAGGTTATGGTAAACTTTTGTTCAATTAAAGCAGAAATAGGGGCTATGAAGGATTCAGTAGCGGGCCATGGGTACTCAGAGAGCAGGCTGGTTGGTGCAAAGCCTGCAGAACATGGTCTTGAAGGTCTAAAGACCTTCCTTAGCGAATTACACTCTGGAGCCTAAGCAGAAGTTAAGATGCTTCGGGCACCATCCGTTATAGTGGTTGAGGTGGGCTTTTGCGCTGCAAAAGCTCTCGAAAAAAGGTGGTACCACGGGTTCTCTCGTCCTTTAAGGATAGAGGGAATTTTTTAATTTAAGGGGGAGTTCATGTGACTAACGCATTTGATGTCTTGGAGGAACGGGGTTTTATTGAACAGGCCACTCACCCCGAGGAGATTCGGGAGGTTTTGGGCAAGGAGCAAGTTACCTTTTACGTCGGTTTCGATGCTACTGCTCCTAGCCTGACTATGGGCCATCTCATTCCGCTCATGAGTATGCTGCATCTTTACAGAGCCGGTCATCGTCCCATATTCTTGCTTGGTGGAGGGACGACGTTGATCGGTGATCCGTCGGGCAAGTCTGATATGCGTCAAATGCTGACGAAAGAGATTATCGATGCCAATGTGGAGAGCTTCAGGCGACAGTTTTCTAAGTTCGTCAACTTTTCTGACGGTTCTGCCATCTTGGAAAACAATGCCAATTGGCTGCTGGATCTGAACTTGATGGAGTTTTTGCGTGAGGTGGGCAGGCATTTTTCTGTAAACCGCATGCTTACCATGGAAACCTATAAAGCCCGCCTGGATTCGGGCTTGACCTTCTTAGAGTTCAGCTACCTATTGACCCAGTCCTACGACTTTCTAGAGTTGTTTCGCCGATACAATTGCCGCCTCCAGATAGGCGGAAACGATCAATGGTCAAACATTATCGGCGGTTATGAGCTGGTTCGTAAAGTAGAGGGCGCGTCTGCCTATGGTCTGACTTTGAAGCTTTTGACGACCAGTGCTGGAACGAAAATGGGTAAAACCGAAGCAGGGACAGTCTGGCTTGATCCCGAGCGGACGAGTGCCTACGATTTCTACCAGTATCTGCGCAATGTGGATGACGCATACGTTGAACGTATGCTGGCTCTGTTAACCTTCCTGCCCATGGACGAGGTGCGCAGACTAGGTGCGTTAAGAGACTCCGAAGTAAATCGCGCCAAAGAAGTGCTTGCCTTCGAAGTCACCAAGTTTGTCCATGGTGAGGAAGAGGCCAGGAAAGCTGAGGCGACAGCCAAAGCACTTTTTAGCGGTGCAGGTGTCGACGAAAATATGCCGTCCACTGCCTTGGCGAGAGCAGACTTTGCAGAAGGGCTAGATATCTTGACTGTGCTCACTGAGACCGGATTGGCGTCGAGCCGCAGTGAAGGACGTCGCTTGGTGCAGCAGGGGGGTATCACCTTAGGGGATGAGCGGGTGACCGAAATCGACCATTTGGTGACGGAAGCGGATTTTTCCGGCGGTGAGCTGGTAATCCGCAAGGGAAAAAAGGTCTACCATCGAGTAGTACTGCAATAACGACTTTGCCAAAAAAGAGCTGGGGCAACCCGGCTCTTTTTTCTTGACCCCAGGATAGTTTTTGGTTAGAATGGTTTCATGTTGTAACTATTTTTATCGTAAACAATAGGGGTGAATATATTGGCTGACGCAGATTTGGTTATAGAATTTGTCGCGACATTGCATGAACTGAGACGGTATAAAGGCTGGTACCGCGGGTGTCCCTTCCCGGTTCGGAAAAATGCTGTGACTCTACTTATGTATCTCCATCATCATCTACCCCAGGGCAGCCCTGGCATGCAGCCTTCTGAGCTTGGGGAACGCCTGAAGCTGACGCGCCCGACTGTAACTACTTTAGTTAACTCCCTGGAAGAGCACGATCTCGTGGAGCGGGTCAACGATGAGGACGACCGGCGGGTTATATATGTGAGACCGACAAGCAGGGGATTGGCTGCCGTGCAGCAAGCGAAGGAAGAGTTTGCCAAGAATATTGCAGAGATTATGGATCATTTAGGACCGGAGGATGGAAAAGAGTTGGTGCGTATTTCCCGCAAAGTCCGGGAGTTTCTGGCCAGTCGGCGGCAAGAGCGGGAAGGGGGGAATTCCTAATGTGGAAACTGCGTTCCTACTTCAAACCATATCTTGGCACAATTATCACTGTAATGATCTTGGTTTTTCTGGAAGTAATGGCTACCTTGAAACTCCCTGACTTAATGAGTGGAATTGTTGATCGGGGTATCGCCAGGGGCAACATCCCTCTCATCTGGGGAACAGGCGGGATAATGCTCGCAGTTGCCTTGGGAGGGGTTTTATGTGCAGTTGTAGGCAATTTCTTGGCATCCAGGGCGTCAACGCGTTTTGGGCGCGACCTGCGCTTTGACATCTTCAAAAGGGTTGGCGAGTTTGCTCCCCGGGAGTTCAACACCTTCGGAACAGCCTCATTAATCACCCGTACAACTAATGATGTTCAACAGGTGCAGCAGATGTTTCATATGAGTATGCGGATGGCCATGCGCGCCCCTTTAATGGCAGTTGGCGGCGTGTTGATGGTTGTGCGCAAAGATTCTGGATTGGCACTTATTCTCCTAGGTCTGATTCCCATCATCGGTCTTATCATCTCCTATGTCATTATCAAGGGTGTACCGCTTTTTAAGGGTCTGCAGAAGATGCTTGATCGAATTAATTTGGTATTGCGGGAGCAGCTGGCCGGAGTCAGGGTGATTAGGGCCTTTGACAGGGGAACCTATGAACAGGAGCGTTTCGATAAAGCGAATCGTGATCTGACCGGGATAGCCCTTAAGGTTAATCGCATGATGGTGACTTTGATGCCTCTGCTCGGTTTACTCATTAACGTTACCAATATAATAATCATTTGGTTTGCAGCCAAACGGATTGATCTAGGCGTTATGCAGGTTGGCGACTTGATGGCTTTTTTGCAGTATACGATGCAAATCTTCATGTCGGTGATGATGCTCTCGTTCATTTTCGTGATGCTGCCCAGGGCCTCCGCGTCTGCCGAGCGGATCGTTGCGGTTATGGAGACTGAAACATCCGTCAAAGATCCGAAAGAGCCAGCGCAGATCGGAAGGGATCGTGGCGTTATCAGTTTTGAGGATGTCACTTTTATGTATCCAGGCGCGGCCGAGCCGGTTTTGAGCAACATCTCCTTCACTGCTAACCCCGGTGAAACAACCGCCATCATTGGCGGAACAGGGTCAGGAAAATCCACAATCCTGGATTTGATTCCCCGCTTTCACGATCCCCAAGAAGGCAGGATCACATTAGACGGCGTCGACATTAGACAGCTGGCCTTGGAGGATTTGCGTTTGCGCTTAGGTTATGTGCCGCAGCAGGCTATGCTTTTCTCCGGCACAATAGCATCAAATATTCGTGGAGGTAAGGCAGATGCTACCGATGAAGAGGTCATGGAGGCCGCTCGGATAGCGCAGGCTAGTGAGTTTGTTAACGAAAGGGAAGATGGCTATGGGAGCTATGTTGCCCAGGGGGGAACTAACCTTTCAGGCGGCCAGAAGCAAAGGCTTTCCATTGCACGGGCTGTGGTTCGGGAGCCCAAAGTCTACTTGCTCGATGATACCTTCTCTGCCTTGGACTACAGGACGGATGCCCGTTTACGCTCAGAACTGAATAAACGCGCCCAAGACGCGACAGTAATTGTGGTGGCACAGCGGGTCAGTACGATTTTACATGCGGATCAGATTATTGTGCTTGATGAAGGCAGGATTGTGGGCAAAGGAACCCACAAGGCTCTATTGGAAAACTGTGCTGTGTACAGAGAAATAGTGGCATCCCAATTTGGAGAGGAGGCGGTCTCATGAGGGGGCATTCAGCTAACAGGGGGCATGGCGGCCGTGGCGGCGGATACGGACCGCGGGGCATAGGTCGTCCTGTGGAAAAGGCAAAGGATTTCAGGGGGACCACAAGGCGTTTGGTTCGCTACATGGGACCGCACAAGTGGAGCTTACTTTTGGTATTTCTGGCAACAATTGCCAGCACCCTATTTTCCATTCTGGGCCCGAAGATTTTGGGTCAGGCAACAACTGTCCTATTTGCAGGGGTCCTGGCTAGGCTACAAGGGCTGCCAGGAGCAGGTGTTGACTTCACTGCCATCCTGCGCATCCTTGGCATGCTGGGGGTTGTCTATCTGGCCAGCACTTTGTTCGGATTCATCCAGCAAATTGTCATGGTAAATGTATCTCAAAAGACTGTGTATAAAATGAGAAAAGACATTAACCACAAACTGGCGAGACTGCCTTTACACTACTACGACAGTGCGTCACACGGTGACACACTGAGCAGGTTCACCAACGATGTAGATGTGATCAGCCAGAGTCTTCAACAGAGCGTGATCCAGATGATGTCCTCGCTAATTACGATCATTGGTGTTACAATAATGATGCTGACTATCAGTCCCACTCTCACCTTGCTAACAGCAGGAATGCTGCCCCTAAGTGCAGGTATCAGCGCTTTTGTTGCTTCCCGGTCCCAGAAGTTCTTTGTGAGGCAGCAGAACATTCTTGGCGAGCTCAACGGACATATTGAAGAGACTTTTTCAGGCCACACCATTGTCAAAGCCTATGGCTTGGAGGCTGAGGCTGAGTCGGCTTTCAGGACGATCAACGACGAGCTCTATGAAAATGGGTGGAAAGCACAGTTTGTGTCAGGGACAATTATGCCTCTGATTCGCTTTGTAGGCAATCTGGGTTATGTAGTGATTGCGGTAGTAGGCGGTGTTTTTGTTACTCGAGGGAGCATGACAATCGGCAACGTTCAGGCATTCATGCAGTACTCGCGGCAGTTCGGCATGCCGATTACCCAAGTCGCCAGCATCGTCAATGTTCTCCAGTCCACTGTTGCAGCTGCAGAGCGTGTTTTTGAGCTCCTGGATGAAAAGGAGGAAGCCGCCGACAGCCCTGATGCAAAAGATATAATGCAACCGGCAGGACGAATTAGACTTACAGATGTCAGCTTTGGTTACAATGCGGACGAGTATGTGATTAAGAATCTCAATCTGGCCGTAGAACCTGGACAAATGATTGCAATTGTGGGTCCTACCGGCGCAGGAAAGACTACCCTGGTGAACTTGCTGATGCGGTTTTACGATGTCGGGCAGGGTGTTATTACCTTTGACGGCCATGACATTCGTGAGCTTAAACGAAGCAGCCTGCGTACCATGTTTGGCATGGTTTTGCAGGATACCTGGTTATTTGAAGGAACAATCAGAGACAACATTGCTTACGGTCGGGAAGGTGTTTCTGATGAGGAAGTTGTTGCGGCTGCCCAGGCAGCCCATGTAGATCATTTTATCCGCACCTTGCCCAATGGATATGATACTGTCCTAACCGATGATGCCTCCAGCATCTCCCAGGGTCAAAGGCAGCTTCTGACCATTGCCAGGGCGATTTTGGCTGACCCTGCCGTGCTGATTCTTGATGAAGCCACCAGTTCAGTCGATACTAGAACAGAGCGCTTGATTCAAGAGGCTATGGCCCGACTGATGGAAGGACGCACCAGCTTTGTGATAGCTCATCGTTTGTCCACGATTCTAGATGCAGATCGAATCCTGGTGATCAATGAAGGTGAGATTATTGAACAGGGAACCCACCAGGAGTTGATGGAGAAGAATGGTTTTTACGCAGAATTGTATAACAGTCAGTTTGTGTCAGCAACGGTTTAGAGATGAGGTGTGTTTGTGTCACGAGTAGTGATTGGCATGTCGGGCGGCGTTGATTCTTCGGTCGCAGCTTTGGTCCTTAAAGAAGCCGGTTATGATGTGATCGGTGTCTTTATGAAGAACTGGGACGATCGGGATGAAACGGGCTCCTGCACTGCCGATGCAGATTACGATGATGTCAGGCGTGTCTGCGATCAAATTGGAATTCCCTATTACACAGTAAATTTTGAACGGGAGTACTGGGATCGGGTTTTTGTCTACTTCCTCGAAGAATATACCAAGGGTCGCACCCCCAATCCAGATGTGATGTGCAACAAGGAGATCAAGTTCAAGGCCTTCCTGGAAAAGGCCATGCACTTGGAGGCAGACTTTCTGGCAACCGGTCACTATGCCCAGATCGGGAAAAAGTCGGACAGATTTACTCTCTTGAGGGGCCAAGACCAGAACAAAGATCAATCGTACTTCCTTTATACTCTGGGTCAGAAGCAGCTTGCAAAAGCACTCTTTCCCATTGGACATATGACCAAGCAGGAAGTAAGGGAAAGGGCTATGAAAGCAAATTTGGCCACCGCCCACAAGAGGGACAGTACAGGGATTTGCTTTATTGGCGAAAGGGATTTTAAGGATTTCCTATCCCAATACCTGCCTGCCCAGCCTGGTGAAATTCGCACCCTTGACGGAGAGCTCAAGGGGCAGCATGACGGATTGATGTACCATACAATAGGTCAGCGCAAGGGCTTAGGCATTGGCGGTGCAGGCGAACCATGGTTTGTTGTGGGCAAGGATCTTTCCACGAACACCCTCTTGGTAGCGCAGGGACATCAGCATCCTGCACTCTACACAGAAGGTCTCAGGGCCCTTGATTTGAGCTGGGTGGCAGGGGAGGCACCTGCCACAAGTTTTGAATGTACTGCCAAGTTCCGCTACCGACAGGCAGATCAGAAGGTTACGGTTCAAATTACGGATACAGGTGCTGAGGTAGAGTTTCACCAGAAGCAAAGGGCGATTACACCTGGACAGGCGGTGGTTTTCTACGAGGGACCCATCTGCCTGGGCGGCGGAACTATTGAAGAGACTTGGGGGTAACTATGATGCTGGTGGGCACATTGTACGTGCAAGTCTACATTCCGGGAGCGTCATCTTTGAAGGAAAAACGGCGGATAGTCAAGAGCATGATAACCAAGGTCCAAAATCGGTTTAATGTCTCCATAGCGGAGTTGGAAAGTGAAAATGTGTGGCAGAGAGCTGCCATAGGCATAGCCATGGTTGGGGACAGCCGTGACCACGTGGAGCGGCAGCTTCAGTTTGTAATGAATTTTTTAGATTCGGAGCCGCGTTGGGAAGTAATTAAGATAGTGCAGGAATGGAATTAAAGGATTTAGCATGCTTGTGAGGAAATTGGTATATGACAGGGGGGGCGAAGATGAACGAGAAAATTGCGATCATGACAGACAGCACCAGCGATATTCCAAAGGATGTCGTAGAGAAATATGGTATTCAGGTTGTTCCGCTGAGAATTCTGTATCAAGATAAGGAATACAGAGATCAGGTGGACATTAGTTCGGAGGAAGTGTATGACCGGTTGTCTACGGAGGTGCCGAGCACATCGCTGCCATCACCAGGCGATGTGTTGGAACTGTGGGAACGTCTCAAGCAGGAGGGTTTTACCCATGTGCTGGCTATCCATATTTCCTCGGGGTTAAGCGGAACAATGCAGTTGATTGAGAATCTGTCACATCAGGTTGATGATTTGGTTATCAAGGTTATAGACTCAAAGAACATCTCGATGGGTTTAGGCTACACAGTGATTGAGGCTGCACGCCAAGCGGCCCAGAATGCCAGTTTTGAGTCGCTATGCGCCTATGTTCAGGATTCCTTGGCGAAGATGAAAGTCTATTTCGTACTGGAGACCTTAGAGTACCTGACCAAAGGGGGGAGAATCGGGAAAGTTGCAGGTACTTTGGGCCAAATGCTTAACCTCAAGCCGATTATTACAGTTAATCAAGACGGCGTCTATACTACCCATGCCAAGGTGCGGGGACGAAAAAAATCTATTGAACGCCTCTTTGAGATAGTAAAATCGCATTTAGCCAAACCCATGCATAATGTGGCTGTCTGTCACGGTGCCGCTCTGGAAGAAGCCCAAGAACTGATCGAACGAATCAAACAACATGGCAGTGTTGGCGAAGTGCTGATGAGTCATGTTAGTCCTGTGATTGGTGTGCACACAGGTCCCGGAACACTAGGATTCGTGGTCTACCAGACAGACTAGGACAACTAAAGGAGGTACATTGGTTAATGGCAGAGAAAGCATCGTTNAGATTGGAGGCAGTACTTAAGCGACCTAGTACTCGTTTTAATTTAGCTGCAGCCCAATTAGCAGAAGCGGCAGTAAAGAGAGGAGAAGGCAGGTTTTCTTCTACGGGCGCACTTTCCACAACAACGGGAAAATATACTGGCCGGTCACCAAAGGATAAGTTCATTGTCAAAGATGATCTCACCCGAGATACGGTGGCATGGGGTTCTGTTAACGTTCCCATCAGTGAGGAACGGTTTCATAACATCTTGCGGATGACAGTGGATTATCTGGAAGAGCTGGACGAGCTGTTCGTGTTTGATGGTTATGTGGGGGCAGATCCCGACTATCAGATGCCTTTGCGAGTGATCAACCAGTTTGCCTGGCAAAACCTGTTTGCGCGCCAGCTGTTTATTCGCCCTTCACGCGATGCACTTAAATCACATCAGCCTCAGTTCACGGTAATTGCTGTCCCCGGATTGACAGCAAATCCAGAGCGGGATGGCACCAATTCAGAGGCCTTCGTTATTGTTTCTTTCAAGGAAAGGGTCGTGCTGATCGGGGGCACAGCCTACGCGGGGGAGATTAAAAAGTCAATCTTTTCGGTAATGAACTACTTGCTGCCTGCCAAGGGTGTCCTTCCCATGCACTGTTCAGCCAATGTGGGCGAGGACGGCAGAACCGCACTATTTTTTGGTCTTTCGGGAACAGGCAAGACCACCCTTTCGGCTGATCCTAAGCGACGCTTGGTTGGCGACGACGAACATGGCTGGACGACGAAAGGCATTTTCAACCTTGAAGGCGGCTGTTATGCAAAGTGCATTAATTTGTCCCGTGAACACGAGCCGCAGATTTGGGACGCCATTCAGTTCGGGTCTGTGTTAGAAAATGTAGTTCTCGATCCACTGGAGCACATTGCGGACTATAGTGATGGCTCTCTAACCGAAAACACAAGGTGTGCTTACCCGCTGGATTATATTCCCGGTCGAGTTGATCCTAGCCTGGCAGGCCATCCTAAGGCCGTTGTCTTCTTGACGGCAGATGCCTTTGGGGTTTTGCCGCCCATCAGCATCTTGGAAGATGAGCAAATCATGTATCATTTCATTTCCGGCTACACCAGCAAGCTGGCAGGCACCGAACGGGGCATCCAGCAGCCGGAAGCGACTTTTTCCGCCTGTTTTGGCGAACCCTTTCTGCCGCTCAGCCCCCTAGCTTATGCGGAGATGCTCAAAGACCGCGTTAATCAGTATGGATCTAAGGTATTTCTGATTAATACTGGCTGGTCAGGGGGACCCTACGGCATCGGCGAGAGGATTGCGCTTAGATATACCAGACAAATGGTGACTATGGCTCTCTCTGGAGAGTTGGATGAGGTAGAGACAAGGGTTGATCCTGTCTTTGGTCTTAAGGTGCCCGAAAGCTGTCCGGGAGTACCAGAGGAGATCTTAGATCCGAAAAAAACCTGGGCTGATCCAGAGGGCTATGATGCCAAGGCCCGGGAACTGGCAGTCTCTTTTGCTGACAACTTTAAGAAAAAATATGCCGATTTGGCCCCTGAGGTGCGCAAAGCCGGCCCAACTATTGATTAAAGCAGGTGCAGAGCAGCTTATTAATGCTGCTCTGCCCTTCGTTGAGGTGGAGTATGTTTAAGGTAATCGTAGATGCAGATGCATGCCCCCGTGCCTGTCTGCAAGTGCTGCAGAGGCAGAAAAAGACTTGGAAATACAGGCTGCTTACCGTTGCTTCTGTTGACCATCGCATTGATCACGCTGATCATATTGTGGTAGGCAAGGGGCAAGATGCGGCGGACTTGGCAGTGGTTAACAACACCAGCCGAGGTGACATTGTGGTGACCCAGGACTGGGGATTAGCTGCGCTGGTTTTGGGGAAGGGTGCCTTTGCTATTTCACCTTCCGGCCGCATTTTTTCCGAGGATAATATCGACTTTTTACTGGAAGAACGCTCTCTTAAAGCAAAATTCCGCAGAGCGGGCGGTCGTACAAAGGGTCCTTCTGCACGTACCAGAGAGGATGACCGCAGATTCCAGGAGAGTTTCTTGCTGCTGGTGAAACGTGCTCGCACCGATACGCCAAATGAGAGTGAATTGACAGAATAATGAGGAGGATTTTTATGGCAGAACACCATTTTGCCGTCTTGGTAGATGGTGAGAACATTTCACCGCGGTTTTTAGGGCCAATTTTGGCTGAAATAAATCGTTCGGGTGAAATTATATTAACAAGAGTTTACGGAGATTGGACCCAACCGCATATGACAGGTTGGAAAGATCTTTTACAGGCTTATCCAGTTAGACCTATTCAACAGTTCCGTTATGGGGAAAACGCCAGTGATGGAGCACTAATTATGGACGCGATTGAAATTGTGTCTACGAACCGCAATCCAGTCAATGCGTTTTGCATTGTGTCCAGTGACAGTGATTTTTACAGTCTGGCTTTGCGCCTGCGGGAACACGGCATGTATGTAACTGGAATTGGCCGCCAAGGTACAAAGAGCATTCTAGTTCGCTCCTGCAACCGCTTTATTTATCTGGAAAACCTCGGTTTTTCCACGAGTTCTAAGGCGAAGGAAGAAGAGGAGGAGCAAACCCCCTCCCTAGGCAAGGTTCCGGTGGAGGATATCGTGCGTAGGGCCTATGAAGCCAGTGAAGAAGATAGTGATGGATGGCTGCTCCTAGCCCATCTCGGGCAGGCAATCCGCCGAGAACGCTCTGATTTTGACCCCCGGAGCTACAATTACACTAATTTGCTAGACATTTTGCGTTCCTATCCAGATTTGTTTGAAGTGCGGAGCAATGGAAAAACTCCGCCGGTATACTGGATGCGGTTAATACCCGAGAAGGAAGGGCCTGTTACGCTCAAGGGTGTTATTAAGCGCTTTATGTCTAATTACGGTTTCATCCGGGCTGACAAAGGAGATTACTTTTTCACCAAAGCTAATTTACCTGCGGAGCAAAGGAACATGCATTTGAGACCAGGTACGAAGGTGGAGTTTGTGGAAATCAAGGCCCCAGATCCAACTGGGGAAACATCTGCTGAGAAAAATGGGCGGGCCCGCAGCGTTACAGTGCTCAGCTAACGGGGGAATGAATATGCGCCTGATTTTGCTGTGTGACGCCTCCCAGCCCGAAAAGGCAGCTCCGATTTGCCGCAGAACCGGGTTAGGGGTGGAAATCCAGTCTTTTTCCAATCCAGAATATCCCCAGCAAAATCCAGATGGGCCCCAGCTGCATCAGGCACTGTATGAGTCTGTCTACCCCCGGGCTTTGCATGGACCATTTGGTGATCTTAGTCCAGGCAGTTGTGATGCTTTGATTCGCCAAGTGACACGGGAGCGCTTTGAGTTTGCCTACACCTGGGCCCGTACGCTAGGGGCAGAGCACGTGGTTTTCCATCACGGCTACGTCCCTAACACCAACACCTACCAAGGTTGGCTGCGGCGGAGCGTTCAGTTCTGGGAGGAATTTCTATCATCAAAAGGCTCAGAGATAACATTTTATGTTGAAAACCTTTTGGAAACTGACTCCAAGCTGATCGGCGATGTTTTAAGGGCGGTAGGTCACCCTAATCTGAAAGCCTGCTTAGATGTGGGCCATGCCTTTTGCCACGGGAAGGTGCAGGTATCAGAGTGGATAGAAGATCTCGGTGATCTAATTGGCTATGTTCATTTCCACGACAACCTCGGAGACAGGGATGCCCACTTATCTTTAGGGGAAGGGCGGCTACCATTGGATCAAATCTGCTACAGCCTGGAACAAAGGGCACCCGATGCTGTTTGGGCCCTCGAAGTAGGTCCGGAGAACCTGGAGGACTCCTTGTTCTGGCTGGAAACACACGGTTACAGGTCCTAATGGAGTTGAAAGATGATTTATCAAGTTCAGAAAGCAGACTTTGCAGCTGCGCTTAAAATTGTGGACTGGAATTATCCAGTCCCGTATCACGTCTATAATCTTCATGGTTCGGCCGCGGCCCTCCATCGCTTAGTACAAGGTCCATACTATTCTGTTTTTTTAGGCGGCCAGCTGATCGGTTTCTTCTGTTACGGGGAAGCAGCTCAGCTTAAAGGCAAGAAGGATCATGATCTATATCAGGACGAGGAGTATTTAGATGTGGGTCTGGGCATGCATCCTTCCTGGTGCGGAAAGGGTCATGGACAGGCTTTCGTTTGCGCCTGCCTGCTTTTTGCCAGGCAACAGGCCTGGGGTAAAGGTTTCAGACTCACGGTGGCATCGAATAATCACAGAGCGCGCAAAGTCTATACCCGCCTCGGCTTTCAGCCGGTGGGCTGCATCCCCTGGGATTTAGAGTCTAATTCTCATTTTGAGGTAATGTCTCTCGATACTTTCGTGCCAGTTCCAGAAGTTGCTCTGGCTGATTAAGGGCGGGCTCATCCAACACCCTGTCCAACAGGTGCTGGAGTATTGCCCCTACTAGCGGCCCAGGTTCGAGCCTGAGAAACTCCATAAGATCATTGCCATCAACACATAAGTCTTTGATTGACAAGGCCTGCTCCTGCCCTAGGATATCATTAAATCTAGCCTCCAGGGATTGCCCAAGGGCAATAATCCGGCGCGGACCCACATCCATGCCGGCCATATCTGCCTGGCGAAGTTTGACCAGCTCAAAGGCGGTTTCATAGCCTACCTGCGCCAGAAAACGGCGTATCTCCTTGTCGGAGGAGTGGGGATGGATCCCAAACATGTGGTGGGTGATGAGGGTTGAGACTTTCTGTACCAATTGATTGTCGGCCCGGAGGCGCTTGAGGATCCTTTCGGCCCATTGAGCGCTGATTTGGGCGTGTTCCCGCCCTAGAGTCTTGATTTTGCCCACATCATGCAGCAAAGCGGCCCAGCGCAGCTGTAGGACAGGCGGGGCAAAATGGGCTGCGGTCATAGCATGACCGAGCAGATCGTATGGATGGCTGGAACCTGGCGATACTTGGTGACCTGCAGACAGTTCGGGCAGAATCTGTTCCATTAACCCGCCGGTATAGAGGGTTTGCAGTCCCTGGAAAAGTTCCCTTCCTAAGAGTGTTTTGTTCAGCTCAGTGAATATTCTCTCTGGGCTGACGTTTGTAATCAACCGGGCTAATCCTGGCAGGGTCAGCCTGGTTTTCTTTTCGATTCTAAATCCTAAGGTTGACTGGAAGCGAACTAGACGAAGCATGCGCAGAGGATCTTCCTGGAAACGTGAGGCAGGATCACCTACAGTGACCAGAATTTTCCTCCTGAGGTGTTTACGTCCAAAGTAGGGGTCGATGATCCGCTTGGTTTGAGGTTCATAAGCCAGGGCATTGATGGTAAAATCGCGTCTGCCCAGATCATCTTGGAGTTGGTCGGTAAGGGTAACATAATCAGGGTGTCGCCCATCGCTATATGGTCCGTCCCTGCGCATAGTGGTAATCTCGATGGCAGCACCTTCCAGCAGTACAGTTATAGTGCCGAATTCTTTGCCTGTCGGGATGGTGCGATCGAAGATGTTTTGGATTTGTTCAGGCGCGGCGTCCGTTGTAATGTCCCAGTCGGTTGGTTTGAGGCCCAAAAGACTGTCTCGGACCGCTCCGCCTACCAAGTAGGCCTGGAAGCCGGAGCTTGACAAAATCTCACACGCTCTTTTTATTAACGGGGGAACGATAATCTGCATTGCCAATCCTCCTTAGGGTACAGTGCTAATTTCGCCATATCCCTGTCCTTTTCCTATAATGCGAAGGAATGTAACCATTTGTGGGGAATTGTATGCAGAGAGGGGGTGTTTGGGTGCAAGAACCGATTTCTGTCGAGTTTGGGAACTTAGTTGAAGCCACATTTCTCGAGCGCCCCAATCGATTTATTGTTCTCTGTCGCATTAATCACAGCGGCGAAAAAGCAGAAGCCCACCTTGCAGATCCCGGACGCTTGAAAGAGCTCTTGCTGCCGGGTGCCCAAATCTACTTGCGCTACGCCTTTAGGCCGGGACGCAAGACGAAGTGGTCTGTCATGTTGGTGTTGGCTCCCGACGGTGTAACTCTAGTATCCCTGCAAGCAACGATGGCAAATCGTTTAGCCGGCAGGGCGCTGGCAGCGAAAGTCATACCCGAACTGGCAGATTGGAAAGTCATTCGGGCTGAATATACCTTGGGCAGCTCCCGCTGGGATTTTTACCTAAAAGACGGCGACAGGCAGCTGCTATTAGAGGTGAAGAGCTGCACTTTGGTTGCAGAGGGTATTGCCATGTTTCCCGACGCGGTTACTGAACGGGGCAGGCGGCATGTCCAGGAACTGACAAGGCTGAAGGAAGCAGGAGAGTTCGAAACCGCAGTGCTCTTTGTAGTCCAACGGGCCGACAGCGAAAGGTTCAGACCGGCCGCCCACATCGATCCTGCCTTTGCCGAGGCTTTGCAGAACGCATATGACCGGGGGGTCAAAGTAATGGTGTACAATGCCTGCGTTGACTTGAACGGCATACGTTGGGGAAAAAGACTTCTGATCGATTTTTCCAAGGAGGTTGGCTATGGTTTCCACCATCTTTACGCAGACTAATATTGCTGTAATCTGGGATTTTGACAAAACCTTGATTCCAAGTTACATGCAAGAGCCCTTGTTTAAACATTATAATGTTGACGGACGCACTTTCTGGCGCGAGGTAAACTCACTGCCCAAACATCTGACGCGCAATGGACAAGAAATGGTAGCCGAGGACAGCATTTATTTGAACCACATCTTAACCTATGTTCGGGCTGGAATCTTCAAGGGACTGAATAACAAACTGTTACGTGAACTAGGTAGTCAGCTGGATTTTTATCCGGGACTGCCGGAATTTTTCCAGGCTGTAAAAGACCATGTAGCAAGAAATCCTGTATTCAGCAAGTACGATATCAAAGTCGAGCACTATATAGTCAGCACAGGGCTCAGGCAGATGATTCTGGGAAGCAAGATCGCTGAATACACAGATGGAATCTGGGCCTGTGAGTTTGTAGAAAAAAGGCTGCCGCCGGGATATTTAAAACACGGCATACCGGAACAAGAAGAGGACGAAGTCACAATTCAGGATATCAGCTATATAATCGACAACACAACTAAGACCCGGGCCCTGTTTGAGATTAACAAAGGTGTAAACAAGATTAGGGAAATAGACGTCAACACAAATATTCCGCGCGAGGATCGCAGAATTCCATTCCAAAACATGATTTATATAGCTGATGGTCCGAGCGACATTCCTGTTTTTTCTCTTGTGAATCAAAACGGGGGAAGAACTTTTGGAGTCTATGCCAAAGGATCGAAGGAAGAATTCGCCCAAGTTAACGAGCTTCAGAAACAAGGCCGGGTTCATTCCTTTGGCGAAGCCAACTACGAGCCTAATACACAGACCTATATGTGGATTATGAATGCGGTGGACGAGATTGCAGGTTCTATTGTAAAAAACCGAGAGTGGCTGCTGAAAAATAGAACCGGCGAGTCTCCGCGACACCTAAACGAACAGGGGGAATAGGGGTGAAAAACCTTCTAGAACAGTGGGGTCCCCAGTTTGCCTCAGCTGTGCCTCAGCCTTTAAGGGACGGGGTGTGGCAGCTGAAACTGGATACTCAATCCTATATTCTCAAGCGCAGGTCAAATCGTACACGAGTTGGGGAAGAGTATAGGTTACTGCAGTGGCTGGCCGAACATGGACAGCCCATTTCGCAACTGATCTGTACCAGGGCAGGAGTCCCCTGGGCAGAACAGCAAGGATCATTTTATGTGCTCTATCCATACTTGACTGGAACGCCAGGCGATGAGCTTGATTTGTTTGGACAGTCACTGGCTGGGGAGATGGGTTCTGCCTTGGCCAGGCTGCATCAGGCTTTGGCCGCTTATGGGGCGAGTCACGAGTTTCCAGACTTCAATCTGTTCAACAAAGTGTCGAGCTATGCATGGCCAGCGGTGCAAGGCTATTCCTCAGTGAAGTTTTCTGATCGCCTGCAGGGAATCCAACATGCCATCAGTGCCCATCTTGTAAATCCCTACGAGGCTCTGCCCCGTCAACTGATTCACAGAGATTTTCACCCTGGCAATCTCCTCTTCACACAGGGAGAGCTTGCGGGAATCCTGGACTTTGATCGTGTGCGAATTGGCATTCGCCTTTTTGATCTGTGCTATCTGGCTACGGCTGTGTTGAGCAGCAGTTTCGGAGATCCCAAGAAACGAGAAGAGTGGCCTGGCTTTGTTAGGGAAATGATTAGTGGTTATGGCAGCGTGGAAAAACTGGAGAGAACTGAAAGCTACGTATTTCTGTACGTCATTTACTTGATTCAGCTTCTTTTCACCGCTTATTATCTAGACGAAGGAAACACGAAGTTGGCCGATTCTAATCTGGCAGTGCTCTTTTGGATTCATGATCAGCATGACTATTTGGAGCCCCTGATTGAAAAAGCAGTAGGGGAAAGCAGGGGCGTTGACAGGTGAAGAGGGGAGAAGAGTTGGAAGTTTTACTAAGTGAAATCGTGCAGGGGCAGCTCATTGCCGGTACTCTAAGCAAACCTCGCAGCAAGGACACCCCTTACCACAAGGTCTCAGTGCGCCCGTTGAAGCTCGGGGAGCGTGTGGTCTGTCAACTAACCTATCATTACCCCCATAAGGTAATCCATGAAAATCTGCCCTTTCAGGAGACAAGTCGGCGGATTGACGAGCTTCTGAAGGGAGTTTTTCGGCAAGGCCACTTCTTTACTGTACTGGCCGACTGGCAGGTCTTGGTGAGTAAAAGAGGTGTCTTGAAAGTGCTGCGGCGCACACCTTCCCGCACCGAACAAGACCTAGACTTGAAGCATAACAGATCTAAACAGCATATTTTGCAGGAAGGGACTCCCTATCCCTTCCTGGTTGAGCTGGGAGTTATGAACTCTGTCGGCAAAGTCTTGGCCAAGCGTTATCATAAGTTCCGGCAGCTGAACAGGTACTTAGAAGTCATCGAAGATTGTCTACCCCATCTGCAGCATAACCAGGGGCGCCCTTTGCAGATCGTTGATTTTGGCAGCGGCAAAGCCTATCTTACCTTCGCGCTGTACCACTACTTGGTGGAGCATCTGAAGCTGAATGTGCGAATTATAGGTTTGGATCTCAAAGAAGATGTAGTGGATTTTTGCAATAAAACGGCTGCCAGACTCAACTTTGAACACCTGCAGTTCCACCACCAGGACATTAAGGACTTTCATGCCCAGGGTCAGATCGATGTTGTGGTGTCGCTGCACGCTTGCGATGTGGCAACTGACTATGCGTTGGCCCAGGCGGTAAAATGGGGTGCCAAAGTGATCCTTGCCGTCCCCTGCTGCCAGCATGAAGTGCTGGGGCAGTAAGACCAAAGACCCAACCCCGTGCTCTTGGAGCATGGGATACTAAAAGAGAGGGTGGCGGCCTTGATAACAGATGCTGCCAGGGCCAAACTGTTAGAGACGGAAGGTTATACGGTGCAGGTTATGGAGTTCATTGATCTGGAGCATACCCCGAAGAACTTACTGATTCGTGCCTTTCTGGAAGCTCAGAACCGGGGGGTCAATGCCCGCAAGGAATACTTTCAGTTCAAGGAGTTTTGGGGCATTGCACCAACCCTAGAGCGTCTTTTGGCCGAGGACAGTTGACAGTGGCTGTGGTTGTGCTAAAGTGGATTAGAAGGAAACAATAGGAGAGGATATGCTGATGGATACGAACACGAACGTCCCATCTAACTTTATAAGAGATATCATCGATGAGGACTTGGCAAGCGGCAAACACAAGGCCGTTGTTACACGCTTTCCGCCTGAACCCAATGGCTATCTGCATATTGGACATGCCAAATCGATTTGCTTGAATTTTGGCATTGCTAAGGACTATAATGGCACTTGTCATCTGCGCTTTGATGACACAAACCCGGAGAAAGAAGAGACAGAGTATATCGAGAGCATTATGGAGGATGTGCACTGGCTCGGTTTCGACTGGGGCGACCATCTGTACTTCGCTTCAGACTACTTCGAGCAACTCTACAACTTCGCGGTGGAGTTGATTAAACAGGGCAAAGCTTATGTCTGTGATTTGAGTCCCGAAGAGATTCGCGCCTATCGCGGCACTTTGACTGAACCTGGAAAAGACAGCCCCTATCGCGATCGTTCTGTGGAAGAAAACTTGGATCTCTTTGAGAGAATGAAGGCAGGGGAGTTTGAAGAAGGAAGCCGGGTCTTGAGGGCTAAAATCGATATGACCTCACCCAACATTGTGATGCGGGATCCTACATTATATAGAATCCGCAAGGTTGCTCATCACCGTACCGGCGACGAGTGGTGCATCTACCCCATGTACGATTTCACCCATTGTCTTTCCGACGCCATTGAGAACATTACCCACTCCATTTGCACTTTGGAATTTGAGAATAACCGGGCCCTTTATGACTGGATTTTAGAGCAGGTCTATCCTGAGCCCCATCCCCAGCAGATTGAGTTTGCACGCTTGAGTTTGACTTATACGATGATGAGCAAGCGAAAACTTCTGCAGCTGGTGGAACAGGGAGTTGTAACGGGTTGGGATGATCCGCGCATGCCGACACTTTCAGGGTTGCGCAGACGCGGTTATACCCCTGCCGCCATCAGAGATTTTGCAGAACGGATCGGTGTATCCAAGGCGAACAGCACTGTTGATCATGCGTTTTTAGAGCATTGCCTGCGGGAAGACTTGAATAAGACCTCCCCGCGCACTATGGGCGTTTTACGTCCCTTAAAGGTAGTAATTGAAAACTATCCAGAAGGTCAAGTAGAGTATCTTGAGGCTTTGAACAATCCTCAGGATCCGGATTCTGGCACTCGCCTAATCCCCTTTGGCCGTGAGATCTACATTGAACAAGAAGACTTTATGATCGATCCTCCGAAAAAGTTCTTCCGTCTTGCTCCAGGGCGCGAGGTGCGCTTGCGTTTTGCGTACTTTATAACCTGCACTGAAGTGATCAAGGACGATGAGGGCAACATCATAGAACTGCGGGCGACCTATGATCCTGAGACCAAGGGCGGATCTGCACCTGATGGACGCAAGGTTAAGGCCACATTGCATTGGGTTGCGGCTGAACATTCCCTCCCCGCTGAAGTGCGCCTCTACGACCACCTCTTTAAGGTAGAAGACCCCAGTGTCGGGGATCTGGAGGACAACTTGAATCCAGATTCTTTAGTGGTGCTGACCGATTCCAGAGTTGAGCTGAATCTCAAGGATGTTAAACCGGGAGATAAGTTTCAGTTCGAACGCCAAGGCTATTTCTGTGTTGATCTTGATTCAAAACCAGATCGATTGGTCTTCAATCGAACAGTACCCTTGCGGGACACCTGGTCAAAGGTGAAAGGCAAGTAATGGCAGAGAGAAGGCCCACGGTTCAACCGAACTGTGGGCACTTTTTTAGGCGTATTTTTCCTGTAAGCCTCGTTGTACTTCTAATGCATATTCTTGTGCGCCAAAGAGCGAAAGGTCACGATAGTTGCCGCATTGGACGGCACTGCGGGCGGGAACACTGTCAGCTTGCAGCACTTTGGTTAAAGCGCTAATCAAGGCTTCGGCCACTTCAGCCTCCGGGGCTTCGCCCAGGCGGATTAAGTAAAACCCTGTACGACAGCCCATGGGCGAAAGATCAATAATGTCTGTCAGCTCTTCCCGCAGATACCCCGCCAAGAGGTGTTCTAAGGCGTGGACTGCCCCCGTGGGCATAATGTTTTCATTCGGCTGGGTAAAGCGAAGATCATACTTCGTAATCACATCGCCTCCCGGCGTTGTAAACACTTCTGCCTGGCGTATATAGGGCGCCTGAACTTTGGTATGATCGAGGGAGAAACTCTCGACTTTAATCGTGGTCATAAAGCCACCTCCATTGTTTTAGTCCAACCCTTTCCTGAATATACATGGGAGGAAAGGGGGGCGAACTGTGTCTCGATGCTGGTTTTTAGTGTTACACAAGCGCCAGATCTGCTATGTGCTGTTGGCTCTGGGCTTGGTGGTGCTGCTGTCTATCTACAGCTCATATCCTCTTGGCATGCATACCCTCAGCCTAATCGACCAAGACGTCATTTTTGATGTAATGCTTGACCCAGGACATGGGGGAATTGACCCTGGTGCCATTGGGGCAGGCGACATCTATGAGAAGCATTATGTCCTTGACATAGTGCTGCAAATGGCCGAAATTCTGCGTTCCCAGGGCCTAAGCGTCGGACTTACCAGGGACAGTGACCGTGATGTAAGTCACCTGGTCAGTGAAGGAACTCGCCATCGCAGAGATCTGCTCGGGCGTTTCAAGCTGATGAATCAAGCCCGTTTAGGAATGAGCGTTCATGCTAATGCCACCAAGAACAAAGAGGAATCAGGGGCCCTCGTATTTTACATGAAAGACAAGTACTTGGACGAAATCTATGCTACACTGGTCATAGAAGAGTTGGCTAAAGTGCAGGTGCTTAACGAATCTCGTCCCCTGCCCCGTACCACGCTCTTGCTGCCTAAGGCTAAACCGCCGGTGGTGCTGGTAGAGGTAGGATTTATGTCTAATCCTGCAGACCTCGAAAAACTCGGCGACCCTCGGTTTCGAACCAGTGTGGCTCATGCTCTCTGCGCAGGAATCATGCGCTTTCTAGAGTGGCGTGAAGGCGAGCAAAGTGAGTCTAGTCCTTAAGTAGGCTCAGGAGCTTGTGAATAACCTTGTTCAAGACGGGTATAACATCGAGAAGATACTGGTCGAAGTCATGGGGGGCAGTGTTATCTGCCTGATCAGAGATGGCCCGCATGATCAGGTGGGGGATCCTATTAATGCTTGCCACATGTGCGATGGCTGCACCCTCCATTTCGACACACATTGCGTCAGGAAAGTAAGTCAGAATCTCCTGTTTTTGTTCCAGGGAGCTGACGAACTGATCTCCTGAAACGATCAGCCCGCGGTGAATCCGTTCAGATGACAGTTCATCCCGTGCTGCCTGAGCAGCTGCCTCGAGCAAGTCATAATCCGCCTTGAAACTGCTCGTCTCCAGCCTGGGGATTACCCCCTTGGCATAGCCGAAATTGCGCACATCAAAGTCATGCTGAATCGACGTGGAGCCAAGGACTAAGTCGCCGATGCGAACTTGAGGGCTGAGTCCGCCGGCGACACCGCTGTTCAAAATGAAAGACGGCTGATAATGGTCAATCACAAATTGTGTTGCCAGCGCCGCATGTACTTTGCCAATTCCGCACCGGACAACAACGACCTTTTTGTTGCCGAACAGGCCGGTGTAAACAGGCATATCTTGAAGCAGGGAGCCTTCCTGGGATGCCGCAGTTAAGGATTGACTCAAACTTGCTACTTCTTCATCCATTGCTCCAATGATCGCAATGTGTCTATCCATACAGATCACCTCCCATCCAGTCTATCATAAAGGCTTTGCAGAGGGAAGGTAACCAAAGCTCCCTGTCGTATTCTTATATGATCGAAGTTTTATATCGAGGAGATGACCCAATCATGAAGCCATTAAATCTCAATTCTCATTACGCTGCATCTTTTGTAGACCAGAAAGAAGTGGATCAGTTAGCGCCCGCAATTAGACTGGCACATCAGCAGCTCCATGACGGTTCAGGTCCGGGAAGTGACTTTCTCGGCTGGTTAGACCTGCCTGTTAACTACAACCGGGGGGAGTTCAAGCGGGTTCAAGAGGCGGCTAAGCGCATTCAGGACAGCTCGGATGTTCTCATTGTGATAGGAATCGGCGGTTCTTACCTAGGTGCCCGCGCTGCTCTTGAGATGTTGACCCATTCCTTTTACAACATGTTGGATCCCCAGATTCGCAAGACTCCCAGGGTTTTCTTTGTGGGACATGCCATTAGCGACATTTACCTGCAAGATCTTTTGGAGTTAGTGAGAGATACTGATTTTTCCATCAATGTAATCTCAAAATCCGGGACGACCACCGAACCTGCCATAGCCTTCCGGGCATTTAAAACTGTTCTGGAAGAAAAGTACGGCACCGATGGTGCACGGGAGAGGATCTATGTAACAACAGATGCTAAGGAAGGAGCCCTGAGATCCATGGCTGAGGCACAGGGTTATACTTCCTTTGTCCTTCGCCATGATATTGGGGGGCGCTATTCCGTCTTGACTCCAGTTGGGATTTTGCCCATGGCGGTGGCGGGAATAGATGTTGATGCGGTAATGGCGGGGGCAGGTGCGGCCTTTGAATGGTTCCAGTCACCTGAAGTAGCAGAAAATCATGCCTATCAGTATGCCGCACTTAGGAACATTCTCTATCGCAAGGGAAAGACCACGGAAATTCTAGCGAACTATGAGCCTTCGTTACAATATTTTAGTGAGTGGTGGAAACAGCTGTTTGGCGAGAGCGAAGGGAAGGATCAGAAGGGGATCTTTCCAGCTAGCGTAAACTTTACCACGGACTTGCATTCCATGGGACAGTTTATTCAAGACGGAACCCGCAATATCTTCGCCACCACCCTCTGGATAAACGAGATAGAGAAGCAATATGAAATTCCCACCAGTGCGGACGATGGGGACGGTTTGAACTATCTAGCCGGGAAAACACTGGGCTATGTAAATCGCCGAGCTTTCCAAGGGACTATTTTGGCCCATACAGATGGAGGAGTGCCCAATCTTGTGCTGGAGGTTCCAGCGATCAATCCTTTCTACTTTGGATCACTGGTCTACTTTTTTGAAAAGGCCTGTGCCATCAGTGGCTATCTCTTGGGGGTAAACCCCTTTGATCAGCCCGGTGTAGAGGATTACAAGGCAAACATGTTCGCTCTTCTGGGCAAGCCTGGTTTTGAATCCCGGCAAAAAGAGCTGCAACAAAGGCTAAAGTAGGAGGGTTGGCATGAAACAAAGGCTTTATCCCTTGACATTTCATCCTATTTACAAAGAGAAACTATGGGGTGGCAGGAGATTTCAGGAAATTTTAGGCCGAGAGCTGCCTGACGGCCTGATCGGAGAGAGCTGGGATGTGGCTGCCCATCCCAATGGAACCAGCGTAGTTGATCAAGGCCCTTTGGCCGGAGCAGATCTCTCGCGTTTGATGTTGGACTACGGACACGATTTGGCAGATGGGGACAGATTTCCCCTACTACTGAAACTCATCGACGCCCAGCAGGATCTTTCTGTTCAGGTTCACCCGGATGATGCTTATGTCAAGCAATTCACCAATGAACGCTGGGGCAAGACGGAGTTGTGGTACATCATTCACAGTGAGCCTGGCGCCTGGATCATTTGGGGTCTGCGGCCGGGTGTGACCAGGCGCGAGTTTGCCCAGGCAGTGGAGTCGGGAGGAGAGGCAATCTTGGCTTGCCTCAATAAAGTGCCTGTGAGGCCAGGTGAGATCTATCCCATCTCTGCGGGATTAGTCCATGCCCTAGGGGCAGGAGTTGTTGTGGCGGAAATCCAGCAGAATTCCGATACCACCTTTCGTGTCTACGACTGGGATCGGGTAGATGACCAGGGCAGGGCCAGGGAACTCCATGTTGAACAGGCCTTGGCGACAATAGATTTTTCCGAGCAAGCCCTTGATCGGGAGTATCAGTTTGCCCGCTGTGCCGAGCACTTTAGTATGGAGGTACTGGAAAAACCCGAGAGACATGCGCTAGACCCGCAAAAAGGATTCCAGATCCTCACAAGCGTAAGAGGCGCAGCGGAGATCGCCTGGAGCGGGGGAGTTACCAATCTAACTGCAGGACAGTCCTGCTTAGTGCCTGCCTCGTTGGATGCTTGCCATGTGAGCGCTGAAGGTGCAGTGCTGTGCTGTACCAGTGCCAAAGCGGAGTAAGGCCATGTTATGCCAGCATGTCTTGATTCTTCTGCCGCTGATTGTGGCCGCAGTAGAACTCATCAGCCCTTTCTTCCCTTTGGCAGGTCACAGGATCTGCCTGGTTTTGCTGGGTGCAGTCTTCCTGATCGTGCCCAAAAAATGTGGATTGGGAAACTGGCGAAACGTGCTGGCCTCTGCGCTGCTAAGTGGGGGCGGCGCAGTTGCCACCTACCTTTTGGCAAATAGCTTGAGCCTAGGACCCCTTATAGCTTCAGCAGCTGTGGGGCTGGCTGCCGCGGTATTTCTCGCAGAACAGCAGCAACTCGTAGTATATTTAGGAACATTTGTGGGAATGACCTCCACACTTCATTTTCCTTCCATCATCCTTGTTGCCGCAGCAGGATTGATCGGGGGCGTCCTCTGGGAAGTACTTAATGAAGCCTGGAATGGAGTTGGGGGCCGGCTCGGCACACTGGCTGCCACAGCAGTCCTGGCAATACTCCTGACGTTTGGAGGTGGGCTGTAGTGCAACTTTTGACAGGAATTATCCTGGGCCTTTCTTGGGGATTTGCAGGGCACACTTTCCGGCAAAAGACCAAATTGTCTGCGGTGGCAGTGTCATCGCTGCTGACTTTGGCGGCTGCCCTGATTTTGCCCGGGATGTTTGTTGATGGTCCTTTGTTTGCTCTGATTTGCACCGCAGTTTCTTATGTCACAATGTCAAGTACTGAGCGGCTGAACAGGCTATGGGAGACTCTAATGGTGAGTGCAATCTGCGCATTGGTTGTTTTCTTCGGACAAAACCTGCTCGTTGGCATAGGAGGACGTCTCGGCACCTTTGCGGCTTTGTCTGTCTTGATCTTTACCGTCCCTAAAGCTCACAAACACCTGATAACCGGAAGGAGATAGGACGATGAAGAGAATTTTGCCATGCCTGGTACTAGTTCTGCTGCTGGGAGCAGCTGCAAGTCCTGTATCAGCACACAAGCTGCAGGTGGTTACAACCTTTTCTATCCTGCAGGACTTGGTGCAACAAGTTGGGGGAGAGCGCCTGGAAGTAAGTTCGTTGATTCCCAGCGGTATGGATCCCCACAGCTGGGAGCCGACTCCCCGAGACGCAAGGGCGGTGGCCAACGCGGATCTGATTATAGCCAACGGCGGCGGTTTTGATGACTGGCTGTTTGGCCTTGTGGAAGGTGCCGCCCAGGCAGACGCCTTAGTAATAGTTGTTTCGGAAGGACTGGACGTAATTGAACACGAGGACAGTCATGGCCATGGTCACCAGGGGGANCCGCATTTTTGGTTAANTGTAACGAATGCGATTTACTATGTCGAGCAGATTGCCCAAGGCCTGACCACGATCTCCCCAGAGGATGCATCCTATTTTAGGGAGCGTGCCGACAGCTATAGGCAGGAGCTGGCTGATCTGGACCGGTGGATGATCGAGGAGTTGGCACGAATTCCTGAGGAAAACAGGGTGATAGTTGCCTACCATAATGCCTTTAGCTACCTGGCTGAGCGTTATGGTTTTGCAGTGGCAGATTTTTTAGTAGCTAATCCCGAAGCTGAGCCAACACCTAGGGATTTGGCCCGTTTGGTTGAACTGCTCAGGGGTATGAGCAGGCGAGCAATCTTTACAGAACCGCAGATTGGTACCGGCACCCGTTATATGCAGTCACTGGCCAAGGAAGTACAGGGCGAGATTTATACTCTTTACAGTGACAGCTTCGGCCCGGAGGCTGGAAGCTATGTGGAAATGATGAAGTATAACACCCAAACCTTGATGGAGGCTTTAGAATAATGGCTAAAGGGCGTGGGGCTGATCTAGCCTTGAACATCCAGAACCTAACTGCAGGCTATCCAGGCAATGTTGTNTTGCACGAGGTGTCCTGGCAAGTCAAAAGGGGAAGCCTGGCCGCGATCATTGGCCCTAATGGCGGCGGCAAGTCCACCTTGCTGAAAACCGCAGTCGGTCTGCTTTCCCCCTTCGAGTACACTGCCATGGAGCTTTTGGGACGCAGCCCCAAGGCAGGGCGTAAGCAGGTCGCTTACTTGCCTCAGCAGGAGGAAGTCGATTGGACTTTCCCCATTAGTGTTTTAGATGTGGTGTTGCAGGGGCGCTTGGTTAGGCAAGGAATTTGGGGACGCTATTCTAAAGCAGACTATACTTTAGGCCGAGAAGTCCTTGATTTTTTTGGCCTCGGCAAATACGTCAACACACAGGTTGGCTCTTTAAGCGGCGGACAAAGGCAAAGGGTCTTTCTTGCCCGAGCAATGCTGCAGGAGGCGGATTTGATTCTCCTTGACGAGCCGTCTACGGGTCTGGATGCCAAAGCCCAGCATGAACTGGCTGATTTATTTGTCACATTGCGCAAACGGGGCAAGACTATTGTTGCTGCCACACATGATCTGAACTGCCTNACTGAATGTTTTGATCATGTGCTGGCCTTAGATGGGCAGGTTTTGGTGGAGGGAAAACCGGAAGAGGTTCTAACTGAGGCTAATATGGTGAAATTGTTTGCCCGGCACTTTCCCAAGGTGGGAGCTTCTGGGGAGGTGACAGTACATGATTGATTTGTTGCTTGAGCCGTTTCAATATGGATTTATGGTGAGAGCTTTCCTGGGTACGGGTTTGGTAGCTGTTGTGGCGGCGGCGGTCGGCACTTTTGTAGTCTTGAAACGGTTGGCATTTCTCGGAGATGCCATTTCCCATACTGCCTTTACAGGCATCGCCATAGCCTTGCTCCTCGGTGTCAGCATTTACATGGGGGCCATGGCTTTGGCTGTGTTAACAGCACTTGGAGTTGTTTTCCTGACCCGAACTTCCCGAATAAATGATGATACTGCCCTCGCCATTTTGTTCACAGGAGTCTTTGCCTTGGGCATTGTTCTCCTCTCGGGAACTCCTGGTTTTAGCGGAGATCTAAACAGTTTGCTCCTAGGTTCGGTCATGGCCATCCAGACTCGGGAGATCATTCTGATTGGGATTGCAGCTGTGGTTCTTGGTTTAATCATGGCTTTCTTTTATCATCATTTCGTTCTGGTCTCCTTTGATCCTGTAGGGGCGGAGGCGGCTGGTTTTCCGGTTGCTTTTTTTCAAAGTCTGCTGCTTGTGGTTATTTCTGCGGCGATTGTGATCTCTATTCAAGCGGTGGGAGTGGTGCTGGTTGTAGCACTGCTGATTACCCCTGCGGCTGCAGCGAGCTTGATCACACATCGCCTAGAGAAGTTGATTCTGCTGTCTTCTGCCTTTGGGCTGCTGGCTTCTTTTTTCGGACTCTACATCTCCTATTTTTTCGGAGCACCTCCTGGTGCTACAGTAGTACTTGTTGCCACAGTGTTCTTTGGGCTGGTGTTGGGAGTCCAGAAGCTGCGCAGAGTTTAGGAGTGATTCTATGTTAAACCACCCTTATGTCCTTTCTACAACTGTGAAGGACGAAGAAGAGGGTGTCATGGTTAAAGATATCGTTTATGGCAGGCTGAATCTCAGCCGAGGTCTGCTGCGCCGCATGAAAAGGGGCGGGGGAGTTTATCTTAACGGACAGAAGGATTACCTGACCCGGCGGGTCAAAGCAGGCGACAGCATCCAGATTGTTTTTTATGATGAAAAAACCGCGATGGAGCCCCAGAACATTCCGATTACTATTGTGTACGAGGACGATTACCTGTTAATTGTCAACAAGGCTGCCGGGATGCCTGTTCATCCTGCCGGGGCCTACCAGGATCGAACCCTGGCAAATGCCTTAGCCTACTACTGGGAAAAGACAGGACTCGACACCAAAGTCAGACTGGTTCACCGCCTTGATAAGGATACCTCAGGCCTGATTCTAGTCGCCAAGGAGCCGTATACCTTGCAGCGGCTCTTGCGGCAGCTGGCCCGCCAAGACTTGGTCCGGGAGTATCTGGCGGTTGTCAAGGGGCAATTGTTACCGCCCGAGGGTGTACTCACAGGGTCAATAGGGCGTTCCTGGGATCATGGGGTTAAAAGGGCGGTTACTCAGGAAGGCAAAGAAGCTAGGACTGTTTACAAGGTTCTCGCTACAGGCTCTAAAGCGACCCTGGTCAGGGCGCGCCTGGAGAGCGGACGTACACATCAGATTCGTGTCCATTTTTCCGACCTGGGACATCCAATTTTGGGCGACCCCCTTTACAGTACTGCTTTGCCTGGAATCTTAGGTCAGGCGCTCCATGCCTGGCGCTTGGAGTTTGTTCATCCGAGAACGGAGCAAAAGCATGTGGTCACTGCTCCTCTGCCTAGGGAAATGCTGGATTTATGGAAAGAATACGGGAGGGAGCAGTAGATGCTGGAAGTAAATAAGAAGATGCTCTGGCGAGGAACCAAGACAGGCTTGCAGACAACCTGGGAACTTGCCAAAGTAGTGGTGCCCACAGCCGTGGTTGTGGCAGTATTTCGGGCCAGTGGGCTCTTAGATGTGATTACAGCCTTTTTCGCCCCATACATGGGGTTCTTTGGCCTTTCAGGCGAAGCCGCCATCGTGCTTTTTAGTGGCTATTTTATCAATCTTTATGCTGCNGCAGGCAGTATCATGGCCTTAAATTTATCAATAAGTGAAATCACTATTTGCGCTGTGATGTTGGGTTTCTGCCACTCTCTCCTTGTGGAGCTGCCGATCAGCCAGAAAGCGGGCAGTCCTATGGGTTATATCTTTATTATCCGCCTGGCCTGTTCTTTAGCCGTGGGCTGGCTCTTGGGGGTCGTGCTGCCATGAGTGTACTTTGGGATGGACTTTTACAGGGTGTCAAAGGTGTTTGGACGATAGCTTTAATTGTCATTCCCCTTATGGTTGTCTTGGAAATAGCCCAAAGCAACGGCTGGCTGCACAAGCTGAATCACTTCATGGCCAAACCATTTAAAGTGATTGGATTAAGTGAAGATGGAGCTTTTCCTTTGGTGGTCGCTGTGGTGTTTGGCATTACCTATGGATCAGGTGTGATCTTAAGCCATGCACGCACAGGTAAAGTGACGCCTAAGGAAGCTCGCGTAGTGGGAACCTTTATGGCAATCGCCCACGCCTTAATTGAAGATACCATTATCTTTTGGGTTCTTGGTGTGCCCCTCCTGCTGCTTTTGCTTCCCAGGATCGTTCTGGCTTATGTTATGGCGTACATTGTACATCGAATCACTCCCGAAGACAGCCTAGCGCAGGGGAATAACCTCGACGCGGTTGACTAGCCAATGCTCTGGGCCGGGGGAAAGACCCAGGTTCAGAAGGAGCTTGGTGCCTTCAGACTGAGGTATATACAAGGTGACTGTAAAAGGAACCAGTACCGCATGTTCAACGGACCATGCGGCAGCCGCATTTAGGCTTAATAAGAACTCCAGAACCTGGCTGTGCTCCTGAGCCAGGTTTTCGTCTAAATAGAGCAGCACTTGTTCACGATTCTTCGCCTCTATCGACAGCCGCAGCTGCTGGGCAAACTCTCTGAGCGAGGCGTCTAAATCGCCGGGAATCTGCGGTCCAGAGGGTTTTAGCTTAAAGCTCTGCAACACTAATCTTCCTCCCTGTTCCTGCCAGACTGTGGAAGCCTGGTAGCGAAAACCGCGATCGGAAGAAAAAAGTACNGTAAGCGGGTCCTTGACTTCGCTGCTGAGTTTGCCGTGGGAGTGGGGGAAACTTGCCAAATAATCTGCTAACCCCGTCTCCCTCAAAGCAGGATCTAGAAGAGCTGCAATTTCGGTGGCATTTCTCTGGTTGATGGCATTTGTCAGCCTGGACACCTGCATCTGAATTCTGGATTGGAGTTCATCTACAACTGGAATCTCAACGGAAGCATCCTGTGGTTCTTCTGCGATCTGATCCATATCAGCATTCAGATTTTGCACGGCAAAGGCTGGATACAGAGGCGGTTTACTCTTCCACCCCGTCAGTTCCCAGCCATCTGATAGAGTGACGTTAATTTCGGTACTGCCGATGGGAAACGAGAACTCAGGGAACCATAGGCTGTTTCGATCCAGGAAGAGCGTCGAACCCTGGAGGTTGAGAAATCCTTCGTAGGCAAAACTCAAGACCTGGGGTCTCGCCTGGTTGAGGGAAATGGAAATCATTGTACCGTGCACTCCCCGCTGAACCTTGTACTCCATTAGCCCGTCTGCCCAAAGCTCAGTAATTTGCGCGCTGGGGAAGAGCAGAAATGAAGGGGAAGAACTTAATGGTTCCATGGTTACTTCCCCTTGAACCCTTAAGAAACCACTTTCGGGCAGGAAAAAAACCTCTACATCAGCTCCTGCCGNCCCTTGCCAGAGGGTTGTCAACAGTATGGCTGTCAGTAGTGCCCTGACTGTACACAATAAGTGTTTTTTAGGCAGAATATTCTTCATTTCACCATCTCCTCGCACGTGCCTACACCTTTATCTTTTTCCTTGTTTATTGAAATACCTGCTGAGAATTGTTATAATAAATCATGTGCACAAAGTGTGCTCAATAACCTGGGGAGGTTCAGCATGCATCCATACATAGAATTTGTCAATCCGCATCTAGGCAGTCTGCTCACGAAAATCGGTCTGAACAAGCGCTTTGTACGGGGAACCGGTGTGTATCTGTATGATGAGAAGCAGCAAGAATATCTAGACTGTATTGCAGCCTACGGGGCATTGCCCTTTGGATACAATCCTCCCGAGATCTGGGAGGCAGTTCATCAAGTAGAGTGCAGCCAGGAGCCAAGTTTTATTCAGCCCTCCCTCTTGGAGGCGGCGGGGGATCTGGCNGCTAGACTGATTGCCCTTGGGCCTGAGGGACTTAAGTATGTAACCTTCGCCAACAGTGGAGCCGAAGCAGTAGAAGCTGCTTTGAAGCTCTGCAGGGCCAAGACAGGCAAAAGGACGATTTTATCGACAACGAACAGTTTTCATGGCAAGACGCTGGGGGCGCTTTCGGCAACAGGAAACGACGATTATCAAAAAGCCTTTGGAGCACCCGCCGGTGCTTTCCAGCACATTGCCTACGGTGATATAGATGCACTGGAAGGATACCTGGAGCAAGCAGCAGGCGATACGGCGGCCTTTATCGTTGAGCCGATTCAAGGTGAAGGGGGCATTGTGGAACCGCCTGNAGGCTATCTGCGACAAGTGCAGGAGCTCTGCGCCAAGCATGGAGTTCTCACCATTTTCGATGAAATTCAGACCGGATTGGGCCGAACGGGGAGCCTCTTTGCCTGTGAGCGGGAAGGAGTTACCCCAGATGTGATCGTCCTTGCCAAAGCGCTGGGGGGCGGCCTGATCCCCATTGGTGCAGTTCTCTGCACAGAAAACGCATACACCGAAGAGTTTGGCCATAAACACTCCTCCACCTTTGCCGGCAACTCTTTGGGATGCCGGGTCGGTTTGGCAGTCTTAGACCTTTTGACCAGGGAGGATAACTCCCTGCTCAAGGAAGTCAGCCGGAAAGGTGCCAAACTCAAGGCCGGCCTGGAGGAGGTAGCACTGCGTTATCCTTCCATTATCAAGAAAATTCGGGGTCAGGGACTAATGCTTGGCATCGAGTTTGTTGCCAGCAAGGACTCATATCCGCGCAGCCTCTTAGGTGTTATGGCAGAACAGGAAATGCTGACGCCCATGGTGTCTTCCTATTTGTTGAATGTCGAAAAAGTACGTGTTGCCCCAACCCTAAACGGTGCCAGCGTGATTCGAATTGAACCTGCGTTGACCATCAGCGATGAACAGATTGAGAGAGTAATTGAGGCAGTGGAACGATGCGTTGGCCAGCTGTCCCAGCGGAACACCGCCGCCTTCCTCGGCCATCTAGTAAATTACACGGATTTTGAGTTGTCCGGCCAGCCAGTTGAAGCAGAAGATTTGGCAATCACAGCTGAGCCCGAAGACGGCCGTTTTGCCTTTCTAGTGCATCCTGTCGATGTGAAAAACTACAGCGAGTTTGATCAGAGTTTGGCGAGCTTGAGCCAAGAGCAAGTTGAGGATTTGAGCTCACGGTGGAATGATTTGGTAGAACCCTTTGTGATCAGCAGTGCCAGGATTGTGGATAAAAGAGGCAGGAGTGCCTTTGGGGACTTTATTTGCGTTCCTAAGACTGCAGATCAGCTATTGGCCGATCCTAAGCAGGCCTTAGAGGAGATTTCATCTGCTGTGGAATTGGCAGCCCGGCGGGGGGCCAAAATTGTAGGTCTGGGAGCCTATACCTCAGTTGTGACCATGGGCGGTCGCCAGCTGCTGCCCCACACAAATGTGGCGCTAACTACCGGCAACAGCTACACTGTCGTATCAGGGGCAGAGGCCGTGCTCACAGCGGCCGGGCGCCTTGGAATCGACTTGAACAGGGCCACTGGTGTGGTGATTGGCGCAGGCGGCGCCATCGGCAAGGCGGTAGCATTGCTCCTGTCAGAAGAGGTTCATCGCCTAATTCTGGTGGGCAATCCCTCCCGCCCTCAAAAAAGCGAACATCGGGGCCTTAAGATTGTGGTCGAGGTTATCCGGCACCTTGATGAACTGAACAGAGCGGGGCGATCCTTTGACCCTGNCAGTCTAGGTGCTTTTGTTGGCAGCCTCACTGATTTGCCTGCTGAATCTGAATCGTTGCCTGTATGGATGGAATATGCAAGGGGGCTGATGCAGCGGGGGGCACCCCTTACGGTCACTGTGGATCGGGAACAATATCTGCCTCAGGGTGATGTTGTAGTGGCTGCCACCAGCAGTTTAGAACGCTTGATTACCCCGGATCTCCTTAAACAGGGGGCGGTTGTCTGTGACCTGTCCCGGCCGAGTAATGTGAGCGAGGAAGTTCTGGAGAAACGCCCGGATGTATTGGTAATTGACGGCGGTGTGATTGCTATGCCGAACTCCCCCGATTTGGGCTGGAATTTTGGGTTTGAAAAGGGAACAGGGTTTGCCTGCATGTCTGAGACAATAATGCTGGCCATTGACAAATGCTATGAGCATAGCAGCCTAGGGGCGGACCTTAACCTGAGGCAGCTGGAGAGGCTGCGCAAGTTAGCAGATGAACAGGGCTTTTCATTAGCAGGTTTTCGAAATTTTGACCGACCGCTNGATCCTGCCGTTTGGGACAGAGTGGCGAAATTTAAGAAAACATCGAGTTTTTGACAGGACCGGGAGCATGCTCCCGGTCTTTCAGATCTATGCTGTAGAAGAAAGCTGACAGGAATTTGTACAGTAATACAGAACAATAAGGGTGTAGAGAGGAATGGAGATGAGAACATGAATAAACTTGCTCTTTACGGCGGCACGCCTGTGCGCACTAAACCGTGGGTTTCCAAATACATGGGCAGTGAAGAACTGGGAGAAGAAGAGAAGGCTAGAGTACTGAAGGTGTTGAAGAAAAAGAGGGTTTTCCGTTACTTTCCTCTTGGACTGGAGACTTCTGAGTGCAGTGCTCTGGAAAATGAATATAGAAGTTTCTTGAACACCAAGCATGCCTTGGCAGTGAATTCGGGCACATCCGCCTTGGTTTGCGCCCTTGTGGCCTGCGGGGTAGGACCTGGAGACGAAGTAATCATACCTGCCTATACTTGGGTGGCAACCGCGGCCGCTGTGGCGATGCTTGGTGCTGTGCCCGTCCTGTGCGAGATTGATGAGAGCCTTACGCTGGATCCTCAGGACTTCTCTAGACGCATAACGGTTAGGACAAAGGCTGTCATTGTGGTTCATATGCGCGGCATCTCCGCAGCTATGGATGAGATTATGCAGATAGCTAAAGAACACGGGGTTCGAGTGATTGAAGATGCCGCCCAGGCCAACGGCGGTGTTTATCAAGAACGCATGCTGGGCTCGATCGGCGATGCCGGCTGTTTCAGTCTGCAGCAGGCTAAGGTGATCACAACCGGCGAGGGGGGTATGCTTGTCACAGATTCTGAAGAGTTGTGGCAGCGGGCGGTGCTATATCATGATGGTGCAGGCTATCAGTTCCGTTTCATTGAACGAAAGATTCCCGCCTTTCCCGGGCAGAATTACAGGCTCACAGAGCTGCAGGCGGCCCTTTCCTTAGGTCAGCTAGAAAAAATGCCGTCTATCCTGGCCCAAACGAAGGCGAATAAGCAGAAGATAGTTCAGGGCCTGAGGGAACAAACGAAAATCCAGCTGTCACCTGTTTTTGGCACAGAACACGATCTAGGACTCAGTCTGATTTTTTACGTTGCAGATGGAGAAAAAGCNCGCTTAGCGGCAGAGGCTCTGACAGCAGAGGGGATCCAGGCTTACCAGGTTTATGACGGAGTATCTAATGATCAGCATATCTATATCAACTGGGAGTTTCTAATGAACAAAGCGGATCCCTGGGGCGGCAATTATCCCTGGAGTATCAATCCTGAAGCTGAGATTGAGTACAGCGAGCATACTTGCCCCTTCACCCTTGATCTTCTGCACCGGGCTGTGCAGGTTCATCTTAATCAAATGGTTACAGATGAGGATATTGCAGATCTTCTTCAGGCAGTGGATAAGGTAGCTTCACATCTGCTTTGATTTGGGAGCATTGAGGAGAGAACAGTTATGGCTCTAGAGTTTGTGAAATATCATGGGTTGGGTAATGACTTTATTATTGTTGAGGACTTTAAAGAAGTTTTGCTCCCCCAGGGTGGGCTGCTTGCCAAAGCCTTATGCCATCGGCAGTTTGGTATTGGTGCCGATGGGCTGGTGCTGATTACAAGGGCAGCGGGCTTGTATACCATGCGGATCTTTAACGCGGACGGCAGCGAAGCTGAGATGTGCGGCAACGCCATTCGCTGTGTGGCTGACTATCTGATAGGGGAGGGCCTGGCTTCAGGTTCTGCAATCCGGGTCGGAAGCCTAAGCGGTGAAAAGGAGATCAGCGTTTCCGGGGAGCAGTATACCGTAAACATGGGAGAACCAGATTTTTCATTTGCCAAGGGAGAAGCTGTGGAAATCCTCTCCCACGGAACGGCTTGGTCTGCTTATCCAGTGTCTATGGGAAATCCCCATGCTGTAATTTTTGTTGACTATCTTGCCGAGCTCGACTTTGAGCTTTGGGGACCCCGTTTAGAGTCGGCCAGGGAATGGTCTGCCGGCTCCAATGTTGAGTTTGTGCAGGTACTGTCTCCAAGTCACATCAAGGTCAAAGTCTGGGAACGCGGTGCAGGGCCTACCCTAGCCTGCGGCACCGGGGCTTGTGCTGCTGCAGCCGCGGCAGCAAGGCACGGCTTGGTCCACAAGCTGACAGAAGATGCCGTGAAGGTATCCTTACCAGGCGGCGATCTCGCCATCTATGGGGATGGGGACAATCACATCTATATGGTAGGACCGGCTGTAAGAGTCTTTTCAGGCAGAATAGACATTTCACAGATAGAAGGGGTGGAGAAGTGATGATTGTAATGGCACATCGGGGATTTTCAAGCAAGGCTCCGGAAAACACTATGGCCGCTTTTACCCTGGCTCTAGACGCTGGCGCTGAGGGTATTGAACTGGATGTTCACCTGACGAAGGACGGAGAAGTTGTTGTAATTCACGACCATACCCTCGCAAGAACCACGAACGGTACTGGGCTCGTAGCAGACCTCACTTTAGCCGAACTGCAGGAGCTCGATGCGGGACTCTGGTTTTCGCCGGAGTTTAAGGGTGAAAGGCTCCCGAGCTTGCGGGAGGTTCTGGAGCTGCTTAAAGAACACAATGTATTACTCAACGTGGAAACAAAAGCAGCCCTAGGTTATGAACAGCTCAATGAAAAGCTGGCATCCCTTCTGGATGAGTATGCCATGTGGGAAAAGACAATAATCTCATCTTTCAACCATTACGCCTTAGTTCACATCAAAACCATCAGACCGCAGGCCCGCACCGGCATTCTTTATAACTGCGGCCTGGTTAATCCTTGGGAATATGCGAAGAGCATCGGCGCCACGGCGCTGCATCCGTATTATTTAACGATTGTTCCGGAGCTGGTTCAGGCAGCCCAGCAGCATGGGATGATGGTTAATGTCTGGACTGTAGACGAAGAAGTTGATATCGAAAGGGTATCACTTGCCGGTGTTGACGCCATTATTACTAATGTGCCAGACAGAGTGCTGAGTATGAGGTAATAAACACGAAAAAAGGGGTGTCTTCACTTGCGTTGAAGACGCCCCTTTTTGATGCAGATTCTTAGATAGGCCTTTAAATTCCGCTGAGATCTTGATCCGCCAAAGCCACCACTAGATCTGTACAGGCTTTGATATCTCTAATATCCACCATCTCCGAGGGCGAGTGTACATAGCGGGTGGGAATGGAAATGGTTCCAGACGGTATGCCGGCCTTAGTTAGGTGGATGGCCCCCGCATCTGTGCCGCCGAATTCCAGTACTTCCATTTGATAGGGGATGTTATTTTCTTCAGCAATGTTCACCAACAGTTCCTTCACCTTTGGATGCACGATCAGTGAGGAGTCTTTGACCTTGATTGCAGCCCCTTTACCTAAGGAAACATCCATTCTTCTGGCTTCCGGCATATCTCCAGTCAGGGTCACATCGAGGGCGATGCCCAGATCTGGTTCAATGCCGTAGGCCGCAGTACGCGCNCCCCTGAGGCCAACTTCCTCCTGGGNAGTGAAGACAAAGCAGAGGGTGTTGTTGGGGTCCTCAATTCTCTTCAGCGCTTCAATAAGGATGGCGCAACCCACACGGTCATCCATAGCCTTGGCAATTAGGCGGTTGCCAAGATCTGCAAACTCCCGGTGGAAGATGCCAAACTCACCGACCTTAACCTTCTCTAGTGCTTCCTCCTTGCTTTCAGCGCCAATATCGATGTACAGCTTATCGAGGGTTAGCTCCTTCCAGGAACCCTTTTCTTGATAGATCGCTCCGACCGCACCGCTGGCGAAGCGGACTCTATTGCCCACCAGAGTGGAGATGCTGACCCCGCCAACATTGCTGAAACGCAAAAAGCCCTTGTCGTCAATGTGGGTGACAACCAAGCCAATTTCGTCAGTGTGGGCGGCAAACATGATGGTTCGCCCATCCTCGGCACCCTTTTTGACTGCGATCAAATTGCCCAGCACATCCGTTTTGATCTCATCAACATGTTCCTCGATCATGGTTCGGATTAACTCTGTAACCTCAGTTTCATATCCGGAGGGGCCAAAGGCCTCAGTTAGCTGTTTTAGTACTGTTTTCATTTGCTTGCCTCCCTTTCCTGGAGCCTTGTAAGATAACTTTTTACTAGCTGATATGCTCCTTCAAAATCGTGTTTGCTCATCACAGACGCAGGTGAGTGGATGTAACGGCAAGGCACCGCAATGGTTGCTACTTTGACACCCTCCTCAGAGAGCTGGATTTGACCGGCATCTGTACCCCCAGCTGTGTTGCGGCGAACCTGTACTTTAATTCCTTCTGCCTCAGCTATGGCAAAGAGTTCTTGCACCAATGGGGGATGGGGAATAGAAACGCGATCCATAACTGTTATACAGGGACCTGCACCTACGGTTGTGGCATGTTTATGTTCGTCAGTGCCAGGTACATCCGATGCAGTTGTTCCCTCGAGAACTAAGGCCAGATCCGGCTTAATCTGATAGGTGGCCACACCTGCACCCCTGAGGCCTACTTCTTCCTGTACCGTGAAGGCTGCAATAAGGGGGAAGGATACTTCCTCCTGCAGCAGCCGAATGGCCAGGGCACAGCCAACCCGATCATCTAGAGCCTTAGCTTTCACTTTGCCTGTGCCGAATTCTTCATACTTGGTAGTAAAGTAGGCGATTTCGCCCAGTTTTACCAGGCCCTCTGCCTCTTCTTTGTTCTTGGCTCCAATGTCAATGAGCAGTTCTTGGATTGAAAAGGCCCGTTCTCGCTCTGGAGGCCTCTGCAGATGAATAGGTTTGCTGCCAATAACGCCTGGAATCTTTTTGGCTCCTACCAGAACGGACTTAGCTACCAAAACCCTTGGGTCCACGCCGCCGATAGGGCGAAACTTCAAGAAGCCGTTACTCTCTATACCCACAATCATCAGAGCAACCTCGTCCATGTGGGCTGCCAGCATCACCCGGGGTCCGGGGGCGTCAGGATTCTTTACTGCGATCAGGTTGCCTAAGGCATCAGTTTTGATTTCATGAACATGGGGCTCAACTTCTGCACGGATTAAGTCACGCACATCGCCCTCTTGTCCTGGTGCACCATTTGCTTCAGTTAATCGGGCTAAAAGCATGTTAATCCCTCCACAAATTCTTGATCAAGTCCTGCAATAAAAAGAGCCATTAGGCGACCTGTCTGCTTGACGTCAGCGTAGTCGATGGTTTCAATCGGTGTGTGCATATAGCGCAAGGGTATGGAGAGCAAAATGGTTGCCACCCCTGCTCGTGCCACTTGAATGGCATATGTATCAGTTCCTCCAGGATAGGGCGAAGGGTCTAAAGAGTAGCCGATATTCCACTCCTTAGCCGTTTCAAGCATACGGGCATGCACCTTAGGGTGCACATGGGGTCCAATCGCGATACCGGGACCTTTGCCAAGCTTAATCGTGTCACTTTCGGGCAGGCCGGGTGAGTCCCCAAAGCCAACGTCAATTGCAATGCCAATATCGGGCACAATACCGTAGGTGCTGGTGATCGCGCCCCTCAGACCTACCTCTTCCTGCACTGTTGCGACCCCATAGACATCGGCTGTGTGGGAAAGTCCGTCTAGAGCTTTAAAACACTCTAAGATTGCTGCCACACCCGCCCTGTCATCGAAGGACTTGCCCGCCAGAAAAGAGCCCTGCAAGTCTACAACATCCCTTTTCAGAGTAACCAAGTCACCAACTCGCACCAACTTGGCTGCCTCATCCTGGCTGTCAAAACCAACATCAATAAAGAGATCTTCCATCTTAACCGCTTTGCTTTGCTCTCCCGGAGCTTGAATATGAGGAGGCTTTGCTCCAATAACACCTGTCAGGGGCTCTTTGCCATGGACAAGCACTTCTTGGGCCAGCAAAACCCGCTGGTCAAAACCGCCGATGGTGCCAAATCTCAGGAAGCCGTCCTTTTCTATTTTTGTAATGATCAGACCAATCTCATCCATATGGCCGGCTAACATGACCTTTGGTCTCGGTTCAGGTCCACTGCCCCTTTTCAACATAATCAGATTGCCCAGTTTGTCACAGGCGATTTCATCGGCCCAGGGACAACTGTCCTGAATCGTTGAAACCAAGTTATGCTCATGACCGGACACGCCTGAGGCTTCACTCAGGTTTCGCAATACTTGCTTTATCTCCACCAATTTCCCTCCTTTGTAGTTTCCGCCTATTATTTCTCTCTGGGCGAAGGAAAAACCTGCATAACCTAGAATAAATCCGAGGGAGGAGGATGGCGTGCCAACATGAATAACACAGGAGTCTATGTGCTGTGGCTGTACCTTCCTCAAACCACGTCAGTTGCCATTGGCAAGTTAGGAGAATTCCTATTTGACCAAGGGGTCTATGCCTATGTAGGAAGCGCTCAACGCAACTTGGAGCAAAGGGTCGCCAGGCATCGCCGTTTAGACAAAAAGCTCCACTGGCATATTGATTATTTCCGGGCTAAGGCCCATTTTTTGGGCGCAGCCCTGTTTTTTGATCAGCCGCGAGAGGCGGAGTGTCTGCTCACCAAGGAACTGTTGAAGATTCCGGGAACGTTTTATCCCGTACCTGGTTTTGGCGCTTCAGACTGCAGCTGCAGGTCCCATTTTGTCCAAGTGCCCCTCGCAAGGCCCAGATTTCCGATCAGTACTTCTTGGCAATACGGTTCATTGTGTTAATCTGGGTGCGGCATAGGCGTTCACACTCTTCGATACTGGAGATCAGGTCGGCGTGTTGTTTAGGGTTGAGATCCTGAATACTTTCGTCGCAAAGTTTTTGCAGTTCGCTGAGTCTGTCCAATAATCTCCAAATAATGTCTTGCGGTTCCATGTCAACATCCTTTCATAATCTGTTTCCGTTGGATATTTCTCATAGAAAATGTCTCGAATGCAGTACTTGAGTAGCTGCATTTCATCAATTATACCACAGAAATTAGGAGGGTTTAATTTGCTTGCCGAGAGTTTAGTAACAGATGTATTACTAGCCGCTTTGTCCACTGGGGGAGATTTTGCCGAGTTTTTTATGGAAGACACTCGCGGTACTACTTTGCGTATGTTGAACGGTGCCCTAGAAGAGGGGGTCAGCGGACGGGATTATGGGGTAGGTATTCGTATTTTCCAAGGATTCCGCAGTGTCTATGCCTACACCAATGACGCCAGTCGGAATAATTTGCTGAAAGTTGCTCGAGAAGCGGCTGCCGCCTTAAGTGGAGCGCCGCAGCTGACTGAGATAGTGTTAAATCGCTTGACTGTGGAAAACTTTAATCCCGTGCTGCTTGAGCCGGGCAAAGTTGCCCATAGCGATAAGGCAGCTGTGATGAAAAGGGCCCATTTAGCGGCTGCTGGCTATGATGACCAGATTACGCAAGTATCCGTTTCCTATATGGATACAGATCAAAATGTCTTGATTGCCAATTCGGAAGGAACATTTATTGAGGATCGCAGGGTGCGCACGCGTCTTGGGATCAATGCTGTAGCCTCTAAGGGCAGCGAGAAGCAGTCTGCATTTCGCGGACCCGGCCGTCACATGGGCTTTGAGATGTTTGAGCAGATCGATGTGGAGGAAGTGGCCAGAGATGCTGCACGCAGTGCGGTTACCATGGTTAACGCCGAGTATGCCCCTAGCGGCAAGTATCCGGTTATTATTGACAATGAGTTTGGCGGAGTGATTTTTCACGAAGCTTGCGGCCACGGCCTTGAAGCCACCAGTGTGGCAAAGGGCGCTTCAGTTTTCAGTGGTAAACTCGGTCAGCAAGTCGCCAGTCCTCTTGTTACCGCAGTAGATGATGGGACGATCCCCAATGCCTGGGGTTCTCAAAATGTGGACGATGAAGGCACCAGTACCAGGCGTAACGTACTTATCAAGGACGGAATTTTGCAAGGTTACATGATCGACAAACTTAATGCCCGCCGTATGGGAATGGAGCCCACAGGAAGTTCCAGGCGTCAATCATATAAATTTGCACCGACTTCCCGCATGACAAACACCTTTATCTGTGCAGGCCAGTCTACCAAAGAAGAGATCATCAGCAATACCGAATATGCTCTCTATGCCAGACATATGGGCGGCGGATCAGTCAATCCCGGCACCGGTGAGTTTAACTTTGCGGTGGCGGAAGGCTACATTGTTCGGAATGGGAAAATTGAAAAGCCGGTGCGCGGGGGCACTTTGATCGGCCAGGGTTCTGAAGTGCTGCAGAAGATTGACATGGTTGCGTCCAACCTTGCGACAGGGCAGGGTATGTGCGGCTCTTTGAGCGGTTCGATTCCCACGGATGTGGGTCAGCCAACCATTCGCGTAAGTGAAATTACGGTAGGTGGACGAAAGGAGGCCAACTAATGGAAATTCACGAGTTTAGGAATAGGGTTTTTGCCTTCGGTAAGGCTTCTGGACTGGAAGAAATGGAGATTTATTTTTCCCGATCGAAGAGCTTTTCCACCCGTGTCTTCCAAAAGGAAGTAGACAGCTATAATGTCAGTGCGGCACAGGGTGTCGGCTTTCGGGCCCGCTTTGCTGGAAAAGTAGGCTATGCTTATGCGGAAACCCTCGATCAAGACTCTGTTGAGCTGTTGGTGGAAGGGGCGAAGGCAAATGCCCAGATTATCGATTCTGAGGATGAAATAGAGTTTTTTGCAGGCTCATCGAGTTATCCTGAAGTTATTGCTTATAATCCGGACCTGGAGACGGTGTCTGCTGAAGACAAGATTGCCTTTGCCAGAGAGCTTGAAGCGGAAGCCTTCGCAGCCGACGAACGGGTTTCTATGGTAAATTGGGCAGCCACTGGATATAGTGAATCAGAGGTGTATATCGCCAACACCAAGGGACTCGAGGAGTCCTTCCGCCGCAATGGGGCCTATGGCGTCGTAGCAGCCCTTGTCCGCGAGGAAGAACAGGTGAAAAATGGAAGACGCATAGTCTTTGGCAACGACTGGTCGCTTTTCGATGCTAAAAAGCTTGCTCAGGAGGCGGTTCAGGAGGGGACTTCTCTCTTAGGAGCCGACAGTGTGCACTCTGGCGACTACCCCATATTGCTGCGCCATGATGTGGCTTACGGTTTGTTGGAGACTTTTGCTCCAGTGTTCTCTGCAGAATCCGTGCAGAAGGGCCTGTCCCTCTTAGCAGGAAAACTGGGGGAAGAGATTGCCAGTGCTAAAGTGACTTTAGTCGATGATCCCCTGCTCAAAAACGGAGGCGCTTCAGCTCCCTTCGATGGAGAAGGTGTGGCGACGCGCAAGAAAAACGTGATAGAACAGGGTAAGCTAGTCACTTTCCTGCACAATTTGAAGACCGCCAGGAAAGATGGGGTTGAATCAACCGGCAATGCCTCAAGGGCGTCCTTCAAGTCCCCGGTGGGTATTTCCCCTGCTAACTTTTTCATTGAGCCGGGGGAGAAGAGTTTTGACGAGCTAGTAGAGGCACTGGACAGAGGGATCATCATTATCGATGTGCAGGGCCTCCACTCAGGTGCGAATCCAGTATCGGGCGACTTTTCTCTAGGGGCCTATGGCTATCTGGTAGAGCAGGGAAGAGTAGTACGACCCGTTGATCAAATTACCGTAGCAGGGAACTTTTTCAAACTGCTTGCAGCTGTGGAAGAGGTAGGCTCAGACTTGCAATTTGGAGCACCAGGCCATCAAGGCCATATCGGTTCTCCATCACTGATTATTAAAAGCTTGTCCGTAGCCGGCATGTAGGGGGTTTAGAGATGCGACTGACAACTAGAAGCGCGGCTAATCTTGGCCTTTTGACCGCGGTTTCTATTGTATTGACACGGATCTTTGGTGTTGTAGTCCCGGTTGCAGGGGTGGGCGCACTGAGGCTCAGTTTCGGCGAAATTCCGATCATTTTGGCGGGAGTACTATTTGGGCCCGCGGGGGGAGCACTAACTGGGTTGGCTTCTGATTTGATCGGTTATATCATCAACTCCCATGGGGGAGCATTTTTCCCTGGATTCACCTTGAGTGCAGCTTTGACAGGTTTTCTGCCAGGCTGGATCCTCTATAAACATCGGAAATCTTTAGGGCTGTGGCAAGTGGGAGCGACTGTCTTAGTCACAGACTTGATTGCAGGCGTGTTGTTGAATACACTCTGGCTGACCATCCTGTATGGACAAGGGTTTTTTGTGATTCTGCCCATGAGGGCCCTGGCCCGCTTAGTGACCTTGCCCATCTATACTTTCGCTGTGTTTTGGATCAGCCGTGCTTATCAGTCTTATCTGCGGGGGACAAACTGAGTAAAGGGGCGTCCCCCTTTGCCTGCTTGAATTGCAGGAAATCGGGTTTTGTGATATGATCGCGTATATCACTAACGAGTGGAGAGTGAGCTTCTGTATGGATATAGACCCGCCTAGATGGTGGCATATCTTGAAAATACGGGTTTTGTGGTACTTACCAAGAGAACCGCGTAAAAAGATCAAGATCTTTCTGCGTTTAGGTGACGAGTATGATCAGCTCGGCGAGGAGAGGCTGGCCAATTATTGTTATGATCTCTCGAAGAAGTTGGCCCAAGACGCCGGGACAATACACCTTTTGAAAAAGATCAATCAGCGCCTGCAATAACTTGTCAACAAGGGGGTTGTATGTGAGGAACCTAAAGAAAATAACGCAAGCTCCCACCTGGTGGCACGCTGTTCGGCTGGTGTGGCAGGCAGGGATATGCTCCTTTGAAGAAAAGACTAAGCAGGATGAACTGAAAAGGGATCAGGCGCGGCTTCAGCAGGAACTGTTGGAACTGTCCCGTTTGGTCCATGACTATGAGACAAAGATTCACAACAATGTACGGGAGAACAAGGAGTTAACCCAGAAAAGCAAGGAGCTGGAATGGGGTTACCGCGCCTTGCTCCGTGAAAATCAGTGGCTCAAGGAAGAGATCTTTAAGCTTAAAGGTAAACCATTGGCCTAAGATAGGGGAGTCAAGCTGACAATCATTGACTTCTCTTTTTTCATCTTTGCTGCGTAAAGGAGATGGGTGGATGAAACCAAAAAAGACGATTCTTACAGCGTTGTTGATCGCGCTCGTGGCAGTGACAACGATGGTGGTCAGTATTCCTATGCCTGCCGTGAAGGGGTACATTAATATCGGAGACAGCGTGGTGCTTTTATCCGGGCTCATTTTTGGCCCTCTGGTAGGGGCGGCGGCAGGTGCCATCGGTTCAAGTCTGGCTGATCTCTTGTTAGGTTATACCTTGTGGGCACCGTGGACATTTGTGATAAAGGGCTTGGAGGGCTTTATTGCCGGTTGGCTGCTTAGCCGCTCCCGCAAGGAAACTCACAGAAGTGTAGCTGCGGCAGCATCTCTGGGAGCAGTTGTGATGGCCCTTGGTTACTTCTTAGCGAGCTCGGTCATTTATCAGAGCCTTGCGGTTGCAGTCCTGGCTCTGCCGGGAGATCTCATCCAGGGCGGCGTAAGTGTGCTGCTTTGTTTGGTGCTGATACGTCCCATCAAGAAATATTTGAGTTTGTAGAGGAGAACAGGCACAGTTTTCTCCTGCGGCACATAATATAAAAGGCTTGAGTTTGCGCAGGAAGGGGGTCTGTTGTTGTTTCCTTCATTACTAAACGCCCTGGGGGCGTGGCTGGTTGAAGGACTGGGTTTTTTGACAGGATTTGTCACAAGCGGCAGCGCTTTCCCTAAACCGCTAAACTCCGATGAGGAACGGGAACTGTTAATCAAAAAAGAAGCAGGAGACGAAGGCGCCCGCAATATCTTGATTGAACGGAACCTTCGTCTTGTGGCACATATCGTAAAAAAGTTCGACAACACTGGTGAAGACAACGAGGATTTAATCTCCATCGGGGTGATTGGGCTGATCAAAGCGATTAACACCTTCAATCCTAACAAGAACACCCGTTTGGCTACTTATGCAGCTAGGTGCATTGAGAATGAGAATTCAATGTCAGCTGGGGATCTGGATCCGTAATTCACCATCTGCTGCAAGAATATAATCCTTGTCATGGATGGAGAGGCTGAGGCTGGATCCTCCCTTTTGTTTAACCGCTGCTTCTTCGGCATTTACGTGAATCTCCAGGTGGTGGCCGCGGAAAAGTATCCTAAAGGAGTAGCTGTCCCATTCTTGCGGTGCGAAGGGCCTGAGGGCCAGGCGGTCATGTTCAATGCGCAGCCCGCCGAAACCATAGACTATGGACATCCACGTCCCGGCCATACTCGTGATATGGAGTCCATCATCGGTGTCGTTGTTATAGTTATCCAGATCTAAGCGTGCTGTTCGCAGGTAGAGTTCATAGGCCTTGCGGCGATATCCTACCTCTGCCGCGATAATAGAGTAGACACAGGGCGACAACGAAGATTCGTGAACGGTCATTGGTTCATAGAAGTCGAAGTTGCGCTTTTTTGCTTCCAGATCGTAGCGGTCGCCTAAGAAAAAGAGTCCTTGCAGTACATCCGCCTGCTTAATGAAACAAGAGCGGAGGATGCGATCCCAAGACCAGTGCTGGTTGAGGGGAAGCTCTTCGCGGGGAATCTGATCTACGGTCAAAAGCTCTTTATCCATAAAGCCGTCCTGCTGTTCAAAGACGCCGGTTTCTTTGACTACAGGATAGTACATTTTCTTGACGATATCCTTCCAGTCCGCAAGTTCTTCAGCGGCTACCTTTAGGCGTGCTGTCAGTTCCTGATAGTCTTCAGGCCGCTCCAGGCGCAGCTGTTCAAGGACTTCCAGGGTATATTCCAGGCACCACGCTGCAATGCGATTGGTATACCAGTTATTGTTTACATTGTTCTCATACTCGTTCGGACCGGTTACGCCAAGGATCATGTAGACGCCCTTCCTGGTCTGAAAAATCACCCTGCTGGCCCAGAAACGGCTGATTTCCACTAATACGTCGAGACCGTACTCCCATAGGTAGTCTTGATCACCTGTGTAGCGCACATAATTGAAAATCGCGTAGGCGATGGCACCATTGCGATGAATTTCCTCAAAGGTGATTTCCCACTCATTGTGGCACTCTTCGCCCGTCATGGTCACCATGGGGTAAAGTGCCCCCTTGACTCCAAGTTTAGCCGCGTTTTCACGGGCCTTTTCCAGATGGTTATACCTATAAAGCAAAAGATTGCGAGCAATTTGGGGTTCGCTGGTGCTAAGGTAAAAGGGAAGACAGTAGGCTTCCGTATCCCAATAGGTGCTTCCGCCGTATTTCTCGCCTGTAAAGCCCTTGGGGCCAATGTTCAAGCGAGGATCTTCTCCAGTATAGGTCTGGTTTAGGTGGAAGATGTTAAAGCGAATTCCCTGTTGGGCAGCGACATCGCCCTCAATCCGGATGTCAGCATCTTGCCAGATTAGTTCCCAGGCCTGGGCATGTCCTGCAAAGAGCTGAGCATAGCTTTTTTTCTTATGCTCTTCAAGAATTGCAGCAGCTTTCTCCGAAACCTCTCCAGACGGAAAGTCCCGATTGGTAGCTACCGCAACAATCTTCTCCAGAGTTAAGGTGTCTCCAGTTTGAATGGGGACGGTTACTTCTGTCTGGGCAAAGCGGGGTCTTGCAGTGCAATTCTGCTGAATTTTGTTTAGTTCGACACCGTTAAGATAGAGGCTAAAAGAGCTGGCAGCAGATACGACATAGCCTGACTTTTTCGTTTCCATAGTTACCAGCTGCAGATCGGGCTGGCACAGCTCGGTCACTCTCTTCCAGAAATCCTCTCCGTAATTGGCATCCTCATTGACTACGTTTCCATCGAGATAAGGTCTGAAGGCAATCTCGATCCCCTTTTGCGACGGGTCATCTTCTAGGGTGACACTGTAGCTGACGGCGGCAATTTCCCGGTGCTCCATACTGACAAAGCGTTTGGTTTGAACCAGGAACCGGCGGCCCTCTTTGTCTTGGAGGCGAAAACTGCGGGCAAGTTCGCTCTTTTCCATGTCCAAGGAGCGCTGAAATTCGCTGGGCGCCCAGTTATGCAAATCAACCGGCACTTGCCCGAGGGTGACATCAATTCCGATCAAGTTCACTGCGTTTAATACCTTAGCAAAGTATTCGGGATAGCCGACTTTCCACCACCCCACGACAGTGCGATCGGGGTAGTAGACCCCTGCTATGTAAGTTCCCTGCAGACTGTCACCTGAATAGGTTTCTTCGAAGTTGCCCCTCATGCCCATATAGCCATTGCCGAGTGAAGTGATGCTCTCCACAATGCGGTTGCGTTCGGGATGAAATCCAGCTTCAATAACCTTCCATGGATGGACCTGCAATAATGGTTTCAAGATTACCCCTCCTTTATGTGCATAACTTTATCATAACCTATTCTTTCCAGTATGGCAATCGTTTGCACAACTTCGTAAGAGGGTCTTAAATGGTCCTTTTCTCCTCCAGGACGCTTTCCAGTTCTGCCAGGCCAAACCTTGCAAAACCGGGTATTACATGGTGGGCTGCAGCCAAAGTTTGGGGGTCGCCCACGCCGATGGCAATCATCTCGGCACGTAAGGCGGCTTCGACTCCAGCCTGCGCGTCCTCAAAGACTACAGCATGCTCCGGGCGGATGTTGAGCAAAGATGCACCTAGAGCAAATACTTCCGGATCGGGTTTCGCTTTAGAGACCAGGTTCCCATCTACAATAGCGTCAAAATAGCCGGTGAGATTGATCCTGTCCAAAATCCTCCGGGCATTCTTGCTGGCTGAGCCAAGGGCGACTTTGACACCTTTCCCTCGCAGTTCAGCCAGGAATGGGAGTACTCCCGGGAGGATCTCTGAGGCATCCATCTGATCAATGTACTCTACGTACCAGGTGTTTTTCTTGTCCGCCAAGACCTCCTTATCTGCTTCTGTGTGAACTTGGCCTCCAATTTCTAAGAGAATGTCCAAGGAACGCATGCGACTGACCCCTTTTAGACGCTCGTTATCCTGTTTAGTAAATTCGATTCCCATCTCTTCGGCTAAACGTTTCCACGCCAGAAAATGATACTTGGCTGTATCAACTATGACGCCGTCCAAGTCGAAGATTGCCAGTTGTAAATCCATTTGCAGACCTCCTTTGCGACCCATTATATCATGATTGGCGCTTTGTAGGCATAATTTAGGAAAAAAGGGAGGTGAGGCAACTGANCGCGATTTATGCCCGCGTCAGCACCGAGGAGCAGGCCAAACATGGGTTTAGTATTCCGGCCCAAATCAGGGACTGCCAGGAGCGGATCGGCCATAGTCAAGCCCTGATTTTTGCCGATGAAGGTGTATCAGGAGAAACCCTGCAGCGGCCTGCCCTGGAAGAACTCCGGCAAAGGATCCAACGGGGTGAGATCTCTACAGTTTACTGTTTCGATCCGGATCGGCTGTCCCGCAAACTCCTGCATCAATTAATCCTGACTGAAGAATGGGAAAGCAAAGGAGTCGGGCTGAATTTCGTCAACGGTGAGTACAGCAAGACGCCTGAGGGCAATCTCTTCTATGCGCTCAGGGGAGCAATTTCAGAGTTCGAGAAGGCAAAGATCACAGAGCGAATGTGCAGAGGGCGCAGGGAAAAGGCCAGGCAAGGAAGGGTGCTGAGGGATTTTCAGATCTATGGGTATGACTTTGACAGCGAGAATGAGCAGCTGATTATCAACCGCGAGGAAGCGGCAATCGTTAAGCAAATTTATGCCTGGACAATCGCCCCTCCCCCTAGAATCCAAGGCGCAGCCGGCATTGCCAGGATGCTGACAGAATTGGGCGTGCCTACCAAGAGGGGGGCGAAGAAGTGGCATAGGCAGGTCGTGAGGCAGATCCTTAGCAACCGCACCTACCTGGGCGAGTTTTATCAGAACAAATGGGATACCTCTAGCGGCAGGGTGCGTCTCCGGCCCCGGGAAGAGTGGATTTTGATTCCCTGCCCAGCCATTATTGAACCGGATACATTCGAACAAGTGCAGCTGATCTTAGCCCCACTGTCAGTTAACTCGAGATCTTAATGCACCTACGCACAACTAAACGCATTCGTCAGGAAGTTATGCTCTACGATCCCATCGGGGCGGACCGGGAGGGTAATGAAATCAGCCTGATGGATATTCTCAGCTCCGATGACGATGAAGTGCTGGATGAAGTTGTCCTCAACATTGATCGGGGCCTGTTGGCGCAGTGTTTTGGCTGTCTGTCAAAGCGTGAACGAACCGTCCTGGAACTTCGCTTTGGCCTCGGGCAGCAAGAAAGGCTGACGCAGAGGCAAATTGGCCGCTTGCTGGGAATCTCCCGTTCTTATGTTTCCCGCATTGAAAAAAGGGCTTTAGGCAAACTGCTCAATGCAATGGGTCCGTAGGATGCGCCTCCTTGGGGGCGCTTTTCCTTTGTAATAGTTGTCTGGGCGAGGATCTGTGGTATAATTAGTTGATAACAATGAGAGTGGAGCTGTGAGATGAAAAAGTTCGTTCCGGACCTGATCTGCCAGAGTGTGTTTACCATTGATTTAGACAAGCTCAAGGAAAGGCAGATTTCTGGTTTGCTAGTCGATATCGATAACACGCTTGTTCCCTGGGGTGAGCCGGAGATGGAGGAAGCCTTTGTGGCCTGGGTAAGGCAAGCCCAGCACAGGGGGTTTAAGATCTGTCTGGTCTCTAATGCTAAGCAGAATCGCGCCCAGAGCTTCGCTGCCCTGCTAGGGATTCCAGCAGTCGGCATGGCCCTCAAGCCGTTAGGCCGCGCTTTTCGCAAGGGCATGGTTCTTTTGGGCCTGGAGCCCCAGCAAGTTGCCGTGATTGGCGATCAGCTGTTCACAGATGTGTTCGGGGGCAACCGTCTCGGCCTGTACACCGTCTTGATTAATCCGCTGAGTAAAAATGAACTTGAATCGACGAAGCTGATGCGCAGAATTGAACACTGGATCTTGGAGAAGATGGTAAGGCGGGGAGAGATCAGCCGCAAGCATGTCCAGATCAGGCAAGGGAGGGGCTCAGATGAGTGAAAGGTATTGTCAAGGCTGCGGAGCCAGAATACAAAGTACAGACCCTGGAAGCTTCGGGTTTGTTCCAGAGCACGTGCTCGAGCAGGATACAGTTCGCTGTCAACGCTGCCATAGGATCAGCCATTACGGCCGTGACGAGATTGGGCCGGTTGATGCCAGTGATTCTTTTGAGTCCATACGTGCCGGCGTTGATTGGTCCACCGGAGTCTGCCTGGTAGTAGACCTTTTAGACTTCGAAGCGGGACTCCCCCCTGAACTGCTTGGTCTGATGCGGGGCAAAGATGTACTTTTGGTTGTCAATAAAGTGGATTTGATCCCTGACAAGACCCCCTTAAGCGAGTTAGAGAGCTGGGTGCGCTCCCGGCTGGACTATTACGGGCTGCCGAGGATGCAGCAAGTCTTGGTAAGTGCCGCTAATGGGCTTGGATTTCCTGCCTTAGCAGATATGGTTGCGTCCCTAGGTAAGCAGGTGCTCTTTGTAGGCATTACCAATGTGGGAAAATCCAGCGTACTGCAGCGCCTGCTGAGGATGCGCATTGGCGGCGGAAAACGCAAGCAGATCGAACCGACGATTTCTCCCTACCCGGGCACTACCGTGAATGTTTCGCGTTGGTCATGCCCAGGAGGCCTGGTTTTGGCTGATTCACCAGGTTTTGTGCCTGGCGGCAGGATTAGTGACATGCTCCTGCCTGCGCTGGCCCAGAAAGTGATTCCCCACAAGAGCCTGTCTTCTCACCTCTATGAAGTTCGGGCAGGGGATATAGTCTATATTAAGGGCCTCTGCGCAGTCGAATGTATTTCTGCCAGCGGCACAGGTTTGCTCTTGGGGTTCACTGGATCCGGAGTGAGATGGCAAAGATCCTCCAGCAAACATTTGGACAAGTGGTTGGAAAAAGGCAATAAGCTGGCTCCGATCAAGCAATGGGAAGAACATGCTGTACGGCTGGAGCCAGGACAGGATTTGTTTGTCAGCGGTTTAGGCTGGGTTTCAGCTCGTAGGGCCCAATATAAGCTGCGGCTTTACATACCTGCAGGAGCTGAGTATACTGTCCGCCCCAACCTGATTGGTCCAAAGAAAAAGTAAAAAACGGTAAGATTTTAGGAATAAAGCTCGTCCTCCTTGCACATACTATAAATATCAAGAAGGTCAGGGAGGATAAACCATGTCTCTTTTCGTATATGAGAAAGCGTTGGACTACACCTCCAGCGACAGACTGCTCCTGGATATTCGCCAGACTGTCAGTCAGCTGAGAAAATCTGATCCGAAGTTGAAAAGTTGCTCATTGGCCGATGTGAGCCTAAAAAGAAATAAGACAGGCGTTAACGTTACCTTGTTCTTTCAGTCCTAACCCCACCCCTGGGGTTTTTCTTTTATGGTTGAGGACGGCAGGAGTTTCCATTGAAAGAATCGAAAAGACTTATAACAGAAATTAGGAGGTCGAATATGGAGCGAATAACCCGGATTCGAGAACGTCTGCAAGCTGAAGGGGCAGATGTATTTTTAGTTTCTAGTGCAGTGAACAGGCGTTATCTCACTGGTTTTACAGGTTCCGCAGGTTTGGTGTGGATCTCCGGCACTAGACAGGCTTTATTGACTGACTTTCGCTATGTTGAGCAGGTAAAGGCAGAATGCCCCGACTGGGAGCTAATCCAGATCGAAAATTACAATGAGTCATTGAAAAAGCTGATCGAAGACGATGGAGTCAAGAAAATTGCCTTCGAAAAAGACTACGTGACTGTGAAACAAATTGAAGAGTGGCGGGAGAAACTCTCTCCGCAGTTCCTTGGTGTCAGCGGGTGGGCCGAAGAGCTGCGCATGATTAAGAGCGAGGCTGAAATTGAGAACATAAAAAGGGCTGCCAAAATCGCGGACGATGCCTTTGCGGAGCTCCTTCCCAAGATTCGCTCGGGCGTGACCGAGCTGGATATTGCTCTGGAACTGGAATTCTTGATGCGCAAAAGGGGGGCAAGCGCCATGTCCTTCGATCCAATTGTGGCTTCAGGACCGCGCAGCGCATTACCCCATGCTAGGCCTACGGATCGTGTTTTCAGTGTTGGCGACTTTGTTGTCTTTGACTTCGGTTGTGTGGTTAACGGTTACTGTTCAGATATGACTCGGACCATTGTAATTGGCGAGCCGGAAGAGCAGCATCTGCTGATTTACGACTTAGTCCTCAAGGCTCAGCTGACCTCCTTAGAAGCTGTGGGTCCAGGAAAAACCGGTGCTGAGATCGATGCCATTGCCCGTGACATTATCGGTGAAATGGGTTATGGCGAATATTTTGGCCATGGTTTAGGGCACAGTCTAGGTTTGGAAGTTCACGAGAGTCCCCGGCTGTCCAAGACTGATCAGACAGTACTGCAGCCAGGCATGCTCGTCACTGTAGAGCCGGGAGTATATATTCCGGGATTTGGCGGTGTACGCATTGAAGATCTCGTGTTGGTGACTGAGGGCGGACATGAGGTGCTGTCCTCCACCTTCAAAGAGTTATATGTGGTAGGATAGGGAGGGTACAGAAATGATTTCGGTAAACGATCTACGTACGGGAGTAACCGTCGAGCTTGAAGGTGAGATTTACAGTGTGGTGGATTTTCTCCACGTTAAACCAGGCAAAGGGGCGGCCTTTGTCCGTACGAAACTGAAAAACATCCGCACCGGGGCTAGTGTGGAGCGGACGTTCAGGGCGGGGGAGCGCATTGCCAGAGCGCATATCGAATCGAGACAAATGCAGTATCTCTATGCTGCGGACGGGGAGTATTTCTTTATGGATATGGAATCCTATGATCAGATTTCTTTGAGTGAGGCTGACTTAGGCGACGCACCCAAGTTTTTGTTGGAGAACATGACTATCGGCATTCAGTTCTACGAAAACCAGGCTATAGGCATTGATTTGCCAACCACTGTTGTTCTGGAAGTAACCCAGACCGAGCCTGGATTTAAGGGCGATACCGCGCAAGGCGCGACCAAACCCGCTACGCTGCAGACAGGGCTTACTATTCAAGTTCCATTGTTTGTGGAGCAAGGTGATATGGTTAAGGTAGACACAAGGAGCGGGGAGTACATATCCCGATCCTAGGTCGATACAAAATTAGGGGGTGGATTAGTTGGAGACTATTAGAGAGAAAATTGCCTATCTGCGTGGAGTTATTGACGGCGATCCGTCTATGACGGAGGGGAGAAGTGGTTTCTTGTTCACCAAAGTGCTGCAGATCTTGGATGATTTGGCAGATGAAGTTGAAGATCTCGCAAGGGCCCACGAAGAGTTGGATGAGTATTTGCAGGAAATCGATTTTGATCTTGCCTATTTGGAGGATGAGCTGTTTCTAGCAGAAGATGAAGATGACCATGTGGACCAAGGCCGTGTGCACTGGGAGGACTCTCCCGGCGATTCTCTAGTTGAAGTCGAATGCCCGGAATGTGAAGACATCGTCACATTTGATGAGGATTTTCTGTTTGATGAAGGCGTGCAGGTCAGGTGCCCCCGTTGTGATGCAGTGGTGTTTGAGAGCTCCGATTTTGACGAACTTGACCAACTTTTCCAGGAAGATGCTCTAGTAGAGGAAGAAGACTAGTCTTACCCAAAGCAATAGCAAGATTGGGAAATGCCCCCTTGGCGGGGCATTTTTTTATTGTCATACCTTGTCCTAGTTTCGCATATAGTGTGGCAAAGGGTGGGCTGCTCTATGCTCAGATATCTATCTCCAACCTTACGGAGAATTGTTGATCAAGCTTCTGCAACGAATCTGGAAGAAGTGCGATTGCGCCTCAACCGGCCTTTGATGATCAAAGACAGAAGTGGGTTTGCTATTCTTTCAGCACAGGGTCAAAGTGTACGGCCGGAGCATAGCTACATAGTCAGCAAAGATGACCTGGATCGCACCTTGCAATTGATTACGGAAAATTCTTGGTATGCCTGGGAACAGGAGATTCAGGGAGGATACTTGACCCTGCCTGGAGGCCACCGGGTGGGAGTAGCGGGCCAGGCCGTATACAGCGGGGGGCAGCTTAGGACAATCAAAAACATCTCCTCCCTCAACTTTCGCCAGGCGCGGGCTGTGGTGGGAGCTGCTGACCCGCTTATTGGCCGGGTTGTATCTAAGCGGGGAACACACATCTATTCGACTCTGATAGTGTCGCCTCCTGGTTGCGGGAAAACCACTCTGCTGCGTGATCTTACGCGCCAGGTAGCCGATTGCGGCTTGCAGGTAGTGGTTATAGATGAGAGGTCGGAAATTGCCGCCTGTTATTTAGGAGTTCCCCAATTGGACGTTGGCATGCAAACCGACGTTCTGGACTGCTATGATAAAGGGATCGGCGTTTACCATGCTCTGCGAGGGCTCAGTCCGCAGGTTGTGGTAACAGATGAAATCGGGCACGGCTCCGATGCCGCGATCCTTGCGGAGCTTGCGCGCAGCGGCGTAAAGGTTATTGCCACCTGCCACGGGGATTCTTGGGAGCAATTACAGGGCAAGAGCTGGGCAAGGTCCAGCCTGGAAATATTTGAACTGGTCGTCATCTTATCTCGCCGACGGGGCCCGGGAACTATCGAATCAGTTCTAAGAGTCCAGGGAGCCACATAAAATGATGAGGACAGGTGTGGGGGTGAACTGCATTGCTCATGAAAGGCGTAGGTGCCGGCCTGATTCTTTTTTCCACTGGAGCCATGGGCATGATTTTGGCCAGAAGTTTCTCAATACAGGTACATAACTTGCGGCAGCTGATCAGCTTCATTCAAGTGCTGGAGTCTGAAATCCAGTTCGCCAAAACAACCCTGCCTAATGTTATTGCAGCAGAGGCTAGGCAGTCTTCTGGGGATATAGGCAGGTTTCTACAGCTTGTGAACAAAGGGCTTGCAGCGGGAACCGGTGAGCGCTTTTCAGTTATCTGGGAGGAAGGGTTAAACAATCTGGCCGCCAATGGTTTGCCCGCCGCTGTCTTGGAAGACTTGCACCATGTCGGGGAGGTGCTGGGCATGAGCGATACTGCCGAGCAGGTCAAACATCTGAAGGTTGCAATGCATCGCCTCGGCCAGGCGCTTGAAACAGCTGAACAGGAACGGGAAAAACAAGCCCGCCTGTGGCAGTATTTGGGCTTTTCAGCAGGACTGCTGATCATTTTACTTTTGTTTTAGGAGGGATCAGTGTGACGGACTTATCTCCCATTTACCGCATCGCGGGGCTAGGTATCTTGGTGGCAGTCCTCAACATCTTTCTTGTACAGGCCGAACGCAAGGAACAGGCACAAATGTTGAGCTTAGCAGGGGTGATTATCGTCTTGTTGTGGTTGGTCCAAATGGTTGGGCAGCTGTTTTCCGATGTAGAAGCGGTCTTTAGGTGGTGAGATCCTGTGCTGTGGCTTCCCCTGGTAATTGGTGCAGGCATAGTGTTAACGGTCTTTCAGGCCCAGCTGAGAGAGGAACAGCCTGCCTGGGCAGTTGTTGTTGGCCTGTCCTTCGTTACAGTGATTTTCCTAGCCTTAATGCCCCAGTTCACCAGCGCCTTTGGGGCAATAACCGCTTTGGCCCGGGAGGCCCAGGTAAGCGCACTGTATCTCAATCCTGTTTTGAAGACCATTGGGGTAGCTTATCTGACCTCCTTTGGGGTTCAGATCAGCCGTGAAGCAGGTGAAGAAGCAATCTCCGGAATTATTGAACTGGCGGGGAAACTTGTCATACTGGTAATTGCTTTGCCTCTCCTCCAGGCAATTTTACACACCCTTTTCGGAATCTTAGGTGTTTAGGATGAGAAATATGAAGCGGTGGAAGTTGGTCTTGTTCCTGATCCTGGTAATGCTCCTAGACCGCCCTGGGCAGGCGCAAGCTCCCCTCGATGGGCAGCCCTTCCAGAAGTCAATCCAAGATCAGCTGGAGGCCCTTGATTTAGGACAGCTGTTAGGTTTCATTGAACTTTTGGAGGAGGAATATCAGCAGTACTTGCCGAGCCTAACATTTAGAGATCTGCTAGGGGGCGAAAGTAGCCCCGCTTCGCCCGGAGATATCATGCTGCTCCTTTTGCGCAGCTTTCTACGGGAGCTTTACCTAAGCTTACATCTCCTAAGGCAGCTTGTGGTGATTGGCATTTTAGCTGCTTTGCTAGAATACCTGAGCCGTTCGTTCGGAGCGAAAGCAGTCGTTGACTTGGCTTTTGCTGTTTCCTTTTTGGTCTTAGTAATTCTCGGCCTGCAGAGCTTCCAAATCGCCTCCAGTACAGCTTCCGGAGCTATTGACCAAATGGTGAGCTTTATGTACTCACTGATACCGATACTGTCCTCTCTGCTAGTGGCAGTAGGGGCTGTAACCTCTGCAGCGGTTTTCCATCCCTTGCTTTGGGCAGTGGTGGGAGCCATAGCCAGTCTGGTACAAAACTTGTTGCTGCCCATGATCCTCTTTAGCACCGCCTTTTCTTTGGTGGCCCATTTTATTCCTGACCTCCAGTTCCCAAAATTAGGGAAACTGTTCAGACAGGGGGTCATTTCCGTACTTGGCCTTTGTTTCATTGTGTTTTCAGGATTTATGGCAGTCAGAGGTGCCATTGCGCCTGTGACAGATGGAATCTCCCTGCGCACAGCCAAGTATCTGACCAGGACTTTGATACCCATAGCCGGCGGTATGTTTGCAGACACCCTGGAGGTTGTCGTGGGCGGATCGCTTCTCATCAAGAATGCAGTCGGCGTCTTTGGTCTGGTGATGATTCTGTTCATGGTGGCCATCCCATTACTTAAGGTGTGGGCCATGGTTCTTGTTTATAAAATCGTAGGCGCTTTTTTGGAACCCGTCTGCAATAGACGCATCGTTGAGGTTCTTGGCACGATGGAGGCGTCTTTAAATCTGGTCTTAATTGCCTTGGCTACCGTAGCTTTGATGCTCTTTCTGGCCATCACCATTTTGGTGGGCATTGGCAACCTGGCTGTTTTTATGAGGTGATAGGGATGTATTGGCGACAGTGGCTGCAAACCCTATTGAGCTTGGCAATTCTGCTTGGCATCCTAGAAATGCTCCTCCCCTCGGGGGAACTGGCAAAATACGCTAAACTTGTGCTGGGTCTGGCGCTGATGCTGGCGGTATTGGAACCGGTGACCATTTTGCTGAACCTGGACATTCAATCTATCGATCTTTCCTGGCAGGACGGCTTGTCTTCTGAACCTGACGTAGAGGCGTTGGCGGCAAGGGTGAAACTCGCAGCTGCAGCACCATTTCTTATGGAAGAAAAGGTTCACTTGTCAGCACAACTCGAGGGAGTTCTCTCTGGCCTGGAAGGCGTTAATGCTGTTTGGGTGGAAGTCAGCAGCGCAGAAGAAAAGAGTGCCCTCATCTCCATCTTCCTGGATCCATTTGAGGCGGATCTGGCTGGATCAATCGGCCAAATCGCAGCTTCCCTGCTGCATGTTCCTGTCAACCAAATCTCAGTTCAGCGTTGGGCAGAAAAGGAGGTAGCCTATGGGCGAGCTTTGGAGTAGGCTCAATGAACGACACAAGAAGATATTCAGCTGGCTGGCAGTAGTGTTGATTATCGGGGTGGGGATTCTCCTCATCCAGCCATCCAAACCGGCAGAAGTTCCTGCCAGCCTATCTTCAGGCTCTTCTGCAGATGCGAAACCCGCCTCCTCTGCTCAGGAGTCCTTAGAAAAGGAACTTGCAGCCATCTTAAATACCATGCTTGGCGGCAAGTATGCAGAGGTTTTCTTGACTATGGACAGTGGTCGCCGGCTAGTGATCGCCTATGACCTTACCGAAGAGGAGCGTTATGGCCCCCAGGGCCTGACTGAAAGGCGCTGGACATCCAGTCCGGTCCTAATGCGAAACGATGCTGAGCGGAGGGAGGTGCCGCTGGTTTTGGAGGAAGTTGAACCGAGAGTTCGGGGAGTCTTGGTAGTGGTCGATTATGAGCCCCGCCCCGAACTGCAATGGGCGGTTTCCCAAGCGGTTGCCACCGCTTTGCAGGTGCCTATGTATCGAATTGAAGTTATGTTCAAACAATAGGGAGGATGGTGAGAATGGCTAAGTTTATCGTAGTGCGGGGAAAGAAAGTTCTGTGGAATTTGCTGATTGTTGCGATGGTGGTCATGGCCTTGGTTTACATCTTTCGGGTAGATGAGGTTCCTGACTCTGAAAGAGAGGACCTGCCCGATGCTGATAGTGGAGTGAGCCAAGTTGTATTAGTTGAACCCGTAACTGTACGCACCATTCCCACGAAGTTTTCCGAGTATAAACTGGAACGGGAGCGCATGCGCAGCCGGCAAATTGAACTGTTGCAGAACCTTGCCTATGACGGCCATACCGAACTGGAGCGAAAAGAGCAAGCCCAAACAGATTTGCAGACATTCATCGGCAAGATTAGCCGGGAGACTGAAATTGAAAATCTGCTTAAAGCCCAAGGCTATCTTGATGCCCTTGTCCTTCTGGAACAGGACGCCATTACCGTAGTGGTTCCAGTGACATTAGTTCGGGACGAAGCAGCCCGTATTGGAGAGTTGGTGCATCGATTAACCGGAGTTAGGCTGGAAAGAATAACCATAGTTGACGAAACTGTCGGTGTGTAGCCCCC
>JGI24707J26582_10000088_pt1 | contig 58283 bp, 50 predicted proteins | sample BioPla1DNA1_FD_26582 | JGI IMG/M metagenome (IMG submission 26582)
CTGCTCCCCGTCAAGGAGAAGAGTTGGCTTGTTTGTCTGACTGAGATGCGTTTTGATCCTGCCCTGCACATAGCTGCTAAGGCTGTCCACCGGCTGATGGGTCAAGACAATGAGGCTGTCAATTTGCTGATCCTGATCCGCCCGGGCGACCGCCTTTTCCAGCCAGGTAAGGCCCTCTAGGTTCAGGACATTGGTGTTAAAGACCAAGAACATTGTCCTGCCCAGCCTAAACTGATAGGTCTCTTCCCCTAGGCGCCCATGCATGTCTCCGTAGCTTGAGGTGGGAAAGTAATCGTCAAAGGCATCATTGTGGACAAATTGGTAGAGATAGATGCTCTCCCTCTCCTGGCTTCCGGGGACGATGTGCACAGGCACGCCAGGAAGTTCTGCGCTAAAGGGCTCCACAACTTGGGTTAGGTATTCCCCCGGCGCACATGTATTTTGCAAGAGATTACCCATCTGCAGGACGATCTGCAAGTTTTCCCCTCGGCTTTTTACTTCGTCTTTCAGCGACGATAAAATCAGTTTTGTCCCTTCAGGATCTGCTGCAGCGCCTGCTAGACCAACTAGGACAGCTGTTTTGTCTCCAGGGGCGGGAGGGGTTTGGAACTGGTGTAGAGTTGATTCGCTAAGCCCGGATCGAACCCTGTAATAGTAGGTCGTATCTGGGCTTAGACCCCTTAGGTGCACTGTATGCCAGACCAGTTCCCCTCCAATCAGCTCCGTATTGCCCCAGGCCCTTTGCCCCAGGCTTTCAGTTGGGCCGTATTCCACCACCGAGGCATAATCAGAGTTATGAACCCAGGAGATGGTTATGCCGCTTGGATTAGGCGCCTGCAGCAACGGCACCAGCTCTGTTTCTTGTCTAGGGCTTTGCCTGTAGCCGACCAGGACGATGGAGATATTCCAATAGTTGAGGTTATCTGGCGTGCTTTCAGCCATGTCGGTCACTGCAAGGCTGATCTTGTGCCTGCCCGCCTTAAGATGCTCGCCCAGTTCGAAGACCATAGGCTTGACCTGATCCCCTGGAATCCAGTTGCTGCGGCTCAAATCTGAGGACCACACATCGCCTTCCCACTTCGCCGAAGTTGGGCTGAAGGGGCGAAAGAGGGGTCCGTCTTCACGCCAGGGCACAAAACGCAGCACCTCTTGATCGTCCACATAGATGATATGATCCTTCTTGTTGAACTCATCACCGGAACTGCGTCCGCCATGCCCTGAGGTGAGGTAGAACATCTGGAGGGACTCTAAGCCAGGCGGGATTTCCACTTCAAAGGAAGACGCCTCTGAAGCGAACACCTCCTTCGTCCAGTATTCACCGGTATTATTGAAGACAGGCATGGTCCAGTCAGGCATTCTTTCATCCTCTGCAGGCTCGAAGAGGAGAGTGAAATCCAGCAGCCAGCCGGGATTCACCCAGGTGTCGATGATCGCTTCTATGGTGACGGTGCCCTGTAAAAGGGGTGCCAAATGTGTGACATCCGCTTCCCACAAAGAATATTCAGCCCACTTGTCCACGCTGGGGTGATCGGGAATGTCATCCCGTTTATAGGGTAGCCCAGTGCCAAAACCGGTCATAAATTTTAAAAGTTCAACGGCAGGCCCTGTTTGGGGAAGCAGGTAGACTGTGCCAAAACGGTCCCAGGGATCACCGGCCGATTCCAGCTTAACTCGGGCGGTTATTTTCACAGGTCCGTTGAAATTGGGCAGTTCAAGGGTGCGCCGGATGATCCGCCCCTGATCAAGAGCTTCCCAGGTAGAACCGGTCATCGCATCGCCAAACTGAATGGGAGCTCCCTGGAAGACTTCCACCGCTTTCACTTCATTGGCCTGTGCAAGTCCTGACAGACTCAGGACCAGGGCCAGCAGCAAACAGAAGAACAACAAATTTTCCACTCTCCTTTATACTTAGCCTCCTGTTAAGGATATCAACTGCACTTCCAGAAAGCAACAGCATGGAAATGGGATCCCATCTGACCTTTGCTGACCTTGTGTGGGAGAGAAAGACAGAGAATTNGCAGGCTTATTTGTCAAAATCACTCCTCAGCGCCTTTNTNTGACCTTCNCTGACGTTGACCTTTCCTGATGTTTATGCGAGAATATAGTTGAGCAAAATAACATATGAGGAGGTCGTTAGCATGTATAGATTGATGCCATTTCGCAGACACGGCAGGGAGTCCTATTTTCCCCAGACCTTTCAGCAGTTGTTCAGCTGGCCGGAGTTTTCCTGGCAAGGGTTTAACGTTGATGTGAAAGAAACTGCTGATGGCTACTCTCTGCAGGCAGACTTGCCAGGTGTAGCAAAGGAGAATATCAAGCTTTCAATCAACGATGGGTATCTCACTGTGGCAGTGCGCCAAGATGAGATTAAGGCTGAAGACAAGGACAACTACATCTGCCGTGAGAGAAGGCAAGTGTCCAGTCAGCGCAGTTTCTATGTGGGGAACATCTCCCCGGACGATGTGACGGCAAGTTACCGTGACGGAGTGCTGGATGTCAGATTCCCCAAAGCAGCTGACGGGCCAAGCAACCTGGATATTCCCATTCAATAGTTTATCAACACAGCGGGGGTGAGACGATCACCTCCGTTTTTCGCGCGCTAACCAAAAAGGGTACTGTCCTCTGACGGCGAAGATCAGGCTAGATTGTTACGGAGAAAAACATAATAGGAGCGAATTGCATGCAGACGAGGAAAGAAAACGTTGTAGAGAACTTCCACGGAACTTCGGTGGCCGACCCCTATCGCTGGCTGGAGGGTGATGACTCTGAGGTTGTGGCCTGGGTGGATGGGCAGCGTGCGCTGACAGAGAGGTTTTTTCAGTCTGATGATCGCCGCCCGGAACTGAAAAAGCGCCTCACCGAACTTTGGAACTGCCCCCGGGTGTTTCTGCCGTCCAGAGCAGGGGAGTGGTACTTTTACCAGGAGAACAGCGGCTTGCAGAACCAGCCTGTCCTTTATCGCCAAAAGGGACTGGAGGGAGAGGCAGAGACAGTCTTGGATCCAAACTTATGGAGTTCTGACGGGACTGTTGCCGTCAGTAACTTTTCTGTTGAGGACGGAGGGAAGTATCTGGCGTATACTGTATCGGTGGGAGGCAGTGATCGTCAGGAAATTCATATCCGCGATCTGGACAGGAAGGAAAACCTGGCAGAGGTGATCCGCTGGTGCAGATTTACCAACATGGCCTGGCGGGGAAATGAGGGTTTTTACTACAGCCGCTATCCCCAGCCTGGAACTGTGCCGCCGGAAGACGAAGTAAACTTCAGCCAAGTTTACTGGCATAGCCTTGGCACGCCCCAGGAGGAAGACCTCCTCATTTTCGAACGGCCAGATGCAAAAGAACTCGGTTTTTCGCCCTTCCTTACACCGGATGAGCAGTATCTCTTAATNCACGTCAGCCATGGAACGGATCCCCGCAACGGACTTTACTGCCAGAAGCTAGGAGCAGACGGACCCGCAGTTCCCCTGCTGGAACCGGGGGAAGCTGTCTTTAGGTTTTGGGGAAATGAAGATTCTACTTTCTACTTTTTCACTGACTGGCAGGCTCCTAAAGGGCGGGTGATTGCCATTGACATTGAGAACCCCGCCAGGGAGAACTGGGTGGAGGTCATCGCCGAGCAGGGGGATGTGATCTCCCAGGGCCGCTATTTGGACGGTAAGTTTGTGATTTCGTTTATGCATAATGCCAGCTCGCGCCTGTGCATCTATGGAGTCGGCGGTGAAATGGAAGAAGAGGCCGCCCTGCCTTCCCTGGGCTCTATTGAAGGAATCTCGGCCAAACAGGGACAGGGGGAGTTTTTCATTTCCTTCACTTCCTTTTTATCTCCAGCCGGGATTTTTCGTTATGATTTAGCCAACCGTAAGTTACAGCCTTTCCGCCAGCAGGAGCTGACCTTCGACCCCGATGCCTATGGGACGTCGCAGGTCTTTTATCCCTCCCAGGATGGCACGGAGGTCTCGATGTTCNTGGTACATCGCAAGGGGCTGGAACTAAACGGTGAGAATCCCTGCCTGCTTTATGGGTACGGCGGTTTTAACATTGCGGTCACTCCCGCTTTTTCTGCCTCGCGGATCCTGTGGCTCGAACTGGGGGGCGTTTATGCAGTGGCTAACCTGAGGGGCGGCAGTGAGTACGGCGACAAATGGCATAAGGCAGGGATGCTAGACAAGAAGCAAAATGTCTTTAATGATTTCAGCGCAGCTGCAGAGTGGCTGATTGCCAACAACTATACCAGGTCTGAGAAATTGGCCATTGAAGGGCGCAGCAACGGGGGNTTGCTGGTGTCGGCCTGCCTAACCCAAAGGCCGGAGCTTTACGGAGCAGTCCTCTGCATTGTCCCTGTCACAGACATGCTGCGCTTTCACAAGTTCACAGTGGGCCGCTACTGGATTCCAGAATACGGTGACCCGGAAAATNCGGAGCATTTTTCATTTCTGTATCGCTACTCACCCTTGCACAATGTCAAAGAGGCTGATTATCCAGCCACCTTTGTGATCACTGCCCACGGCGATGATCGGGTTGTGCCCGGCCATGCCTTTAAGTTCACTGCTGCGCTNCAGGAAGCCCAGCAGGGAACAGCTCCGATTTTANTGCGCGTTGACACCAAGTCCGGCCACGGTCATGGTAAACCTATCGCGAAAATCATAGAGGAACACACAGACATTTACGCATTTTTAACAAAGGTCTTTAAGATTTAGGGGTGGACGCAAACTTTGGGTTAACTTTATAACTTTCTGGAAGGAAAACAATAGGAGACTACGAAAATAATGATTCGAAGTTAAAACGGCTGGTCTGTGGACTAATAAGAGACAGTGGAGGTTGAACAGATGAACTTTGGTGTTTTGACTGGTGGAGGAGACTCTGCAGGAATCAATGACTTTCTCTATTTCCTGGCACAGCGCTTGGAAAGGGAAGGGCATACCTTGACCGGTTTTCGCAGCAGTTGGCTTGGCATGGTAAACAACGATGCCGTTATTTTGAACAAGGCCATGCTTGAACCGCATCGCCATACCCCAAGCACGATGCTGGGCAGTGAACGGAAAAANCCGATTAAAGACGGGCAGATGGATCAAGTTCTAGCCAGTCTGGAAGATCGGAAAATCGACGCTATGATCTGCATGGGCGGCGATGATACACTGGGAGTGGCAGCTCACCTCTCAGAGCTCGGTTTTAATGTGGTAGGTGCACCCCAGACCATTGACAATGATCTGAGACTCACTGACTATACCCTCGGTTACGATACAGCGGTTCGGCAGTCCGCAACCTGCATTAACAGCATGGTCAATAGTAATGTGGGTCACGACAAAGACATGATCGCCGAGGTCATGGGCCGGGATGCGGGCTGGCTGGCTTATGCTACTGCCCTAAATACACCTGCCTGTGCCTGTATGTGTCCTGAAGGCCCGATGGAGCTGGAAGAAATGATTGCCAGGATGAAAGACTACAAAAAGAGAACTGGCCGCGCAGGCCTGGCCATCGTCTCTGAGGGAGTCGAAGTAAAAGGTGTCGACCGCGGTGAACTGCGGAAAGATGCTTTCGGCAATGTCTATACTGCAGGCATCGGCCACATCGTAGGGGATAAATATGAGCAGGCTGCCGGCCGTAAACCCCGTGTTCAAGTAATGGGTTATCTCTTAAGGGGCGGCATTCCCTCGCCATACGATGTAGATCTGGCCTTGAGCTTTGCTAACCAGGCAGTTGATCTCTTGCTGGCGGGCAAGACCGGTTACATGGTAACCAGGCTCGACGGCCGTGACCAGGCTGTTCCTCTCAAGGATGTAGTGGGCGGCAAGAAGTACATGGATCCCAAATTCCTTGAGCAGCAGTTTGACAGAATGCTGGCCTAGTTATTTGGGCTGATCATAAACAAAAAAGTAAGTGGTGGGCAGCCCAAGGCTTGCTCGCCACTTTTTTAGGAGGAAAAACATGGAGTTCACGTTCTTTTGCTATGCCAGGTGCAGCACCTGCAGGAAAGCCAAGGATTACTTGGATGAAAAGGGGATCGCCTACAACTATCGGGAAATCACAGAGCAAACGCCTACAGTTGAAGAACTGACAGAATGGGTGGGGCGCGGTGACTATTCCCTCAAGGCCTTTTTTAATACCAGCGGCAGGAGCTATAGGGAACTGGGACTAAAAGATCGCCTCAGTGCACTGTCAGAGGCAGAACAAATCCAAATGCTGGCCGCAGACGGTATGCTCATCAAACGACCAATCCTGGTCAGTCCGAGTGTTCTTTTAGTGGGCTTTAAGGCGAAGGAGTGGGAAAGGCTGAACGGACCGGCTGCTTAGCGGTCAGTCCTTGCTTTTAGCCAGTTAAGCAGGTCNGCCATCACTTCTTCTTTATTTAGCTCGTGGAGGAGCTCATGCCGGGCCCCTGGATAGAGCTTCATCTCAATATTAGTCACGCCGTATTTCTTAAGCTGCCCCACAAACTCGGCAACCCCACGTCCGTAGCCGCCTACTGGGTCNGCGTCGCCGCTCACCGCTAGAATCGGGATGTCCTTGGGAATCTGGTGAATAAGGGCCGGATCGTGGATGGCTTCCAGGCCGCTGAACAGATCGAAGAAGAAGCCTGCACTGCAAACTATTCCGCAGTAAGGATCGGCAATATATTTCTGGACCNCCCTGTCATCTCTGGAGAGCCAGTCAAACTTAGTCTTGGCCTCTTTAATGCCCCGATTGTAAGTGCCGAAGGCTATCTTATCCAGCAGGGCGCTGGGTTTTTTGGCATTGCGGGCGATTTGCAGCCGGGCGATAAGTTTGCCGACTTGCAAAGCAAGACCAGGATCTCCCCCTGATCCCATCAAGATGGCCCCATCTATGCTGTCACCGTATTTTTGCAGGTAACGCCTGGCCAGAAAAGAACCCATGCTGTGTCCGAATAGGAACTGAGGCAGGCCAGGATACTTTTTTTCTGACCACGCATGAATCGCCTTTAGGTCATCGACCANCCGTTCAAANCCGTCCTTTTCCGCTAAATAGCCCATCAGCCCGGACTTTTCGCCCGTCTGTCCATGTCCCCGGTGGTCGTTNGCCACCACAATAAAGCCGTGCTCATTGCAGAGCTTAGCGAAAGCTGCATAGCGGGCGCTGTGCTCGGCCATGCCATGGGCAATTTGCAGCACCCCCCGGGGATGCTGTACCGCCGGCCAAGTGCGGACAAAGACATCGGCCCCGTCCTCCATGCTCAAAAACATCGTTTCAGCGTCCATACCCAGTCCCCCTAGGATCACTATTGCCTAGAGAGTTCAAGGCCCGGACCTTTTATCCTCCATAGGTGTGACATTTTATGCTATTATAGAGGGAAGTTGTCCCAAAAACGAAGGCGGAGAGGGTGACATGCTTGGGCAGCATTGAGCAAATTTATGTCAGTTATGGTCAAGATCCGATAGCTATGATTAGAGAGCTCTTAAGTGAAATGGAACTCAAGGGCATGATTCCTGCCGGAGCCCGGATTGGGCTCAAACCGAATCTGGTTGTGGCCCGGCCCGCACATGAGGGAGCCACTACCGATCCCAGACTCGTGGAAGGTGTTATACAATACCTGCAGGAGGCAGGATTTTACAATTTGGCTATCCTGGAGGGCTCCTGGGTTGGCGACAGTACAGAAAGGGCCTTTAGGGTGTGCGGCTATGCTGAGCTGGCCAAAAAGTACGATGTTGAGTTGGTGGACTTGCAGCAGGATACGGCCCATGTCCGTAAGGTGGAAGAATTGGAGCTTGAAGTATGCGATGAGCTGAACCGCGTCGACTATTTGATCAATTTCCCAGTACTTAAAGGCCACTGCCAGACCAAGATTACCTGTGCTCTGAAAAATCTCAAAGGCTGCATCCCGAACCGGGAAAAGCGCAGATTCCACACCCTGGGCCTCCATAAACCTATCGCCTACTTGAACAAGGCGATAAAAACCCACTTGGTGGTAGTAGACGGCCTCTTCGGTGATCTGGACTTTGAAGAAGGCGGCAATCCGGTTCAGATGGACCGGGTTATAGTTGGAACAGACCCGGTGTTGGTAGATTCTTATGTGGCCCTTCTCTTAGGTTATCAGCCTGAAGAGATACCCTATATTGGTCTGGCCGAAAAACTTGGTGTAGGCAGGATCTGCCGAGACTCCAGTGAGGCNGTGGTGCTCAACACCCAACACACAGTATCCAGAATCAAACCGACTAGACAGGTGGAAAACCTTGCCCGCGTTATCCAGGAAGACCAAGCCTGTTCGGCCTGTTACGGCAGCCTGCTCCATGCCTTAGCCCGCCTGGAGGAAAAGGGACTTTTTGGCCTGGTTCCGGTACCCATTGTGATTGGGCAGGGGTTTAGGGGCAAGGGAGGAGAGCAAGTAGGTATCGGCAGCTGTGCCAGAGGCTTTACTGCCCATGTGCCGGGATGTCCCCCAACAGCCAAGGATATCCTCGACCTGCTTTCCGATTATTTGGCATAAAAAAGACGCCGGGGCGCTCAGCGCACCAGCGTCTCTGGCTGATCATTAGACTAGATCACAGGCCTCCACCGGCATCCAGTGTGGGTCTTTGCCGTCCCATTTGACATTGCAGCCGATGGGATTGGTCAGGGGAGTTGTGACTTCCTTGCCGGTTAGCAGCTCCTCTAAAGCATTTTCCAAGTCATAGGATGTGATTAACTCGGGTTCACGGGGGTTATCCACCGCACGGCCGGTGTAGACCAATTTGCGTTCCTGGTCAAATACGAAAAAGTGAGGAGTCCGCAGAGCACCATAGGCTTTGGCTGTATCCTGGGTGGAATCAACCAGGTAAGTCCAGGGGAAGCGATGCTCATCCATGCGCTTCACCATATTGTCATAGGAGTCTTCTTCATAGGTATTGGGACTGTTGGAGTTGATGGCGACAAAGTCAACACCCCGTTTTTGGAACTTTTCCGCCGTTTGGCGGGTGATTTCATCGGAGTTCTTAACATAGGGGCAGTGGTTGCAGGTGAAAAAGACAACAAGATAGTCACTGGTGAAATCGCTGAGACTATAGTGCTTGCCGTCTGTGGCCAGCAATCTGAAGTCAGGGGCTTTACTGCCGAGTGTTAGAGTAAAGGCCATTGTATCATCTCCTTCCATGTTCCTGTCTCTTTCCACAAGCGGCCTGGTTTTCCTGCTGCAGTTGACCTAATAATGGGGGAAGGGTATGGTGGAACGGTGAAGAACTCTAGAAGCAAGAGACAAGTGGAGGGAATATATGAGCAAGTATAAACTCATCGCCTTAGATTTAGATGGGACTTTATTAAACAGCCGCAAGGAAATTTCCAGCCAAAACCTCCATTGGATCAGAAAAGCGGAACAATCAGGACTGATTGTTTCCTTTGCAACAGGGCGGAGCCGTTCATCGTCTGAGCCCTATTGGGATACCGTTTCATCTGAAGCGCCCATGATTATTTCCAATGGTGCCGAAGTCTGGGAAAATCACAACAGGCTTCTGTCTAGATATGCCCTGCCTTGCGGCGAGGTGCCGAAACTGTTGGCCCTGGCCCGGGAGTATGCGGTGCATTACTGGACGAACGGCAGCTGCGGCGAAGACGGAAGCGTTGTCGGGGAGTGTCTTAAAATTGGCATGTATGATCCGGATTTAAGCATTATTTCTGAAATCCGGGAACTTGTAACCAGTTGGAACAAGTTTGAAGTATCTTCCTCAGCAGCAAACAATGTTGAGATCAATCGCAAGGGTGTAACCAAGGCGGCCGGCCTCGCGGAGGTGGTCGGGCCCCTTGGCATCAAGCCCAGTGAAGTGGTGGCTATTGGNGACGGNATCAACGACTTGGCCATGCTGAAGTGGGCGGGTCTGGGCGTGGCGATGGAAAACGCTCCCGAGATCGTAAAAGAGGCGGCCGATCTTGTGACCGCCGCCAACGATGATGATGGTGTGGCCCAGATGATTCAGTCAATCCTGGAATAGACTGAGCAAATGGCCGTAGCCCTCTTTCTCCAAATCTTCCTTGGGAATAAAGCGCAGGGCGGCGCTGTTGATGCAGTAGCGCAGACCGCCCGCATCCGGCGGTCCGTCGGTAAAGACATGGCCAAGATGTGAATCTGCATCTGTGCTCCGCACTTCAGTGCGGATCATGCCGTGGGAAGTATCCTTGGCGAAGCCGACCGCCGCCTGGGAGATAGGTTTGGTGAAACTTGGCCAGCCGCAGCCGGCATCATACTGATCCTCCGAGGAGAACAGCGGCTCTCCCGAAACTATATCTACGTAGATGCCTGGTTTGGTATTATCCCAGTAGGCATTTTGAAAGGGAGGCTCGGTTCCGTTTTCCTGAGTGACATGAAATTGCTCGGGAGTGAGCCTTTGCCGCAGTTCGTCCTTTGCGGGTTCTCGTTTCATAGCCATCACCTCTTGTGTAGTCTGTGCCTTAGCTAAATTTATATGAACGGTGGAGATTTCTATGCGCAAACTTTCGGTGAAACAAATTACGCTTGCAGGCTTACTGATCGCGGCAGGCTTAGTGCTGCCATTTCTCACTGCTCAAATTCCAGGCCTGGGGCAAAGGCTCCTCCCCATGCATCTGCCTGTCCTGTTAGGCGGCTTTGTGCTGGGGAGCCCGGTGGCTGCCTTAGTTGGATTTATTCTGCCTCTCCTGCGCAGTTTCCTCTTGGGGATGCCTCCGCTCTTTCCCACGGCGGTGGCCATGGCCTTTGAGCTGGGTGCTTATGGTCTTCTGACCGCCTGGTTCTACCGCCATCTGCCGCGCCACAACGCCTTTGTCTACGTCAGCCTGATTCTGGGCATGGCCGGAGGCCGAGTGGTGTGGGGCATGGTCAGTTTTATCCTGTACGGACTGGCCGGGAATCCCTTTACCTGGCAGGTCTTTGTGGCAGGCGCCTTGGTGAACGCTTTGCCAGGCATTATTCTGCAGATCATCCTGGTTCCCGCCATTGTGCTTGCTCTGCGCAAGAACCGCTATCTTGACGGGAGAAAGAGGTAGGGTCAATTGCTGAACAAAATCACCATGGCCGAGTTGGCGAAAAAGTGCGGTTTTTCTAAAGCCACGGTTTCCAGGGCCTTGGCAGATGATCCCAGAGTAAAGCCGGAGACCAAAGCGTTAATTTTGGACATGGCCAAACGCTACAATTACCAGCCGCACCTGGTGGCCAGCAACTTGGCCAGAAGGTGCACCAAGACAATTGGGCTGATGTTCCCCAAAGCCCCCCGGACGATTGCGGATCCGTTTTTTCTCGAGTATTTGCAGGGTGTGAGTGAAACTTTATTTGCCAACGGGTACAGCCTGTTGATTCCCCAGGCCCAGAGGGAAAACGTGACCGCGATGATCAAGCAGCTGGTCGCCCACAGCAGGGTGGACGGAATCATCCTCACCGAACCCTTGATCGAAGACGACCGGATTAAGCTTCTGCGCCAAACCGATGTGCCCTTTGCCTTTCTAGGCAGTACGGTGGACGAAGGGGTATCCTGGGTGGACGGGGATAATCGGGGCGGATCCTTTGAGGCTGTGCTGACCCTAAGCTCTTTGGGTCATAGGCGGATTGCCACGATCACGGGCGAGCCAGGTCTGGTCTCTACTGAAAAACGCCTGGCCGGCTACTATGACGGGCTTGCTGCCCTGGGGCTTGCTCCCCGGGAAGATTTGATCTGGCCCGGTGATTTTACCCGCCAGGGAGGTTACCACGCGGTTCGCCAGCATCTTTCTCTGATCGAAAAGGGTGAAGTGACCGCGATTTTCGCCTGCAATGATCTAATGGCCATCGGGGCCCTGCAGGCCCTGACCGAGGCCGGCCATGAGGTGCCGGGCCAAGTGTCTGTTATGGGATTTGACGGAATTGAGGTGGGTCAATACTTGACTCCGCCTTTAACTACTGTACAGCAGCCTGTCTACCGTCTCGGCCAGGAAGTGGCCCGCATCCTGCTGGGCCAGATTGAAGACAATGCAGAAACAGTACAAATTACACTTCCGGTAAAAATCATTAATGAAAGCCACACAATCGGCCCTGTAGTTTAAAGAAAAAAAGCCCGCTGACAGTAAGAAACTGGCACTTCCTCCCGAATAGTCTGATAGAATGGATCAAGGGTTGGAACTGGAGGGATTTTTTATGAAGAAGATGCTGCCTTTAGCAGCATTGCTGATGATAGCAGTTTTCTTGTCCGGCTGTCAGGGAAGGGTTTTGCTTAACTTGAATGTGCCGGTTGTAGTGGAACCGTCACCCCGCTACCGAGCTGAGGTGTGGGGTTACCTGTCTTACGACCCCTATGACGATTACATTCGCTACACCGTAGTACCCAATCATGATCCCAATTTCAGGCCCCTGAGAAACGCCGATGTGACGATTGTTGGAACCGGAAAGACCGTACGTACCGGTCGAGACGGTTACTTTTTCATCTCAGGAGTGCCCCAGGGCAAAATCACTTTACGTGTGCAGCATCGCTGGATTGGACCTCGCAGCGGCGTTTATATCAATACTTCCTCGCGATAAAGAAGCGCACCCCAGAATCTGGGGTGCACTTTTTTAGCCAGGTCCAGATCCCCTAGGGCCCATCTGCTTTTCAGCGCGTTCGATGGCAGCCCTGACTAGAGATCCAGCCTCGCGGGTTGTGATGTTGCCCCAATCCCCGTCCTTCACTTTGTGCGAAAAGCCGAGTTCATCGGCGAGCTCATATTTGAGCCGCTCCGACATGATACCTCGTCGACGTCTCATCTGGTCATCACTCCCAAGCTTATTCTTCCCGCGTAAGGGGTGAGTATGCAAGGGCATGGAGGATTGGGCATCCTTTTGGGGAATTAATATAAGGCAGGGGCAGAGGGCACATTAAAAAAATTGGGCCCGTCCTGCCCGCAGTTTTCCACACAACAGCCTGAACTGCAAGGATTTGGGAGGGTGTAGACAGGCAGATTATATGGATAAAGGAAAGATAAAATGTCAAAAGTACAACAGGATCAAATGGAAACGGGTGAGAAAGCTCACCGTCGTTTAGCATTAGATTTAGTAGAAACCGGTACAGAGGATACGGGGGAAGGACGTGTCAGCCGAAAACTGCCGGAGGGAATCACTTCCTCCCTGCTTTNTTCGGACATTATCCGCCTGGCCTGGCCTTCTTTACTGGAGCTGACATTAACTCAGCTCACCTCGATGGTAGACCTAATGATGGTGGGGGGCTTGGGGGCCTGGGCCATTACTGCGGTAGGGTTGACCACTCAGCCCAAGTTTCTCCTGATGACGATGTTCATCGCCATGAACGTCGGAGCCACTGCCCTGGTGGCCCGCTACCGCGGGGCCGGAGAGCCGAAAAAGGCCAATGAGATCTTGCGTCAGGCCCTGTTTTTAACCTTTACATTGTCGCTGGTCTCATCAATTGTGGGCTATATTTTCTCCGAAGATATGGTGCGTTTCATGGGCGCTTCGGATCCGGAGACTTTGGCCGGCGGAACAGTCTATCTCAAGATCCAAATGGTGGGCTTGGTTCCCCTGGCCCTGACATCTACATTCACAGCCACCTTGCGCGGGGTGGGACACACCCGGGTCGCGATGATCTATAATCTGGCGGCAAATCTGGTAAACGTGGTCGGCAACTATGTGCTGATTAACGGCCACTTTGGCTTTCCCCGTCTGGAAGTGGCAGGCGCATCACTGGCTACGATTATTGGTCAGCTGGCAGCTTTTGTTATGGCTTTATCGGTAGTACTAAAAGGCGATCACTATCTGCATTTGCAGTTCAAAGAGCGTTTTCGGATTCAGTGGAATCATATGCGCAACATCATTCACATCGGTATCCCGTCCATGCTGGAGCAGCTGGCAATGAGGGCAGGCGTGATCGTCTATGCCAGGACGGTGGCCTCTTTGGGAACGGCGGTCTATGCCACTCATCAAATCGGCATGAATATCCAAGCACTGTCTTTTATGACCGGACAAGCGTTTGCGGTTTCCGCCACTTCCCTGGTTGGGCAGAGCCTGGGGAAAAAACGGCCCGATATGGCCCAAAGCTACAGCAACCATACCAGAAGGATAGGTATGATCACGTCCCTGATTCTGGCAGCCATCTTCTTTTTCTTTGGGCGGCAGATTGTGAGCCTCTATACAAACGAGCCGGAGATTATTGCCCAGGGAGCAAGGATTTTGAAACTGGTGGCGTTAGTCCAGCCCTTCCAGTCTTCTCAGTTTATTTTAGCTGGAGCTTTGCGGGGAGCAGGGGATACAAGAGCTACTATGGTGATTACTTTCCTCACCGTGATGCTGGTCCGGCCTATTCTGGCCTTGATCCTGATCAACCAGTTCCACTGGGGTCTGGACGGTGCCTGGGTGGCCTTAGTCACCGATCAGGTGCTCCGCAGCGGTTTGGTGCTCTTGCGTTATAATTCCGGCAAATGGAAAAACATTAAGATAAAGTGAGGGTTGCTAAATGAAATCAAAGGGTTGGCGGCTAACATTTTCGCTGATCGTCATGTTCTTAGTGGCTGCTCTGGTGATTGTCTGGATGGAACCGCGGGAAGAGCCTGAGTTGGAGGGTGCAAACACTGTTCAACTCCTGCCCGCTGCAGGCGACTTGCGTATCTACTTTCCTCCCCTGGAGGGGATGACTTATTATTTCGCCGGGGAAGGCATGGAGTACGCTTCCTTCACCCGCAAGATTACCTTTGCGGACTCAGGACTTCTTCAGATTGAAGACATGAGCGGCACCAATCTGGCTCGGGTTGTCGAATGCGGCCCAGACGAAGTAAGGGTGATCTGGGCAGAGGAGGAGTTCTATGAGGAGCAGAGCCTCTTTGATGCTGACTACCGCGAGCAGAGGGACTACGGGTCGGCGAGAAACCTCATTTGGCTGCAGGCTCCGCTGGTTCCGGGCCACGCCTGGAGTGATGAAATGTATCACCGGGAGATCCTGGCAACGGATGAAATCGTTAAGGTACCCCTTGGCACGTTTTTCGAGGTGGTTACGGTGAAAATCCGGAGCATTGACGCAGATGATTTTGTTACCTACGAGTACTATGCCAAGAATATTGGCCTGATCAAGCGAGTCAGTCTCTATGTACATGATGGGGAAACCTATGCCGTGTCGTCAAGTTTGCGAAACATGGTTGGACCTCGTCCGACGCTTTAACAGGGAAGGGGGAAGTGGTGTTGGCAGCGTTTATGGTTGGCATAGATGTGGGCGGAACAAACACTGATGCTGTACTTTTGCGGGGCGCAGAAGTGGAAGCGTTAATTAAAGTTCCAACGGACCCAAGTGATCTGCTTGGCAGTACAACCCTGGCCCTCCATAAAGTGTTGGAGCATTACAAAGAAGCTAAGCCGGTAAAACTGCACCTTTCCACAACCCTGTCCACGAATGCTATTGTGGAGGGACGGGGGTCGCCAACGCAAGTTGTGACTGTTCCCGGCCCCGGGGTGAACCTGAAGTCCCTCGACTTTCCCTTTACTCTAGTGGAACTTGACGGCTATATCGACCACCGGGGGAGGGAAATCAGTCCCCTCCAGTTGGAGCAGGTCAGTCGGCTCCGGAATGTTTTGGGTGAAAGCGGTGAGGCACTGGCCATAGTAGGCAAATTCTCCCAGCGCAATCCCGCCCACGAGCAAAGCCTCAAGGAGGAAATTGCCAAGTGGCACAAGGGGATCATCACCCTGGGCCACCGGCTTTCAGGCCGGGCCAACTTTCCTAGGCGCATAGTCACAGCCTATCTAAACTCCAGCATCGCCCGGCAGCAGCTGGAGTTTCTCCGCGTCTGGCAGAAAGTCCAGGGATCTGCCATCGGAGAAATATTAATTCTCAAGGCTGATGGAGGAACCATGACCCTAGAAGACTCAGCGGAACGCCCCATCGAGTCTATTTTGTCGGGGCCGGCCGCCAGCATCATGGGCGTTAAGGCCCTGGCCCAGTGTGCAGAGGCAAATTTTTTGATTGTAGATATTGGGGGAACCACAACCGACCTGGCGGCGGTGGTGGATGGGGAGGTACTCTTTGAAAGGGACGGTGCCACCATTTCCGGGTATAAGACTCTAGTTCCAGCTGTTTTGGCCCGCTCCACAGGTTTAGGCGGCGACAGCCGCATCAGGTACGAGGCAGGGACCGGGATCGTGATTGGTCCAGAACGTGCCGGCACACCAGTCTGTTTAGGCGGAGAACATCTGACTCCTACTGATGCCGCAGCTGCCTTAGGCTTAGCCAGCGTTGGCTCCCAGGAGGCAGCCAGGCAAGCCTGGCGAGACTGGGGAGAAAGCCTGGGACTTTCCGGCGAAAAACTGGCCAGTGAGGTCTTCCAGGCTTTTGTTAACCAGCTGCGCCGGCTGGTAGAGGATTTTTATACAGAACTGGAAAGCATGCCGCTCTATACGATCCGTGAAGTGCTGGATCCGCCCCGGCTGAGGCCTGCAGCCGTGGTCGGTCTAGGGGCACCTGCCCCTGTCTTTATTCCAGCCCTGGCCAAGAGCATGGGCCTGCCCTGGGAAGTACTGCCCTTTGCATCCGGTGCCAATGCCATTGGTGCGGCAGCGGCCAGGGCCACTGTAGGGGTAACATTGCAGGCCGATACCCAGCTTGGCAAAGTTACGATTCCAGAAATGGGCTACCAGGGCGATCTGCATCGTCCCCTTTTCTTTGACCTTGGCAAAGCACGCAGCTTGGCGGAAGAAAAGACCAGGGAGTATGCAGAGAGCCTTGGCTATGATGCTTCCGGCGAAGTTTACATAGTGGAAGAGGAAAGTTTTCAGATGGTGAGGGGCTTTCGAACAGTGGGGCAGACCCACATGGTGCGAACCCAGCTGAGACCGGAAGTTTGCAGAGTGAGGGGGGAAGATGGGTGACGGAGGTAGGATTGGTCTTTTTTCCCGCCTTTGACTGGGCCATCAGTCCAGATCATCCCGAAAGGCAGGAGCGTCTTTTGTATACCAGGGATCAGATTCAGGAGGAAGGTCTCTTCGATCATCCCTCCATCCGTGAGTACCGGCCCAGGCTGGCTGAGGATTATGAGATCCTCCGCACCCATGTGGTACTGCCAAGCTTGGAGCAGACTGTAACCGAATCCCACCGGATCGCAGCGGGCGGCACTATTGCAGCGTCTGATCTGGTGCTGGACGGCCGTGCACAGCGGGCCTTTGCCCTGCTCAGACCGCCCGGGCATCACGCCAATCGCATTGTGCACGGATCCAGGGGCTTTTGCCTTTTGAACAATGAGGCGATCATGGTGGATCATCTCAGGAGCCGCCTCGGCCCTGAATTGAAAGTGGCAATTGTGGATACCGACGCCCACCATGGCGACGGCACCCAAGATATTTTTTACAACGATCCGGGGGTTCTCCACATCTCCCTCCATCAGGACGGCCGCACCCTTTACCCGGGTACAGGGTTTATTACCGAAAGGGGAGGACCTGGCGCCTATGGTCAAACCGTCAATATTCCCCTGCCTCCAGGAACTGGAGACGAGGGCATGCTGACAGCCATGGAGCGTGTGGTACTGCCGATTTTACGCGACTGGCAGCCTGACTATATCATCAACGCGGCGGGGCAGGACAATCATTTCTCCGACCCCATCACCAACATGGGCTTTTCCGCCCAGGGCTATGCCCAGCTCACAGAGATGCTCAAGCCTGACATAGTAGTTTTAGAGGGGGGCTACTCCATTGAAAGCGCCCTGCCCTATATCAATGTCGGTCTGCTTTTGGCCCTGGCCGGTCTGGACTATTCCAAGGTTCAGGAACCGCAGGCGCGCCTGGAGCCCCAGCCCAAGACGATTACCAATCAGGTAGCCGCCATTTGCGATGAAATAATTGAACTTTGGGGCCGCCGCCTCGAGGCTGATCTGGGGGAAATCTTTGGCGAGGCTGACTTTTTCGAGCGCAGGCGCCAGATTTACTATGATACGGACAACATTTACGAAAACCAGCAGGAGCATATCAGGCTCTGCCAGGACTGTCCCGGCTGGCGCGTGATTTTCACACACTCAAACAGGGTTCGCCAAGTGACTGCAGTGGTCATGCTGCCCTGGCAGCCCTGCCCAGGCTGCAGGGAGGAGGCCAAGGAACAGCACAGGCAGCTTCTTGGCGACGAGCAGTTTGGACAGGTTATCTGGCAAGATCCTGCCAAGGTTCTGCCAGCCTTGGAGAGTTAGGCAGATTGTGACAGGATTTCCTGTCTTTATCACGAATTTAAATGGGACAAGTTGAAATGGTAGGGGATGGGTATGGGTCGCTTGAAGCGCATAAGTTTTTTAGTTCTTTTAGATATTGTCTTTGCCAATCTGGCCTTTCTTGGATCGCTTTTGATTCGCTTTGAAACGATCCCACTGGAGCAGTGGCAGTTTTATCTTGCCACCTTTTTGCCTTATACTGTAATTCGCTTATTGAGCAACCACTTTTTCGGGATTTACAGGCGTGCCTGGCGCTATGCTTCAATTGACGAAGTTCTGGCCATTGTGGGTGCGGTCTCAGTAGGGTCGGTTTTTTCTGTGACTTTGTGCCTCTTTTGGTTCGGTTCCTTACCGGCCAGGAGCATTGTGGTTTTGGACTGGTTTTTAAACATTGGTCTCTTAGGGGGCAGCCGCTTTCTGTGGAGGATGGTTGCTCCGTTCATTAATGTGCTCCCCACTGTACAGCCCAATACGACCTTGAAAAATGTGCTGATTATTGGCGCAGGGGATGGGGGAGTCTTAGTCGCCAGGGAACTGCGCAATCATTACAAAGGTGAAGTTCGGCTGGTGGGCTTTGTGGACGATGACCAGAAAAAGCAGAATCAGAGGATTTTGGGCTTTCCCGTCCTCGGCACGAAGGAACAGATACCGGCTGTTGTGAACCAGTATGGGGTTGATGAAATCATTATCTCCATGCCTTCAGTCCCTCGCAAAGTGATTCGGGAGATCGTGGCCGTCGCCCAGGAACCGGGCAAGACTGTCAAGATCCTGCCCGGTGTCTTTGATCTGATTGAGGGCAATGTGACAGTGAACAAGATTCGCGAGGTGCAGATTGAGGACTTGCTGGGCCGGGATCCGGTCAAGGTAGATATTGTAGGCATGAGCGCTTACCTGGCTGATCATGTGGTTTTGGTGACTGGCGCCGGCGGTTCCATTGGCTCTGAGCTATGCAGGCAGATTGTCTCCCTCAAACCTAAAAAGCTTCTGCTTTTGGATAACTGCGAGAACAATATGTATGATATCGAAATGGAACTGAAGGCCAAGAGCAAGGTGGAGATTGTTCCCTTGGTTAAGGACATTCGCGACCGGAGATCGATCGAGACGATTTTCGCGGAGTATAAGCCGGATGTGGTCTTCCATGCTGCAGCCCACAAGCATGTGCCCCTTATGGAGCAAAACCCTGAGGAGTCCATCAAGAACAATGTCTTTGGTACATACCAGGTGGCCGCAGCTGCCCATCGCCACGGGGCAAAACGCTTTGTTTTGGTTTCCACCGACAAGGCGGTCAATCCCACCAGTGTGATGGGTGCCTCTAAGCGTATAGCCGAAATGATTATTCAGCATCTGGATACGATCAGCTCCACAACCTNTGTGGCAGTGCGTTTTGGTAATGTCTTGGGAAGCAGAGGAAGCGTGATTCCCCTCTTCCGCAAGCAGATCCTGGCCGGCGGGCCGGTTACCGTAACCCATGAAAAGATGATTCGTTATTTTATGACCATTCCCGAGGCGGTACAGCTGATTCTGCAGGCCGGCGCACTGGCCAGCAAGGGAGAGATATTCGTCTTGGATATGGGCGAGCCGGTGTCGATTATGGATTTGGCCACTACACTAATCCGCCTCTCCGGGCTCCAGCCCTATGTCGATATTGACATTAAGATCACGGGTATGCGTCCAGGTGAGAAACTCTATGAAGAGCTGCTTACTGACGAAGAGAATGTCAATGCCACCACCCACGAGCGGATATTCGTGGCGAAACCATCATGTTTAGATACAGAACTGCTGCAGAAGACGATTACGGCCTTTGATGAGAATCCCCGTTTGATCCTGCCAACGGATCAGTATACTACAGCCAGTTTTATCCAGGGCTTTTTGCCTGACTTTGTAGTAGTGACCAATGCCGAGGACGAAAAGGTTGGGCCTCCCAGGCACTTGGCGGACGAAGCAGCAGCAAGTTTGGGGAGGTAAAGATGGAACATTTATCTGAGATTATTGCCCAGTTTGACTTTGCAGGGGAATATGCCGGGGCTGAAGTTTGCACTGACGGCCATATTAATGATACTTACTTCCTTGAGTTCAAGGATCAGGAGAGAAAGTTCCGGTATGTCCTGCAGCGCATTAACAGTCATGTCTTCCGCGATCCCCAGGGGGTAATGGAAAATATTGAGGCGGTCACAAGCCATATCCGTCAGAAAGTGATTGAGCGAAAGGGCGATCCCGACCGGGAAGTGATGCGGGTGATTTTAACCCGTGACGGAAAACCCTGTTACCGCAGCTCCCAAGGGGAATACTGGCGGGCCTACAATTATATTGAGGGAGCCCGCACCTATCAAAAGGTGGAAGATCCTGTCCACTTTTACCATGCCGGTCGAACCTTCGGCGAGTTTCAGCTCCTGCTCAGCGATTTTCCCGCCGACTCACTCCATGAGACGATTGCCAGGTTCCATGACACCCGCAAGCGTTTTGAGGATCTGCTGCGGGTGATCGAGGCTGATCCCAAGGGGCGAGCGGCGGAAGTTAAAGAGGAAATTGCCTTTGTACTAGGGCGTGAAGCTGATACCGGCATTATTGTGGACTTAATTGCCGCAGGAGAAATTCCTTTGCGGGTAACCCATAATGATACCAAGCTGAACAATATAATGATCGACAACGAAACAGGCGAGGGCATTTGTGTGCTGGATTTGGACACTGTTATGCCAGGGTCGGCCCTCTATGACTTTGGCGACGCCATCCGCTTTGGGGCCAGCACAGCCGAAGAGGATGAGCCCAATTTAGACTTAGTCTCGCTGGATTTAGAGCTTTTCACCCAGTTTACCCGGGGTTATCTGAGCATGGCTAAAGGTTTTCTCACGGCCGCCGAAATCGACCATTTGGCCTTTTCGGTAAAGCTGATAACTTTGGAGACAGGAATCCGTTTTCTAACTGATTATATCGAAGGTGATGTTTATTTCCGCACCGACCGTCCAGAGCACAATCTCCAGCGTGCCCGCACCCAGTTCAAGCTGGTGGCGGATATGGAGGCTTTGCTGCCCCAGATGGAAGCCATTATTCGTGAAACATTAGAGAGTGACCTGGAGGCAGGGGCCTAAAGGTCACAGCGGGGTGGAAACTATGATTAGAGTTGCCGTTGTAGGCTATGGAAATATCGGCAGGTATGCAGTTCAGGCTGTACAGGCGGCTCCCGATCTGGAGCTTGCGGGCGTTGTGCGCAGAAGTGCAGCTGAGTCCCTGCCAGAACTGGCACAAGTTCCAGTGGTCAGGGAGGTTGGCGATCTAGGCCATGTTGATGTGGCCATACTTGCCGTACCGACCCGAAGTGTGCCGGCCATGGCGGAAGAATATGTCGCCTTAGGCATCAATACAGTAGACAGTTTCGATCTTCACGGCGATCCTTTGCTTGCCTACCGCCGGGAGATTGGAGAAAAAGCCAAGGCACAGGGAGCAGTCTCTGTTCTGGCCGCGGGCTGGGATCCGGGCAGTGATTCGATCATCCGTGCCTTGCTGGAGATCATGGCCCCCCAGGGGCTTACCTTCACCAACTTCGGACCGGGCATGAGCATGGGCCATTCGGTTGCTGTGAAGGCGCTGCCAGGGGTGAAAGATGCCCTGTCTATGACGATGCCGGCTGGGGCAGGCGTCCATCGCCGCCTGGTTTATGTGGAGCCGGAGCCGGGAGCCGATTTCGCCAATATTCAGGCTTTGATCAAGGCAGATCCCTATTTTCAGCACGATGAAACCCATGTCTACCAGGTTGAGTCTGTGGCAAAGCTGAAAGACGTTGGTCATGGGGTTTTGCTTGAGCGCAGGGGCACCTCGGGACTGACGGGAAACCAGAGCTTCAAATGGGAAATGCGGATTAATAATCCGGCCCTCACCGCCCAGATTATGGTGGCTTCTGCCAGGGCGAGCATGAAGCAAAAGCCAGGCAGTTACACACTTTTAGAGATTCCGTTAGTAGATTATTTTTCCGGAGATTCTGATGAATTGATTCGGAGATTGGTTTAGAGAACAGATGAAAGATGCAAGAACCCAGGGGTCTTTTACGGAAAGACCCACTGGGTTCTCTTTTTTCCTACTTTCTTGTTCACAAAGTGTTAATTTCCCAATAAACAAGAAAGGGATTTCGTAATTGTATGCGAATAGTAACTGTATAAAACTAAGGATGGAGGATTGTTGATGAAGTACGCTGGTTTGACTATCGGAGTACCTAAGGAGATTCTCGCCGGTGAACGCAGAGTCTCCGCGACACCTGAAACGGTTGGACAGTTTGTGAAAGGTGGAGCTAAAGTTTTAGTTGAAAAAGGTGCGGGCTTGGGTGCCTTTTTTAGTGACGAGGCCTACCAAGAAGCAGGTGCCGTTCTCTGCAGTGTAAAAGAGGTTTTTGCCGGCTCCGACCTGATCCTGAAGGTAAAAGAACCGCAGTTTAATGACGAACTCGGCGTGCATGAAGTTGATCTGATGAGGGAAGGTCAAGTCTTGATCACTTTCTTGCATCCGGCATCCCCTGTGAACCACAAGATGATTCAGGATCTGGCCAAGAAGGGAGTAACCTCCTTGACGCTGGATTCCATACCCCGCATTTCCCGTGCCCAAAGCATGGACGCCTTAACTTCAATGAGTACTGTAGCCGGTTACAAGGGTCTGCTGATGGCTGCTAACCGGATACCCAAGTTCCTGCCCCTCATGGGTACGGCGGTGGGCATGATCCAGCCTGGCCAAGTCACCGTTATTGGTGCCGGTGTAGCCGGACTGCAGGCGATTGCCACAGCCAAGAGGATGGGTGCTGTGGTTTATGCGGCGGATATTCGCCCAGATGCCCGTGAACAGGCCCAGAGTCTCGGTGCTCGTATCATTGACCTAGGCATCCCCGATGAACTCGCCATTGGTGAAGGCGGCTATGCCAAACACCTGAATCAGGAATGGCTGGAGAAAGAAAGGGCAGCTTTGCAGGATAATGTAGCCAAATCTGATATCCTGATTACCTCGGCTTTGGTGCCCGGCAAAGAGGCTCCGATTTTGATCACCGAAGAGATGGTCAAATCCATGCGGCCAGGGTCTGTGATCGTAGACATTGCCATTGACCAGGGCGGCAACTGCGCACTGAGCGAAGGGGGAGAAATCAAGGAACATTACGGCGTCATTGTGGACGGAACCAAGAACATTCCCGGCTCCATGCCCACCAGCTCTACAGACATGTTCTCGAAAAACGTTTTGAACTTCGTCAATAATATCGTCGCAGACGGCAAAATTACGCTTAATCTTGATGATGTCATTGTCAAGGACACCCTCACCACAAAAGATGGTGAAGTTGTGCACGAAGGTGCCCTAGAATCAATGCGTGTAAGAGGAGAGATTTAATGACGTATTTTGTTTTAGTCCTGGCCTTTGTGGGAGCTGCAATTCTGGGCTACAAGCTGATCAGTGATGTGCCCAGCCTGCTCCATACCCCTCTGATGTCGGGCATGAACGCCCTTTCCGGCATTACAATTGTTGGCGCCTTGACAACCACAGGCCTGGCTGTTGCAACCGGAAGCCAAGTCGCGGGATTTATAGCCATTGTTCTGGCTATGATTAACGTGGTGGGAGGCTTCTTGGTTACCAATCGCATGCTCAGGATGTTCAAAAGCGGACGAAAGGGGAAGTCGTAGATGTCAACACTATCATGGATTTTGCAGATCATATTCATTGCCGGAGTCATCTACGGAATCCGTCTTTTAAACTCACCTGAGACAGCTGTCAAGGGCAATTTCGTAAATGCCCTCTCTATGGCTGGAGCAATCATTGTCACCATGGTTGAAGCCAAGGTTCTGTCTATGCCTGTAATTTGGGCAGGCCTGATCGTAGGTTCAGCCCTTGGTGTGTGGATGTCTGTCAAGGTCTTGATGATTCAGATGCCCCAGATGGTGGCTCTTTTGAACGGCCTTGGGGGCGGAGCATCGGCAACGGTGGCCCTGATGACCATCTACATGGCAGCCCACATTGGACTGGTCCCCTTTACCTGGTTTACTTCAGGTCTAGCCGTTATTGTCGGCGGCGTCACATTAAGCGGCAGTCTAGTTGCCGCAGCTAAGTTGCATGGCAAGATGAACCAGCGCCCGGTGCATCTGCCTATGCACAATGCGCAGCTTTTTGCCAGCCTGGCAGTGATGGCCCTGTCCACTTTGGGTCTGACATTTAATGTGGGCCATCCCATGCTCCATGCTGTGATCATTACAGTGCTGTCCCTTTATTTCGGCTATGTGTTCACAGTGCGGGTCGGCGGGGCAGATATGCCCATTACAATTTCCCTCTTGAATTCCTTTTCCGGGGTCGCGGGAGCGATTGCTGGTTTCGCCCTGGAAAACGGGGCTTTGCTGGTTGTGGTCGGATCAATCGTAGGTGCTTCGGGGCTGATTCTAACCCAGATCATGTGTCGGGCGATGAATACAACCCTGATGAGTATTCTCCTCGGCAAGACCACTGCCGCAACAAAGAAAACGAAGTCCACTTCTAAGCCGGAGCCCAAACCGGAGCCGAAAGCGGAGACGCCGAGGGCACCTGCCGGACCGAGCTGGGAGGATGCGATCCGTTCAGCCAAAAAGGTAGTCATTATTCCAGGCTACGGCATGGCCCTGGCCCAGGCTCAGCTCCAGGTGAAGCAGCTTGGGGATCTTTTAGCCAGCCAGGGGAAGGAAGTCCGCTTTGGCATTCACCCTGTGGCAGGCCGTATGCCCGGGCATATGAACGTGCTCTTGGCTGAGGTGGATGTACCCTATGATCAGCTCTATGAGCTTGATGACATTAATGCGTTCTTGGCAGATGCTGATGTATCCATCATTATTGGCGCCAATGACGTGGTGAACCCGGCAGCAATTGAACTCGAAGGAACCCCCATCTACGGCATGCCCATTATCCGGGCTGATCATGCTAAGCAGGTCCTGGTGTGCAACTTTGACACCAAGCCGGGCTATGCAGGGGTAGATAACAGCTTGTACGAGATGGACAAAGTAGAACTGCTGCTCGGCGATGCCAAAGACAGCATTGCCAAGATCATTGCGGTTCTGAAGGGTGAAGGAGCACCAGAACCGGCTGCAGCAGAGCCTAAAGACGACCTGACCAAAAAGCTTGCTTCTGCCAAGAAGGTTGTCATTATTCCGGGCTATGGCATGGCCCTGGCCCAAGCCCAGCTCCAGGTCAAGCAGTTTGGGGAGCTCCTGCAGAATCAGGGCAAGGAAGTGCGCTACGGCATTCACCCTGTAGCCGGCCGCATGCCAGGGCATATGAACGTGCTTTTGGCTGAGGTTGATGTGCCCTATGATCAGCTCTATGAACTTGATGACATTAACTCTTTTCTTGAAGACTGTGATCTGGCCGTTATCGTTGGCGCCAATGACGTAGTGAACCCGGCAGCAATCGAACTGGAGGGTACCCCCATTTACGGCATGCCCATTATCAGGGCTGACAAGGCGCGGCATGTGATCATCTGCAACTACGACACCAAACCGGGTTATGCCGGGGTGGACAACAGCCTCTATGGCATGGATAGGGTGCAGATGCTCTTGGGCGATGCAAAAGACAGCCTGGTCCAGTTAATTGCAGCTGCTAAGGGCGAAGAAACAGCTGAGGTGGCTGCCGGCAGTGCCGAGGCGGAAGCACCCCAGGCAGCAGAGGCAGATCCGGCAGCTCTTTTGAACGCCGCCCAGCGGGTGGTGATTGTACCAGGCTACGGCATGGCCTTAGCTCAGGCCCAAGGCCAGGTTAAACGCCTAGTGGAACATCTGCAGGGCAGAGGTGTGCGTGTGGAAATCGCAGTGCATCCTGTGGCAGGCCGCATGCCTGGACACATGAACGTACTCATGGCTGAGGTAGATATTCCCTACGAACTGATGCTGGAGATGGATCAGATCAATGATCAGTTCAAAGAGGTCGATGTGGCGGTTGTAGTCGGGGCTAATGACGTCATTAACCCGGCAGCCAACACCCACGAAGATACTCCCATTTACGGCATGCCTATCTTGAATGTGGAACATGCCCGCCATGTGCTTGTGTATAACCTGGACCGATCCCCTGGTTATGCGGGAGTTGACAACACCCTCTATGATGCGCCTAACTGCATCTTTATCGAAGGGGATGCGGCAAGTACCGTGGCCAACCTAGTTGATGCTCTAAAAGCGAGTGCCTAGGGGCTAGATTAGAAGCAGAAGCCGGCTTTTCTGGATCTTCCAGAGGGCTGGCTTTTCTGATAGAATGGGCGTAGTAGGAGGTTATTGATGTGGAGTCGCTTCATTTAGTCAGCAGAGAAAGGCAGCCTCAAGATACCATTGTCCAGGTGGGCGAAGTGAAAATCGGAGGCGGGAACACAGCCTTAATCGCCGGCCCTTGCTCAGTTGAGGACAAAGGCCAGATTATGACTATTGCCCAAGCTATCAAGGACTCGGCCCAGATTCTAAGGGGAGGGGCCTACAAGCCGCGCACATCCCCCTACAGCTTTCAAGGCCTTGGTGAAGAGGGCCTGCGCTATCTGCAGGAGGCAGGGAGGGCAACGGGCCTGCCTGTGGTCACTGAGATTATGTCAGAGACAGAAGTTGATTTGGTGGCAGACTATGTGGATATGCTGCAAATTGGGGCCAGGAATATGCAGAACTATGCCTTGCTGAAAAAAGTCGGGGCCCAGGGCAAGCCGGTCCTGCTCAAGCGGGGGGCGGCCGCCACCATAGAGGAGCTGCTGCTTTCGGCCGAATACATACTGGCAGCCGGCAACTCCCAGGTCGTCCTTTGCGAGCGGGGAATTCGCACATTCAGCCATACCTATACCCGCAACACGCTGGATATCAGTGCTGTACCCATTTTACAGCACTTGACCCACCTGCCGGTGATAGTTGACCCCAGCCACGGTTCGGGGGACTGGAACCTAATTGAACCCTTGTCCCTGGCGGCACTGGCCGCGGGTGCAGATGGCCTGATGATTGAAGTGCACAGTGCTCCCGAGTTTGCCCTCTCTGACGGACCCCAGTCATTAAAGCCTGAGAAATATCGGGCCTTGGCACGCAGGTTAAAACGTTTAGCAGCTTTTTTGAAGGAGGATCAACCATGAAAGTATTAGTGTTGCATGGCCCGAACTTGAACCTGTTAGGGCAGCGTGAACCTGAAGTGTATGGACATATGACCCTTGATCAGATCAATGAAGAAATTGCCGCCCTCGCCTCCCAGCTCGAACTGGAAGTAGACTTCTACCAGTCCAATCAGGAAGGATCGCTGATCGACCGCATCCACAAAGCCAAGGGGGCCTATCAATGGATCATTTTCAATCCCGGCGCCCTGTCCATCTACAGCTACGCTCTGCGTGATGCGATCTCGTCTGTGGAGATTCCCACCATCGAAGTGCACCTCAGCAATATTCAGGCCCGGGAGGAGTTTCGATCCCGCTCCGTGATTGCGCCTGTCTGTGTGGGCCAGATTGCGGGTTTTGGATTGACATCGTATCTTTTGGCCCTCTATGCCGTCTTCGAGAGGGGACGTTTAGATTAAACTAAGGATAAGTTCGCTGGCGGAGGAAAGATCCGGGCAAGTGTAATCAGGCACTTGCCTTATTTTTTCTTCCGATTCAATTAAAATCGTGGTGGTGCCGGCGGCCTTGCCCGCCTCGATATCCATATCCCGATCGCCCACCATGAAACTTTGGCTAAGATCAACATTGTACTTTTCAGCCAGGGCCAGCAGCATGCCGGGCTTTGGTTTCCTGCAGGCGCAGCCGGCCTTGGGCTTATGGGTGCAGGCCATGATTTCGGTGAAGCTGCCGCCCTGTTGGGCGACTTTTTCTGTCAGTTTTCCATGGATGGCGTCCAGATCATCAGGGGTCATATAGCCAAGGCCTACGCCTCCCTGGTTGGTTACTACAAAGGTGAGGAGGCCTGCTCCGTTAAGTCTAGCTACAGCTTCCGGCACCCCGGGAAACAGGATCAGCTCCTCCGCGTTATTGGGCGGCCGATGGCCGTAGGACTTGTTCAGTACTCCATCCCGATCCAAAAATACGGCTCTCTTTTTTTGCGTCATAAATTTCTACCCCTCGCACATTTCTAAAATAGGCACAGGACTATCAGTCCTGTGCCTATTATACCTAGCCCGGCCAGTGCTTAGTAGCGCTGGGAGAGCATATCTTCAATCGCTTCTTCCACCATCATCTGGGCTTCTTCCAGCACAAGGTCAATGGGTTCACCTAAGAAGACTCTTTCCACCGCCATGCCGATTGCACTGCGGGCCTCTTCCCAGGCCGCAATGGTTGGCTGCCAGTAGCCGTAGCCGAAGGCATCCAGGTTGGCAACAGCAGCCTTGTGGGGGTTGTCCGCCAAAAACTGCTGATATTCTGCGGAGTTCAGGCCTGAATAGGTTACAGGCAGGTAGCCGGTCTTAATGGCAAAGTAAACAGTGTTTTCAGTATTCGTCAGGAACTTGACAAATTTACCGGCAGCATGTCTTTGCTCTTCGGTAGCGGCATTAAAGAGGGCGATATTGGTTCCCATAAAGGGAGCGCCAGGTCTCTTGCCCCTTGGAATAGGCGCCGTTTTGAACTGGAACTTGTCACCGACGGAGTTCTCAACGTGAGGCATACCGGCTGAAGAACCGATGTACATAGCAATCATCTCATCGCCGAAGGATTCGTTCTCGTAACCGTCGATCAAGAGCGCCGAGCCGTCTTCGAGCATGCCGATCATCAGTTCCAGAGCTTCCTTCCCTTCCGGACTGTTGAAGGTGACGTTGAGATCTGCATCTAAGAAGTCTCCGCCGTTAACATAGAGGAAAGCATGGAACAGCTCTAAAGTTGGGCGAATGCCGAACCCTCTGGTTTCGCCGTTCGTTTGCTCAGTGATTTCCTTGGCAATTTGCAGAAACTCTTCTACAGTCTCGGGTGGGTTGGGGATCAAATCGGCGTTGTAGAACATTACCCAGTTGCTCTTGTTGTAAGGAATGGTGTACAGTTCGCCGTCCCAGGTATTCATGCCCCTGAAGACTTCGATGTAGTCGTTGAATTCGGCCTCTGTGAGATCCATGTAGTGGGAGAGGGGAGCAATTACGCCATGACGGAAAAATGCATCTGTCCAGTTCTCATAGACCTGGGCGATAGTTGGCGTAGTGCCGGCTGAGAGGGAGGCTACCAGCTTGGTGTTAAGGTCGCCGTAGCGTCCCTGATAAATCGATTCTACCACGATGTCAGGATTCTCAGCATTAAACTTCTCAGTCAAATAATCGATGGCATTGCCGAGCTCGCCGCTCATGGCGTGCCAAAAGGTGATTTGGGTTTGAGCCAAGGCCGTTGCGCTTAGGGCCAGGCAGAGGACCAGGGATAATAAGAAAAGCTTCTTCAAACGCATCTTGACACTCTCCTTTTGATTTTAGTAGTGACACAGGGGGACAAACAGTTTAAGCCTTACACACCACCTTCCCTCATCCTTTTAAACCAGTGCGGGCAATTCCCTGGATAAACTGCTTTTGAAGCAGCAGGAAGAGAATTAAAATGGGTGCCATGGCGAATGTAGATGCAGCCATCAGATAGTTGTAATAGGCGCCTACATCGCTGACAAAATAGGTCAGCCCCACCGGGATTGTCCGCATGGCTGGAGTATTGGTCATAATTAATACCCAAAGAAAAGAGTTCCAGCTTCCGATAAATTTAAAGAGCATTACTGTTACCAAGGCCGGCTTCGAGAGGGGAAGCATTACCTTGATTAAGTAGGCAAACTTGCCGCAGCCGTCTAAAATCGCGGCCTCAAAGAGTTCATTGGGGATGCTCAGGAAAAACTGACGCAGCAAAAAGATGCTGAAGACGCTCACTGTCCAGGGCACAATCAGGGAGGCGTAGGTATCAATCCAGCCGAAATTCACCATGGTGATGTAGTTGGGAATCAGCATTACCTCGCCGGGAATCATCATAGTGCCCAAAAAGAGCAGGAAGAGAAAGTTCTTGCCGAAGAAGTTGAGTTTGGCAAAGGCATAGGCCGCCAGGGCGCTGAAGACAACGTCCAGACCCATCACTGTCAGGGCGATAATAAAGCTGTTCTTGAAATAGATATCGAAGGGTGCTGCTTCCCACGCCACTTTGTAATTCTCCCATTGGGGCACGGCAGGCAGCCACTGAATAGTCCTGAGCGTGATCTCATGGGGTGCCTTAATGGAACTGGTCACCATCCAGACAAAGGGAAGCATCATAACTAGAGCCCCCGCAATAAGTACCGCGTACAAAAGTCCCCGCCTGAAGGTTTTAGCAAATCGGTATCGCCACATCTGTTGTTCTGCTAGCACACTATCCCCTCCTTACGACCCGTAGTGGATGCGCCGCTTAGACGCCCTCATTTGAACCAGAGTAAAGACAAAGATTATGGCAAAGAGAATATAGGCCGCCGCCGAGGCATAACCCATCCGGTAGCGCTCAAAGGCATTGCGGTAGACGTAATAGACGATAGTCATGCCGCTGTTGACCGGGCCCGGGCGCCCTGTGTAAAGTACATAGACTTCAGTAAAGAGCTTGAAAGCTCCGATGATCGAAATAATGGAAATAAAGAACGTTGTAGGGGAAATCAGGGGAAGAGTAATCTTCCAGAAACTCTGCCAGGGACTGGCGCCATCTACCTCTGCCGCCTCGTAGAGTTCATGGGGAATATTCTGCAAACCGGCCAAAAAGATTACCATATTGTAGCCCAGCGACTGCCAGACCGCAATGATGACCAAATTGATGATGGTCCACTGGGGCTCCATCAGCCAGTTGGGATTGGAAAACTGCCATACCTCACTCAGATGGCCAAAACTGACGAATTCCACTACGGTATTAACCGCATTGGCCAGTCCGGCCAGCATCATATTCAGCAAACCGTAATGCTGGTTATAAATCCAGCGCCAGACCATAGAGATAGCAACGGAAGATGTGACCCAGGGCAGGAAGAAGGCCACACGCAAAGGACCTCTGAAGCGGATTTTCGAATTGAGCAGCACCGCCACGATCAGGCCTAGGGCGATGGAAATGGGCACATAGCCGATCACATAACGTGCCGTGTTCATAATCGCCCGGCGGAAAACCGGATCTCCGATGATCTTCTCATAGTTCTCCCAACCCACAAAATACTGGGTATCCCGAAGCAGGCTCCAGTCGAAAAAGCTCATGTACACTGATTTTACAACCGGATAAAAGCTGAACAGTCCTAGGATCGTAAAGGCCGGGAGCAGGTACAGATAGGCTTCCAGTGTTTCTTTCCAATACTTCTTGGTCTTCATTTGCGCGGGAATCCTAAGCAAGGCAAATGTCCTCCTTCAGAATCTTGTTTTGCTCTCTAGCAGGAATTCAGGTATTGATTTCCGAAAGGGTGGATTAAGTAAATTCGCTTAGCGAGGTGCAAAAACCTTTTCTTTTTGAGAAATTGCTACAAATTTATGTAAGGGTGAGGGGAATGGAACAGAAAATGTGGGGGAGTTATCAAGGCAAGGATGTTTATCTATTTACTCTTGAATTAGGGGAAGGCTATCGGGCAGAGATTACAAACTTCGGCGGGGCACTAATAAGTCTTTACGCGCCGGATCGAAATGGCAATTCGGCTGATGTGCTCTTGGGCTACAACAGCCTGGCCGAATACATTCAATGCCCAAGTTCCTTGGGGGTTTTGGTGGGCCGCCATGCTAACCGGATCGAGGCTGCCCGGTTTGAGCTTGATGGTGTGACCTATGAACTCAACGCCAATGATGGCCGCAACCATATCCACGGCGGGCCCGGGGGCTTTGGCAAAGTGGTGTGGGAGCCTAAGGTTGTAGAGACCGAATTCGGCAATGCTTTGGAGCTGAGCTACTTCAGCCCCCACGGTGAAGAAGGGTATCCTGGGAATCTAAAGGTAAAGGTGACCTACAGGCCTACTGAATCTCCCGGTGCCCTGCGCATAGACTACGAGGCGGAAACGGATCAGGCTACGGTGGTTAATCTGACCAACCACGCCTATTTTAACCTCTCAGGTGAGAGCCAGGGTTCCATCCTCGATCATGAGCTTGAGATCTATGCAGACTTTTTTACCCCTGTAAATTCAGAGGGTTTGCCCACGGGAGAAATTCTCAAGGTTGCAGGCACTCCCCTGGACTTTCGCCATAAAAAAGCGATCGGTGCCGAGATCGATGCAGATCACGAACAGACCAGGCTCGGCCGGGGCTTTGATCATAACTGGATTCTCCGCAGCCGGGGCCCAGGGCTGAACCTGGCTGCCCGGGCAGAGCACCCCGGGACAGGCCGCCGCCTAGAGGTTTGGACCACCAAGCCCGGCATTCAGTTTTACAGCGGCAACTTTCTAAACACAGAGCTCCATCCCTGGCGCTCGGGTTTTTGCCTGGAGACCCAGTTTTATCCGAATAGTCTGCAGTTTGCCCATTTTCCCAGTGCTGTCCTGCAGCCGCAACAGCGCTATCAGCACAGCACTATCTATCACTTTTCCAACAATGCCGTCCTCAAGAAGGGGGATGCCAAATGAGAATTCAATTTCTAGGTGCGGCAGAAACCACCAGCGGCGCCTGCTATCTGATTCAGTCCGGTGAGAGCAGGGTACTTTTGGACTGCGGCATGTTCCACGGGCCGGAAGAGCTTAAACAGCGTAATTATGGAGATTTCCCCTTTAATCCGGCTGAGATTGATGCGGTGATTCTAACCCACGCCCATATCGATCACAGCGGACTCTTGCCCAAGCTGGTCAAGCACGGCTTTACAGGACCGATTTATGCCACCTCTGTTACCAGCGATCTCTGTTCGATTATGCTGGCTGACTCTGGCTACATCCAGGAGTCGGAGGTGGAAAGAAAAAACCGCAAGCGCAGCCGGCGGGGCCAGGAGCTTCTGACGCCGATTTATACTGTTGATGATGCCTACGAGGCCATGAAACAGTTTAAACGCATGGTCTATGATGAAGAGGTAGAAATTCTCCCTTCCCTGCGTGTGCGTTTCCGCGATGCCGGCCATATTTTAGGCGCCGCCATTGTGGAACTTTGGGCAGATGAGGGAGACAAGACTACAAAGATCGTTTTTTCCGGCGATTTAGGCAATCTAGATCAGCCCATTGTGCAGGATCCGACCTTTATTACCGAGGCAGATATCTTAGTAATTGAATCAACCTACGGCACCAGAACCCATGAAAACCGGGAAGGCCGCCTAGAGCGCCTGGCGGAGGTGGTGAACGCCACTGTAGAGCGGGGCGGAAACCTCTTAATTCCCGCCTTTGCCCTTGGCAGAACCCAGGATCTATTGTACAGCCTCAGGGTTTTGCAGGATGAGGGGAAAATTCCCGTGCAAAACATTTATATCGACAGCCCTCTGGCAACCAAGGCCACTGAAGTCTTTCAAAAACATGCCCGGGTCTTTGACTATGAGACCCGGAGCATGATTGCGGAGGGACGTTCCCCCTTTGAGGCGCCCCATGTACATTACACCGAAACTGTGCAGGAGTCGATGCGACTCAACTCCGTCTCGGGAGGGCTGGTGATTATCTCCGCCAGCGGCATGGCGGACGCAGGCCGCATCAAGCACCATCTTAAGCACAATCTCTGGAGGCCCCAGGCCACAGTGCTGCTCGTTGGCTACCAGGCCGAGGGGACCTTAGGCCGCAGGCTGCAGGACGGTGCCCGGGAGGTGCGCATCCACGGCGATTCGGTCAAAGTAGCGGCCAAGATTGAGACGATTACGGGTTTTTCCGCCCACGCCGATCAGGGTGCCCTTTTGAACTGGCTGCGCCGTTTCCGCCATATCGGCAAAGTCTTTGTCACCCATGGGGAAAAGGCAAGCTGCCACGGTTTTGCCGAGGTGATCAGGGATGAACTTAAGGTGCCCGTTGTGGTGCCGAAACTTGATGAGAGTTTCGACTTTGAGGGGGCTAAGGTGACAAGCACCTGGGACAGCCACTACCAGAGCCTGACGGTTCCCGAACAGTTTGCCGGAGTTGTGCAGGTGGCAAAGGCCGCGGAAATTAAGTTCCGGGGAGCCTACGGCCTGGCCCAGCGGCGCTATAAGATCGACAACCGCTTCTACACCCTGTTCAATCTAGGTTCAGCCCGGCATTTCTTTGCCCAGCTGGCCCTGGCCCGCCTGGCAGAGCAGGGCAAGATCGAGGCAGAGAGCATGGGGCCCTGGAGCAGTGAACCGGTTTGGGAAGATGTGCTGAGGAAACTTGTTCCGGGCCGGAGCCCCTGGGAGGTTGTGGCCAGCGAAGTGCTTCAGCCAGCGGGCTTAGGTCAGTCCGCCTTCTATTACCTCGATCAGCTGCCGGCTGCGGCTGCTGCAGGTTATACCACAACCCAGGGAGGCCAGCTGGTAGAAAATGTCTATGCTGTCTTAAGGGAGGGCTTCGAGCCCCAGCTCTTTTCTACAGCCCACGATCTAAGGAAACTGTGGAACACCCTGGCCGAGGGTGAGTTTTTGGAGCCTGAGACAGTCAAATCCATCCTAAACCCCTACCGGGCAGAACAGGATCTGGATCTCTATACTGTCGAAGGGCAAACTCCTGGTGCCCATGTCTTTTTGGCCGGTGCTTTGCAAGAGGCCTGTTCCATTATTGTGCTGAGCAATGGGGAAGCAGGGGTGCGGGCTGTTTTCCAGCAGCTGATTACATTAAGCGGCGCAGGCAGGTGAGCTATGGTGGCAGTTCAGCTTGGCAATGACTGGGACGAGCTTTTAGGCCCAGAATTTGAACAGGACTATTACTTAAACCTCAGGCGCTTTCTGATTGATGAGTATCGCCACAGGACTGTATATCCAGATATGTACAGTATCTTTGCGGCGCTAAAGCGCACTTCCTTGGCCCAAACCAGGGTGGTTCTTTTGGGCCAGGATCCCTACCACGGCCAGGGACAAGCCCATGGCCTGGCCTTTTCGGTGCCCAGGGGCGTACGCCAGCCGCCCTCATTGCAGAATATTTTCAAGGAACTGAACCGGGATCTAGGGCTGCCCATTCCCAGCCACGGCTGTTTGGAAGCCTGGGCAGATCAGGGGGTGCTGCTTTTAAACACCACTTTGACAGTGCGGGAAGGACAGGCCGGCTCCCATCGGGGGCGGGGCTGGGAAATATTTACAGATCGAATCTTGGAGCACCTCAACCAAAAGGAGACGCCCGTTGTCTTTCTGCTCTGGGGCAGGCATGCCCAGAGTAAGGCAGCATTAATTACAAATGATCAGCACCTGGTTCTAAAGACTGTGCATCCAAGCCCCCTCTCAGCCCACCGAGGCTTCTTTGGCTGTGCCCATTTTTCCAAGACTAACAGCTTTTTGACTAAAGCAGGTCAAGAGCCCATTGACTGGCAGGTGCGCCCATGAATAGAAAAGTCATAATCTGTTTGTTGATCTTAAGCTTGTCCCTCACAGGCTGCACCTGGACACGGACTGATCCTGTTTTGACCGTAGTAGAAATACTGGGAGAGCCGGTTGAGGGCCGGGAACTATGGATTCTGGGGGAAAACAGCACCTATCTTGTGGAGCTAGGTTCAGATGCGTTATTTTCTCTCCCCCTGGCACCAGGCATCTGGAAGCTGCAGGCCGCGGCCCGGGATGCTATAGGCAATGTGGTTGCCCTAAGCGAAACAGGCACTGCCAGTGGCGGCAGGCAGGTTCTTTCCCTGACGCTAGATAAGACTTTAGTCCCAACGACCGAAGTGCAGGCAGGTAAGGTGCTCCATAGCTTGCTGNTTGGGGGCGTAGAGCTTGCCTGGCAGGCAGNGGAGGTAACCTCTCACCAAGGGGGAGGCAGATGGGAGATCTGGCGGCGCCCAAGGGAGGGCCGGATCTGGGAAAAGATTGGGGAAACCGCCCCGACTGAAACAAACTACTTTATGGCAGGGTTAGACGCTTTTAGGCATGTTTATGCTGTTCGCTGGGCTCCTTCTGGCAAGGACAAGCTGCCCGGCCCCCTGCAAATCAGTACAGGAGCGGCGAGCGGCGTATTGGAGATTGAGTGGGACTTTGAACACACCTTCCCTCCTGTCGAGCGCTCCTACCTTCGGGCCCAAAGCCTGGCGGGTGAAACTCCCCAGCCAGCCTATTACGATCTGATCGCCCACTTCAAAACGGAAGAAGCCTTTGCTCTTAGAGAGGAGATCCTATCTTCCTTAGGCCTGAGGCTGAAGGAGGAGATTTGCTCTCTAGCGGCTGCAGTTGTGGAACCTGAGCCAGATAGCGCCTTGTCGCTGGAGGAGTTGAGTACTTATCACGATCAGAACGTGTTTCTGGAACCAAACTGGATTTTGCAGGCGAGTGCACAGGGAAATTTGCTAAGTAATCTCCCTTGGTACCTTGACTATCTGCGCATACCAGCAGCCCATACAGTGACCTGGGGAGATCAGGCCATCCGCATCGCTGTGCTGGATTCGGGCCTTGATGAATACCGTCTGCCTGCCAGCGTTAAAGTTTTGCCAGGCTACAATTTTGTGCAGAAAAACTTCAACACCGCCGATGACTNCGGCCACGGCACCAATGTTGCCCTCACCATCAGTGAAGTGATGCCTGTAGTATCGCTTCTGCCCGTTAAAGTGTTAANTGCTCAAGGGGGCGGCTTTGCATCCGATGTGAGCCAGGGAATGCTCTACGCGGCAGGCTTGCACGATTCGCTGCACAATCCCTACCCCTGCCAGATTATCAACCTGTCACTGGGGGCAAGCTCCATTTTGCTGCAGAAGGCGGTCAGGCAAATTACTGCCAACACAGATGTCATACTCCTGGCAGCCGCAGGCAATACCAAGGCTGGCGCGACTGAACCCGGCCTCTTTTATCCTGCAGCCTTTTCAGAGGTGATTGCAGTCGGCGCCATCGAACCTGGACCCGAAGGGCCTGAACGGGCCTATTATTCCCATTTCGGTCCAAACTTAGATCTGGTTGCACCCCCGAGCTTCGAAGACGGGACCTCCTTTGCTGTCGCTTTAGTGTCGGGCGTGGCCGGACTAATGCTGGCCGAGGGTATATCGCCAGAAGACATTCGGCCCACCCTCACCGCAACCGCAATTGATCTGGGCCTGCCCGGCTGGGATGAGGAGTACGGCCATGGGCTGGTGAATGCGGAGTGGGCGGTGAAGGGCATCACCGAGCTCACCCTGATCCTGAGCGATCACAGGGAGGGGTCTCTAGAAAGAAAAATGCCCCTGGAGGCAGATGCACAGAGCTTAGATCTGCCTCCAGGGGAGTACAAGGTTCAGGCCTGGGTCAATGTACAAGGCGGCGTGGAGCCTGAGAAAGGTGATTATTACGCCTCCGCTGATGCGGTTGTTTTGGAAAATGGCAGGGCTAAGGTTCGCTTGACCCTCCCGGAATTGAAAGAGTGAGAATTAGGCGGAGCTGTCCCGCCCCAGATCCGCTGCTTCCAGGGCTTCCTGCACAAGGCCTTGATCGAGGGATTTAGCATTGGCCGCCCCTAGGGCACGCAGATTTTCCGCCCGGCTGATCAAGTTGCCCCGGCCGGTTTTCAGTTGGTTAAAGGCCTGATTATAAGCTGTTTGGGAACGTTCTAAGAGCCTGCCCACATTCTCCAGGGAGTCTACAAAACCCACCAGCTTATCATAGAGGGCACCGCCCTGGCGGGCAATTTCCAGGGCGTTGGTGGTCTGGTGCTCCTGCTGCCAAATGTTGGCAATGATCCAAAGGGTGGCCATCAGCGTTGTGGGAGTGGTGATCACCACTTTCCGCTCCCAGGCATACTGAAAGAGGCTTGCATCCGCTTGCAGAGCCAGGGCATAAGCAGGTTCAAGGGGCATAAACAGCAGCACAAAATCGGGGGATTTGATCCCCTTTTGAGTTTGGTAATAGCGATTTTTCAGCCCGTCCACATGGGCTTTGACCGAGCGGACCAGATCCCTTGTCTGGCTTTCCTGCTCGGTTTTGTCATCTGCTGCTAAATAGCGCTCATAGGCCACCAGCGAGACTTTGGAGTCTACAATCAGGTGCCGATCTTCCGGGAGCTTGACTACCACATCCGGCCGGATCTTGGTCCCCGACTCGCTCCTCAGTTCCAGACCTGCGCCCTGTAGGATAAACTCATGGCCTTCCCTCAGTCCCGATGCTTCTAAGATGCTGGTTAGAATCATCTCTCCCCAGTCTCCCTGGGTCTTTACTTCCCCCTTCAGCGCCTGGGCCAGGCGCTTGGCCTCTTCCGACATGGTAAGCCCAACTTGCTCGAGGGTGCCGATTTTAATCATGCTTTCCCGGTGGGTTGCTTCTACTTTATGCTGAAATTCCACCAGGCGCTGGCGCAGGGGCTCCAGGAGGGTCTGCATCTCCTGCCGATTGTGGCTGGTTAAAGCAGAGGCCTTAGTTTCCAAAATCTCTTGGGCGAGGTTTTGAAAGGACGCTTGAAACTGCCTTTCCACACTGGCCAGATATTCCTTTTCCTGGCTTCTGCTCTCTTCCAGTAAGCTTAGTTTGGCCTGGAGGGCTGTCTGCCGCTTGAACATCAAGACATAGGTCACCAGGGCGCCGACCAGAAATGCGATTAGACTTGTGATTACTGGGCTGTTCATCTTATTCACTCCTTGTCCAGTGGAGAGTTCGCTTAACAGGGGCAGTTTCCCTGTTTTTTGCCGGCGGCAGGGAAAGGGGGGACAGGGTTAGAATTAAACAGCAAGGGGTGATTTTGTGCAAAGGAGAATCATAGGTAAGACTGGAGAAGAAGTAAGTTTGCTGGGCTTTGGCTGTATGCGCCTGCCAACCTTGCCCAGCGGCGAAATCGATGAAGCAAAGGCAATCCCGCTGGTGCGCTCTGCCATCGATTCAGGTGTCAATTATCTAGATACCGCTTATAATTATCATGGCGGCAAGAGCGAAGAGTTTGTGGGGAAGGTAATTCAGGACGGGTATCGGGACAAAGTACATATTGCTACAAAGATGCCTGTCTGGCTCCTAGAATCGCCAGAAGACTGCGCCCGCATTTTCCATGAACAGCTCGGGCGTCTGGGAGTTGACCATGTGGACTTTTATTTACTTCATTCACTTAATCGGGAATCTTGGCATCGGGCCCTGGACAATGAGGCCTTGGAGTTTGTGGAGGCTGCCCAGGCCGAGGGTCTGATCAAGTATGTAGGATTTTCCTTCCATGATGAACTGCCCGCTTTTCGGGAGATTGTAGATGCGTACCCATGGGATTTCTGCCAAATCCAGTTTAATTACATGGATGAAGACTACCAGGCTGGCCTGGCCGGCTTAAAATATGCCGCGTCCAAGGGTCTAGGCGTGATTGTGATGGAGCCTTTGCGGGGAGGGCGCCTGGTGCGCAATCTGCCGAAGGAGATCGAAGACCTCTTTGCTTCAGCCTCGGTCAAGCGCACGCCGGCAGAGTGGTCTTTCCGCTGGGTGGCTGATCATCCTGAGGTTGCTTTGATCCTCAGCGGCATGGGGCGCCAGGAAGAAGTGGAGGAGAATATTCGGATTATGACAGAGGCTGCTCCTAATTCCCTGAGCAAGGATGAGCTGGCTCTGATCAAAAAGGCCAGGGAGTTGTACTCCCAGAGGGTGCAGGTGCCCTGCACCGACTGTAAGTACTGCCTGCCCTGCCCGGAAAATGTGGCTATTCCCCGTATTTTCAGCATGTTTAATGATGCCAGCATGTACAATAATTTTGACGGGAGCCGCTGGATGTACGAAAATCTGCTGAAAAAAGAGGAAGATGCCGGACGCTGCGTGGCCTGCGGNCAGTGTGAAGCAGTCTGTCCCCAGCAGATTGAAATTATTGAGTCCTTACGCCTGGCGCACAGCGCCTTTGCCGCGGATGCCTAAGGGAACCCCTGCCTTGCGCAGCGAGCCGTAGACCGCAAGGGTGATGGCACTGTCTGCAATATGGTGCAGTGCTGTGCCAAGGCCGATTACAACCAGGGCCTGATAAAGACTGAAACCAAAGAGCATCACCACCACTGCCTCGCCTAGGGCGTGGATGGGGAGGGTGATCAAAAGCACCTGCCAGAGGGTAAGACCCCTTTGATAGGCTTTGGCGCCAATGGCCCCAAAAATAGCATGGACAAAGGCCCGGAGGGCCACAATCGGTCCTAAAGTCATGAGAAAGCCAAGGCTTGAGCCCAGCCCCACCAGTACTGCTGCCCAGGGACTGATGGTCATAGCCAGCATAGATGGCAGATGGCTGGCCAGGGTGGCAGAAAAGGGCGGGATGGCAATTTGCAGCCAGCCTCGGAAGGCCAGGGGAATTAAAAGGGCCAGTGCGGTAAGCAAAGCCCCGTAGAGCAGCTCTTTCATTGTCATACGCATCATCGTCACTCCTCAAAAACTGTGATTGCGTTGTAATCACCAAGTGTATATACACCTGTATCATACACTAGTGGGCAACCTCTGGCAAGCAGGAATCAAGGGGGATTGAACATGACTCAGGAAGAACGGAGAAATAAGATTATCAGCCTGCTGCAGGAGGCGGCCGAGCCTCTGACCGGTTCCCAGCTAAGCAGCCTCTTTGGGGTGACCAGGCAGGTCATTGTGGGGGATGTAGCTGTACTTCGGGCAAGAGGTGAGCAGATCATAGCCACGCCCCAGGGGTACTTTATCTTAAAGCCCCAGTCAGGAGCGGCCCATGTCTGCACTATTGCGGTGCGCCACAGCAGCGAGGGGGAAACGATAGCAGATGAGCTGAATTTGATAGTGGATTTAGGGGGCAAGGTCCTGGATGTGACAGTGGAACATCCCCTCTATGGGGAGCTCACCGCCAACCTGCAGCTTTCCACCCGGGCTGAAGTGGCCCAGTTTGTGGCCAGGCTGGCAGAACTTAATGCGGAGCCCCTTTCACTTTTAACAGACGGCTATCATTTGCATCGCATAGAAACCCCCACAGGCGATGCCTGTGGGGTAATCAGAGATGCACTGCGCCAGGCAGGCTATTTAGCTGAGTAGTTTAACAAGTGTACGGCCAAAGGCTTCTGCTGCTTCCGGGCCGTTTCCGGTTATAATCTGGCCGTCAACGACGACTTCGGCATCGACGTATCTAGCGCCCTGTTGTTTTAACACATCTGCTCCGTCAGGAAAGACAGTTGCGTTTTTGCCAACCAGCACCTTGGCGTTGGCTAGAATAACAGGGGCAATGCAGATTGCTCCCAGCACTTTGTCCTGCTGCACCATGCTGTTTGCCAGGCTGTGGGCGAGGGGGTCTTCAAAATACTGTTCTGAGCCTCCGCCGCCGATAAAGACCAGGGCGTCAAGGTCTTCCGGTTTGAGATCCTGGATCAGTGTATCAGGGGTTACCTGCATGCCAAGTTTGCCGACAGCTGTGCCAGTGGTTGTGGAGACTGTCAAAACTTCAAAGCCGGCTTCCTGCAAGAGATCGCGGGGAAGTTGATATTCCTCATCGCGAAACTCTTGCTCGGCCAGGACGAGGGCAACTTTTTTCATAGCATTCATCTCCTTCTACCTTAATCTGTCAGATTATTTCTAGATGGAGGGAGAGATTCCTGTGGAAAATCCTCGGTTTTACATTGATCTAAAAGGAAACAGGTGATAGATATGCTCATTCTAGGAATCGCAGGGGGCACAGGTTCAGGCAAGACCACCTTTGCCAAAGCACTGCAAAGCGCTATGGGCGACAACTGTGTTATTGTCCCCCAAGACGCCTATTATATTGCCAATACAGACATTAGTTTTGCCGAACGGATTAAAGTTAACTATGATCATCCCGATGCCTTCGAGGATGATCTGCTGATCGCACATTTGCGCTCCCTTAGGGCCGGAAGGAGCATTCAAGTTCCTGTCTATGACTTTGCCAACTATGTCCGCACTTCTGAAACCATTGGGGTGGAGCCCCGATCTATTGTGCTTGTGGAGGGCATCTTAGTCTTACACAACCCGCTTTTGCGGGCTGAATTTGATCTTAAAGTCTTTGTAGATACAGATCCCGATGTCAGGGTGCTGCGCCGGCTGATTCGCGATGTGCAGCAAAGGGGCAGGACCCTTGAATCTGTACGTACCCAGTACCTGGGCACAGTAAAACCAATGCATGAAACCTTCGTGGAGCCTTCGAAAAAATATGCAGATCTGATTGTGCCGGAAGGGGGCAAAAATCAGGTCGCTTTAGAGACGGTAGCCGCAGTCTTGAGGCAGTACCTGTCTGACGGGAAAAATCGTTTGACAGTTGCAGCCCGGGAGGAGAACTGAGATGGTGGAGGTCGCCTGATGGAAGAGCAAATTTATCTCACGGAGGAGCTGCAGGAGCTCCCGCTGACGGAGGGAGAGCAGATTCCGGTAGTGCTGTTCAACGGACCGATTTGCACTGCGACCGGCCTGTATCGCCTGTCGGATCTGGATTTTGACGAAGCCCGTTTTTTAGTTCGCTTTTACGGCTTTGAATCGGCCGTGGGCCATGAATCGAGCGCCGAGGTGCTCTCTAGCGTTCTCGGTGTCGATGTACCTATGAACCGGGTTGACTATGTGCAAAGGATTGGTCAAAAGGCCATTGTGTTGAAACTGAACAAAAGGCCTGAGGAAGGCCGTATTTTAAATACTGCAGAGATTTATGCAGTCGGGTTTTGTCTGCAGCTGCTAGAACGTCTAAACTGAGAGTGAGAGAGTTGCCAACGAAAAGACGTATGATCTTACTTTTAATTGCCGGGGTGGCGGCCATTTCCACATCTGCCATCCTGATTAGGCTGGCGGAAGCGCCGCCGCCTGTGATTGCCTTTTACCGCATGTTTTTTGGCGCCCTGTTTTTCGCGCCCTTGGCCCGCAAGGATCTTGTGCAGCAAAAGCCAACTAAAGGGCAGCTGATTAGTGCCTTGATTGCCGGTGCCTTTCTGGCGCTGCACTTTCTGCTTTGGATGACCTCCCTCAAACTGACCAGTGTGGCGAGTTCTGTAGTCTTAGTCGCTACCCAGCCGATCTGGGTATTTTTGATGGCTGCAGTTTTTTTGGGGGAAAAGCCCACTGGCACAATGTGGCTGGGTATTTCTATTGCCCTGATCGGCAGCGTTATGGTAGGTTTGGTTCAATCTGAGGCGGGCGCTTCTAAACTAGCCGGAGATCTTTTGGCCCTCGGCGGAGCAGTGATGATGGCGGCCTACTTTGTGGTGGCCCGCAGGCTGCGCCAAAGCCTGCCTTTGCCCTTGTATTCTGCCCTAACCCTGGGAAGCGCCAGTATCGTTTTGGCTTTGTACATTCTTTTTGCCGGTCTGCCCTGGACAGGCTACAGCGGGCAGACTTGGCTGATGTTCATAGCCCTGGCCCTAGTTCCTACCGTTTTGGGCCATAACACGCTGAACTGGGCTTTGAAATATGTGCCGGCCACCATGGTTTCTGCCACAATCCTTGGGGAACCCCTGGGATCAACAATTTTAGCCATCTTTATCCTGGGTGAAGTCCCAAGGGCTATGGAGGTCTTCGGAGGTATTATTACGCTTGCAGGCATCTTCCTGGTCTGGCGGGCTGATGCTCTGGATGGGCAAACTGAAGCTGAACAGAAAGGAGTCTGACCAGAGGGTCAGGCTTTTTTTGTCCAGTCTAGGCCGGTAATATTCAGAACCTTAGGTAAATATACGAATTAGTATTTTTCGGTAGGATTTATGGATATGTTGAAGAATAAGAAGTTATTATTATAGTAGGAAGGTGGAGGGTTAAGGTAATGAACAAATTGTTATCGGAAAAGGTTAAACAAATTAAGCCTTCGGGCATTCGCAAGTTTTTCGATATTGCCGCATCTATGGAGGGTGTAATCTCCCTAGGCGTGGGTGAGCCTGATTTCCCAACCCCGGCCCATATTCGGGATGCTGGTATTAACTCAATTTTGGAAAAGGGTACCACCTACACTGCCAATGTAGGCTTAATTGAGCTCAGAAGAGCGATCAGTAAGTATTTAGAGAGCCGTTTCGGTGTAGAATATGATCCAGCAGACCAAGTTTTGGTTACAGTCGGTGCCAGCGAAGCGGTGGATTTGGCCCTCCGTGCAGTTGTCAACCCAGGGGATGAAGTGCTTGTACCTGAGCCTACCTACGTATCCTATGCACCATCAGCTATTTTGGCAGGGGGGGTTGCAGTAGCTGTTCCGACTTATGAGAAGGACGATTTCCGCCTCACCGCNGATGTTATTCGGGAGCTAATTACCCCCAAGACTAAAGCCATCGTCTTTTGCTATCCTAACAATCCTACCGGTGCAGTCATGGAGAAGGAAGATCTTAGGGCCATTGCCGATGTGCTTAGGGAACATGATATCTTAGTTATTGCCGATGAAATTTACGCCGAACTGGTCTACGGCATCGAGCATACTTCTATGGCGACGCTGCCGGGCATGTATGAAAAGACCCTTTTGATCAATGGCTTCTCCAAGGCCTTTTCCATGACGGGCTGGCGGTTGGGCTATGCCTGCGGACCGACAGATCTGATCGAAGCGATGAAGAAGATTCATCAGTACGTGATTATGTGTGCTCCCACCATGAGCCAGTGGGCGGCCATTGAGGCCTTAGAAAACGGCATGCCTGCTGTCAGGGAGATGGTTGGGGAGTATGACAAGCGCAGGCAAATCATCGTCCAGGGCTTTAGAGATATGGGCCTTTCCTGCTTTGAGCCCAAGGGCGCCTTTTACTGCTTCCCCAGGATTTCGGATTTAGGCATGAGCTCAGATGAGTTCTGCAACCGCCTCCTGGAAGCTGAAAAAGTAGCGGTGGTGCCCGGTTCCGCCTTTGGTGACAGCGGCGAAGGCTATATCCGCGTTTCTTATGCTTACTCCATTGACAGCATCAAACAGGCCTTAGTAAAGATCGAACGCTTTATCCAAACCCTCTAAACAAGGGAGAGATCAATGTGGCGATGTCAATTCTGATTGCCCCCGACTCCTTTAAGGGAAGCCTCACCTCTGCCGCAGCGGCAGAGGCTATGGCCAGGGGTGTAAAAAGGGCGCTGCCTGAAGCAGACCTAACGCTCCTGCCCCTCTCTGACGGCGGCGAAGGTTTGGTCGACTCTCTGGTCGCGGCTAGCGGAGGGCGCCTTCTGGAGTATGAAGTGACAGGTCCCCTTGGCACGCCTGTAACTGCCAAGCTGGGCCTGATGGGCGGCGGACAGACTGCAGTGATCGAAATGGCCCAGGCCTCTGGGTTGATTTTGGTGCCCAGGAAAAAGCGCAATCCTTTGGTAACCACAACTTACGGTACAGGAGAATTGATTAAGCAAGCCCTAGAGCTTGGCTGTAACCATTTGATCATCGGAATTGGCGGCAGTGCCACAAACGACGGAGGAATGGGGATGGCCCAGGCTTTGGGCTTTCTCTTTTTGGACGGGGAGGGAAAGTCCCTCGGCCGGGGAGGGGGAGAGCTTGCCAGGCTGGCCCGGATCGACGCTGGGGGCAGGGATTCCAGGCTGGATCAGGTGACAATTGAAGTGGCCTGCGATGTGAACAATCCCTTGACCGGTCCCCAGGGGGCAGCTCACATTTATGGACCCCAAAAGGGTGCAACTCCCCAGATGGTCGCCAGGCTCGATCAGGCACTGGCCAACTACGATCGAATTTTACAGCGGGATCTGGGGCAAAATGTGGGAGAGGTTCCTGGTGCTGGTGCTGCCGGAGGTTTAGGGGCAGGTTTGATGGCCCTCCTCGGAGGTAAACTTGTTTCCGGCATTGAGCTGGTGCTCGATGTCTTAGGCTTTGATGAGAAGGTAAAGGGGGCCAGCCTTGTATTGACCGGAGAAGGCAAGTTTGATGCCCAGTCTGCCTATGGCAAGGTGCCCATGGGCGTTGCCTGCAGGGCCAAAAGCTTTGGGGTCCCCTGCGTTGTGGTTGCAGGCACCGTGCTGCCAAGTGCGGATATTCTGCATGGAAAGGGGGTTACAGCCTATTTTTCAATTCTAAACAGACCGATGCGTCTCGAGGATTCGATCAAAGATGCTGCTGTGCTTGTGGAAAACCAAACAGCTGAAGTTGTGCGTTTGTTTAGCGCGGTAAATTAAGTACAAAGGAGTGAATTGTGTGCAAGGACCGGGTTTATTAATTCTGTTGCTCGGAGCAATAGCTTTCATCGTGATTATGACGGCAAGGGTAAGGCTCCATCCTTTCCTGGTGCTTCTCCTCGCCTCCCTGGGCGTGGGGCTGATTGCGGGGCTGCCGGCAGGACAGGTCGTCAGCGCCATCACCAGCGGTTTTGGCAACACCCTGGCCGGTATCGGTATTGTGATTGCTGCAGGAACCATTATGGGCTTTATTATGGAAAAGAGCGGCGCGGCAGTTGTGATGGCCAACACCATCTTGAAGATCGTGGGCGAAACCCGCTCAGCTCTAGCCATGGCCTTTACCGGCGGCGTGGTGTCCATTCCAGTTTTCTGTGACTCAGGTTTCGTTATCCTTTCGCCTTTAAATAGGACTTTGGCTGCCAGATCGAACCAGTCCCTCTCTGTGTTCGCCATTGCTCTAAGTATGGGCCTTTACTCAACCCACGTGTTTGTGCCTCCCACACCGGGGCCTATTGCGGCAGCGGGCACCATTGGGGCTGATCTGGGAACAGTCATTCTCATGGGTATAATTGTCTCCATCCCCACTATTTTGGCTGGCTATTTCTTTGCTAAGTTTTATGGGTCCAAGATCCACATCGATCCCGCTCCCCAAGAGGAAGGGGAGGGGGCCCAGGCAGAGCAGAGGGAGTATCCTTCTGTCTTGCGTTCCTTTGCACCCATCGTTGTGCCGGTGGTCCTGATTGCGCTGAAATCGGTTGCGGATTATCCTTCCGCCCCATTTGGCACCGGATCGTTTAAGGATTTTATGAGCTTTATTGGCAACCCCAATATTGCCCTGTTGATCGGTGTCTTCTTAGCCTTCCTCACCGTACCTAAGATTACCAAGGAAGTCTTGGGCGACTGGGTAGGTGTTGGTCTGGCCAGTGCCGGTACAATCATCCTGATTACCGGCGTCGGCGGTTCACTGGGACAGGTGATCAGGGAAACCCCCATCGCTGCTTATTTGTCAGATTCCCTCAGCGCCTTGCGCTTCGGAATCTTTGTCCCCTTCATCCTGGCTGCGGCGCTGAAGACCGCGCAGGGTTCTTCCACGGTGGCAATTATCACCACCGCAGGAATTATCGCCCCCTTGATGCAGGCTTTAGGTCTGGCGTCGGGACTTGGTCCAGCCTTGGCGGTTTTGGCTATCGGTGCCGGTTCCATGACAGTTTCCCATGCCAATGACAGTTACTTCTGGGTTGTGGCCCAGTTCTCTGATATGGAGGTGGGGCAGGCCTATCGTCTCCAGACCCTGGCCTCCCTGGTCACAGGGATAGTGGGGATTGTTGTGATCAGTATTCTCTATTTCATCTTTGTCTAAGGGAGACAAGAAAAAGTGCCACTTGCAGCTGCAAGTGGCACTTTTTTCAGCCTTGACGCCTGGGTGGCCTGGGGCCGTAGTATTGATAATACTGGGTTTCAATATTGCCGTTATACAGTTTGCGGCGCTTGGTGGCCCTGCCGCCCAAGACCTTTTCCAGCTTGGGGTAGGAAGTTAAGATGTAAAAGGACCAGGTGTCAAGCCTTTTCTTAACCTCCGCCAGCTCTCGGTAGAGCTGGTCAACCTCGTCTTTTTCGCCAAAACGCTCCCCGTAGGGGGGATTTGTCACCAGCTTGCCGTATTTTTTGCTGGTGGCCACATCCTTGACTTCCAGGCGCTGAAAGTGGATGGAGTCTGCCACCCCAGCCAGTTCCGCATTGTGGCGGGCGATCTTTAGGGCCCGTTCGTCAATGTCAGTGCCGATTAAGTAATCCGGTTTTTCCGGCCTAATCAGCCCTTGGGCCTCCTCCCGGGCTTCTTGCCAAAGACTAGGGGAAATCCAGGGCCACTTTTCCGAGGCGAAGCTCCTTCGCAGGCCTGGCGCGATATTGTGGGCCAGCAGGGCTGCTTCGATGGGGATCGTTCCCGAACCGCAGAAGGGATCGATCAAGGGAATATCAGGATAGTAGCGGGCTAGACTGACCAGGGCTGCTGCCAGCGTCTCCTGGAGGGGAGCCCCGGTGGCCAGTGCCCTATAGCCCCTCTGGTGGAGGCCAGGGCCGGAAGTGTCAATAGTCAGGGTGGCCACATCTTTTAAGAGAGCGACCTCGATTTTCATCAAGGGCCCATCTTCAGGAAACCACTCCAAACGGTATTCCTGCTTTAAACTTTCCACCACCGCCTTTTTCACTATGGCCTGGCAGTCTGAGACGCTAAAGAGGGTGGACTGTACAGAGCGGCCTTCGACAGGAAATTCTGCATTCTTGGGGATAAAACGGGACCAGGGCAAAGCTTTGGTCTTTTCAAACAGCTCCTCGAAGGTTCTGGCCTCAAATTCGCCTACCTTGACCCTGACCCTGGCCGCGGTCCGCAGCCAGAGGTTAGTGCGGCAGATGGCCAATTCATCTCCGGTGAAGGAGATTTTCCCATTTTCCACTTTGGTATCCCCATAGCCTAACTTGCGCAGTTCGTCAGCGACTAGGGACTCCAAACCGAAGGTGGCGGCAGCTATTAGATCAAGCCGGGATGTGGACACAATATCTCAACCTTTCCAATTCAACTGTGGTTATTATACCACGAAGGGGCAAGAAAGATGGACTTTCCGCCTTGAGCAGGGGGTAAGTGTTGCGTAGCGAACCGGGGCTAGGCGATTCGAAATCGAACCGGGCGGGGCTGATCATTCTGAAATGTGCAATATTAGGCAGGAAGAAAGGTTTTTAAAGAGAATTTCTATTAACAAAGGGAGGATGCCGCATGCGCAGGGTGATCATCCACTATCATCGTGATGACGGCGACTATGACGACTGGGGCGTCTGGCTGTGGCCTAAGGGATTTGGCGGGCGCTGGGTCGACTTCACGGAAATAGACTATTTCGGGAGGGCTGCTGTCTGCTGGGTGCCTAAGGAACATAGGCAGCTGGGCTTTGTAATTCGGGGCGCCTCCTGGGAGAAGGATATAGATCAAGATCGTTACATAGAAGCTTTCAGGGGAGATACTGCCGAAGTCTGGCTGGTGGCCGGCGATCCAAAAGTCTATTTGGCGCCCCCTGCCCATTTGCGCCCGAAGATTCGGGCCTTTGACGAGCTGGAAGTAAGCTTCCATTATTATCGCTATGACGGGGATTACAGCGGCTGGAACCTTTGGATCTGGGGAGATCAGGAACCGGGCCGGGCCTTAGAGTTTGCAGGTACAGGCGCTTACGGCCCAGTTGCTAAAACAGTGCTCAAGCAGCAGACTGACGGGAGTGAGCTTGGTTTTCTCCTGCGCAAAAGCGTTCCTGGGGAAAGCTGGGCCGAAAAAGACGGCGCCGATCGCTTTTTACCGCTGTACTGGGCTAATGATCAGGGACAGCTTGCTGTTTGGCTGATGCAGGATGATCCTAGAATATATTATAGCGAAGGGGATGTAGATCGCACCCCTCGCCTTTTGCGGGCGTCCCTAGAGGATCTGCACACGTTGCAGGTGGAAGCCTATCTTCCGGTTCTGGAAAACGCCAAATTGGACTGGGGCTTTGAACTTGTCTGCAGGGACGGACAAGAAAAAGCGAAGATCCCGCTCAAAGAGGTATGGCCCCTTACAGCCGGAGGCGAGCTGCCGCGTCAGTTTATTCTCCGCACTGAAGCTGCTTTGGACTTGCGCAAACGCTACCGCCTGGAGCACAAAACCCATGGCGGGGTTCAGGTAACCTTTGGCGAAGTTTTCTCCAGCCCTGAGTTTTATAAGGAGTTCCACTACCCAGGGGATGATCTGGGGGTTAACTATGGCAAATCAGAGACCACTTTTAAGGTGTGGGCCCCCACTGCAGATGGAGTGGAGCTTGTGATTTTCAGCTCAAGTGATGAGGCTGAAGGAGAGAAAATCCCCCTGCACCTTGGTGAAAAGGGAGTCTGGCAGGGTACACTGGAAGGGGATCTGGACGGATATTTTTATAATTACCTAGTCACCCATGGGGAAGAGACTGCGGAAGTGGTGGATCCCTATGCCAAGGCCGCAGGGGTGAATGGACTTAGGGGACAGATTGTCGATTTAGCCAAAACTAATCCTGCCGGGTGGGAAAACGTTAAGACGCCGCCTTTGGAAAATCCGGTTGATGCGGTGATTTATGAAGTACATATTCGGGATCTGACCATCTCAGAGGATGTGAGGATTAGGGCCAAGGGTAAGTACCTCGGCCTGATCGAGGCAGGGGCGAAAACTCCCAAGGGCTTGGCTGCAGGACTTGATCATTTTCTGGAGCTAGGCGTAACCCACCTGCATTTGCTGCCTGTCTTTGACTTTGCCACGGTGGATGAGGCGGATCCCGACTCCGGTTATAACTGGGGTTATGATCCTTTGAACTTTAACGTACCGGAAGGTTCATATGCTACCGATCCAAAGGACGGAAGGGTCCGCATCCGGGAGCTGAAGGAGATGATACAAGGGCTGAATCAGGCCGGGATCGGCGTGATCATGGATGTGGTGTACAACCACACCTTCCATTCTCTAGCTTCTTCCTTCCATAAACTTGTCCCCGGCTACTACTACCGCCACCGCCCAGACGGCAGTTTCTCCAATGGTTCGGGCTGCGGCAATGAACTGGCCGATGAGCGGTCTATGGTGCGCAAGTTTATTGTAGATTCGGTAACTTATTGGGCGAGGGAGTATAAAGTTGCAGGTTTTCGCTTTGACTTAATGGGGCTCCACCATATTGACACGCTGCAGGCGGTGCGCCGGGCGCTGGATCTAATCAGTCCCCAGATTCTCATTTACGGGGAGGGCTGGGCGGCTGGGCCGAGCACCCTGCCTGAAGGGCAGCGGGCGGTGAAGGAAAACACCATTCATTTGCCCGGTGTGGCCTCCTTCTGCAATGATCTGCGGGACGGCATCAAAGGTCATGTCTTCCATACTGCTGAAGGCGGATTTATTCAAGGCCAAGGCATGGAGGAAACTGTGAAATTCGGGATCGTTGGGGCGGTGCAGCANCCCCAGATCGACTATTCCCAGATTCTTTATGCCAAGGGCCCCTGGGCNATGGCGCCAAGCCAAAGTGTGGCCTACGCCGAGGCCCATGACAATTTGACTTTATGGGATAAGCTCTTATGTACAACGCCCCATGAAACTGACAGGGACAGGCTGAAGATGATGAAACTGGCCCATGCCCTGATCCTCACGAGCCAGGGAATTCCCTTCCTCCACGGGGGGCAGGATTTCGCCCGCAGTAAGGGGGGCGATCCCAACAGCTATCAGTCACCGGATCATGTCAACATGCTGGAAGGGGCAAGAAAAGAGGAGTTCTATGAGCTCTTTGCTTATACCAGGGATTTAATTCAGCTGCGTAAAGCACGGCCTGCCTTTCGCCTGCGCAGCGCCGGAGAAGTCAGAAGCAAATTAAGGTTCTTAAATTTCCCACTGGGGAATATAGTGGGGTATGTCTTAGGCCCCCATGCCGGCTGTGACAGTGTGGAGACGATTATTGCCATCTTTAACAGCAATAAAACGCCAGTGGAGGTAAACATCCCAGAGGGGGAATGGGAGGTCTTCGTCAGTGGCGAAAGTGTCGGCAGGCTTGGCATTGTCACCGGCCCGAAGATCTGGATAGAAGCTGTCAGTCCCTTGATTCTCGGGGGGAGGAGGTAGGCTATGGATAAGTGGCAGGCATCTGCCTTAAACGAATACGATCGCTTTTTATTCCATCAGGGAACCCATTACGCCGCCTATACCTTTTTAGGGGGCCATTTGCGGGAAGAAGATGGACAAGCTGGGGCCCGCTTTTCAGTCTGGGCACCAAAGGCCCAGCGGGTTTCAGTGGTGGGGGACTTTAACCAGTGGGACGGGCGCAAAAATCCCCTGGCAAGGATGGCCGAATCCGGCATTTGGAGCACCTTTGTTCCTGGGCTCAAGGAAGGGGATATTTATAAATACGAGATTTTAACTCCCCAGGGCACCTTGCTCTTAAAGTCAGACCCTTACGCCTTTTGGGCGGAGAAAAAGCCCAGAACCGCCTCGCGCCTTTGCAATCTGCATGGCTACAAATGGCAGGATCAAGCCTGGCAGGAAAACAAACTTAAAGGTGATCACTTCGCAGAGCCCATGCTGATTTATGAAGTGCATCTTAGTTCCTGGCGCTGCCATGGCTTTGAGAACTATTACACTTACCAGGAATTAACAGAGGAATTGATTGATTATGTGGTAGATTTGGGATACACCCATATTGAGCTTCTGCCCGTGATGGAGCATCCCTTTGACGGTTCCTGGGGCTACCAGGTGATGGGCTACTATGCAGCTACGAGCCGCCATGGACATCCTAAGGACTTTATGGCCTTTATCGACCGCTGCCATCAGCGGGGGATCGGTGTGATCTTAGACTGGGTGCCCGGCCATTTTGTCAAGGACGATCCGGGCCTGCGCCTTTTTGACGGCACGCCTTGCTATGAATACGAAGAGGCTCGCCGGGCTGAGAACAAGGGCTGGGGGACGAGCAACTTCGATTTAGGCAAGACAGAGGTGCAAAGCTTTTTGATCTCCAACGCCCTTTATTGGCTCGATGTTTTCCATATCGACGGGTTAAGGGTGGATGCGGTAGCCTCCATGCTCTATCTGGACTATGGGAGAAAACCTGGGGAATGGAATCCGAACTCCAAAGGCGGCAGGGAAAACTTGGAAGGCGTCGCCTTTTTGCGGAAACTAAATGAAGAGGTCTTCGCCCGTTTTCCTAAAGCGCTGATGATGGCGGAAGAAAGCACATCCTGGCCCTTGGTGACCATGCCAACTTACTTAGGGGGCCTGGGTTTTAATTATAAGTGGAATATGGGCTGGATGAACGATATGCTCCGTTATATGAAAGAAGATCCCATCCACCGCAAGTACCACCATAATCTGGTTACTTTCTCTTTTATGTACGCCTTCAGTGAGAATTTTGTGCTGCCCCTCTCCCATGATGAGGTGGTCCACGGCAAGCGATCTCTGTTAGACAAGATGCCGGGGGACTACTGGCAGAAGTTTGCCAATCTCAGGGCCTTCTTAGGGTATATGATGGGGCATCCCGGCAAGAAACTTTTGTTTATGGGCTATGAATTTGGTCAGTTTATTGAGTGGAAGTATGATGAAGATCTGGACTGGCATCTTTTGGAATATCCCATGCATCGCCAGCTCTGGGAGTATAACAAGGCCTTAAATCACTTTTACAGGGAAAACCCCAGCCTCTGGGAGCTCGATCAAAGCTGGTCCGGTTTTGCCTGGATTGATGCTAATGACAGCGAACAGAGCGTGCTCTCATTTTTAAGAAGGGCCAAGGAACCTGAGGACTTTTTAGTGATTGTAACCAACTTTACACCGGTGGTAAGGGAGCCTTACCGTATCGGTGTGCCGGANGCCGGCGAATACATAGAAGTGTTTAACAGCGATGATCCTGCCTGGGGAGGTTCGGGTCAGGCTAATGCAGGCGCTTTACAGGCAGAAGATCTGCCGTGGCATGATCAGCCATATTCTTTAGAGCTGAAGCTGCCTCCGCTGGCCACCATCTTCTTGCGCAGGGTCGAGAGTAAAGTAAATCGGGAGGGGTAGTAATGCAGAAGAAGGAAGTTGTCGCTATGCTGCTGGCCGGAGGCCAGGGCAGCCGTTTGGGCATTCTCACTAAGAAATTGGCCAAACCCGCTGTGCCCTTTGGGGGTAAGTATCGGATTATCGATTTTACATTAAGTAACTGCTCGAACTCGGGTATTGACTCAGTTGGGGTGCTGACCCAGTACCGGCCTTTGACCCTCAATGCCTATATTGGGATTGGGAGCGCCTGGGATCTGGACCGGGCAGGCGGCGGTGTCTCTGTCCTCCCCCCTTATATGCGGGAGCAGGGGGGCGAGTGGTATAAGGGAACGGCCAATGCGGTCTACCAGAACATTGACTTTATTGACCAGCATGATCCGGAGTATGTGCTCATCCTCTCCGGCGACCATATTTACAAGATGGATTACAGCAAGATGCTGAGCTACCATAAGAGCAGGGGCGCATCAGCCACCATTGCGGTGATTCCGGTTCCCTGGGAAGAAACCCACCGTTTCGGTGTAATGAAAACAGATGATACAGGCAGGATCACCGAGTTCCAGGAAAAGCCGAAAGTGGCCAAGAGCAATCTGGCCTCCATGGGCGTCTATGTCTTTAACTGGCAGGAGCTTCGGGCTTACCTGGAGGCAGATGAGGCGGATCCAAATTCCAACAATGACTTTGGCCGCAATGTGATCCCAGCCATGCTGGGGGCAGGAGAACCTATGTATGCCTACGCCTTTCAGGAGTACTGGAAGGATGTGGGGACGGTGGACTCCCTCTGGGAGGCGAATATGGATCTGTTGGCTAAAGAGCCTGAGCTGAAGCTCAATGATGCCAGCTGGAAGATCTTCTCCCTGAACCAAACGCTGCCTCCGCAGCTCGTCGGCCCCGAGGCTGATGTGCAGGGTTCCCTTTTAAGCGATGGGTGCCTGGTTTTAGGCAAGGTGCACCACTCGGTAATCTTCACCGGGGCCCAGATCGAAAGAGGGGCTGAGGTTACCGATTCGGTGATTATGCCGGGGGTAAAGATCGGTGAGGGTGCAGTAGTGCATAAAGCAATTATCGGGGAAAACACCATTGTGGAGGCAGGGGCAAAGATTGGAGTGCCGGCAAGGCCTGGTGAAAAGGTTGAAATCGTCAATGAAAACGGCATTACCGTGATCGAAGATAATGTGACGGTGCCGAAGACGATGCGCATTGTGCAGGGCACGGTGCTAAGCGTCGCGGAGTGGCCGGAGTTTCCGGAAGAGTGGATTTCTTAAGGGGGGGAAGTAAAGTGAGAAATTTGTTAGGCATTGTTGATTTGTCAGAACCGACGGAAGGTCTAGGCGAGCTTACCGTGCACCGCACCTTAGGTGCAGTTCCCTTTGGGGGGCGCTACCGGATCATTGACTTTACCTTGAGCAATATGGTCAATGCCGGGATCCGTAATGTGGGCATTCTGCTCAATGACCGTTTCGGTCCCCTCCTCGATCATATTAAAGACGGCAAGGAATGGGACTTGAACCGGCAGCGGGACGGCATGTTCCTTCTGCCCGCGCCCTTGCGTACAGACAGCGGCGAGGGGATCAGCAGCAACTTGATTAACCTCCGCCATAACCGGGGCTACTTAGAAAAGAGCAGGCAGGACTATGTCCTCTTTTCCGGCTGCGGGATGGTGTCCAATATTGATTATCAGGCTGTCTTAGACTTCCACTTGGAGAAAAAGGCCGATATTACAGTAATTTACAGCCAGGTGCAGAATCTGCATGAAGATTCTCCCTACACAGCCCTAGTTGTGGATCAGGGGGGCAGGGTGACAGATATTGCCCTGAATCCGAGGCACTGTACGAGCCGCAAGGTGTCTCTCAATATGTTTGTGTTGCGCAAGGATCTCCTTATAAATCTGGTGGATCATTACAGCGCCAGGCAGAAGCGGGATCTTTTCACAGATGCAGTAATGCCCCGCTTGGCGGAACTGAGGATTTACGGCTATGAACACAGGGGTTATGTGGGGGCTATTAACTCCTTAAAGAGTTACTACCAGCGCAGTATGGATCTTTTAAAGCCCGATGTGTGGCAGGATCTCTTTTTCACCCACGGCCAGATCAGCACTAAGGTTAAGCATGAGGCCCCTGTCCGTTATTTGCCCGGCTCTAAGGTTTCCAACTCCCTGATTGCCACTGGCTGCACTATTGAAGGTACGGTGGAAAACAGCATCCTCTTTAGGGGAGTCGAGGTTGGGGCAGGAGTTGTGATTAAGGATTCCATCGTGATGCAAAAGGCCAAGCTCGGCCCTGGCGTGGCGTTAAGAAATGTAATTTTAGATAAAGACGTAACTATCTCTGCAGGCAAGAGTCTGGCTGGGGATCCCAGTTTCCCGGTTGTGATCAGCAAGGCGGCCACTGTGTGAGGGTAGGGAGGCGATCAAGTGAATGTTCTGTTTGCAGCAGCGGAAGGTGTCCCCTTCTCGAAGACAGGCGGTTTGGCCGATGTGATCGGGGCTTTGCCCAAGGAGCTGAAAAACTTAGGGATTAATGTTGCAGTTGTGCTGCCTAAGTACGGGGATACGCCAAAGGAGTACGCCAGAGAGATGGAGCTTGTGCACCGCATGAGTGTGCAGGTGGGCTGGCGCAATCAATACTGCGGGGTTTTGAAGCTTGTCTATGATGATGTGCCCTTTTATTTTATAGACAATGAATCGCACTTTAAGAGGCCGGGGACCTACGGGTTTTTCGATGACGGAGAGCGTTTTTCCTTCTTTAACCGGGCCATCCTGGAGGCCTTGCCTTTTATGGGCTTTCAGCCGGATTTGATCCACTGTCATGACTGGCATACCGGCATGCTACCGGTGATGCTCACCCAGTACCGCAACCAGGAGTTTTACAGTAAGATCAAGACGATCTTTACAATACACAATCTCCAGTACCAGGGGGTCTTTCCCAAGAGCGTTCTGGGGGACCTTTTGGGACTGGGCTGGGAGCATTTTAATGTGAACGGGGTGGAGTTTCATGATCAGGTGAGCTTTATGAAGGGCGGCTTAAATTACGCCAATGCCCTAACTACAGTGAGTCCCACCTATGCCCAGGAGATTCAGTATCCCTTTTACGGGGCGGACTTAGAGGGGGTGCTGGCCAGAAGGCAGTCCTTTTTAAGCGGAATCTTAAATGGAATTGACACTCGGGAGTGGAACCCCCAGACTGATCTGCATATTACCAGAAACTACAGCTGGCGTTCTTGGAAGCGAAAGGAAGATAATAAACTGGCGCTCCAGGCAGAACTGGGGCTGAAGCAGGATGCAGATATTCCCATGATCGGCATGGTGACGCGGCTGGCCAAGCAGAAGGGTTTGGATTTGGTGGCCCATGTCCTCCCGGAAATTCTGGAGCTTAACTTGCAGATTGTAGTTTTGGGAACGGGCGAAGCCCAGTTTGAGGAGATGTTTAGACACTTTGCCGGCACAAATAAGGATAAGGTCAGTGCAAACATTAAGTTCGAGAATGTATTGGCCCATAAAATTTATGCCGCTTCNGACCTCTTTTTAATGCCCTCCCTCTTTGAACCTTGCGGGCTGGGGCAGATGATTGCTATGCGCTACGGTTCGCTCCCGATTGTGCGGGAGACAGGGGGATTGAAGGACACTGTCGAACCTTATAATGAGGTTTCAGATGAGGGCCTTGGCTTCAGCTTTGCCAATTACAACGCCCATGAACTCCTTGATGCCGTAAGAAGGGCAATCAGTCTCTATGAAAGGGACAAAGACGGGGCCTGGAAAAGGATGGTGGGCAGGGCGATGCGGTCAGATTTCAGCTGGGGAGCCAGCGCCTTGAAGTATAAGGAACTGTATGAAAAAGTGAGCGGTGACTAGAAAGGAGATAGAGGTGGGAAAAGTAATTGCGCTTAATCACAATTGGCGGTACAAAGCGGAGTGGAAGGAAGAGTTTATTGCACCTAGCTTCGATGACAGCAGCTGGGAAGCGGTGCATGTACCCCATGCCAATTTAGAACTTCCCTACAACTATTTTGATGAAAAGAGCTACCAGTTTATCTCGACCTACAGGCAGAGATTCAAGTTGGATCAAAGCCATCAAGGCAAACGAATTTTGGTCAATTTCGAAGCTGTGATGGCTTACGCGGAAGTGTACTTAAACGGAAAACTGGTGGGCAGCCATAAGGGAGGCTATACGCCGTTTAGCATCGACCTTACAGAGCACATTCTATTTGACAAAGAAAACGTCCTTACAGTCCAGGTGGACTCTAGGGAGCGGGATGATATTCCTCCCTTTGGGCATATGATCGACTATCTCTGTTACGGCGGGATCTATCGTGAGGTAAGCCTGAGCATTTTAGATCCTTTATACATCAANAACGTCTTTGCNAAGCCCCAAAATGTGTTGGCAGAGACGAAACAGGTAGAAACCACAGTGTTCCTTAAGAACACTGACAGCAAAGAACAAACAATTACTATCGAGGTGAACCTCAGCAAAGACGGCCAGGACATGCCGAAGGCACAAAAAGAAGTAACCATAGCTCCGAACACAGAGGAGAGCTTTGATATTTACCTTAAGGATCTAGAAGGGATCAAGCTTTGGGATATTGACAGTCCCAACCTTTATGATCTGAAAGTCAAACTATCTAGAGATAAAGAACAAACAGACAGCTTCCATACCCGCATCGGCTTTAGGGAAGCAGTGGTCAAGCCTGACGGGTTCTACCTCAATGGGGAGAAGATTATGCTGAGGGGCTTAAATCGGCATCAGTCCTTCCCCTATGTGGGTTATGCTATGCCCGAGCGGGT
>JGI24707J26582_10000089_pt1 | contig 57979 bp, 53 predicted proteins | sample BioPla1DNA1_FD_26582 | JGI IMG/M metagenome (IMG submission 26582)
GGATGACGGCTATTATCTGGACGATGACGAGGAGTAAGCAATCATACGGCGGGGGGGTGCAAAGGCGGTAATGCTTTTTGCATCCCCGTTTTTTCTTTAGGAGGATTTGAACATGAGACTTGTGGTTACAGAGAAACCGAGTGTTGCCCAGGCGGTTGCCAAGGTGATCGGCGCATATAAACGTGAGGACGGTTATCTGGAGGGAAGCGGCTATCTTGTGAGCTGGTGCGTCGGGCATCTGGTGGAGCTGGCACAGCCCCAGGACTATGATGAAAAGTACGCCAAGTGGCGGTTCGAAGATCTGCCGATTTTGCCGCAGGATTGGCAGACAGTGGTATCCCCTGCCACAAAGAAACAGTATCAGACGGTAAAGAAACTGATGCACCGGGACGATGTGGACGGCGTGATCAATGCCTGTGACGCAGGACGGGAGGGGGAAGCGATTTTCCGTATGGTCTATCGGCAGGCAAAGTGTACCAAACCGATGTTCCGGCTGTGGATCAGCTCGATGGAGGACAGCGCAATCCGGGAGGGCTTTGAAAATCTCCGTCCGGGGAGCGAGTATGACCGCCTGTTCCAATCCGCAGAGTGCCGTTCCAAAGCGGACTGGCTGGTTGGAATCAATGGTACAAGACTGTTTTCCACGCAGTACGGCAGGAAATTGACGGTGGGCAGAGTGCAGACGCCAACATTGGCAATGCTCACCGAAAGAAAGGCGCAGATTGACGGTTTCCAAAAGGAAGCCTATTACAAGGTACATATTTCCGGTGACGGGTATAAACTGACTGCCGAGGAAAACAGGAAAAAGGAAGAAGCAGAGCAGCTTGCCTCAAGGTGTGATGGCAAGTCGGCGGTGATCACGGAAGCCGACAGCGTGAGTAAGAGCAGCAATGCGCCAAAGCTCTATGATCTGACCACGCTTCAGAGAGAAGCCAACCGTTATTATGGCTATACGGCAAAGCAGACGCTGGATTACACCCAAAAGCTTTACGAAGCAAAGCTCGTCACCTATCCTCGCACGGACAGCCAGTATCTGACCGAGGATATGGAGAGTACCGCCCGGAATATCATTCAGGCGATGCCGGGAATACTGCCGTTTGCAGTAGAGCTGACCTTTGCCCCGAATGTCTGGAATGTGATCGACAATCAGAAGGTCACAGACCACCATGCGATTATCCCGACAGCGGCAAGCCTGGAAGCGGATATTTCTTCTTTATCCAAAGGTGAACAGGCGATTTTCTTCCTGATCGCACAGCGGTTGATTGCATCTGCCGCAGAGCCGATGAAATATCTGGAGCGAACCGTTAAGGCAGAATGTGAAGGTGTGGTTTTCACCGCAAAGGGCAAAACGATTCTTCAAAAGGGATGGACAGCGATTGAGGAAGCCTTTGCCGCTTTTGCTTCCGTGAAGAAAAAGAAGAAGGAAGGGGACGATACCGTGATCCCGCAGGAGGCGGCAAAAGGTGTTGTCATTTCGCCTGTTGTGTCCGATGTGACGGAGCATTTCACAAGCCCTCCGAAGCCGTTTACGGAAGATACCCTGCTTTCTGCTATGGAGCGAGCCGGGAACGGCGAGTTTGCAAAGGAAACAGAAAAGAAGGGATTGGGGACACCTGCCACAAGAGCCGGTATCATTGAAAAACTGGTGAATATCGGCTATGTCACCAGAAAGGGCAGGCAGCTTCTGGCAACGGATGATGCTGTTGCGCTGATTGCCCTGTTGCCGGAGGTAGTTAAATCTCCGATAATGACGGCAGAGTGGGAAAACCAGCTTCTTCTTATGGAACAGGGAGAAGTGACCGAGGATAGTTTCATGCAGAGTATCACTGAACTGGTAAAAAAGCTGGTCTGCGACTATGCCCAGGTCGGTGAAGATGAAAAGTCTGTTTTTTCCGGCGCATCAAAAGCGGATACCATTGGAATCTGCCCAAGGTGCGGCGGAGCTGTGGTGGAGAGAAAGCAGAGCTTTTCCTGTGCAGAACGGGACTGCGATTTCGCACTTTGGAAGGAAAACAAATTCATGCAGAGTATCGGGCTTTCCTTTACCCGCAAGGTTGCCGAAGCCCTCATCAATAAGGGCAGCTATCTGGCAAAGAACCTTGTTTCCAAGAAAACCGGCAAAAAATACGCTGCGAGAATCAGGCTGGTGGAGAATGGAGGGAAATATCCCGGCTATGATATGGAATTTGTGAATGACCGGAAAAAGGGCATAGAACAATAATGATGGAGGAAACGAATGGCGAGTAAATACCAGATGATCAGCAGTATGTCGGAACAGGCAGCCAAGGAGGTTGCCCGTTCGCCATATAGCTGGATGGGGTATCTGGATACGGCTTCCCGGCTGTACCGGTATCCCTTTAATGAACAGCTTCTGATACACGCCCAAAGACCGGATGCCACGGCGTGTGCATCGTTGGAGCTGTGGAACAATAAAATGGGCAGATGGGTCAATCGTGGTGCAAAGGGTATTGCCCTGATCGACGATTCCAGCGATTGGCCACGGCTCAAGTATGTGTTTGATGTGTCAGACACCCATCGGCTTCCCAATGGCAAAGACCCGTATCTGTGGCAGCTTAGGGAGGAAGATCAGCAGAAGCTGGCAGATTACTTAAAAGAGAATTATCCCATTGACCAGAGCTTTTATGACTTATCGGACTGTCTGCGGCAGGTGGCAATGGAAACGGTCATTGACAATCTTCCGGATTATCTGGATAAACTGCAGTATGCCATTGAGGGCAGTTTTCTGGAGGATTTGGATGATCTCAACCTGGAAGTGCGCTTTCGGGAGCTGATGAACAACAGCCTGCATTATATGCTGGCGAAACGCTGTGGTGTTGATACCGGCGAGTATTTTGATGCGTATGATTTTCAGTATATCACGGAGTTCAGTACCCCGATGGCACTGGCACAGATTGGCAATGCGGTTTCTGAAACAGCGATGCCCATTCTGAGGGATATTGGGCGCTTTATCAGAACGCTTGACATTGCAAGAATCCAAGAAAACCAGAAGAAACCGCTTGCAAATGAAGTAGAAAGTGGTTATAATGACTTTACCACTCTAAAGCGCGAAAGCGGAAATGAAACCCAACAAGCTCATACAGAAGGAGATGTTTCAAGTGATGAAGATGGATTACACGAACAGAGCGGGATTTCTGATCCCGAATATTCAAATGGACGAGCAGCCGAAGCAGCCGATGGGCAGATTCGGGCGGATGCGGAAAGCATATCTGAAGGAGAATCACAGCGGTCTGTACCAGGGGATGCTCCTGAGTGGGAAGCTGACAGCGCACCTGATGGAGATCGACCGGACAGCGGACGAGAGGATGGAGCGGCTGACCGAGAGCATGGCGAAAGCGGAGGGCGTGAACGAAGCGCTGAAAGCGGAGAACCAGATGCAGTGGCTGCAGAGGATGAGCAACATTCAGAGCCGGGCAGAGGAAATGGTTCTGAGCGAGATCGTTTACAGCTAAATACGCCACCGGATAATTCCGAACTATCCGAAATCCTTGCCGAAAAAGAGATTCCACTTCCGGTTGTAGATGAAGTGATCCGAATGGGCAGTAACCAGAGCAAAAGTGTGCTCCGTGTTGCTGCCCATTTTATGTTGGATGCCGGGGATGACGCACAATTTCTGAAAAACGAGTACCGGTATGGTGCAAAGGGAATTGTGGAGAACGGCATTTCTTATTCCGTGTGGTTCGATGAAAACGGAATGAGGTTTGCAAAGGGCAAGTCAGCCGAGCTGTCCAACGATGCCGCAGTTTTGACCTGGGAACAGGTTGCACAGAGAACAAAGGAACTGCTGTACTCCGGCAGCTATGCACCGCAGATTATTCTGAATCAGGCGATTCCCAATGAACGCCTTGAGGTGGCGCAAAAACTTTGGTATCTGCATCAGGACTGCAATGGTGAGTATTTTCTGGACGAGGAGCTGTTCCGGGGTGGTTTCCCGGATAGTACGGAGCGAATTGCCGAGCTTCTGGAGGACAGGGGTTTTGTGTCGGATACCCTGCAGGGACTTGGGGATTTTGTCATGCGGTATGAAGAAGATCGCTCCATTTTGCGGTTTCATTTCCACCGCCCGGAGGAGTTGCTTCGCCGTCTTGCGGAGCTGGAAAACAGACAGGTGCATCTGCCGGTATCTACGGTGGAGCGGTTCCGTGACAATGTGGATTTCATTACAGAAGATGAAATAGACCATTATTTCATGGGCGGCGGGCCATATTCGGACGGCGTGCTGTCAACCTATTCTTTCTTTATCCATGACCATACCAGCGCAGAAAAGGCACAATTTCTCAAGGAACGATATGGTATTGGAGGCAGTTCCCATGCCCTTTGCGGAGCGGATAACAGCCATGCCGATTATAATGGGAAAGGTATTATGCTTGCCCGTGGCAATTATGGGGATAAGGATGCTCCGTCGGCTCTTTTGAAATGGCCGCAATCCGCTGACCGTGTTGAGAAGCTGATCCTGACCGGGCGGTATCTGAAGGAAAAGGATTACCTTCGTATGCCGGGATTTGAGCGTCATGCTCTTGTCCAGAGACTCAACAGCTTCTATTACAGGCAGGACAGAACAGCACTTGACCTGCCGGAAGATGTGGATATGTTCAGTGTCTGCGAAGCGTTGGAAAAGAAGCTGGAAAATGCAGACTGGCTTGAAAATGTGGTAGCAGATATGTCCTCCATCATTGGGGGACTGCATGAAACCGATGAGCGTTATGAGCAGATGCAGAGCCTGTTTGCAGATGTGGTGGCATACAAAAATGGCACCTTCTCTTTATTTACGCCGTCCAAATCGGTTCTGCTGGAAGCACAGAAATATGGTACAGATCTGATGCTTCCGCTGCAGGATGAAAATGCACCGGAGCTGGTAGCGGTATATGGTTATGCCATTGGAGATACGGTGTATGTGGATGGAACGGAATACATGGTCGATGAGATTGAGAGTGGAACGATTGTTCTTCGGGACAAAATGCTTCCGCTCTTTACTTATGCCTATGAAAAAGCGGCATTGGATGATCTGGTGCGGGGCAATCCGCTGAATGACCATCTGATTATCGAGTATGTGGAACAAATCATAGAGCAGCAAGCTGTCATTGAGGATACGGAACAGAGCGAGGTGATGCAGAAAGCGGAAGAAACAGAGCAGCCGCCTGTGGAAGCAGATCAAGGGGAACAGCAGATGGAGATCTCCGATCCTGCCAAAGAGCAGGAAATGGGCGAAGCGGATACTCCCGCAGAGCAGCCTGCTGTGCTGGATGCTTCAAGGGAATATGAGTATGACCGCATCCGTGAGAAGTATAAAGTAAGTGTCCTTGTCGGCTTTGAGCATGATGGCAATTATGAGTTCTATGGGGACGATGCCCAAACGGTAGCGGATATTCTTGGACGCAAGCTCTTGGATAAACAGCTTGAAAGCGGCGAGAGCGTTCCTGTGACGGGATTTCCAGCGGGGCAGTGGGCGCATTACGGAAAGCGAATCTGGTCGCACGGTCAGAACCTTGTGCTGATGGGCGAAGCAGAGAACGGCTCTCATTATCTGGTGCATGAGTACAAGGGGAAAGATTACCTCCCGATTGGTATGAAGCTGAACATTGAGGAAAGGCAGTTTCAGATTGATGCCGTGGATTACCACACCGGAAGGGTCAGCCTGCGGGATATTACCTTCCAGAATGGGGCAGGATTCCCTATTTTCCGAAGTGAAAGCACGGAGTATGTCCGTTCCTTTGTGGAGGAACAGCAGTGGGATAACCTGGAACTGGAACCCGTGCAGGAACCGGCTGAACCTCAGACGGAAACGGTTGCCGTATATCCGGGAGAGAAGAATCAGCTTCCGTATGATATTGTGGTTGAAAAAATCCGTGTGGGTGAACCGGAAAAAGAAGCACCGAAGCATACACCGACGAACTATCATATCACGGATATGGATTTGGGTGCCGGCGGCCCGAAAGCAAAGTTCCGCATGAATATGAATGCCATTCATCTTCTGAAAGAGCTGGAGTCTCAGGGCAGAATGGCAACACCGGAGGAACAGGCGGTGCTTGCAAAGTATGTGGGCTGGGGTGGTCTGGCAGATGCCTTTGATGAACGAAAGGAAGCATGGGCAGATGAATTTCAGGAGCTTTCTGCAGCACTTACCCCGGAGGAATACACCGCAGCCAGAGCGTCAACCTTAAATTCCCACTATACCTCCCCTACTGTAATCAAAGCCATGTATGATGCCCTGGCGCAGATGGGATTTGAAAGCGGAAATATTCTGGAGCCGTCCATGGGTGTCGGTAATTTCTTCGGTATGCTGCCGCAGGAAATGCAGGACAGCCGACTGTACGGTGTGGAACTGGACAGCATCACAGGGCGCATTGCCAAACAGCTTTACCAGAAAGCATCGGTTACCATTGATGGCTTTGAAAAGACAGCCTACCCCAATGATTTCTTTGATGTGGTCATCGGTAATGTGCCGTTTGGAAACTACAGCGTTGTGGATAAGAAATATGACCGCCATCATTTCCAGATACATGACTATTTCCTTGCCAAATCCATCGACCAGGTACGTCCTGGCGGCGTGGTGGCGGTGATCACTTCATCCGGCACGATGGATAAGCAGAATGCTTCAGCAAGAGAGTATCTTGCTGAGAGAGCTGACCTTTTGGGAGCAATCCGATTGCCCAATAATGCGTTCCGGAGAAATGCCGGAACGGATGTTGTGGCAGATATCCTGTTCCTGCAAAAGCGGGAATCTCCCGGAATTGCAAATGCGGAGTGGACGAAGCTGGGGAAAAGCGCAGAAGGCTTTACCATCAATCAGTATTTCGCAGAGCACCCGGAGATGGTGCTGGGTACACTGACCGAGGAAAGTACGCAGTACGGGAAAATGGAATGTACGGTGAAGCCCATTGAGGGAGCTGATCTGGCAGAACAGCTAAAGGAAGCCATTTCCCATATTCACGGAACCATTGAAGCGGTTCAGGTGCAGGATACCGATCTGGAGGATGAGGTTGTCACCATTCCTGCAGATCCGAAGGTGAAGAACTTTACCTTCACGGTAGTGGATGGTGAGGTTTATTACCGGGAAAATTCTGTGATGAGCAGAATGAATCTGCCGGCAGCAACCGCAGAGCGTGTGAAAGGCATGGTTGCCATCCGGGACTGCGCCCAGGAACTGATTGACTGTCAGACCAACGACGGAAGTGAGGAGCAGATTGCAGAGCTTCAGTTAAGGCTCAACACCTTGTACGATGCCTATACGAAAAAGTATGGCTTGCTCAGCAGCAGCGCCAATAAGCGGGCATTTAATCAGGATAACAGCTATTGTCTGCTGTGTTCTCTGGAAATCCTCGATAATGAGGGCAATCTGGCAAGAAAAGCCGATATGTTCTCCAAACGTACCATCAAGAAAGCCGAAGTGGTCACAAGCGTGGATACGGCAAGTGAAGCGCTGGCGGTATCTATGGGAGAAAAGGCAAGGGTTGATATTCCCTACATGATGGAGCTGTCCGGTAAGAGTGAAGCCGAACTGACCGAGGAACTTCGTGGCGTCATTTTTATGAATCCCCTGACCGATCAGTGGGAAACGGCGGATGAATACCTGTCCGGCAACGTGCGGAGGAAGCTGGAAACAGCAAGAGTGTTTGCAGAGCGTGACCCGAAATATGCGGTCAATGTGGCGTTCTTAGAGCAGATACAGCCCCGTGAGCTGGAAGCGTCCGATATTGAAGTGCGCCTTGGTGCTACCTGGATCAAGCAGGAGTACATCCGTGACTTTATGGCAGAGCTGTTCCAGACTCCGTCCTATCTTTTGGGGAATGTCATTGATGTCCGCTATTCTGAATCATCGGGAGAATGGAACATCAGTGGGAAAAGCCGGGACAGTTACGGAAATGTCCGTGTGCGCATGACCTACGGTACAGACCGGGTAAATGGCTATAAACTGCTGGAGGATGCGCTGAATCTGAGGGATACCCGTATTTTTGATAAGGTTGAGGAGGATGGAAAGGAGAAGCGTGTCCTCAATAAGAAAGAAACCATGCTGGCACAGCAGAAGCAGGATGCGATTAAAGCCGCATTCCAGGAGTGGATTTTCAAAGACCCGAAACGCCGTGCCGATCTGGTGCAGGAATACAATGTGAGGTTTAACAGCTCCCGTCCCCGTGAATATGATGGAAGCCATATCACATTTCAGGGCATGAATCCTGCAATTTCCCTTCGCCCACACCAGAAAAATGCCGTTGCTCATGTGCTGTACGGCGGCAACACGCTGCTTGCACATTGTGTAGGGGCAGGAAAGACGTTTGAAATGATTGCGTCTGCTATGGAATCAAAACGGCTTGGTCTATGCCAGAAATCGCTCTTTGTCGTGCCGAACCACTTGACAGAACAGTGGGGGAGCGATTTTCTCAAGCTGTATCCCGGTGCAAATATTCTTGTTGCTACCAAAAAGGACTTTGAGCCTGCCAACAGAAAGAAATTCTGCGCCAGAATTGCGACCGGTGATTATGATGCGGTCATCATCGGACATACGCAGTTTGAGCGTATTCCGCTGTCCGTGGAACGGCAGAAAATGATGCTGCAGAATCAGATTGATGAACTGATGTTCCAGATTGAAGAAGCAAGGGACACCGATGCGGAGCAGTACACCATCAAGCAGATGGAGAAAACCAGAAAATCACTGGAGGCAAGGCTGGAACGTCTGAATGACCAGAGCAAGAAAGATGATGTTGTCACCTTTGAGCAGTTGGGCGTGGACAGACTGTTTGTGGACGAGAGCCACGGGTTCAAAAACCTGTTCCTCTATACAAAAATGAGGAATATCGCCGGTATTGCCCAGACTGAAGCGCAAAAAAGCTCCGATATGTTTGCAAAATGCCGCTATATGGATGAGCTTACCGGAAGCCGTGGCGTTACCTTTGCAACCGGTACGCCGATCTCGAACAGTATGACAGAGCTTTACACGCTGATGCGGTATCTGCAGTACAACTCGCTGATGGAAATGAACCTTGGACACTTTGATGCCTGGGCATCGACTTTTGGTGAAACGGTTACATCGGTGGAACTGGCACCGGAAGGAACAGGATACCGGGCAAAGACACGGTTTGCCCGCTTTTTCAATCTGCCTGAATTGATGGCAGTATTTAAGGAAGCGGCAGACATTCAGACATCGGATATGCTGAAACTTCCTGTTCCCGAAGCAGAGTACACCGATGTGGTGCTGGAACCCAGCGAGGAACAGCAGGCAATGGTGGAAGCTCTTGGAAAAAGAGCGGAAATCGTGCGAAACGGAGGTGTGGATGCAAGCGTTGACAATATGTTGAAGATAGTGCGCTGTTAAACGTAAAAACGTATCTCCCCAGAGGGGAAATTATTTGAAGAAATATAATTGGAACAACCAGTTTACTTGGCGTGGAAACACAAAGAGGACAATAGCATACTGGTAAAGCGGATAAATTCTTAGTCGCAAAAGAATGACGCTCCGCAAGTTCCGTGTCCTATGGTTAAAGCTGGATTGCTTGAATCTCAATTCTGACTTGGTGCATAGCATTGCCCATCGGAAAGCGACTGAAAAAGTGTGTGAACACTTTCAACCCGATGTCACCGTATAACTGTTGGTGTGATTTTACAACGGTTAATCTTCATACGGCGAAAGAGTACACGATGAGTGTAAATAAAGGAATGAGTGAGGAACCTAAGGGACGCTATAGTACGTTTTTAACGGATTGCAGGATTGCCTAAGGGACGAGAGTCCTAAGGTAACGGAGTTGCCATAGTAGTTAGAGCAAGGGAAAACCTTGTACAATGCGTTTTTTTAACGCTATGCGAAGGGCAACAGGTAATTTCGATTGATTAGAAAGGATTAGGTGCGTGAGATGCGTAATGCCAAAACTATTTTAACAGTCATTCAAACAAGAGGAAGTCAAAAACTGCCTTTGGAACGACTTTACAAATTGCTTTACAACAAGGAATTGTACCTTTTGGCATATTCAAAGCTATATCCCAATAGCGGAGCAATGACAAAAGGTGCAACTGATGAAACGGTTGATGGTATGTCGATAAAGAAAATTGAAAAACTTATTGATGATGTTCGTCACGAAAGGTATAAATGGAACGCCACACGACGTGTTTACATCCCCAAAAAAGATGGAAAACAACGCCCTCTTGGCATTCCCACTTGGAGTGATAAATTATTGCAAGAAGTTATTAGTATGATTTTAGAGGCATATTACGAACTGCAGTTTAGCAAAAGTTCTCACGGTTTTAGACCGCAGAGAGGTTGTCATACTGCGTTGTCTGAAATTCTGACATGGAAAGGTACAAAATGGTTTGTAGAGGGAGATATTTCAAAATATTTCGATACCATAGACCATGATGTATTACTAAACATTCTATCGAAGAATATTCTGGACAACAGATTTTTACGCTTGATTGATAATTTGCTCAAAGCAGGATATTTGGAGGACTGGAAATTTCACAAAACCATAAGCGGAACTCCGCAAGGTGGCGTTATCAGTCCATTACTTGCGAATATCTATTTGAATGAGTTTGATAACTGGGTAGAAACCGTATTGATACCAAAGTACACCAAAGGAAAACGGCAAAAGAGCAACCCCGAATACAACAAGTTTAACCACAGAATTGCTGAATGTCAAGCTAACGGAGATTTTCTAACTGCAAGGAATTTGAAGATAGAGCGGCGAAATTTTCCCTCTATTGATACTAAAAATGCAGATTACAGAAGATTGCGTTATGTTAGATACGCAGACGATTTTATTTTAGGGTTTACCGGTTCAAAACAGGAAGCCGAAGAAATTAAAGCGGAGATTGGCGAGTGGATAAAAGCGAATTTGAAACTGGATTTATCGCAAGAGAAAACGCTGATTACCCACGCAAGTACAAATTTCGCAAGATTTTTAGGCTACGACATTAAAGTCCAAATGGTGGACGATTATGTTGACCCGACCGGTAGACGTGGAACGAATGGGGTTATTGCTTTATTTGTGCCGAGTAGTGTGATTGAGAAAAAATGTGCTGAATATATGAGGAAAGGAAAGCCAATTCATATTGGTAAATTGCTACACGATGACGATTTTTCAATCGTTCAAAGATTTGGAGCAGAATACCGTGGATTGGTACAATATTACCTTATGGCACAAAATGTATCGTGGCTTTACAAGCTACACTGGATAATGCAAAGCTCATTGTTGAAAACGCTTGCATACAAGCATCAAACAACGGTGAGTAAAATCAAAAAGAAATATGAAGCTGAAACAGTGGATGAAAAGTCTGGGAAAACACTTAAATGCCTGAAAGTAGTTGTTGAACGTAAGGACAAGCAACCGCTTACGGCTCAATTTGGTGGTATATCCCTAACACACAAAAGGAAAACAGTTATTGACGACACACCTTACAAGGTTTGGGGCGGTAGAACTGAATTGTTGAAACGCTTACTTGCGGATACCTGCGAGTTGTGTGGTTCGACAGAGGATATTGAGGTTCACCATGTTAGAAAATTAGCCGACCTCAAAACAAAAGGTAAAACCGAAAAACCAGTATGGATACAGATAATGGCAACAAGAAACAGGAAAACACTTGTTGTCTGTAGAAATTGTCATAACACTATTCATAATGGAAGTTTGAAATGAAATTACTGGCGAGCCGTGTGATGTGAAAATATCAAGCACGGTTCTGAGGGGGGCAGTTGGAAAAGGGGCGTATTTACGCTACCTCGCTGGCTGCCTACCCGCCACCAACGATGGACGTAAACTTGCACTGGATCAGCGTCTGAACAATCCGCTTCTGCCGGACAATCCGGACAGTAAGATCAATGCCTGCGTGGAGAATGTGTTTTCTATCTGGCAGGATATCGCCAAAGACAAAGCTGCACAATTAGTGTTCTGCGATTTGAGCACACCAAAAGGAGACGGTGAGTACAATGTCTATGACGATCTGCGGAATAAGCTGATGGAAAAGGGAGTTCCTGCGGAACAGATTGCCTTTATCCATGAAGGTGCGACACGTTCCTGCATATAAAAATGCGTGAAAACGCATACAAAAGCAGGCACTAATATAAGAACGTAAAAGTTCAAATTAGTAGAACTGATAGACTAATAGGTAGAATGATAGGGTAACGCCTTGAAATGCCACCCTAATACTCCGTTGTGCGTGGACTGGAAACGGTTTGGGTTCAAAGCACGGTGAAGAATTGAGGAAGTACACCCTAACGTAAAGTCGAGGAAAATGCGGCAGAGGTGCCAAATGTGTATGAAACTTATGGGGTCTATAAAATAGCTATGGTGAGAATGAGAGAAATCTCTGACGAAATTGCGAATGTACGGGTCTAAAGGATGAATGTGTAGAAATGCACATGCCGTAAATGCGGAGCCAGTGTGGTTGAGTAAAAATCGTCGTTATGAAAAACCATATATTGTTACAGGCAATATCAAGCTGGCAGGCTCAGAGCAAGAACCTAAGGCTGTTATGAAAAGATAGGTCTATCGGAACGTGGAAGGCTACCTGCGTATTACTACGATTGTGACGAAGAATAATAAGCACATTAACAGGTGGCATGAGTGGTGGCACAGTACCTATGAAGCAGTGATAACAAGCTGTGGAGGGATAGCCACTAGTCATTAGTTACAAAAGTATTAGGATTATCATTCAGACATGGGGTTCGAGTAAGACAAAAAAGTCACTCGTTCACAAAGAAGGGAGTGATGTTCCTATGCCAAAACAAATTCAGAAATCGCAGAGACTGCGTAACAATGAATATTATGATACACAAAAGTTATTTGACGGACTGTATGAGCGAAGCTTAAAGGGTGAGTTCTTTACAAACCTTATGAAGATAATTGGTTCAGAAGATAATATCAGACTGGCATACCGTAATATCAGAAACAATGGCGGTAGCAATACGGCAGGAGTGGATGGCTGTACGATAGAGAATGTCAGAAAGTTTAGTGAGAGTGAATTCATTGAGAAAGTAAAATCCAAGTTGAAATGGTATAAGCCAAAAGCTGTAAGGAGGGTAGAAATAGAAAAATATCCGGGCAGTGGGAAGTACAGACCGCTCGGAATACCAACGATTGAAGATAGAATAGTGCAACAGTGTATATTGCAGGTACTTGAGCCAATTTGTGAAGCAAAATTCCATGATAAAAGTTATGGATTCAGACCGAATAGGTCATGTGAAAATGCGTTAGCACAGGCAAACAGCTATATGTACGCTGGAAAGCTACATTTTGCTGTTGATGTTGATATAAAAGGCTTCTTTGATAACGTAGACCATAGTAAGCTGATAAAGCAGATATGGGCGCTTGGTATAAGGGATAAGAAGCTGATTTCAATAATCAAGGAAATGTTAAAAGCACCAATCAAAATGCCATCAGGAGAAATTGTATATCCCACAAAGGGAACACCGCAGGGAGGCATACTTTCGCCCTTGCTATCAAACATAGTTCTTAATGAATTGGACTGGTGGGTGCAGAGCCAGTGGGTAGAAATACCCACAAAACATGAATATTCCTGCAAGGACAGCAAAATGAATATGCTGAAAAAGCACACCAAACTAAAAGAGATGTATATAGTGCGTTATGCCGATGATTTTAAGATATTTTGCAGGTCATATGCTGTAGCTGCAAGAGTATTTCACGCTGTTAAACAATGGCTAAAAGAAAGATTGCGACTTGATATTTCAGAGGAAAAATCTAAGATTACAAACCTAAGAAAACAATATACAGAGTTTCTTGGCATCAAAATGAAAATAAGAAAAAAAGGTAAGAAGTATGTTACCACAAGCCATATGACTGATAAAGCAATTACGAAAGTCACCAGAAATCTTATTTTACAAGTTGGGGAAATCCAAACAGCTAAGAACAAGAAAGACAGATACGCACAAGTTCAGAAATACAATTCTATGGTTATGGGAGTGCATAATTATTACAGCATGGCAGTGTTGGTCAGTCAAGATTGTGCCAGAATTGCACGACAGGTCAACTGTGTAATGAAAAATCGGTTGGGAAAAGATTTAAAATCAAGAAAACAGATTGAACGCATGAAAAAAAGGAAGAAGAGGAAAGGCAGGAACTACGCTGAAACCAAAATAATAATAAACAAAAGTATTGTTGAAAGATATGGTGCAAGCGAGCAACTAAGATTCCTTGATGGTTTTGCAATAGCACCAGTGGGATATACAAAGATGCGTGTGCTGATGAAAAAGGCACAGGTGGTCAACAAATATACGCACGAGGGCAGGAGCAAGATACACAAAATGTTGAAGCTGGACTTGTCAGTAGTTAGGAAACTATTGGAAGCATCTAGCCATGATGAGTCAATCCAGTTTATAGATAATAGAATATCACGTTATGTAGCACAGAATGGAAAGTGTTATATTACTGGAAAACTTTTGCAGTATGGTGAGATTTATTGTCACCATAAGACGAGTAAAAAGGGGGATGACAGCTACGGTAATCTAGTTGTCGTTCATAGAGATATTCACAAACTTATTCATGCAAACAATCAAAAAGAAATAACATACTATTTTGGAAAATATGGCAAATATATCAACTTGGAAAAACTGAATAAACTAAGAAAAGCAATAAATAATTATGAGATTAAAGAAAATGTTTTGGATAATTCTAATGCTAAGTAAATGATGATGGAGCGCCGTATGAGGGGAAACTCTCACGTACGGTGTGAGGCGGGGGAAAAGAGCCTATCCCATGGATAGTGACTCTTACCTATCGCTATCCAATACGGAAATCCGAAAGGCAGAGCTTTTCTCAAAGGTACGGAGTGGTCAGGTGCGTGTGCTGATCGGGTCAACTGCCAAAATGGGTCCCGGTATGAATGTGCAGGACAGGCTGATTGCGCTGCACCATCTGGATGTACCATGGAAGCCTTCTGATATTGAACAGCAGGAGGGACGCATTATCCGTCAGGGAAATATGTTCGATAAGGTGAAGATTTTCCGCTACATCACCAAAGGCACATTCGATGCATACAGTTGGCAGCTTTTGGAGAACAAGCAGAAGTTTATCTCCCAGATCATGACCAGCAAAAGCCCTGTGCGGTCTGCGGATGATATTGATGAAGCAGCACTTTCCTATGCGGAGATCAAGGCACTTGCCACGGGCAATCCTTATATTAAGGAAAAGATGGATTTGGATATCCAGGTGGCAAAGCTCCGGCTTCTGAAAGCAAACTACGATTCCCAGCGTTACCGTCTGGAGGATGATATTCTGATGAATTATCCGAAGATGATTACCGCAACGGAAGAACGGATTGCGGGGCTGAAAGCAGATCAGGTTATGGCTGCTGAAAAACTGCCGCAGGATAATGACCATTTCATTATGGAGGTCGGCGGCAAGACCTTTGACAGCAAGAAGGAAGCGGGACTTGCCATTGTTGCAGCCTGCACAGGCATGAAGGCAATCCAGAAGGATGGAGAGATCGGACATTACGCCGGATTTTCCATGAGCGTCCACTATGATGCGTTCAACAATAAGTTTGAGCTGACCTTAAAGGGGAAAAGCAGCTACAAGGTGGAGGTAGGCACAGATGGCATTGGTAATATTACCAGAATCAATAATGTTCTGAGCGATATACCAAGCCTGCTGACAAAGGCGGAGGAACGGCTGGAAACGCTGCATACGCAGATGGAATCTGCAAAAGCGGAGCTTGCGACACCGTTTGCACAGGCAGAAGAACTGAGAGCAAAGGAGGAGAGATTATCCGAACTGAATGCCCTGCTCAATATGGATGCAGGGAATGACAAACCGGAAAGGGGTTACAGCGATATTGACGATGAGGACGATTCTCGCATGAGTGCAGACCGGCCTGCGGCAAGACCGTCTGTCATGGACAGGCTCAAGAAAATGCAGGATAAGGTCAAAGCCCATGGCGGTGATGTCCTCTCGCCGCAGAAAAAACAGGAACAGGAAATATAAGCGATATGCTCCCGCCAGCATGATGTTGGCGGGAGTCATTCTTTAGGAGGAAATTCGATTGGCAGAAAGTAAACAGCAGCAACAGTTAAAAGAGATCACGGAACGTTTGGAAAAAGGGGTTCAGGAGCTTTTTACCTCCGAGAAGTATATGGAATATCTGCGTGTCATGTCGCAGTTCCATAACTACAGTTTTTCCAATACGCTCCTGATAGCCATGCAGAAGCCGGATGCGACCCTTGTGGCTGGGTACGGCGCATGGCAGAAGAAATTTGAGCGAAATGTTATGAAGGGAGAAAAGGCAATCAAGATATTTGCCCCGGCTCCCCGAAAAGTGGAGGTTGAGCGTGATGTGCTTGACCCGGACACGAAACGCCCGGTTTTGGATGAAAACGGCGAACCGAAAAAGGAAACCGTGACCATTCAGAAACCCTATTTTAAGGTAACATCGGTATTTGATGTGAGCCAGACGGACGGCAAGCCTTTACCGGAACTGGCTACGGTGCAGGATTTGACTGGCAGCGTTGAGGGCTATGCCATGTTCTTTGAAGCCCTCCGGCGAACTTCTAAAGTGCCGATGGATTTTGAGATCATCGAGGGGGAATCCCATGGCTATTACCATCAGGTGGAAAAGAGAATTGCCATTGCTGAGGGCATGAGCGAAGCGCAGAATGTGAAAACAGCAATTCACGAGATTGCCCACTCCCGTCTGCATGATGTGGATATGGCTGATGCGGAAAACGGTGTGATGGTGGATCGGCGCACCCGTGAAGTCCAGGCGGAGAGTGTAGCTTATACGGTGTGCCAGCGTTACGGTATTGAAACAAGTGAATACTCCTTCGGCTATATTGCCGGATGGAGCAATGGTCGGGAGATGAAAGAACTTCGCAGCTCTATGGAGGTGATCCGCAGAGAAGCCGACAGCATGATCAAAGAAATAGATGCGAACATTGAAGCAATTCGCAAAGAACGTGCGTTGCAGTCCGAGCAGGAACAGCCGTTCATCAAGCAGTTTTATGTGGTGGAGGATTTGGAGATAAAAGGCCCGTTGTCCATTCAGCGGTTCGAGGATATGGACACGGCTCTGAAAGCCTACTTTGACCTGCCGAACGAGAAAATGAAGGCGTTTGGTATTGAGAATAGTAATCCTTTGCCGGGAAGTCTGGATTTTATTCAGTGCATCAACGGTATTGACCGCATTGTGGTGGACTATCTTGGCGTGGAAGGCTGGAAAAACCCGGAGATCATTGCAGCAACAGAGCGCATTGATGTGGCACTTGATCTGCATGATGCGCAGATTGCGTATCGTATCGGGGAACAGTATTTTTCGATTCAGCATACCGAGGAAGGCTTTGATTATTCCTTCTACGATGAAAGCTATCATCTGATGGACGGCGGTGTGCTGGAGAATCCGGATTATACCATCCGGGAAGCCATAGATGAGCTTCTGGAGGATGATAACCTGACCTTTGAGGACTGTGAGGTAATCAATTACGATGACCTGATGGAACAGGTGGAAGCTGTGGCAGAAAAGGAGATTCAGCAGGCACAGGCTTCCGTTGATGTTTCGGAAATGGATTCCGCTGAACCGGATATTGAAAAGAAAGAGCCAACGATTTCCTTCTATGTTGCGGAATGCGGTGAATTTCACAATATGGGGGAATACCATGAGGGCATTGAAACACTGGAGGAAGCCATTGCGTTGTATGACCAGATTCCATCGGAACGCATGAACGGTGTGAAATCCATCGGCTTTGTCCTGTATGATGACAGCATTTACGATGAAATGGATTGCGATCTGATGCAGGGAAACCGGGTACTCAGTGATGTGGTCAATGACATTGGACATTATCGGGAAAGTCCCCTTGTCCAGAATGCCCTGTCGCAACTGCAAAGTATCATGGACGAGCGGTCGGCTGTAAAAGAAGCTGCGCAGGCAAAACCGGGGATTGTGCCCTTAAGTCCGCTGACCTTTGAGGAAGCCAGACAGCAGGGCAAGGTCGATAGCTGGAGGGCAAGCCGCAGGGAAACCGAAGCCTGCGCTCATGAATTTCAGAAGGATTTCAGCATGGCTTACCATGAAAGGCGAATGCCGGAATATCTGCAGCAATGGGTGGATAAATACGGCATGGAACGATGCAAGATTGTTCTGGCAAGCACTATCCAGCTTGCGGATCACGATGGGCGGTATTATCCGAGTACCAAGGAAAGTGCTGCCAGGGTTGTGATTCCCGGAGCAAATGCAGAGGACTATTCCAGAGATATTCGTTTCTCCTATGCGGTGAATACCCATCCGGTCATGGTCAATGGGGCATTCCGGGAACTCCTGAATATGGAGCAGGAACGGGGCAAGGACAAATCGCAGACTGTCATGCAGGATGCAATAGCACCCAAAGCATCGGTGCTGTCCCGCCTGTACGATAAGCAGAAACAGGTGTCAAATACAAAACAGAATCCTGCAAAGGCGCAGGATAAGAAAAGAGGTGTTGAGCTTTGATTGTGAACAACGTGGAAATGTTGAACCTGATGTGCATTTTCAATCATTCTGGCAGGAAGGTGTTGGCAGAGGATATTTCTGCTTCCCTTCCTTACATTGACGATCAGGATATGGCAGAGCTGATGAAGCAGACGATTCTCCTGTTGGAAGAAATGTCCGAGGAGGATTTTGCCGAGCTGGTCTTTGTGCCTGCCGAGGAGGAAGATGAACCGGATTGGGAGGGACTGATTTGAGAAGTGCCGTGGAACGGGAAACGATCATTTTGTATAACCAGTCGGAAGGAGAAGCAAGCGTATATTCCTTTGATCCGAAGATGATTCGCAAGCTGGAAAAGCTGGCGAGTAAGTATCCGGATGAAATACGGCTGGAAAAAGAACACGGGGACGGAGCATATACCTATACCGTTCCCAAAGATTGTGTTTTGATTCGTGAGCCGTACAGCAAAGAGCGCAGAGAAGCGGCACGGCAGAGAGCAATTCAGAACTGTTCCAAGCCGCCGGTGAGGGGCGCAAAAGCCGAGTAATGGCTTGTTTAGACCAAAGGCAGGGAACGTATCCATCCCCTGTTTTCCCGTTTGAAGATGGGGGATTGATTCCCTGTTTTTCGGATTCCTACATTATTATAATAGAGACAGGGAGCAATCCCGGAAAGGTGTTTGATGGCAAATAACAGTTACGATATTTTTCAGTTAAAGAACGATGACAGCACCCGTGAGCTTCGCTTTGAAGGATTGCGGCGTCTGGCCAAAATGGGGGCAAAGGTACAGCGTGAGAATTACGATCTGATCTACAATGCGCCGCTTGGGGAGAAGGACACGCTGGACAGCATTTATGAGAAGTTCAATCTCTACCACCCGGAAGATTTCAGAGGTCATTCGCTGAGTGTCAGCGATATTGTTGTGTTCCACAAGGATGGTGTGGACACCGCCTACTACGTGGACAGCTTTGGCTTTGCGGAAGTGCCGGAGTTCCTGCTGGTGCAGGCAATGGAAAAAGCAATTTCGATGGAAAGTGAACAGATTGCTGTGGCGCAGCATATCGGCACATGGCATCCCATTGAAAAGCAGGAGATTGACGGAAGGCTGTACTTCCTGTTGGAGCATGATACCTACGGCGATGAAGTGGCGTCTGTCATTGTCGATGAAAAGGGCATCTTGTATGCCCAGGAAGTGTACGATGGCTTTTCGGAAGAAATCGTGGATTTGATTCGTCTGCAAGCTGCACCGCTGGAGGTGCTTCCTGATCCTTCCGTTTCGGCGCAGGACATGGAGAAGTATGGATATTCCTTCCTGGGTATGGTTCCAATGTCTGCGGAAACGGCAGAGCAATACTACAAGCAGGGCAGCATGATGCTGTATGCCCTCCATCCGGATGGAACGGAAAGCGTGATCGGAAATGAAAAGCAGTTCCAGCGCCATGTGGAGCTTGGCGGCTTGTTCGGTGTGGAGAAACAGGACTGGATGAAGTATTTGGAAAACGGCGAGTATCTCCGTGCGGCGGAAGTCTCCGAAGAACAGAACTACAACATGATCGACGGAAGGAACAACAATCGTGTTGCGAAGAAAGAGGAAAAGAACACAGATGAGAAGCCGTCCCTGCTTGGACGCTTGAAGGAAAAGCAGGAGCAGTTATCCTCCGGGGTGAAGAAAGATGCTCCGGCACAAAACAAGAAATCTGAGAGAGATATGCAGTAAATGAGATGGGGACAGGATGGTGCTGTAAGGGCATTGTCCTGTCCCTGTTTTTTGTTGTGGAGGAGAAATACACAAAAGGAGCGTCTTGATAGAAATTTATTTGAATTATTTGCGGATATTTTGCAAATAATAGAAGTAAACTTGACTGAGCGGCACTTTATGAGTATAATGATACCATAGAGTGATTATGCGAGGAGGATTTGCCATGTTACTTCAGTTTTCTGTAACAAATCATCGTTCGATAAAAGATACTGCTATCATAAGCATGAAAGCTGCAGCAGATAAAACTATGAAAGAAATACTGATTTCCCCAGACGGGAAAAAAGAACTTGTGCCGGTTATGGCAATTTACGGCGCAAATGCGGCAGGTAAAAGTAATGTGATTCATGCGCTTCTGCTCATGCGGGAAATGGTCTGTGGCAGTTACGCCAAACCGCTCAAAGGAGCTGAACTTCCCTATGAGCCATTTGCTTTTGTGGACGGAGAAACTGACCCGACGGCATTTGAGATTATTTATTACTATGATGGAATCAAGTATGCCTACGGTTTCTCTTTTGATAAGGACAGGATAATAAACGAATATCTCTATCATTGGCCAAATGGCAGAGAAGCGTTGGTTTTCTCCAGAGAGAAAGATCAGTACGAATTTCGTGAGAGTGTCCAGGAGCAGCTTACACTTGCCGGACGTACCTCCGAAAACAGATTGTATCTCACAAGCTCCAACGAGTGGAATTGCGCCCAGACGGAAAAGGCGTATCTGTGGTTTCAGCAGAAGCTGCGTGGATTGATTACAACAGGGGTTTCCAATGAAACCACCATTGACGCAATCCGAAAAGGCGGCGAGGACAAGAAGAATGTTGTGAAGGAAATGATGCTTGCAGATCTCGGCATCTGCAATGTGATTCTGTCCGGGACAAAGGAGAAACCGATTGTTTCAACGGTGCATCAGTTGACCGATGATAATGGCAATCAAAAGCAATATACCCTGCAGCTCGGACAGGAATCGGTGGGAACACAGCGCTTCTTTTCAAGAATCGGCTTGTGGATGGATGCGATGAATTTTGGTGCAGTGCTGGTGGTGGATGAAATCGAAGCAAGTATGCACCCCCTGCTTACCCGGCATCTGATTGAAATGATTCAGGATCAGACCATCAACCAGAATCATGCACAGTTGGTTTTTACCACCCACGATACGGGGTTACTGGATTTGAAATTGCTCCGGCGTGATCAGATATGGTTTGCAGAGAAAGATGAAAAGAGTATGCAGACAGACATTTACGCTTTGACCGAGTTTTCTCCGAGAAAAGAGGAAAACATCGCCAAAGGATACCTGCAAGGCAGATATGGTGCAATTCCGTTCATCGGAGGAGGTATCTGAGATGGGCAGAATCAAAGAAATCGAGCGCAAAGCGTCCGGCAGAAGAAAGAGGAATCCGGTGGTGTATCTGATCTGCGAGGGTTCAGAAACGGAAATCCGGTATTTCAAAAAGTTCCGCAGCAGAGAATGCAACATTGATATTGTACCTATCCCGTCGCAGTATAAATCAGCGGATAAGCTGGTGCAGAAGGCACGGGCAACCATCGGGTACAGTCCATACTATCCGGATGAGGGCGATATCATCTGGTGCGTATTTGACCGTGATGATAATACGAATGCCATGCTTTCAAAGGCAAAGCAGATGGCAATCAAGGAAGGGTATCAGATTGCTTTCTCCAATCCATCCTTTGAGGTCTGGTTTCTGCTTCATTTCAATAACCAGACCACACCCGTTGAGAATTGCGAAGCTGCAATCAAGTTGCTGAAGAAAAAAGGCAGGTTGGAGCAGTATGAGAAAAACAAGGAAGTGTATGAGCAGTTAAAGCCGCTGCAGGAAGCAGCCATTGACCGGGCGAAGAGACGTGTGGCTGCGCTGCAGGCTGAGCATACAGAAATTCTTTCCAGAGAAAGCAACCCGGTCACAACAGTCGCAGAGCTGGTAGAGTATTTGAACAGCAAGCAGTGAATCACATTTGAGGAGCGGACACCATGAGTAGGGCTACTGATGAAATGAAATATAGTATCAGAGAAGAAAAGGCGGTTTCTATTGCAAAGAATCTTTTGCAGCTTCATATTTTGACACATGAACAGATCGCAAAGGCTACTGAACTGCCGATTGCAAAAGTAAAAGAACTGGCAGAGGGATTGACAACTGAGTAGCATCATTGTTAAAGACTAACCTTCTGTGTGAAAGAAAAGAGATGAAATATGGGAAGTTATCAAATAGAAGATTGTGGGCATTACAGGGAAAGTATCGAAATTGCAGGAATACCAGTTTATATTTTTGAGGATCACAGTCTGGCACTTCCAGCATGGGGAACTGTTAGTAGTAGACTTAGGATGCCACTGAATCTTGTTACTTTTGATTCGCATACGGATACGCACCTTTCGTTTAACTCACATATATTTGAAGTTACGGGTGAAGCACCGAAGCTTGGAGAATATGGTTTGAAGAATCCAATTATCTCTGCTATTTTGGAAAACATACATTTCAAGACAGATGATTTTTCCTTTGAAGATGTATACCGTATAACAATAGGATATTTGAAAAATACGGAGCAAATTCTAACGGGAATGGATTGGGAGTATTTATCTTCATATACAGTTATCAACCGTGAAGATGGTGTTGGCTTTGGCTATGAAATGGATGATAGGATGATGGGTTATAACGCAACCTATTTGTCCAAAGAATCCTGGGAGTGTTGGTCGGGAGAGAACATCGACGATCCGTTAGTCGTGGATTTTGACCTTGACTTCTTTGGATGCAGTACCGATTTTGATGCTGTGTTCAAACAGAAGGTTACACCATTATTGAAACGAGCCAAAGCTATTACCATAGCAAGGGAACCCAAATTCTTTGAGACTTGTAAAACAGCGGATGACTATACAAACGAACAAGCCTTAGAACAGTTGTTGTCTTTCATCAGAGATGCTTTGACAGAATAGAGGTTGATGGGATTGGAAGATTTAGCAGAAAGCTTTTTCACTTGTGAAGCCTGCCGATACACCTTCATCGCAAACGAAGATGTGGAACGCTGCCCGGATTGCGGCAAGGTAAAGGTCAGAAAAGCTTCATCAAAAGAAATTGACGAGTATAAACGGATTCGGTTGGAAATTGTACAAGAAGAAAATAGCAGATAAAGAAAAATCGGGGAAGGAGCCTACCGCAATGGTATGTTCCTTCCCCATCTTTTTTGTTTGCTGAAAATCAGGTAATTCCTTTGTCCCGTTCCTGGACGGTGGTGCGTTCCGGTTCGATACCGAGCATCTGCTGAACATTGGTCAATACGGTTTGCAGCTCCCGCTGTTCGGCGCGGGCAGTCTGGTATGCTTCGTATTGTGCATTTTTGGAAGCGGTCAGCCTGTCCTTTTCCTCTTTCAGAGATTTCATGGACGGCAGCTTCTCCCCGCCGGAGATCTCCCGGAGAGCATCACGGGCAGATTCATAAAGTGCGATTTCCGCACGATGGGCTTCATAAAAAGGCGGTGATTTTTTCGTTTTGCGGTATTCTGCATAGACCGCCTTGTTACCGAGGTACTGCCCGGTCAATCGGATTTGGCGGTTGACTTCGGACAGTCTGGCTTCGGTGGCTTTCAGATCAGTTCTTGCGGTTGAGGTTTTCGCCTTGGCATCCAAAAGCGCCTGTTTGACTTCATCTGCAGAAGCATAGCCATGTTCCTGGACGAAAGCAAGCGTCTGAGCCATTTGCTGCAAATTTGTGATTTTGACTTTTTGCGCATAGGCACGGCTTTGTTGTGCTTTGATGCAGTTCTCCAAATCCACAATAAGCCGAACCTTTGTTGTGGTAACGACCCGTCTTTGCGGTGTGGGCTTTTTGGGCGATGCGGCAGGTGCTGGAGAAACAGGTATTTGCACGGTCTGCTTCTTAATGCCTTTTCTACGATTCTCTGCAAATTGAGAAAGAAGATACTCTCTGTCAAAGGCAGCACCCAGCGTTCGCCCTGTAATAGGCTTTTCCCGATCCGGCAGAGTATAGCTGTATCGCCCTCGCTTATCCCGGATGGAAATCCAGTGCTTTTCAAGAAGCTGCTTTTGAAATTCCTCGAAGCTGCTGCAGCTGGCGGCAGTTTCGGAAATGACTTTCCGCAGGGATTCCTTTTGCGTCTCAAATTTGGTAGTGCGGGGCTTCAGACCGGCTTCGATAATCTCTGCATTTCGCTTATCCAGTTTTTCCTGTCCTCGCCGGGATGCCCAATATTCCTGTTCTGTGATATTTGACAATGCCGGATTCAGCAGATCAACCTGATAGAGCTGCCGGTTCTGGCACATGGTCATCACCTGCTGTTTCAAGTGAGAGAGATAATCGTTGGTAAGATGATGCTTGTTTCCGGCTCTGCTGTCACAGGGGCGCTCCATAAAATCCTGCCGTTCCACATCTATGGCACGGACGCTGTTTATGACAATATGCACATGAATGTTTCCGGAGCTGTTGTGACCGTCGGTGTGGGTGCAGATCAGCGCCTGATGTCCTGGAAAGTTCTTTGCCGCAAATTCCATTCCCATGCGCTGGGCTTCCTCACCTGTCAAGCCGTTTTCCTCTTTATCCCTTGGGTCGAAGCTGAGAATATAGTGGTGGGATTTGATTTCACCCTTTTTCTCGTTCTTATGAAATTTGGCATTCGTCTTTTTACAGGCACGGGCAAATTCAAGGGGATGACACAATAAGCCGTCCAGATAATACTCGCTGCGGAGCATGGGACGGCCTGCATCATCCAGTATGGGCTTTTGCGTATATTCATCATGCTGGTAAACAAGATAATTGAAGGCTGCACGATAGTCTGCGTTTTTACTGGCAATGTGTTTCAGTATCGCCATCGGCAGCTCCTTCTATTTCATCCAGCCTTGCACTCATGTCATAGATTTTACTGATGCAGGCGGAAATGTCTTTTTCTATGCCGGGTGTGGTCGCACCATGCTGGTGAAAATACCGGCTGATCTGATTGAGGTTGTTGCCGATCCGCCCCAAAGCAACCGTGAGGTCATGGATGGCTTTATCGTCACGGACGATTTTGTAGCTGAGTGTCAGACCGTGGTTTGCAATCAGCTTCCGAAGATAATCAGCAAGAGGAAGCCCGGCTCTCTTTGCATCTTCGGAAATAACAGCATATTGTGTGTCCGAAAACCGGATTGTAACACGGTGCGTTGTTACAAGCTCCGGTTCTTTTTTTGGTCTTGCCATAAAAAGCCCTCTCTTTCAAGTGATGCTTTCATCACGGTGCGCCCATGTTAATGGAAGCCGGACACACAATATGATGAAAATACGAGGGCATGGGGAGCGTAATCCCCATCAAGTTGCCGCAGGCTGGCAGTAACGAAAATCGCAGGATTGGAGTTATTGGCTGCCGTAGGCGAAACTTGCTCTCCCTTAGAAAAGAGAAAAATCCCCCTACTTCTAAGCCAATAATCCGGCTTAGTGGCTACTGGATTTTGAAAAAATCCGAAAAATTAGTTGGGGGATAGAACCGCAAGGGGCTATGCAGGCGCAGACGGAGTGACCCTGCGGTTCGTCTGTTTTGTATAAACAGAGATGTGAAGCAAAATTTTTTTCGTAACTACCTTGTAAATCGCTTCTCTGCTGTGGGTTAGGTGAAAACCACAGAAGCGAGGTAGTGTATATGAGCGAAAAAAAGAACCCTTTCAACATTTCAAAAGAAGAATTGCGGAAAATGAGCGAGGTGGACATCCGTACAGTAAACCCGGAGGAGCTGGTGGATATCAAGGATGTTCTCATCAACACAGAGCTGCCCCATGAGGAGCGGATCGCTGATTTTATCCGGCAGGTGAAAAATCCATACTGCTATCTTTGTCATGGCGTTGTTGTAAAGATTAGCTTTGCTGGTAAGAAAACTCTGGAAGAATGCGTTAAGGATGCAATGTCCATTTAGTATCAGAATCAACAAAAGTAAAAACATGAGTATATCGAAAATTTATCGCTTTAAAGTATTGAAGTAAACAAGAAGTTATGCTATAATGATTTCGGGTCAATTAAAATATGAGTATTCGAGAAGCCATTGATTTCTTGGTTTACAGTCGAAAGGCGAGTAAATTAGGAGGTCAGTGGCTTTATGCGTTTTTATGGCAAGAATTTAGTGGCGGAATATATGCGCCTGTCCCGTGAAGATGGGGACAAAGTGGAAAGTGACAGCATTTCCAACCAACGAGACTTGATTACGGATTTCTTATCACACCATGATGAACTGAAATTCGTAGGAGAATATGTGGACGATGGTTACAGTGGCACGAACTTTGAACGGCCTGCATTCAAGAGATTGATGGAGGATGTTAAAGCAGGAAAAGTGAACTGTATTATTGTGAAAGACCTTTCCCGTTTCGGACGAAACTATATTGAGACAGGAAGGTATCTGGAAAAGGTTTTCCCGTTCATGGGTGTTCGCTTTATTTCTATTATTGACAATTATGACAGTGCCGGTGAGGACAATGATGCGGACAGAATTATTATTCCTTTCAAAAACCTGATCAACGATTCCTACTGCCGGGATATTTCTATGAAAATCCGCAGTCAGTTGGATGTGAAAAGAAAGAACGGTAAGTTTATCGGGAGCTTCGCCTGTTATGGGTATTGTAAAGACCCAAAGGACAATAACCATTTGATTATTGACCCGTTTGCTGCGGATATTGTTCGCCAGATTTTTGACTTGAAACTGTCTGGCTACAATTCTCAGCGTATAGCGGAAATGCTGAATGATATGGGCGTGCTTCCACCGGCTGAATATAAAAGAAGCAAGGGAATGAATTATGATTGTGGGTTCAAAGCCGGAAATAATCCAAAATGGGCGGTAGTGTCTATCAATCGTATTTTAACAAATGAAATCTACACTGGAACGATGGTGCAGGGGTTAAACAGCAAAATCAATTACAAGATAAAACAGAGCAGACCTGTACCAAAGGAGGACTGGATTAGAGTATCTGGAACGCATGAACCTATTGTCAGTCGTGAAACCTTTGATAAAGTACAGAGATTACTGCTTGTTGATACAAGAACTTCTCCGGAAGAATCAGCGGTTTACCTTTTTTCAGGTCTGGTTGTATGTGGTGATTGTGGGCAAAACATGATCCGGCGCAGAACCACCAGAGGAAAGAACGTATACAATTATTTTCATTGCAGTACCTATAAAAATGGAGATGGGTGCAGCTCCCATCTGATAAATGCTGAGAAGCTGGAGCAGATTGTTTTAGAAACCATCCAGGCACAGATTGCTCTCTTGGTCAGAGCAGAATCCATCCTCAAGAAGATTGATCGGATTTCCGAGGAGCGAAGCAGCATTAAAGTTGTAAATGGTCAGCTTTCTGAGGTGGATGCGGAGATAGAGCGTTATCGGAATCTGAAAACACAGGTATATACCGATATGCTTGATGAACTGATCAGTAAGGATGAGTTTAAGGAAATCAACGATAGATTTTCTCAGAAGCTTGATGCAGCTAAGAAAAAGAAAGAAACGCTGTTAGCGCAGAAGCACAGATTACTTGCAAACAAGACCCACCTGAAACCATGGATTGAAAGCTATAAGAGGTATGCTTTTATTGAGAAGCTGGAACGCCCGGTTGTAGTAGAACTGATCGAGAAAATCAGCATTTATAGCAAGGACAGAATAGCAATTCATTTTTTCCATGAGGATGAAATGAAAGAGATGATTGAACTGTCGGGCGTGTTGGAAGAAGATAGCCGAAGTGAGGGGGGATTGTAATGCGGTTTGTGAGTTATACAAGAACAACTTCCTGTTATCCTGGTGCCGACATTCCCTCTGATGTTATTACATCTCAAAACGAGAGAATTAAAAATTACGCTGTAAAGCATGGGTGGAAGATTGAGAACCGTTACAGCGATAGAAAAAAGAGCAAAGAGGAGAATACAGCTTTTGAACAGCTTTTAAACGATGGCATACAAAGAAAATTTGATGCGGTCATTGTGGATTCGATTTTTCGGGCAGGAAAAGATTTATGGAGTGCAAGAGAAGTATTGCTGCAGACACTTCACTATGCTGGAATCGGATTTGTAGTAGTCGAGGATGACTATATCAGTATCGGTAAATCCAATGCGGAAGCGGAAGCCTATTTTGACAAACAGTATGGAATACTCCGAAGCGAAAACATCCGGCACAGAGTTCTTCATAGAAACAGAAGCGGTGTTCTTTCGTGGAATGATGCCAAATACGGTTATCGTCTGACAGACGATTATGAGCTTGTGGTTGATGAAGAAACGGCACCTGTGGTGAGGAGAATTTTCCAGATGTGTGCGGATGGGATGCCTATTCCCAAGGTGGCGGCAGTTCTATCGGAAGAAAAGATTCCTTCTCCGTTGGCAATGAGGGGAACGAATGTAAAGATTGACAATCCGTATAAGTGGACAAGGCTATCGGTCAGGCGGTTGCTTGATAAAACAGTTTATATCGGGCATTGGTCAAAAGTGGTTCAAGGCGAAGTGATTGAATTTACCAACGAGCCGATTATCAGTGAGGAGATATTTCGGGAAGCCCAAAAGGTAATCAATACACCGACATACACCAGTAAAAAACCGAAGCCCAAACATAGATACGCCGGAATCGTATGTGATAGTGAACATGGCTTTTGCCTGCGGTATCGTGAAGGCATTGCAGGTGGCTATTTTGGATACGTTAATAGGGAAAAGAATGCGAGCGATAAAATGCAGCTTCCTGTTGAGTGTGTGGACGCAGCTGTAGTATCAGCTCTGCAAAAAGCAAAACGGCAAGCGATTCATATTTTACAAATGGTCAAAACAGATGGGGAAGCATTGAAAAATCAAAAGATACAGAGCTTCCGTGAAGAGTATCGTCGCAGAGCATATATTATGGCAGAAAAAGAAGAAAGGCGCATGGAAACTTACCAGAGCTTTCTGAAAGGGAAAATTTCCAAGGAGGAAATGGACAAGGTGTTAGCTGCTGTGAGAAAAAGTGTTGAGGAGCAGGAAGCATATTTCGGCGCTCATGAAGATTTTTTCAAACGGACTGAAATGATGTTCAGCGAAAATAATCCGTGGCTGAAACTGTATAGCTCATGGGAAAGTGATTGTGAGCTGAACAAAGATGTCATCAAAAAATATGTGTCAAGTATCGTGATCCATCAGTTGACCACAGTATCTGTTGAGCTTAGAGAGATGGAATGGTACAAGGGATTACCGGATGAATGGAGGATGAACAATGGCGAGGAAAAGTAGAAAACATATCAATATCATCCCGGAAGCACCGGCAGGTGGGGCGTCACAATCTTCTGTGCTGGAGAGAAAAAAGGAAAACGCTTTGTCAACAGCCGCATATATCCGACTGTCAGTGGAAAACAATGGACATGATAATGATGATAGCATCCAGACGCAGATACAGCTTGTTGAGGGATTCATCAGGCAGCAGAGCGATTTGGTTCTGACAGAAACCTACATAGACAATGGATTTTCTGGTACGAATTTTGACAGACCTGAGTTTGTACGGATGATTGAAGCAGTAAAGAGTGGAAAGATTCAATGTGTCGTGGTTAAAGACCTGTCACGATTTGGAAGAGATTATCTGGAAACCGGATATTACATAGAAACAATTTTTCCTCTCTTAAATGTCAGGTTCATTGCCATTACTGACCAGTTTGACAGTATTCGGGAAGAGGATAGAAACAGCATTGCTATTCCCATTAAAAATATGGTGAATGCAATGTATGCGAAGGACTATTCCAGAAAGCAGGAAGTCTTTCGGGAAATGTGCATACGAACAGGACGGGTCATGGGCACCAATGCGCCATATGGCTACCGGTTTTCTCCAGAAAGTAAAAAGCTGGAGATTGATAACGTAGTTGCACCTTATGTCCGAATGATTTTCGCCTGGGCTATGACTGGCGTGAAAAGACTGGAGATAGCCAAACGCCTGGAACTAATTGGAGCGCCGACACCTGCCATGCATGACAATTGGGAAAATTCCGGGGAGCATTGGACGGATGCCAGCGTGAAGCAGATTCTTTATAATCCTGCTTATGCTGGGTTTCATGTGATGGGGAAAAGCAAAATATCTTTATATAAAGGTATAAGTGCATACCGGACGAAAAGGAGTGAGTGGGTATTCTTTCCTGATTTCCATGAGCCTTATATAACCATGGAGGATTACGAAGCGATTGAAGCTCTGATCTCACGAAACAAAACTGTGATGGATGAACGTTTGAGTGTCCGTGAGGAAGTCAGAAAACAGATGCCTGATGTTTTTCAAGGCATGGTGTACTGTGCGGATTGTGGCAGGCAGATGAACTTTGGCAGAGGCTCTCACCATCGGGGATATGATGATTTATCATTTTTGTATTACCGATGCCGGTATAGTAAGAAGTTTGCCAAGTGCAGTAATAAAAAATTCCAACAGAACTTCTTGAAAATTGTTGTGATGGATCAGATTCGTGTACTGATAGAAGCTGCCTGCGATAAGAAAAAGGTTTTGCAGATGATTCAACAGAAGATGGCAAAGCCGGGTAGTATCAATCATGTTCAGCGAAACATTATCCGTCTGTCAGAGCGGGAGCAGGAACTGGATGATAGAATCCTGCGAGCTTATGTCGATTACGCTGACAAGCTCCTTGATGCTGAGGAATATCAGTTTATAAAAAATAAATTGATAGCTGATAAAGCGGTGATTTCTGATAAGAAAAAGAAGCTTGAGAAAAAGCAGATCGAAATGGAACAGGCTGTCAGACAGTATCAGGAAGTGACGGAACAATTAGAAGTGAATTTGAATGAAACAGAATTTAATGAACAACTGGTCAAAGAGTTGATTAACAAGATATGGGTCAGTGACGATGGATCGGTTTCCATTGAGTTCAAGTGCCAGGACGTATTCAATAATCCGCTGATTACGGAGTATATTACAGAAAACACGGAAGAAGGTGTATGATATGTCTATTGCCATCTATTTACGTCTATCACAGGCTGATGGTGATCTGGGTGTAGATGGAAAAGATGAAAGTAACAGTATAGAGAACCAGCGTATGCTGTTACAGGAGTATGTGGAAGCGAGGGATGATCTGGAGGGAGAAATAGCTGAGTATGTCGATGATGGCTACAGCGGTACTAATTTCAACAGACCTTCATTCAAGCGTATGATTGAAGATGCGAAGAAGGGATTGATTCGGGTTATTCTTGTAAAAGACCTTTCTCGTTTGGGGCGTGACTATATTACGGCAGGAGATTATATTGAGCAGATATTCCCACTGCTACAGGTTCGTTTTATCGCTGTGAATAATAATTATGACAGCAACAAGTTTTCTGGAGGAACAATGGGATTCGATATGGCTGTAAGCAATCTGATCAATACTTTTTACAGCCGGGATTTATCGAAAAAAATGAAAGCTGCCAATAAAACCAGATGGAAAAATGGTATCAGTACCTCTGGTAATGCGCCGTTCGGATATATAATCTCACAGAAAGAGAAAGGGAAATGGGAAATAGACCCGGATGCAGCAGCAATAGTCCGAATCATTTTTGAGAAAGCTATTGCTGGCTTCAATACTACGGAAATAGCCGCTCACTTAAATGAAAATAAACTGCCGACACCCTGGGTTTATAATCAGACGCATCATAATTGGAAATTGGCAAGTTTTAATACAAAGATGGAAGAACGATTATGGGATTGTGCAAAGGTTAGAAATGTACTCGTTCGTTATGATTATACCGGAGCTATGATAATGGGCAGAACGAAGGTACTGTTCATTGGTAGCGGAAAAAAAGTAAATCAACCAGAATCAGAATGGACGATTGTTGAGGGGATCAATGAAGCGATTGTTACTCATGAGGAATATGAACAGGCGGCATTAGCCATTCGACCTCAAAAAAAGCGTGATTACAGCATAGAGCAGTCTTATCCATTGAAGGGAAAGGTGTTCTGCGGAAATTGCAATCGCAGACTGAACTACTCTGTAACGACATACAAGGAGATATTTGTCTGCAGGAGTGGACGGCAGATCGGAAAACACTCAAAATGTTGTAAAGACGAATACTCTGTACAGCATATCGAAAAAGTGGTTATGCGAGCGCTCAAGGAACTGATTTCAACTCTGCAGTGGCTTGGCGTAAAAGCGGGAGCGATTGCCAAGGATAATATGGTCAAAAGTAAAGCACGTCAGATGAATGTCGGCTTGGAGATAGAGAAGCTCAATGCAGAAAAAATCCGGTTGTATGAACGGTATGCTGAACAGATGATTTCAAGAGAAATGTATATTCAGAAAAAGCTGGAACTGACAGAACAGCTTCATATTCTGGAAGAATCAAAGGCGGAACAGAAAAAGACATTTTCAGAACAGAGCGAATTGTGGGAGACGGCTTCTGATCTGACCAGTCTTGCCAGAGGATTTAGTGGAGAGGAAAAGATTTCCCGCAAAATTGTTGAGGCATTCATCGCAGGTGTTCGGGTCCATAATGAGAATAAAATTGATATTGAATTTCTGTTTGAAGATGAAATACAAAAATTAATGAACTGTATCAAGAATAGTGAAAACGAGGATACAGACAGTGTGAAAGGTGTGATCTGATATGAAATTGTTGACGAAAAGTATCCTGCCCATTGCGGCGATCCTGCTGATAGCCCTGCTGGGGCAGTATATCTACATAGTAGACGGACAGATTGATCTGTTCCGGTTGTGCATGGTGTTTGGAGTACCGTTTGGCATTCCGTATATGCTCTTTGTGCTTCCCATAGGCGGGAGCATATCGAGGGGCATCGGTATCCTTGCGCTGAATGCGATTGTTGGGGCAATGTCTGGCTGTGTAATAGCGGCAATCGTTCTGATTCGAGCTGTGGCATATCTGATGGCGGCAATCATCCGAGTGGCAAGAAAAGCAAAGGTATAAAAGCAATCCCATAACCGGCATTCTGATTGGATGACCGATTATGGGATTTTTTATGTCTTATTTTAACTGCTTTCTCAGGCAGTCTTTTATGGTCTGGGCTGTCCTGATAATCAGCTCCAGCTCGTTTGCAGAACAATCGAACAGAACATCACGGAGCATGAAATTCAGTTCCTGGGACTGGAAAGCATCAAGGGCATCCGCTGATGGCGGTGCGGTGTCAATAGAAGCGGCTGGATCGGTGTCTTTCTGAATGATGGTACTGTCATCGACCAGGCGATTCCGCAAATCTGCAATATTGTTCTCTATCGAAAGAAGGGTTTCGTCATTCTCCATAGGAATGGACTGATCCCGTTCAGCGAGATACTGGCTGCGTTTTTTCAATGCCATCATATATGTCAGCAGCTTCTGGTTAATAATGTCGCTTTGGAAGGATAGCTTGAGTGTTCGGTAGTCATATGCTCCGCTTTCGTCCTTTTCTGCTTCAAGGCTAAGAGGAAGCTGTTCGTCCATCTTGAAGATAAGCGTGAGAAGGTCGGATACTGTCTTGATATCAAAGTCCATAAAGGTATTGATACTGACCCCTAATGCGTCAGCAATCTTCAAAAGCTGGTCTGGTTTTGGGTTTCTGTCCCCCTGTTCGTATTTTCTTATGGTGCTTATGTTGATTCCGGAAAGCTCTGCCAGCGTTTCTGCTGTCATTTTGTGAGCGGTTCGGAAGTAGCGGATTTTATCTCCAATATTCATAGGCTGATCTCCCTTGCTGAATTGACCTTATCTTATATAGTATATCACATCCCAAAGAAAAATCCACAAAAGTATCAAAACAATTGTTGACAACCACATTTGTGATATATATAATAATGGTGTACCACAAAAGTGCAACTAAGAAAATGATTGTGGCACAAAAGTAGGCAAGGTGGTGATACTTAGATGACACATAACGCCTTCCGGGTGAGTGATTTAGAGTGGTGCGGTTGGCGTATGTGTCACATAAGTAAACCAACGAAAAAACGACAGATTGACGAACAATGGAGGTAACAGTATGGCAGAATTGGTATTTGGTATCGACCACGGAAACGGAAATATGAAGTCTGAAAATGTGTGTGTTCCCTGTGGTCTGGTGAAGTATACATCTGAACCGGGGCGGTTTATGAATGAGGATATTTTGGAGTATAAGGGAATGTATTACACCCTGTCCGAGAGCAGGATGCCCTACAAGTCAGACAAGTCCTCGGACAAGGATTACTTCATTCTTACTTTGTTTCTTCTGGCAAAGGAAGCGCAATGCAGGGGGATCAACCTGAATGGAAAAGATGTGGTATTGGGCGTGGGTGTTCCGCCTGCGGATTTCAGCCAACAGGCCAGCAGATTCAAACGATACTTCATGGATGAAGCAAAATATGGGGTAAGTTTTAAGCTCAACCGCACTCCGATTACCTTCTATCTGAAGGATGTGCAGGTCAGCCCTCAAAACTTCGCTGCGGTATTCTGCTACAAGGCTTCGCTGTTCAAGCAGTACCGCACTGTGAACTGTATTGACATCGGGGATGGTACGGTGGATTTGCTGGTGATTCGTAAAGGTCAGCCGGATTTGTCGGTTCGGGTGAGTGAAAGAATGGGTATCGCCGTTCTCCGGTCGGAGATTGCAAACTCCATTCAGCAGAACTTCGGGCTGCAGCTTGAACCTTCCGATGTTGAGCAGGTGCTGATGCACGAGCCGACGGTACTGGATAAGCAGGTAGTTGACGAGGTTCACCGCATGGCAGATGAATGGCTCAACCGGATTGTTAATAAGCTGCATACCTATGTGCCGGATTTTAGAATCAACCCGACGGTGTTCCTGGGCGGTGGCAGTCAGGTACTGCATGAGCAGATTGAAACCTCACCGGACTTTAAGTTCATTGAGTTTATCGACGATATTAAGGCAAATGCCATTGGCTATGCCATGCTGGTGAAGGCAAGGCAGAAAAAGCAGTAAGGGGGCAGGCATATGGGTCGAACGAGAATTGTCCTCTTATTCAATGACGAAAATGCCGATCAGAAGGAGGTCTGCGATTATCTGAAATCGCAGCCTCGTTCAAAAACAGCACTGGTGACGGAGCTGGTTCAGGCATGGCTTAGAGCCAAAGAAGGCGGCTCCCCCGTGTATGCGGGTGAACCGGCAGAGAATATCGGTCAGTCCATCGAGGTATTGAAGTTGCAGATTACCGAGGAATTGCTGCAGGATAGAAGTTTTATCCAGAAAGTGACGGAGCGCATTTCCTCTCAGGTCCCGGAGAGAGGGTGTTCTGATGATGCGGATTGTCCAGAGGAAGAAACCGGGATGGGCTTTGATTTTGATGAAGATATGCTTCTGAGCGGAATGTCCATGTTTGAAACGCAGATTTGATGGAAAGGAAGTGGCAATTATGAAGCTGGTTAGAAAAAGCATCCTTCCGATTGTGGCTCTCATGATGATTGCAGTATTGGGAAAGTGTATTTATATGGTAGACGGTCAGATTGACCTGTTCCGCCTGTGCATGGTCTTCGGAGTGCCGTTCGGGATTCCCTATATGCTCTTTGTGGTTCCCATCGGTGGAGGAGTTTCAAGGGGGATCGGTATCCTGGCATTGAACGTGATTATGGGTGCTCTGATCGGTTGTGTGGTTGCTGCCATTTCCGCAGTCAAAGCGGTGGGATACCTTGCGTATATTGTGGGGACGGCTTTAATGCGAAGAACAGGGAACAGAGTCCCTTACTAAGAAGAGAATAGGAGAAGATAGATAGACAGGTAATCCCTTAGTCGGCAAAAGTCGATTAAGGGATTTCTTTTCGTAAAATAGTAAAACCGCCATAGCTAATCAGCCATAGCGGGATCATGCTTCATCCTTAAATGCAAGGATATCATTCGGGGTGCAATTTAATATGCGGCAGATCTTTTCCATGGTCAGCGCTGTGATGTTTCGGTTATGCCGGAGCTGATCCATGGTGCGTTTGTCAATGCCGTTATCTATCAAAACATACTGGGACTTTCCCTGCTTCTTCAGCGTTTCCCAAAGTGGGCTGTAATCCAGCATTTCTCTACCTCCGTTTCGTGCGGACACAAATATACAAAATAATTATATGGGTCAAAAATATTAAAAAATAGGTGAATGTATTCACCCAATGGTGTATAATAGAAATGATACCTGCTAACGGTTAGGCAAAAACGATGGTACAGCGTGGTATCAATTTATACGAAATGAGGGAAGTTTTATGGAAATTATTAAGACGGACGAAAAGAGGAAGCAGTTGATCTATGAGCTGATGACCGGGCTTTATGATCTGGAGCAGGTGCAGTTCCCGGAAAGCAAGCTGGTGGAGAACGAGTATGAGGATGGAAAGCTTTGCAGTGAACTGTATAGCCGTGTTTATGATGCCAATGTACGTTTGTGTGAACGTCTGGGTGTCGAGGAGGACACGGATGTGAATATTATTATTGACAGTATGAATGAGATTACTCGTATTCTTGCCATGAAAATGTATGACTATGGAGCAAACAGGGAGATGTTCGACCAGAAGTAATCTGGCGGGAGGAGAGATGGAGCGTAGAAAAGAAACGAGCTTTCAGAGGTGGTGTTTTAGAAGAAAACTGGATGTGCTTTACTATTGGTCGGGTCTGCAGCTTGCCGTATTCAATGCGTATCTATATATTCGGTACATAGTGAAGTACCATCGCAGACCGAGAAGAAGATCAAGAGAGGAAGCAGAAAGAGTTGTAAAGCAAGTAATGGAGCAGTACAAAGAACATAATGAGCAGTAAAAGGAATGACCGCTGTGTCAAGTGATAATATCACCTGTGCAGCGGTCTTTTACCTATCAATATAGGGGCCTTCCTCTGGTTGATATAATATTGTTGCCGCAGAAAGGGGGTGAGAACATGGATTCAGAAGAAAAGAATTTGGATATGGCTGACCCATCCACTGACCCGGAGCCGCAGAAACCTGTTGTTCAGGTGCGCAAAGCCAAAAAGAGGAAAAGCAGCAGGGCAAAAAGAGAATATGAAGTTCAGGTCATTCCTGCAACCAAGGGTGTAACACCCGTTGGTGAAGTAGCACCGGTAAAGAGAGTAGCAGCGTATTGTCGTGTCAGTACCGACCAGGAAGCGCAGTCAAGCAGTTATGAGCTGCAGGTGCAGCACTATACGGAGTACATCGGTGCGCATGAGAATTGGGTACTGGCAGGTATTTATGCTGACGAGGGCATTACGGGGACACAGCTTAAACACCGGGATCAGTTCTTGAAGATGATTGCGGATTGTGAAGCAGGCAAGATCGACATGATTATCACCAAGTCCATCAGCAGATTTGCGAGAAATACAGTTGACTGTCTGACCACCATCCGAAATCTCAAGGCTTTGAAAACACCTGTGGAGATTTATTTTGAGAAGGAGCGGCTCTATTCTCTGGATGAAAAAACCGATATGGTGCTGAGCCTGATGGCTTCCATTGCGCAGGAAGAATCCAGGAGCATTTCTGCCAACATCCGATGGGCAATCAAGAACCGTATGAAAAGCGGCACACAGAAGATTCCAACATCGGGATTGCTAGGGTATGACAAGGATGAAGATGGCAATATGGTCATCGTTGCCCAGGAAGCAGAGATCGTCAGAACCATCTATAAGAGCTTTGTGCAGGGCGTTCATCCCAGCCTGATCGCTATCAGACTGAACGGCCTTGGGCTGAAAACCGTGTATGGGAATGACTGGTCAGGAAATTCCGTCCGAAATATCCTTCGTAATGAGAAGTATTGCGGAGATGTTCTGATGCAAAAGACGATCACGGTGGATTATCTCAGCCATGTATCCAAACCGAACGAGGGTGAAGCAGAGCAGTATTACATTGCTGATCACCATGATGCCATCGTCAGCCGGGAAATGTGGGACAAAGCACAGGAGCTTCTGGAAAAGCAGAGCTGGCAGAAGTGGAAACGGCGGGAACAACAGCGCCTGATGCCTGTGCGAACCGGCTTGTTGAAAGGATTTATCTCCATCAGCGGAGATTGGAAGGTTGTGTCCCTGACCCGATTATTGACCGCCAGTAAAAAGGTTCTGGGGGAAGAAACAGTAGTTACAGAAAACAGTATTACAGAGAATAAGGAAAGCGAGGAAATGATTATGTCAGAATTAGCAGTTTTAGAGGGATTTGAGGTTGTAGAGCTGGAGCAGTCTACGGGGGACTCCGTAATGACGCTGACTTCAACGAATTTGAAGTTCAACAAGGCAACAGCGGTTGAATTGGGGTATCCTTCTTATGTCCGGATGCTCACTAATGCGGCCACAAGGCAGATCGCCATTCAACCGTGCAAAGAGAACACAAAAAACGCAGTAGAGTTCAGCAAGGATAAGGAAAAGCAAAATTATGCTGTGGTTGTAAAAGTTCCTGCTCTGCTGACCGCAGCCCGAAAGATGGCAGATTTAGGAGAAGATGCTGCATCTATGAGCTTCCGTGGAGTGCTTTATCCCAATGATAATGTGATTATCTATGACCTCTCCAAAGGCGAACCTGTGAAGCGCAGAGGGAAACGTAAGCCGAAAAATAATGAGGAAGAAAAGGGTCAGGCAGCAGAAGAATAAAGTGCATCTTTGGTCAAGATAACGTGCAAATATAGTTCGTAAAAAGTGGTAATCCCTTAATCAGCATTGAGCTTATTCAATGTTGGTTGAGGGATTCTTTTTGTTTTGGCGGGATACATCTTTGGGGTGTCAGAATTGCATCTTTTTTCAATCAGAAAAAACATGGAGAGAGGAAATTGTGTAAGGATTTCCGGGAGAGAATTTTTTCGTCAAAATTCACAGAAAATCTATCAGATTTTTGGAGTGCATCTTTTGGGGAGAAGCAGACACACTTTGCCCCAAAACTGACTTTTCGGTGCGGAGTGAGTGAAAAGCAGGTTTTGCGTAATAGTTGCATTTTTTACGAAAAATGTTCTCTATAAATTTTAGCAAAGAAGTGAGCAGAAACAAAAAAAGATTCCGTCCAGAGGACGGAATGAAGAAAAGCGAATTATCAATAGATGTAGAAAGTTATTTGGCAGATATGGAACGTTTAGGGAGTGACACGGGACGAAAAAAGCCTGAATTTGCAATGGTTTTTCGGTATTTTGCATCTATTTACATCTTTTTGCATTTGAAATTTTTTTGTTGTTCCTATCTTGACATTAGGAAGTCATCACTTGTGCATATACTTATTCTGCATCTGCCAGTGTTATCACTCATGTGGGGGCAAAGGTAGTTCTTGTAGATTCAGGAAAGGACTCTTTCCACATATGATTAAGCACGAGAATTACAAGGTGATTGAGGATAAGTATAGGAAATAATTTATAGGGATTTCAAAAGAAGATGGCTACTTGAAGTATTCAGATGTTACATCAGGAATTGTGGTGAATTTAAAAGTTAAGGGACAAGCTTTTCCAACAATGAATTCAGTTTATATGGTAACTGAAAGTGTAAAGTTTAAAAGTAAAAAAGTTGAATTTGACTTCTTGACATAGGCTAAAAAAGAGTAGCAATAATGGAAAATACAGCAATGGGAAGTATTGTTAGAGTTAATTATAACTCAGATAATCCGGCTTAAGCTTACCTTACAGACAATGTTAGCAAGGCTAATGTTTAAATCGTAAAAGAGAAAATGAATAACAAGGTTTTTGTAATTTTGCAAAACACCAAAGAAATCTGATATAGTACAATAAAACTTGACACCTCATGCTCGAAAAAATATAATATTTTTTATGAAATAATTCCCCACCTCAAAGGCGGGGAATTATTATTGCGAACATACTACTCACCATAAAAATAGTAGGTGTTCGACTTTTCAAAGATTGGTGGAGGCGAGGAGAATCGAACTCCTGTCCGAAAACCTATTCCCATAACCTTCTCCGAGTGCAGTTTGCCGTTTAAAATTCCTGCATGGCATCGCTGACAAACAAGCTATGCCAATTAGTAGCCTTTGTTACACAAACGGCTTAAAGGCGTAGACCGAATGCGTTCACCACTAAGTGACGCCGATTAAAGACCGTGGTACTTCAATAACCGACGGCGGCTGCCTTAGGCAGCTGCTAAAACAGAATTTTCGTCTGCGTTTAAAATTTAGGTTGCGACTTTTAAAGTGTTTTCGCCCACACTACTCGCTAATCATGGTGCAAAGTCCCCGTCGAAACCTTTACGCCCCCATATTTACTTTGTGTAATTATATATTATATTATATATTTTATAAATTGTCAATACCTATTGCTTACCATTTTCGCCAGAGTTTTATAACTGTGCTAATTTGATATTGCAATTTAGTAAAAAATATTTTGTAAAAAACAGGACAAGTACTTGACAAATTAAAAATAAAGTGTTATTATAATTATACCTCAAAAGAGGGTTATTTTTTTGTGTACAAATTTTGCACAAAAAATACCCAAGATAGTGAGGGAGGCTAATGTCTGTTTACCTTAATAACAGACTATTTAATAATAGGAGGTGCCGAAAGTGAGAGTCAAAATTACACTGGCTTGCACAGAATGCAAACAGCGAAACTACAACACCATGAAAAACAAAAGGAATGACCCAGACAGACTCGAGATGAATAAGTACTGCAGGTTTTGTAAAAAGCATACTCTGCATAANGAAACAAAATAGGAGGGAATTATGTCTAAAGCTATAGAAAAAANAGCNAAAGAAAAGGCAACAAAAAACCCACCTGCTAAACCTGCTAAAAAGAAAAGGTCTATTCTCAAATTTTTTAAAGATGCTAGGGCTGAATTTAAAAAAGTAGTGTGGCCTACAAAAAAATCAGTAATTAACAACACTATTGTTGTTTTAGTTATGATTGTTGTAAGTGCACTTGCTGTATGGGGATTAGATTCTTTATTCCTGTTCATAAATAAGCTGCTTATGGGTCAGGTTTAATCAAAAATTATTTTAAGGGGATGTATTATGTCAGAGGCTAAGTGGTATATACTTCACACTTATTCAGGATATGAGGACAAGGTTGCTAGAAATATTGAAACAGTTGTGGAAAACCGTAATCTTCAGCACTTAATCGAAGAGGTTAAAGTGCCTGTTTTAATAGAAAATGAAGATAGAAATGGTAAAGTACATGAAGTCAAGACAAAGCTGTTTCCATGCTATGTCTATGTGAAGATGGTTATGACTGATGAATCTTGGTATATCTGCCGTAATACTAGAGGTGTGACAGGATTTGTAGGTCCTGGCTCTAAGCCTATTCCTCTTACAGAAGCTGAAGTAGCTAATCTCGGAGTAGAAAAGCTTCCAACAGAATTATCGTTTAAAAAAGGCGATATTGTTACCATCGTTTCCGGCGCTATGGAAGGATTTGAAGGCGTGGTGCAGGAAATCGATGAAGCAAATGGTACAGTTCAGGTTGCTGTTTCACTATTTGGTCGTGAAACACCAGCTACTCTTGAATTTTCAGCTGTTAAAAAAATTGATTAGGATTTATTGTTTTGTTATTTTAGGTAAAGTAGTTTGAAAGATATCTTTCAAACATGATTTTGTGCTTACAAAATCAATTTTAGGAAGGATGGATAAAAATGGCTCAAAAAGTTACAGGCTATATAAAGTTGCAAATCCCCGCTGGTAAGGCAACACCAGCACCACCGGTTGGTCCTGCCTTGGGACAGCATGGTGTAAATATTATGGCTTTTACAAAAGAATTTAATGAAAGAACAAAAAATGATATAGGTCTTGTTATTCCTGTTGTTATCACTGTTTATGCTGACAGAAGCTTTTCATTTATAACAAAGACACCGCCGGCNAGTGTTCTTATTAAAAAGGCGGCTAAGATTGAAAAAGGCTCTGGTGTTCCCAATAAGAATAAGGTAGCTAAGCTAACTAAGGAGCAGGTTAAGGCGATAGCTGAGCAGAAGATGCCTGACCTTAATGCAAGCTCAATTGAATCCGCAATGGCTATGGTAGCTGGAACGGCACGTTCTATGGGAATTGAAGTAGTTGATTAATAATAATGTGGGAGGAGAAATCCGACGAACCACAAGGAGGAATATATGAAACACGGTAAAAAATATACTGACAGCACAAAGCTTGTCGATAGAACAAAATTGTATGAACCTAGTGAGGCATTAAAACTCACAGTTGAAACAGCTAAAGCAAAGTTTGATGAAACGGTTGAAGCTCATATTCGTCTAGGTGTTGATTCACGTCATGCTGACCAGCAGGTAAGAGGCGCAGTAGTTTTGCCAAATGGTACTGGTAGAAAAGTAAGAACTCTTGTTTTCTGCAAAGGTGATAAGGTAAAGGATGCTGAGGCTGCCGGTGCAGATTATATCGGTGATGAATCAACTATCGCTAAAATCAATGGCGGATGGATGGATTTTGAAGTGGTTATTGCTACTCCTGATATGATGGGTGTTGTAGGACGCCTTGGTAAGGTTTTGGGCCCACGTGGTCTTATGCCTAACCCTAAGGCAGGTACAGTAACCCCTGATGTTACAAAAGCTATTACCGAGGCTAAGGCTGGTAAGATTGAATATCGTTTAGATAAGGCTAATATTATTCACTGTCCTATCGGAAAGGCTTCGTTTGGTGCTGAAAAGCTTGAAGAAAACTTTAATACCTTGTTAGAGGCTATTGTTAGAGCAAAGCCATCTGCTGCAAAGGGAACTTTTATTAAATCATGCACGGTTGCATCTACAATGGGGCCTGGCGTTAAGGTTTCTACTGTTAAATATTCAAGCTAGTGCTTGACATATTTATTTTCTTGTGTTATTATTGTAAATATTGAGTTTTTCTCAATTATTTAATAAATACTGTTCTAAAGACCGCAGGTATCACTAGTGATGTAAGCCTTGTCGCCTGCCGAGGAATGGGAAGTAAGTTTGAATTATTACACCCTTTTCTCAATGGAAAGGGTTTTTTCTTCCTTTAGATACAGTAAAAATCAGTGAAGGAGTGAAATGATGCCCAGTGAAAGCGTTTTAGCGAAAAAACAAAAGTATGTTGATGAACTGGCTGAAAGGCTGAAAGCAGCAGCAAGTGGTGTAATTGTCGATTATAAGGGAATTACTGTTGCTGATGATACTGCATTGCGTAAGGAATTACGTGAAAACGGTGTGGAGTATTTTGTAGTTAAAAACTCCCTTTTAAAGCGTGCAGCTGAAAAAGCAGGAATTGAAGGCGTTGATGCTGTGCTTACTGGTACTACTGCCATTGCATTATCGAGTGAAGATATTATTATCGCACCAAAGATTTTGCAAAAGCGTGTAGAGGATAGCAAGGAACAGTTTAAAATCAAGCTTGGCTTTGTTGAAGGCAAGACTATTTCTGCTGAAGAAGTTAAGCAGTATGCTAAGCTGCCAAGCAAGGAAACATTGCTTACACAGCTTGTTTACACATTGCAATCGCCTATTCAAAAGCTTGCAATCGCTATTAGTGAAATTGAAAAACAACAAACCGCATAGGCGAAAATATTATTTGATTATGGAGGAAATTTAAAATGGCTTCAGAGAAGATTTTAAAGTTTATTGAAGAAGTTAAGACACTTTCTGTTTTAGAACTTAACGAGCTTGTTAAAGCTCTTGAAGAAGAATTTGGTGTATCCGCTGCTGCTGTTGCAGTTGCTGGTCCTGCTGTTGGTGGTGCTGCTGCAGCTGAAGAAAAGTCTGAGTTTGATGTAATTCTTTCNAGCTTTGGAGATGCTAAGATGGCTGTAATTAAGGNTGTTAAGGAAATTACAGGTCTTGGTCTTAAGGAATCTAAAGAGCTTGTTGAGGGCGCACCAAAGCCAATTAAAGAGGGCGTTTCTAAGGCNGAGGCTGAAGAAATTCAGAAGAAGCTTGAGGATGCAGGCGCTAAGGTTGAGCTTAAGTAGTTTTTAGTGTGAATAATTTTATGAACCTTCCTTTTGTATTTACATATAATACAAAGGGAGGGTTTTTATTATGACAATACAAAATAGATTAAAAAATAAAATAATGGCTTTGAGTCTTTATCCGATTTCAGCATATACCTACATAAAAGGTATAAAAAAATATTCTAATATAAATGGTTATATGACATTTCAACAGATGGNAAAAACTGTTTTAGTTAGTGTCTATGTTGAGGGGCTGCCGTATAAAAAAGGTGCTTGTAACGGTGAGNTTTTTGGTTTTCATATTCATTCTGGGAAATCCTGCACAGGTACTAAAAATGAGCCATTAAAAGATGCTGATGGGCATTTCAACCCCAATAATTGCAAACACCCACATCATGCAGGAGATATGCCGCCTTTATTTGGGAATAATGGCGAGGCCTTTATGACTTTTGAAACAAATAGATTTTCTGTAAGAGAGATTATTAATCGGGTTGTAATTATCCATAGAAATCCCGATGATTTTACTACACAGCCATCCGGCGATTCGGGGGAAATGATAGCGTGCGGTAAAATTTATAAAAAATAAGTGAAATAAATAATATCNGTAAATTCTCTATGACTTTTTAGTTTTGGAGAATTTACTTGTTTTTTGTAAAAGAAATATCAAGCTTTAGCAACTTTTAATGAAAAATTTAAGACTTCATAATAGNTGAGTGTGTTNTGAGCTTGTATTGTTTATGTAAAGTTAATTTAAATAAGGCAATAATTTTATGGAGGTCTTTATGAAAGGCATAGTGTTAGCAGGTGGATCAGGTACTAGATTATATCCTTTGACAAAGGTGACTTCAAAGCAGTTATTACCCATTTATGATAAGCCTATGATATATTATCCATTATCAGTGCTGATGAGTGCGGGTATAAGAGAGATTTTAATTATTTCCACTCCCGATGATACACCCAGATTTGAAAATCTATTAGGAGATGGCTCTCAATTTGGGATAAAGCTTGAATACGCTGTTCAACCCTCCCCTGATGGCTTGGCCCAAGCATTTATAATCGGTGAAAGTTTTATAGGTCAAGACAGTGTGGCTATGGTTTTGGGAGATAATATTTTCTTTGGGCATGGTCTTAAGCACAGGCTTGCTGACGCTGTATTCAATGCTGAAAAAGGCAATGGAGCTACTGTTTTTGGCTATTATGTTGATGACCCTCAAAGATTTGGAATTGTTGAATTTGATGAAACAGGGAAAGCTATTTCTATTGAAGAAAAGCCACAGAATCCAAAGAGTAATTATTGTGTAACAGGACTTTATTTCTATGATAATAGAGTTGTTGAATATGCTAAGTCTTTAAAGCCATCAAAGCGTGGCGAATTAGAAATTACAGATTTGAATAGAATTTATTTAAAACAAGGTGAGCTGAATGTAGAGCTATTAGGGCAAGGCTATACTTGGCTTGACACCGGCACTCATGAGTCTTTGGTAGATGCTACTAATTTTGTTAAGACGATTGAAACTAATCAGCATAGGAAAATTGCTTGTTTAGAGGATATTGCATATCAAAAGGGCTGGATAGGAAAAGAAGAAGTTCAAAAAGTAATTTCAGTTATGAAAAATAATCAGTATGGCAGATATTTGCAAGATGTTATTGACGGGAAGTACATAGATGTGTTAAAATCATAGTGGCGGTTTTAAGAATAATAAAATAATAACGGAGAAAAATAATGACAATTATTGTTACCGGCGGTGCTGGTTTTATTGGAAGTAATTTTATCTATTATATGTTGGACAAGCATGAGGATTATCGCATAATTTGTGTAGATAAGCTGACTTATGCTGGGAATCTGAGTACACTTGAAAGAGCGTTGAATGATGAAAGGTTTCGCTTTGTTAAGGCTGATATTTGCGACAGAACAGCTGTAAATAAGCTTTTTGAAGAGGAAAAGCCTGATATTGTTGTAAATTTTGCTGCAGAAAGTCATGTGGATCGTTCGATTGAAAATCCTGATATTTTTTTGCAGACAAATATAATTGGTACTGCTGTGCTTATGGACGCTTGCAGGAAGTATGGGATTAAGCGTTTTCATCAGGTTTCTACTGATGAGGTTTATGGCGATTTGCCACTTGATAGACCTGATTTGTTTTTTACTGAGGAAACTCCTATACACACCTCAAGCCCTTATTCTTCAAGTAAGGCAAGTGCCGATTTATTAGTTCAGGCATATAATAGGACTTATGGCTTGCCTATTACAATTTCAAGATGCTCAAATAACTATGGGCCTTATCATTTTCCCGAAAAGCTAATTCCCTTAATGATTGCAAATGCGTTAAATGACAAGCCTCTTCCCGTATATGGAAAAGGTGAGAATGTACGTGACTGGCTGTATGTTGAGGACCATTGCAAGGCGATTGACTTAATTATTCATAATGGGAAAGACGGCGAAGTATATAATATTGGCGGACATAATGAAAAGACTAATATTGAAATAGTAAAAATTATATGTAAGGAGCTTTCAAAGCCGGAAAGCCTTATCACTTATGTTAAAGATAGAGCAGGACATGATTTGAGATATGCTATTGACCCTGCTAAAATTCATAAGGAATTAGGATGGCTGCCTGAAACTAAGTTTGAGGATGGCATTAAAAAGACCATTAAATGGTATCTTGAAAACCGTTCTTGGTGGCAGGAAATTATTAGTGGTGAATATCAAAATTATTACGAAAAAATGTATGGCAACCGTTAGAGGTGTTTATGAAATTTTTAGTTACAGGTGCGAATGGACAGCTTGGAAAAGATGTAATCAGCGAGCTTAAACAGCGTGGGATAGAAGCTGTTGGTATTGATGTTGATATTCTTGATATTACAGATGAAAATGCAGTTTTAGACTTTTTTGGCGAGGTTAAACCTGATGTAGTGGTACATTGTGCTGCGTGGACAGCTGTTGATGCAGCTGAGGAAGAAGAAAACAAGCAAAAGGTTTATAATGTAAATGTAAAGGGTACTGAATATATCAGTCATGCTTGTGCTGAGCTTGATGCTAAGCTTGTTTATATATCAACGGATTATGTTTTTGATGGAAAAGGCACTGATGCATGGCAGCCTGATGATAAGTGCAATCCCTTAAATTTTTATGGTAAAACTAAATATCAGGGTGAATTAGCTGTACAGAAGTATTTAAGTGCATATTTTATAGTCAGGATAGCTTGGGTTTATGGAAAAAATGGTACAAACTTTGTAAAAACTATGCTTAAAATAGGTAAAAAAAGAAACACCATTACCGTTGTTGACGACCAGATTGGCACACCGACCTATACTTTTGATTTAGCAAGGTTATTAGTAGATATGTCGCTTACTGATAAGTATGGTAAGTATCATGTCACTAATGAAGGCAATTTTATTTCTTGGTATGATTTTGCAAAGGAAATTTTTAGTATAGCAAATGATATGGGATATGATTATTCTTCTCAAAGGCTTGCTGTTTTACCAGTGTCAAGCTCGGCTTATCCCGTAAAGGCAAAGCGTCCTGCAAATAGCAGGCTTGATAAGAACAAGCTTATTGAACAGGGCTTTAAGCCATTGCCTGAATGGAAGGATGCTTTGAAAAGGTTTATTCATTCCTTAGATTTACAAAAGGACATTTAGCTTATTTTTGATATGGAGTTTTTATATGAGTAAAATAAAGGTTGAAAAAAATGCGGGTGGAATAGAAGGACTATGCATTATTGAGCCAAGTGTTTTTGGTGATAATCGTGGTTATTTTATGGAAACATACAATAAAAATGATTTTGCTGAACATGGGCTTCATATGGATTTTGTACAGGATAATCAGAGTATGAGCAGAAAAGGCGTTTTAAGAGGTCTTCATTTTCAGAAAAACTTTCCCCAAGGAAAGCTTGTAAGAGTGATAAAGGGGAGAGTTTTTGATGTTGCTGTTGATTTAAGAAAAGACAGCAAAACTTTTGGTAAGTGGTTTGGGATTGAGTTGACAGAGGAAAATAAAAAGCAATTTTATATTCCCGAGGGCTTTGCTCATGGGTTTTTAGTGCTTTCAGATATTGCTGAATTTTGTTATAAATGCACTGATTTTTATCATGCCAATGATGAGGGCGGAATAGCATGGAACGACCCAAGTATAAATATTTTATGGCCTGAGATTATAGGCGAATATAAAGGTACTGCTTCGGGGGAAAGTTATAGTCTTGCTGATGGAACACCTCTTTCGCTTAGCGAAAAAGATATGAAATGGAAATGCTTATAAATCTTTGTACTTGACTGAAAAATGGGAGCGAGCTTGTGAATAACTTTAATAATAGCGAAAAAAAACACATTTTTATTATAGGCTGCAAAGGAATACCGGCACGATATGGCGGGTTTGAAACCTTTGTAGAAAATCTCACTAAATATAATGATAATTCTAATATACAGTATCATGTAGCTTGTGCAGTTGATGAGTTGGCTGAGGATAATTATGAGTATGTGCATAATGACGCACATTGCTTTAATATTCAGTGGAGAAATTTAGGCTCTGCCAGAGCTGTTTTTTATGATATAGATGCTTTAAAATGGTGCATAGATTATATAAAGAAAAATAATATAAAAAATCCAATAATATATATTTTGGCGTGCCGGATAGGTCCATTTATCAGCAAATACAGGAAGCAGCTTCATGCCTTGGGAGGACAGCTATTCGTTAATCCTGATGGGCATGAGTGGAAACGCTCTAAATGGAGCAAGCCGGTGCAAATGTATTGGAAGCTTTCTGAAAAGTTGATGGTAAAGAATGCGGATTTTCTTATATGTGACAGTCAAAATATAGAAAGCTATATTAAGCAAAGCTACTCAGCATATTCTCCTAAAACTACTTTTATTGCCTATGGTGCAGATGTAAAAAAATCTGATTTAGCTGATAACGATGAAAAGTTTCTTTCTTGGCTTGAAAATCACGGTTTAAGGGCTAAGAATTATTATTTGGTTGTTGGTAGATTTGTTCCTGAAAATAATTATGAAACAATGATTAGAGAATTTATGACTGCTAAAACAGATAAGGATTTTGTTATTATTACCGATACTGATGGTAGTTTTTATGATGAACTTAAAAGCAGCACTCATTTTGATAATGATAAGAGAATAAAATTTGTAGGCACAGTATATGACCAACAGCTGCTTAAAAAAATACGTGAGGGTGCGTATGCATATTTGCATGGGCATGAGGTTGGCGGAACGAATCCTAGCTTGCTTGAGGCACTTGCCAGCACAAGATTAAATTTACTGCTTGATGTCGGCTTTAATAGAGAAGTAGCCGAAGAGGGAGCGATATATTGGAGCAAGGACAAGGGCGATTTAGCAAATCTTATTTCAAAAGCTGATGATATGGCTGATGATGAGGTAAATTTGCTTTCGCAAAAGGCAAGGAAAAGGATAGAGGAATATTACAGTTGGGAGTATATAGTAAAAAATTATGAAAAGGTTTTTTTATGATTAATATAATGTATCTTCATGCAGGTGCTGAAATGTATGGTGCTGACAAGGTTTTGCTTGATTTGATTAAAAACCTTGATAAAAATATATTTAATCCCATTGTGGTATTACCCGAAAAGGGTGTGCTTTGTGACGCTCTTTCAGAATATGCCGAGGTTATGGTTGTTGATTATCCTATTTTGCGTAGAAAATATTTTAATCCTAAGGGAATTGTTTATTACTTTAATGCATTTTTAAAGTATTCTAAGCAGCTTGTCAAAATTGCTAAAGAAAAAAATATTGATTTGGTTCATGTTAATACATCGGCAGTATTTGAAGGAATTTATTTAAAGAAAAAAGCAGGTCTGCCTATTGTATGGCATATTCATGAGATTATTGTAAAGCCTAAGTTTATGTACAAGCTTACGAGCAGAATTATTGCAAAATATTCTGATGAGGTTTCTGTGGTTTCTAATGCCGTAAAAGAACACTTGATAAACTCTGGCTATTTTAAGAAAGAAATAAATGTTATTTACAACGGAGTTGATAGCAATAGATTTTGCTTAGATGAAGAAGGTAGAAAATCAGCAAATCTTGTTTTAAATTTGCCTGATAATTCTATGACTATTGGCATGATAGGTAGAGTTAATTCATGGAAGGGACAAGCAAGCTTTTTAAAGGCTGCAAATATAGTTATGTCAAAGCTGCCTAATGTTTATACAATTTTTGCTGGAAACGCCTATAAGGGCGAAGAGTGGCGAGAAGAAGAACTTAAGGCACAGATAGATGCGTCTGAACATAAAAATCGTATCATAAATTTAGGATATAGAAGTGACAGTGAAAATATCTATAATATGCTTGATGTTTTTGTTTTGCCCAGTATACAGCCAGACCCGTTGCCGACTGTGGTATTAGAGGCTATGGCTTGTCAAAAACCCGTTGTAGGGTACAGGCATGGCGGTGTATGTGAGATGGTAAAGGAAGGGCATAATGGACTTCTAGCAAAGCCATGTGATGAAGAACAATTAGCATTGAGAATAATCGAGCTATTGGAAGATGACGACTTAAGAAATGTAATGGCTGAAAATTCAAGAGAGCGAGTGCTAAAATTATTTTCGCTTAAATCATATGCTGATAATTTTAGTATTCTTTATAAAAAAACGTTCAAATAAAAGTGGTGAAGCATGAATCAAGAGGAATTGAAAAAAGTACAATTATTACAGCTGAAGATTGCTAAGGAAATTGATAGAATTTGCCTTGAAAATAATATAAAATACACCTTGGCTTATGGCAGTCTTTTAGGGGCTGTAAGACATGGTGGGCCTATTCCATGGGACGATGATTTAGATATAGCTTTAGTTCGAAGTGAGTATGATAGGTTTATTGAAGTCTGTAAAAAAGAGCTAGGTGAAGAATATTTTTTACAAACCTTTGAAACTGATGAGTATTATGGCTGGCCGTTTGCAAAAATTTTATTAAATAATACTATTTATAAGGAAAAGTGGGCACCCGAAAAAACGAAGAACGGTGTGTATGTAGATATATTTCCTTTAGATTCTCCTGCTAAAAGCATTGTTGTTCAACATATTGATAATTTTAGATTTAGACTTTACTTAAGGGCATTGCATACAAAGCTTAGCTACTCTAACTTTTTCAATAGTGGAATAAAAGCTGTAATATTAAAAGCAATTGTAAAAGTAGTTGCGAATTTTAATTCAGCTGATAGGTTAAAAAATAAAATTAATAAGATACTTATAAAAAATAACAATAATAATTCAGACTTAGTTTATAATTTAAGTTCTGATTATATTTTTTCTAAGGAAATAATGCCTGCCGAGTATTTTAATAATCTTATTAAAATTAATTTTAAAGATGAAGAATTATGTGTTATTAGTGAGTATGATAAATATCTTACTCAGATTTATGGCGATTATTTGCAGTTTCCACCTGTTGATGAAAGGGAAAACCGTCATTGTATAGTTGAAATGGATATAAGTAAAATCATTTATAGTTAAGGAGAATATGCGTGCTGATTTCTATAATCATTCCTTTTTATAAAGGAAATAGTTATATTAATTCTACTATTGATTCTGTATGTCAAAGTATTCTGTATTTGAAAAAAGAAATTAGTGATTGTGATTGTGAAATAATTGTCGTAAACGACAGCCCTCAGGAAAGAGTGAATTTGAGTGATAAGTCTTTTCCATGTCAAATAAATATTATTAGACACGATGAAAATAAGGGAATCCATCATGCTAGAGTTACAGGGCTTAAGAGTAGTAAGGGAAAATATATTCTTTTTTTAGATCAGGATGATGAGATTGCAAAAAAATGTTTGTTAAGTCATATTAATAATATAAATGATAATTATGTAAGTGTTTCCAACGCTTTTCTAGAGAATAAGGATAAAAGTAGAACCTTGCTGTATAAAAGCAAGCGACATTTTGAAATAATAAATAAAAAGCTTGCTTATATTATTTCACACAATCAGATTATTTCTCCTGGACAATGTTTGATTATGAAAAGTGCAATACCTAATCAGTGGATTGAAACAAAGACTATAATAAACGGCTCTGATGATTTGTTTTTATGGCTTTTAATGCTTAGCAAGGGTATTAAGTTTAAGATAAATGGGGATGTTTTATATATTCATAAGCATACGGGAAACAATTTGTCCGAAAGCGAAGAAAAAATGGTGAAATCAAGTATGGAGATACTTGATTATCTACAAAAATATAATGCAGTAACAGATAAAGAAAGCAAGCTTTTTGTAAAGGCTAGGGAATTTAATATGCTTATCAGCAAGGGAAAAGGCAGTAAAATAAAGGCTTGTATAAAGATGCCCAATATATTTTTATATAGGCTTTGGAAGAGAAAAGATAGGTTGATAAAAGGGTATGGATGAAGTAAAATAAATTAGAATACTTTTATTTGTGTTGAGATTATTAAATAGAATGGAGAAGTTATGAATTTATCTAAAAATTTTACATCGAATATCACTCACTATTTAACATTAATTTTATTAATATTCATGCCGCTGCATTTTTATGTATTTGAATTATTTACAAAGGATTTCAAACTTGATAATATATGGCGTGACTTAATAATAATTTTAATTCTTGCTATTTTGTTTTTTAAAAAGCAAATAAAAATAGATATGATTTCATGGATAATTATTGTCAATATATTAGCCATTGGAGCTGTGGCAATACATTCAAAGCTGACTAATAATTATCCCGGCACTTTGAATATTCTTCGTACCTATACGATGCCTTGTCTTGCTTATTTTATTTCTAAAAATATAAAGCTTGATGATAAAAAATATTCAAATATTTTCAAGACTTTAGGTATTGTATTTGCAATTATTGCTATATATGGTATGTTTCAAGCTTTTGTTCTTGGCCCTGATTTTTTAGTGAAGATAGGATATAGGAGTGAGAATGGTGTGCTAATTTCACATTCGTTCTTTATTTCACATTTTTATGGTGAACAGAGGGTTACGGGTACTTTTGTTTCTCCTAATAATATGGGAATTGTCTTTGCTATGGTTATGCTAATGCTAATTTTTTCTAAACATATGAGAGAATGGAAAAATAGAAGTATTGCATTGTTTTTTATGCTGATTGCTTTGATGGGTACATTTTCACGTTCATCATTAGTGGGCTTTGTAGGTGCTTTAATTTGCGGTATTATTTATAATTATATTTTCTATTATAGAAATAGTACGGGCTTAAATAAGTTTTCCAAATGGCTTAAGGGTGTAAAACTCAGTATTTTACAAGCGATTAATTCGGATGGGAAAAGCAGATATATATTTATTATAATTGCAGTTGCAGTATTATCTGTTCTTGATATAGTGCTGCGTAAGGGTTTGTTTTTTAGAATGCAGTTTTCCTCGTATCTTGGAATAGTCACTGGGTCTGACCCTTCATCTCAAAAGCATTTAAATGATATTATTGATGGTGAAAATAAATTGCCGTCGTCCCCCGATGATTTTATAGCGTATGGCTTTGGTTCAAATGGGCCTATGGCTTTACCGATAGTAGATGGCGCACATAATGTAGAATCCTCATTTTTGCTTATGATTAATGAGATCGGCGTTGTTTTAGCTATACTTTACTTTCTCCCTTATATAATGATAATCTTTAAAACATTATTAAATAAAAGCTATAATTTTGCTGGACCTGCTTGTGTAGCTATTGCAACATTATTTACCTATTTACTTTTGCCAAATGTACAAAGCTTTGAGATATTATTTTTCTCTTATTTCTTTATGGGGCTATATAGCAATGAATATATTAAGGAAAAATATTCAGTAAAAAATGAGATGCAAGGAGTGTTGGCATGAAAGCCTTAATATTAAATTCCGGTACTGGCAGCAGGATGGGTGATATTACAAAAAAACGCCCAAAATGTATGACTAAAATTACTCCTGAGGATACAATTTTAAGCAGGCAGNTAAAGCTTTTATCTCAATCAGGGATAACAAAGGCTTTGATTACAACTGGCTTTTTCCATGATGAAATAAAAAATCACTGTGAAAGCCTTGGTTTGCCAATTGAATATGAATTTGTGAGGAATGATAAGTATTCTCAAACAAATTACATATATTCTATTTTTTTAGCAAGGGAGCTTTTAAAAGATGATATTATTCTTATGCATGGTGATTTAGTTTTCGATTTAGATGTTTTGCAAGATGCATTAAATCATCAAGAAAGCTGTATGGCTACAAGTTCAACTCTGCCCTTGCCACAAAAGGATTTTAAGGCTGTTATTAATAATAATAAAATAACAGCTGTGGGCATAGAATTTTTTGAAAATGCGCAGGCAGCACAGCCGCTTTATAAGCTTAATAAAGAAGATTGGCTCATTTGGCTTGATAGTATTATTTCTTTTTGTGAAAATGGTAATACATCAGTTTATGCTGAAAATGCTTTTAATAAAGTTTCTGATAAATGCTTGATTTTCCCCTTTGATTATAAGAATAAGCTGTGCAATGAAATCGATACATTAGAAGATTTAAATATTATAAAAAATATTTTGGGGAAGAAAGGAAAGTAAAATGCAGAAAACAGTCTATATGTGCTTTAGCACCGATATAATNCATGGCGGGCATATTAATATAATTAANAAAGCAGCTCAATTAGGCTCGCTTGTNATTGGAATTTTGTCCGATGAGGCAATTTCAAGCTATAAAAGGTATCCTTTAGTAGATTTTAATGAAAGAAAAGAAATTATTTCAAGTATTCATGGCGTAAGTAAAGTCGTTGAACAAAAGAATTTAAGCTATAAGGAAAATATTAAGAGATTAAAGCCCGATATAATTGTACATGGTGATGATTGGAAAACAGGTGTTCAAAAGCCTATTAGAGAAGAGGTTATTGCCCTTTTAAATGAATATGGCGGCGAATTGGTGGAATTTCCTTATAGTAAAAATGAGGTGCATGATGCCCTTGAAAAACACGCAAGAGAACAGTTAGCTATTCCTGATATGCGTAGGGGCAGATTAAAAAAATTATTAAGCATGAAGGGTTGTATTAACGCTATTGAGGCACATTCTGGTATAACGGGGCTGATTGCTGAAAAAACTACTGTTGTTGATGATGGTAAGACTTATCAATTTGACGCTATGTGGGTAAGCTCCTTATGCGATTCAACTGCTAAGGGAAAGCCTGATATTGAGCTTGTAGACATGACTTCACGCTTTAGAACAATAGATGATATTATGGAGGTTACTACAAAGCCTATTATTTTTGATGGTGATACCGGAGGACTAACTGAGCATTTTGTCTACACTGTTAAAAGCTTGGAAAGAATGGGCGTTTCCATGATTATTATAGAGGATAAGACAGGGTTGAAGAAAAATTCTCTTTTTGGAACAGAGGTAGAGCAGACACAGGATAGTATTGAAAATTTTTGTGAAAAAATAAAAGCAGGAAAAAAAGCACAAAAGACAAAGGATTTTATGATAGTAGCTCGTATTGAAAGCTTAATTCTTGAAAGAGGTATGGAAGATGCCTTGATAAGAGCCTTTGCTTTTACCTCTGCTGGTGCTGATGGAATAATGATTCACAGCAGAAAGAAGTCGCCTGATGAGATTTTTGAATTTGTTGAAAAATTCCGTCAAAAGGACAAGCTAACACCAATTGTTGTAGTGCCTACAAGCTTTAATTCCGTCACTGAAGAGGAATTTAAGGACAGAGGTGTAAATATAGTTATTTATGCTAATCAGCTGACAAGGAGCGGTTTTCCTGCTATGCAAAGGACAGCAGAAACTATATTGAAAAATCATAGAGCTAAGGAAGCAGATGATATGTGTATGTCTATTAAAGATATACTTACATTGATTCCGGAGGATTATTAAAGAGGTAATTATGATTAATCAAAGGTTTATCCATGCTAATGGTGAATACGGTGAATTAACCCAGTGCTTAATGGATAGAGGGTTTAAAAGTATTTTTTTAGTTTGCGATTCAGCTATAAAATTTTTAAAGCTTAATGAGTATTTTAATGATTTAAATAGTAAAATTAAAATTATTAGATTTAGTGATTTTGAGCCGAATCCAGATTACACTAGCGTCGAAAAGGGTGTAAGGCTGTTTTTAGATAATGCTTGTGATGCAATTGTCACAGTTGGCGGCGGCAGTGCTATGGACGTGGCAAAATGCATAAAGCTTTTTAGCAGTATGAATCAAAGTGAAAATTATCTATCACAGGAGATTTTGCCAAATGAAGTGCCTTTAATCGCTATTCCCACTACTTCGGGTACGGGAAGTGAATCTACAAGATATGCAGTAATTTATTATAATGGTGAAAAGCAGTCGGTAGCTGATAATAGTATTATTCCAAGCGTTGTTTTAATGGATTTTAGTGTGCTGAAAACTTTGCCCATGTACCAGAAAAAGGCAACAATGATGGACGCTTTTTCTCATTCTATTGAATCGTTTTGGTCGGTTAATTCTACTGATGAAAGCAAGGAATATTCAAAAACTGCTCTTAAGCTTATTTTAAAGTCAATGGATAGCTATCTTAACAACGAGGATTCAGGAAATGAAGCTATGCTTAGTGCGTCAAATTACGCAGGAAAAGCTATAAATATTACTCAGACCACTGCCGGACACGCAATGTGTTATAAGATTACTTCGCTTTATGGCACCTCTCACGGGCATGCGGCGGCTCTTTGTATGGTAAAGCTGTGGAGGTATATGAGCAATAATCTTGATAAATGTTCGGATAGCAGAGGGAGGGATTATTTGGCTAAAATCTTTAGCGAAATGGCTGAAGCTATGGGTGAAAAAACTACACTTGATGCAATTGACAGAGTCGAAGCTATTATGGATAAGCTTGAGCTAAAAGCACCTATATTAAAAGATGGCGATTTAGATATTTTAATAAACTCAGTTAATCCTGTTAGGTTGAAAAACAACCCTGTTAAACTTGAAAAAGAGGATATAAAGTATATTTATCAGAAAATTTTTAATATAATTTAGGAGTAATTATGGATGCAAAGAGCTTTTTAAAAGCAACAAAGGCAGATTTTTTTACAGGTGTTCCCGATTCTTTGTTAAAGCCTTTATGCGATGAAATTTATAATGAGTATGGCATTTCAAATAAGCATATAGTAGCGGCAAATGAGGGAAATGCAGTTGGCTTAGCGGCAGGCTATCACCTATCGACAGGCAAAATTCCTCTTGTTTATTTGCAAAACAGTGGTTTAGGTAATATAATTAATCCCGTAGCATCATTGCTAAATGAAAAAGTCTATGGTATACCTTGTATTTTTGTTGTGGGTTGGAGGGGTGAGCCTAATGTAAAAGATGAGCCACAGCATATTTTTCAAGGAGAAATAACTGTCAAGCTGCTCAAAGACATAGGAATACACACAGTTGTTATTGATAAAGGTACGAGCATAGATGAAATTGAGGCAGAGCTTGAAAGCTTCAAAATTGATTTTGAAAAAGGAAAAAGCATAGCCTTTGTGGCAAGAAAGGGAACGTTTACTACTGAAAATAAAATCAAATTTTCAAATAGCTATACAATGTGCAGGGAAGAGATAATAGAGCATATTGTGGCAGTTAGCAATGAAGATGTAATTGTATCAACAACGGGTAAAGCCAGCAGAGAGCTTTTTGAAATCCGTGAGAAAAATAAACAAAGTCATAAATGTGATTTTTTAACTGTTGGCTCTATGGGGCATAGCAGCAGCATTGCTTTGAGTGTGGCATTAAACAAGCCAAATCAAAAAATATGGTGTATTGATGGCGATGGTGCAGCAATTATGCACTTAGGCTCAATGGCTATATTAGGAAACCAAAATCCTGGTAATTTAGTGCATATAATAATCAATAATTCTTCACATGAAACAGTTGGAGGAATGCCGACGGTTTCTCAGACAATGGATTTAAGTGCTATTGCTAAAGCTTGTGGCTATGAAAAGGTTGCTAAGGCAACGACCTTTGANGAGCTGGATAAGCAGCTGATTATTGCAAAAAGNGAGAATAAGCTGAGCTTTATCGAGGTTTTTTCTTCGCAGGGGGCAAGGGCAGATTTAGGCAGACCAACAACCACTGCTATGGAGAATAAAAATGCTTTTACAAAATATTTAAATCAATTGCACTAATAATTTACTATAATTTTTAAAAACATACAATTTTCTTAAATT
>JGI24707J26582_10000092_pt1 | contig 57834 bp, 46 predicted proteins | sample BioPla1DNA1_FD_26582 | JGI IMG/M metagenome (IMG submission 26582)
TTTCCCATGTCTGGAAAGAGGTTGGTTGGGGAGCGATTATTTACCTGGCTGCAATAGCCGGGATCGACCCTGCGCTATACGAAGCTGCTAAGATTGACGGGGCAGGGAGGCTCAAACAGATCTGGCATATCACATTACCTTCCATTCGGCCCACAATCAGCATTCTTTTGATCATGAACATGGGTTATCTGCTTAGTTCCGGCTTTGAACAACAGTATCTGCTCCAGAACGGGCGCGTTATTGACTACGCGAGGGTATTTACCATTTACGAGCTGGACTACGGGATCAAAATGATGCGTTACTCCTTCGCCACCGCGGTAGGTATCTTCCGCAGTGTGGTCAGCTTGGTTCTGGTGTTTGCCACAAACCAACTGGCTAAGCGATGGGGCCAAGAACGACTTGTTTAGGTCGGGAATCAATGCGGGAGTTGATAGAATGAACAGAATCAAACAGATCCGTTGGGGCGACTTTTTTATCGANGCGGTGATCTACCTCAGTTTGATTTTCTTGATCATCGTTACCCTATATCCTTTCCTCAACACCCTGGCNATTTCGTTTAACGATGCTATAGACAGCTCCAGGGGAGGAATCCATCTCTGGCCGCGTAAATTTACACTCTACAACTACCAATCGCTGTTGGGGCGGCAGCAAATGCTGCAGGCCAGCATAGTATCGGTGGGAAGAACGGTGTTATCCACTATCTTCTGCACCTTCTCAACTGCCATGGTCGCNTACACCATCAGCCGTAGAGAATATGTTTTGCGTCGGCTCATATCCTTTATTTACGTCTTGACCATGTATATCGATGGCGGTCTAGTGCCAACGTACTTTTTGATGCGGTCGTTGGGACTAACGAACAGCTTCTGGGTTTACGTACTGCCGGGGCTTGTCTCCGCCTTTAACTTAATTGTGATCAGAACCTACATCACCAGTTTACCGGACAGTCTAGTTGAATCGGCGAGAATTGACGGAGCTGGGGAGTTCACCATTTTTCTCCGAGTAATTCTACCGTTGTGTAAGCCTGTTCTGGCCACAATTGCCCTGTTCGTTGCAGTTGATAACTGGAATTCGTGGTTTGACACCTTCCTGTACAACTCAGCTAGTGCTAACCTCAGTACGCTGCAGTATGAACTAATGAAGGTGCTGCAGACTGCGAACACAATGACCGGTTCGCTCTTACAAGCCCTTTCCCGGGCAGCGGCTGGTTCGACCAACACTGTAACGCCAAGGGCGATCCGGGCAACTATGACGGTCATCGTCAGTGTTCCTATCGTAGTTGTCTATCCTTTCCTCCAGAAGTACTTTGTCCACGGTTTAACCTTGGGCGGCGTGAAGGAGTAAGTGAACAGTAACAAAATACTAGAAGCACCAATCTGCGGCAAGGCAGGTTGGTGCTTTTTTGTCCGCCCAAGTGCTATCTATACCCGGCTGAAAGGAGCCAATAGAGGTCTAAGGAAAACGCAGTCTACACCACGGAGGTATAGGTTGGTGCATTTTTTCTTGTCATTGGATAGGGAAGCTGTGGCGTTACGTCTGAGGACATACCATCAAGGTTTGGACACCTTACTCCGGGCACTTTCACAATACAAGGACTCGTTATACACCAAACTTCGTTTAAAAACAAAGATGGCCGGGGTTTCTAGCCACCGGCCATCAATACATCAAAGCTCCGTAGAATCTATGTGCCTTAGAGTTTAAATCTGTTCATTTCCTCTTCTACCTGACTGGTTGCAGCCGATACGCCTGCGGCCGAGGCAGCCATCTGTTGGGTCGACGCGGACTGTTCTTCAATGGTAGCGCCAATTTCTTCCGCACCGGTGGCCAGATCTTCGGCAGCTCTGGCAATCTCATCGATTTCCTCAGCTAGGTTTTGAATTACGCCGTTGATGTCCTCAAACATCTGACCGGAGTGGTTGGCAATGTCTCTGCCTTCATTCACCTTGGCAGCGGTCTGATCGGCGTTTTGGACTGAATTCTGGGCAGCATCTCTAATTTTGTGCACCAGTTCAGTGATTTCCCGGGCAGCGGCTGCGGACTGCTCAGCCAGCTGGCGGACTTCGTCTGCCACCACAGCAAAACCGCGGCCTTGCTCGCCGGCACGGGCAGCCTCAATGGCAGCGTTTAAAGCTAAGAGGTTTGTTTGATCTGCTATCCCGGTAATCAGGTCGACGATCTCGCCAATTTGGTCCGAATGGCGTCCCAGATTCCTAATTTCACCTGCCAGCAGGCCTACCTGTTCAGCTATGTCAGCCATCGTATCTACCGTACGGTCAATCTCAACTTTACCTTGGCCAGATAGTTCGCTTGTCCTCTGGGCGGAAGCGGCCATGTTCTGGGCTCCTACGCTGAGTCGGTCAACTGCAGCGGCAAATTGATTGGCTGTGCTGGCTAGTTCCTCAACTGAAGCGCTAGTTTCTTGGGCAGTTACGGCCATCTGTTCCGAAGAGGAGCTGGCTGTTGCCACAGAAGCTGTAACGGAAGCTGCCATGCTGCGCAGGCTCTGCTTCATCTGGTTGAGCGCGTTGCTCAACACGCCGATCTCATCTTTACTCTCGTAATCCACGTCAGCAACTGCCAAGTTACCTTGGGTAATTTCCTGCGTAAACGCGAGNAGCTGTCTGACCGGTTTGGTGATACTCCTTGTTGTGGCGGTGGCAACGATGAATGCGACTATATAGGCTGCGGCCAAAAAGCCGAGTACCATACTGCGGGCGTAAGCCGCGTTGTTGGCAGCGTCTTCCGCAAAGTCCCAAGCGGATTGTTCCGCGAGTTCAACAATCTCTTGAATTCGGGCTTCTATGTGGTCCAGTAGGGGTTTTTCCCGTTCTTCCGAGGCCACATTGGCGTGGTAGATTATGCCGAGGCCCATCAATCTGACCACTTCTTCCCGGACGGGTTTCCACTCGGAAAAGGCTTCCAAAGCACTATCTAAAATAGCGTGGTCGCCTGTAAACTGCTCATAGAGCAGCTCAAATTCATCGTAGACTTCTTGTTCCAGCTCATCTANCTTGGCTTGAATCAGCTCAAGATCGCTTGAGTCGGTGATGACAAGCACTTCTTTCATCTCCCGGCCCATCGCGGCTATGTTGCGCTGAATGCGCAGAATTGAGGTGTGTACAGTGTAGGGCTGTTCGTACATAAGCCTGGTGTTGTCTGCAACCTCGTTCAGATAAGAAAGTCCTACCCAGCAGACGAATGTGCAGAGAAGGAGTACAAGAATGAATCCTGTTGCTAGTTTTGANCTCAGTTTTAAGTTCCGAAACATAGACTCGCCTCCAGTTGTGCTGCAAAGGATGGTTGTCGGTTACAGGTTGGAAAGAACTAACGACAGTTGCTTACTCCGACCAGCGCGGCCGACGCTTACACCTTGTGCAATGGAATAATCTGCATTCTAGTATTCAATGTAAATAATTCCACATCAAAAAGTAAACGCCTGCTCAAAAATGCGATTATCGTCAGAATAAAATCGGTCAAAAGACCGGTTTGCATTCAACCTGCTCAAGGCCTGTTCTGGATTACAAAGAACGAACAAGTTGTCTTTAGTCATGGGTCTAGGCCAAATGACGAGCCAAAAAATCGTAGCTGACGCGGCCGCTTATTTCATGCCCGCCAGGAAAAGCATCCAGTTGCAGTTTGTCCCTTGGGTCGGTACCGAAGACTTTATAGATCTCCTGTGTTCTCTGGTAACAGGCCCGCACCGATTCAATGGGGAAAATGGGATCCCTTTCGCCCGCTTCCACTAAGAGTGGACGGGGTGCTAAAAGGCCTACCAAATCCTCCATTTCGCCGATCTGCAGGAGACCGGGAATAAAGTTGCAGGTACAGTGGTGGAGGGCCAAGATGTTGTCCCGGAAGTTGCCAAAGTAACCACTTAACACGACTGCTTTGATGCGCCAGTCTAGGGCAGCGTGGAAAAAGGCAAGCATGCCGCCGCCCGAGATGCCCATGGCTCCGACCCTATTGGCGTCGATTTCTGGCAGCGTCTTCAGGTAATCCGCTAAGCGCATGCTGTCCCGTACCCGCATGCCCAGAACCGATTTGCCCAGCATTATTGCGTAGGTTGCTGCTTGATGGCAGGTGGTGGGAGCTTGCCGACCTTCCCCCAATCCGCTGTGGATTTCCTGCCGCTCGCCAAAGCAGGCGATTTCCGGTGCCGCTACTACAAAACCGCGCTTGCAGAGCTCTACCGCAAAGAGTTTGTGGTAATCGGGATCACCGTCCAACAGATTGCCGTCCTCATCCAAACCCACAAACATCCTGACACCTGGTCCATGGCCGTGGTAAGCGAGTACCGCCGGGAGGGGTGAATCTGTCTTCGGTTGGAGGATGTACACGGGCATCTTAGCCGCAGGACTGGTGGTGAGTTCGATTTTACGTAGTACATAATCGCCGCGGTCCATTTCATCCAGTACTTTTGCTTCAGGTGTCACCGGCTCGCTATCGTCCACGAAACCCACTATCTCAGCTAAAGCCTGCCTAGCTGCCTGCTGCCATTTCACTGCTTCATCCCTGGTTTCTGCTCGGAAAGGATACCGGGCTGTGTCTTTTGTTAAATAGTCCAATTCGGTAATAGGTGAATAGTAGTTCATTACAATCCTGCCTCCTCCAGCAATGGGTTCGGGAATGGGCTTGTATTCCCTCCTGTTTCACAACTTCCAGGAAAGTTTGTAACGAATAAGGAGGAAATAGTTGACATTATCGCAAAGAATCGTTAAAGTATTATTATACTAGCATGGTACTAGCTTCCAAAACGGGAGATCCTGAAATAGGATTTGCTGCATGAAAAAATGCGTTCCGTAGGCTTTTCAGCCCACAGAACGCATTGCCATGCAATGGGTCGAATTAGAACGGCAGTTCTACCACGTCACCTTTAATGGTGAGGATGGTGGAGAGAGGTGCCTTGCCAGTCAGTTCGATACTGCGGGCATCTGGTTGGCTGCCGCCAACGTAGATCTCGATGCGGCCCGGTTCCACCAGGCAGCGGCCTTCCTCATCGAAGATGGCTAACTGGCGTGGGTTCAAGGTGAATTCCACTACCTTTTCTTCGCCGGCTGCGAGATTTACACGTTTAAACCCTTGTAGATCGAAGATAGGGGTCTTAACAGAAGCGTCTAAATGTTTTACATACAANTGAACAACTTCATCACCTGAACAGGAACTTTCGTTTTTGACACGAATTGATACTGTGACATCTTCACCGCTGTTAATCTCAGCGCTGGAGAGGGTGAGGTCGCTGTAAGCGAATTCACTGTAGCTCAGACCGTATCCAAACGGATAGAGCGGCTCTTCGGTCATGTAACGATAGGTACGTCCATCCATGTCATAGTTCGTTATATCAGGCACTTGGTCCAGAGATTTGACGAAGGTGACAGGCAGACGGCCAGCCGGGTTGTAATCGCCGAAAATAACGTCTGCGATAGCATTGCCGCCCTCTTCGCCAGGATACCAGGCTTGGATGATAGCCGGGACGTTCTCCTGGGCCCAGTTGACTGCCAGGGGACTTCCGCTGAACAGTACCAGGACAACAGGTTTACCAGTGGCTTGGATTGCCTCCAACAGCTCGTTCTGCATACCGGGCATATCCAGCGTCAGTTTGTCGCCACCACCGTCGGACATGGCTGCTTCTCCCTCTTCGCCTTCCAAGGCAGGGGAGATACCCATGCACATGATTACGGCGTCTGCCCTTTCGGCCATGGCCAAGGCTTCGGCGAATCCATGGGCCGGGCTGTTGCCCCAGTAACCGACTTCAGTTGTGGTTAGGTCGCAGCCTTCAGCATACAGGACACGGGTATTAGGTTCTACCTTGTTCCTGATACCGTCCAGGGCGGTAACAAGNTTGGTGGAAGTGCCGAAGTAGTTGCCGATTAAGACGTGCTGCGATGCGGCGTTAGGACCAATGACAGCGATAGTCTTCAGGTCTTTGCTCAAGGGGAGGAGGTTGTTCTCGTTCTTGAGCAGGACGATGGATTCTTGAGCCATTTCGCGCGCCTTTGCCCGATGTTCATCNCTGGCTAGGATTTCGTAAGGAAGCTGCGCGTAGGGAACTTCCTCGTCAGGATCGAATAGACCGAGCCTGAACTTGGTCCGGAGTAATCTGGCGAGTGCCGTGTCAATCGTCTCTTCGTCGATGAGGCCTTGCTCTACAGCCTTGACCAGGCTGGGGAACACCCAACCGCAGTTGAGGTCGCAGCCGTTGTTAACAGCCAACGCGGCAGATTCTTCCGGAGTTTCGGTTAGCTTGTGGTTGGCGTGGATGTCATGGATTGCACCGCAGTCGGACACAACATGTCCCTCGAAGCCCCACTGTTCGCGCAGGATTTTCTGCAGCAGTGTTGGGCTGGCACAGCAAGCCTCACCGTTAGTTCTGTTGTAAGCGCCCATTACAGATTCTACCTTTGCCTCGACTACTAAGTCTCTAAAGGCGGGCANATAGGTTTCATACATATCTTTCAGACTTGCTTTGGCATCGAACTCATGCCGTAGGTTTTCCGGACCGCTGTGTACGGCAAAGTGCTTAGCGCAAGCGGCGGCTTTGAGATAATTCTCATCATCACCCTGCAGCCCTTTGACAAATGCGACGCCCATACGACCTGTTAGGTAGGGATCTTCGCCATACGTTTCTTGGCCCCGGCCCCAACGCGGGTCGCGGAAGATGTTGATGGTCGGAGTCCAGAAGGTAAGACCTTTGTAGATGCCGCGATCACCGTACTTCGCTGCTTCGTGGTGTTTGACCCGGCCTTCATCCGCGATTACGGAAGCTACTTCGTATAGCTTCTCCTCGTTGAAGGAAGCGGCCATACCAATCGCTTGGGGGAATACGGTGGCGATTCCGGCTCTGCCCACGCCATGGAGGCACTCGTTCCACCAGTTGTACTCGTGGATGCCAAGGCGGGGAATGGCAGAGGAGTTGTAAACCATCTGTGAAATTTTTTCTTCCAGCGTCATGCGGGAAAGAAGATCTTTAATGCGTTCTTCGATGGGTTGATCAGTCTGCCTAAACAGTTCTTGCATCTGTCACACTCCTTATGNATTTTGTTTTACATCGGTATTATAGCATAGAAAACATGCTTGGCAAAGCTGAGCACTTTTCTAAAGAAATAACGAAGGATTTTTCAAAACTAATCCAGAAAGGGGGAAAATGGGGGTTAGTCGAGAATTATTAGTTTTGGATTAAGAACAATCGTTAAAAAGAGGAGGTATTTTGCTTGAAGAGACATTTATCAACTGTAGTCTTAACTTTAGTGGTGTTGCTTGTTGCTTCTTTGGCAGTACAGGCTTCATCCATCCCGCTCCGCTCTGGATACTGGAAAATTGATGCGGGCGGCGGCCGACTCGTTTTCGAAGACGGCATTATGCATGTTAGAGATTATGGCGGCTGGAAATTGATTCAGTATGGTACTAATACTGACGCTGGGCAGTTCAGCCTGCCGGGAGTAACCGGTTTACTTATCGAACTGAAAGTGGCTGAACCCACCGATTTCGAATTGGCCATTCAGTTGGCCGACTGGGCTTTCCAACCAGTCAAGAAACTAGCGGTTGAGCCAAGCGATGACTGGATCGAGCTGGAGTTTGACCTCACTGGCTACGATCTGTCTGTAATCAACGCTCTCTGCCTACAGAGCGGCGGTGCAGACTTCTCCATCCGCAGCATCAAAACCCTGCCTCTGGCAGCTGAAGGCTCTGGTGCTGTAGCTCAAGCAGCGAACAATGTAAAGTTCAGTGGCAAAACTACTCTAGATATTACGGCTAGCAGAGTTCTGGTTGTAAAGGATCCCGAGGTACAGTTCAAGGATTGGTATGTGGACGGGGCCGGAGGAACTGTCGAGCGGGTTGACGACAACCATGTGAAGTTTACCGGCTGGGCCGGCTGGGGTTCCTTCTTTATGTGGGATGTGGATGTTGATCTAACAAAATATGCAGGTATCCAATTCGAGATNAAAATCGAANGNTGGTCTAGTTACCAGGTCATATTTGAACCCGGTTGGGACAACGTATTTGAAGATAACCCTGGCCCGTCAGGATGGTTACCCATAAAGCTCCTTTTCGAGGACTTGGGATATTCAGAAGAAGATGTAGCTAACCTTGACAAGATAAGAATTCAGTTAGGTCCTGTTGATTGGGCAGTACGAAACCTTGTGCTGATCGAAAAGGAACCTGAGTACAAGACGGACATTGCTCGCGACTATGGTGTCGAACTCAACTTGGCCTACACAATTAATGAGGATTGGGCAGTAAATGTAAACTCGAAGCTGAGCGAAAACTCGTTCCAGGTCGGCCTAGTTGAGGTCAAAGGCCTGGCTGGTGACGTGGATGTGAGGGCTTTTGTGAATGGTACCGGCGCTAACTTGGGTGATCCAATGCAAGCCGTCCGCGGAGACAAGTATAACCATGGCAAGACTGCTGGCATTAACTTGAAAGGCCCAATCGGTGGTGGTTCAGGACATTTCTTCCTTTCTACCCCTGTTAAGCCAGACGCTGGCAAAACATACTTTGCCGGTGCTTCGTACAACTTACCAGTCTATGACGGAACCGAAATGCAAGTATTGGGAGCTACCGAGTTTGTTGACGGGGCAAAGAATGATTATATCTTGGGTGCAGTGATCACTACCAAGGTAGGCGATGATCTTGCTCTGACGGGTCAGGCAGTTGCCAGCGGTATAAACGCATTTGGGTTTTACGGAAAAGCCAACTGGAAAAAACTGGAGGCAGGTGTCACTTACGCACCTGAGAATTTGTGGACTAAGCGGGGTAACTTCATTGCGCAGGATGGCTACAGAATCGCATATCTGTCGGGCAACACCGAGCTATTTAAGGGTGTATCGGCCGGCTTCTATTTGAACCAGTACTGGAACCTCAAGGCACAAGACGCTGGGCAGTGGAAGACTCGCCTGCTGAAACTAAACGCAGATTGGCAGATTACAGACAATGTCAAATTCGATGCCGTTTATGAGCAGGAGAAACGTGTTGATAACGCAACCGGGAAATACGATATTCTGCAAAAAAGCAGTTTGGTATTTACGCTGAATGCTGGTGTAATGGACGGACTGAACGCCAAGTTGATCAACATCTACGCACATGAAGAGCAAAAAGAGCTGCAGATTCCAGCCTTTGTAGGTCGCTTGACCTATACCGGTATCGATAAAGTTACCCTGGTGGGTGAAGTTGGTCGTGCCAAGGCGAACTCTGCAGCAGAGAAGTATGACACCAACCTGTATGGCAAGGCCAAATGGGACTTTGCCCCAGGTGGCTACCTTGAGTTCGGTGTAGGCAAGCCTACGCTTAATTCGGACGACAATGCAGTCGCAAATCGTGTCTTTGAGAAGGGTTATTACACCCTGAAATTCGGTTTCAGTTTCTAGTGTGATTGGGGGAGAAGGCCTCTGTTTGACAGGGGCTTTCTCCAACCGTTTGTACTCGCAAACCCCGTTGTTAACAGGTTTTACCGATGTTTATAAAATCGTAGGAATACCAAGCGGAGGTTAAGGCTCGGTTGACTTCGCAGGTAGACTGGGGTATAATTATATCAACCCTAATACGGTTAATTTGGACATAACAAACATTTAATTAAGGGGGGATGCTCGGGGGGAAGGATTTAGCGGTTTCAAAATGGAAGGTTAAACATAACACAAATGGGGGTTAGAAGAAAGAATGAGAAAGAAAATTACGCTTCTTGTTGTGTTAGCAGTAATGCTGGTTTCCAGCGGCGTGCTGGCATATGTATCTGACCGTATGGACTTCGGCGAGATCGACTTCAAAGGCGCCACCGTCACCTATGTACTGCATCATGACCACCTAGCAGACTTTCGCGAAGGCGGCAAATATGCAGGCAGACTTGACGAAGCAATGGAACTCTTCAACATCGGTGCCATTGAGATCGTTCAAGTTGACTGGGGCGAAGTAGGTAACGCTTGCTTGAACAGATATCTCGCTGGGGACTCCACCTATGACCTGTGGCGTCTGCCCCATAACCAGTTCTTCCAGCTGGCCAGCCGGGGTGCTTTCTTCCCAGTAGATACCATCCTACCCGACGAGTACTTTGAGTACCTGTCCCAGATTACGCAGACCAAGAATGACCGCCTGCGCTTCAACGATCGTCGTCTGCACTTCTCCGCTGGTGTTCCTGATGACTACGGTCATGCAACCTTNATGGTAGCTAACCTGGACATCTTCGAGCGCGAGAACTTGGGTGACCCGTACGAAATGTACTACAACGGCGAGTGGACCTGGGATAAGCTTGAAGAAATCGCTATTAAAGCCACCAGAGACACCGATGGCGACGGCGAAATCGATCAGTGGGGTCTGGCCTGGATCGAGCCTAGCTTCATGATTTTCGCTAACGGCGGCTCCATTACTCGTCTCGACGACAACGGCAAGGTAGTCTTCTCCCTCGGTGAGCCTGAGGCAGTTGAAGCTCTCAGAACCTACGGCGAGTGGAACCAGAAGGGTTACTTCGTCGGTGACTACCAGATGAGAGAATTCATGACCGGTAAAGCAGCTGTTGCTGTAATGCCTATGTGGCAGGTCAACCAGAACAACGACTGGGACTTCCGCTTTGCAGTTCTTCCGCTGGCAAAAGGCCCATCCGTTGATGACTATGTATTTGCTCCTGGCGTAGCAGACGCTATCTTCATTCCTGCCAACGCAGAATATCCGCTTGGCTTGGTAGCACTTGACAACTTCCTGTTCCCATTGGATGAATACGAGGAAACCTTAGAAGAATGGATCACAGTCAGGGCACAGGACCGCGAATCTTACGAGATTATCTGGCACGTGCTTGAAAACGTAGATGGCGACGCAGCATACTACCACAACTTCCTCGGCAGCTGGTGGGAAGGCGAGACTCCGTTTGGCGGTATCGTTGGTGGTATCAGCGGCGGTGCAGCTCCTGCAAGCGTAGTTGCTGAGTTTGCTGGCACTGCTCAAGCCATGATCGACGAGTACTTGGGTCAGTAATATCGACTGTTTTACAGTCATAAGTTATTAGAGACAAACAGGATAAAACCAGAATCTTTCTGGTTTTATCCTGTTCAAGGAGAGGTGCGATGCGATGATGCCTGTTTCTGCAGAACGTTTACGGAATTCAATAAGCCCACAAATACTATTAGTACTTGCTCTCATCTTTCTTTTATCTGATCTGGGCTTGGCACAAGGACGGTCTCTGGCCAACTATACCGTTCCTTATACAAGTTACTTATTCGACTTTTGGGAAAACACAGTGCCAGCTCCCCAGCCTTATCTGCCTACGAAGGTGATTAAGGGGCAGGATTTAGAGGTTGGGAGCTTCAGTACCCCCAAAGACCTGTCTATCAGTCCGCGGGGAGATATTTATATTGCCGATACGGGCAACAATCGCATTGTTGTTTTTGACTCTGAGTGGAACTTAGTCCGCGAGATTTCCCAGTTTGTGATAGACGGTGAACCCAGTACGTTCAACCAGCCCACGGGCATCTATGTTACCGACAAAGAGCATTTGTATGTGGCGGACACTAACAACGCACGGTTGGTGCATTTTGATGAAAACGGCCAGTTCGTGCGTGTTATTGCAGAGCCTTATTCAGAGGTAGAGGGTGTCCTGCCTGCGAACTTGATTTATAGGCCTCTTAAAGTAGTCGTTGACCGTCACGAACGGATATATGTTATTGCCCGTGACGTGTTTGACGGTATTCTTTCGTTTAGCGCAGATGGGGACTTCAAAGGATTCGTTGGTGCCCCAAGGGTAACACCTAGCTTAACTGACTACATCTGGAGCCGCTTGGCTACTAGGGAACAACGCGAACGCATTAGGCAGTTCCTGCCTACCGAATACAGCGGTTTTGACCTAGATCCTGAAGGGTTTATCTATGCCACCTCTACGGACGAAGATAAGGATGAGAGCGAAGGCGGCATCCCCATCAAGATCAGGAAACTCAATCCTAAAGGTGAAGATCTCCTAAGGCGGCTGGGCTTTACTGAACCTATGGGTGACGTTCGATTTCCGGATCGCCATTCTCTTGCTGCCCGGAAACGTTCTTCCATTATGGTTGACATTACCGTGCAGGATTACGGTGTTTACAGCGTTTTGGATGCAAACCGGGGACGCGTGTTTACTTATGATAACAACGGTAATCTGCTTTACATGTTTGGCTATATTGGTCGCGACCATGGCCAAATCTACGAACCGGTGGCAATCGACCATCGCGGTTTGGATATCTTCATTTTAGACTCCCGCGACAACAGTGTTGTTGTTTTTGAACCCACCGATTACGCCCTGCTTGTTTGGTCTGCCCTTGAGTCTTACCACAGGGGAGACTACGAACAGTCGCAGGTCATTTGGGAAAAGGTACTTGCCCTTAACACAAACAATGACGTGGCTTACACGGGTATTGCCCGCACCATGCTCCGGCGCGGCCAGTACGCAGAGGCAATGGAATATTTCAAGCTGGGTAATAACCGCCCCGAGTATTCCGATGCCTTTGAACTGTACCGCAAAGAAGTCATTTACAGTAACTTCAGCAAGGTAGCTTGGACCGCTGTTGTCCTGATCGTCCTAGGTGTTATTGCTAAGCGTGTGATTGCTAAGCGTAGGCCGGCCAAGGCTCTACCGCGGGAAGTTGCTGTTACGGATGAGTTTATACCCGCATCAGGGTTCTTCAAACGGACCCTGGAGAGCCTACGCTTTGCGCTCTATGTGATAATTCATCCCGTTGATGGTTTCACCAAATTGAAGTATGAGAAGAGAGGTACCTTTGCGGCCGCAACAGTGATTCTGGGTCTGTTGATCCTGACTTACGTATTTGCCCGCCAGTACACCGGCTTTATCTTCAATACAGCCGAACTCACCAAACTCAATCTCTTGGTGGAAGCGATGAGTGTTATAGTGCCGTTCATTCTGTGGTGTGCAGTTAACTGGGCCTTGACGACTCTAATGGATGGTAAGGGTACCTTTAAGGACATCTACATTGCAACGGCTTTTGCCTTGGTTCCCCTCATTTTGATGGTGGTACCTCTAACTATCGCTAGCAACTACATTACGTTAGAGGAAGGCACGTTCTACTATATGTTGATGACCTTTGGTACTTTGTGGGCAGCGGTCGTACTTGTGTCTGGTGCGGTAATGACGACCCACGAATATACCTTCCAGAAGACAGTGTTCACTTGTATCTTTACCGTTGCAGGCATGGCCTTTACCATGTTCTTGGGCTTCTTGTTCTTCAGCCTGTCGGAGCAGGTAGTCTTGTTTGCACGAGATATTTTCGTCGAGATTGTGCACCGCACATGATCGCGGTTTCGTTACGGGGAGGGAGGCAGAAGTTTATGCAGAACAGACGAATGGCAGTTGCTGCCGCTTTACTAATGATTCTCTTGCTAGGTACTTCAGTATTGGCCGCCGATCATTTAAGTGGCTTTGAGATTGTTGCAGAAAATGAAGAAAGTGAGCTCTACTTCAACGCCGAAACGGTGGAGCTTGCGGTTCGCAATAAGCAAACCGGTCATGTTTGGTATACCAATCATCCTGAGCGGGATGCGAAAGAAACCATGACCCGGGGCAGCAGCAAAGATAGATTGAATTCGCAAATTGTCATTACCTATTATGCCAACAACGAACGCTTCACCATGGACAGCTATAACGACGCTGTTCTCCATGGCCAAGTGGATGTGAAGCCCATTCCCAATGGGATTCGCATTGACTATGAATTGGGTGCCAGGTGGAAACCTGAGGATTATCTTCCTACCATCATTTCGTTGGAACGCTTTAACGAAGAAATTTTGCCCAGAATTGATTCCCAAAGAGATCGTGACTGGCTCCGTGGCCTGTATGCCCAGTTCAGTCTCGAAGAGGGTTTTGCTGATGGCGACGAGTTCAGCATTTTAGGCGTTGATCTCGACTTCCTTTTGGGCGATTACGGCCTCAAGGTTGAGGAACGTGGGTTCCGTGCCACCGACAAGCGCCGTTTGCTGCAGGAGTACCTCGTTTTGGTCAGGGACGCTCATAAGTACGACAACTTGGGTCAAATTCAGCCTGAGGAAATTGCTGGGCTGATTGACACTCCTGCTTTACTCATGAAATGGAATAACAAAAAATGGGACGTGGACGATGCGGCCGCACTGTTCAAGGCCATTGGTTACACTCCGGATATGGTGGGAGACGATCACGAACAATTCGGTATTGCACCGCCCTATCCTAACCTCATCAACTTCCGTGTATCTGTAGAGTATACTCTTGATGGCCCCGATTTAATTGCTAGGGTGCCAATTGATAGCATTGTATATCCGGAAAAAGTCTACGACGAGAAGAACGATAAAGAAGTTTCCTATCCAATGAGCACTATCAGCCTGATGCCCTATTTTGGCTCGGCTGAAAGTGACAGTGATGGTTTCATCTTTATACCAGACGGGTCTGGTGCGATCATTGACTTCAGCACAGATAAGTCCCGTTCTGAACCCTATGCACAGCGTGTCTATGGGCCAGACTATGCTNCTCTGCCTATCCGGGAATACTCGGCTTCGTTGAAAGATCAGATCTACTTCCCGGTATTCGGCCTGAACCAAGGTGATCGGGCGATCTTTGGTATTATCGAATCGGGCGACGCAGTGGCCCGTATTGAGGCTACCGCAGCAGGTATGCTTGACTCTTTCTACAAGGTCTGGGCTTCCTTTGATGTCAGGCCCACGACCAGGGTTAACTTGGAAGCAGCAGGTGAGTTGATCGGACTGCGTTCTCTGTCCATTAACATGTTCCAGAGCCGCCTGATCAACGATGATATTGTGGTAAGATACTCCTTCTTGGATGGAGAAGATGCAGGCTATGCCGGCATGGCCCGCTTCTATCAAAATTATCTTGTGGGAAAACACGGCCTGGAGAGGATTGCGGCTGATGGTAAAGCTCCTGTGATCCTGGAGGTTGTGGGCAGCATTGACCAAGTCAAACCAGTTTTGGGTCTGCCCCTTAACGTGGTCGATCCCATGACAACTTTTGATCAGAGCTTAGAGATAGTTGACGATCTCAGAAGCAAAGGCATTGAGAACCTTGTGGTTCGTTATTTAGGTTGGATGCGTGGTGGTATAAGAAACATCTATCCCACAAAAGCACCGGTGGAGCGCAAGGTGGGTACAGCCCAAGGACTGCGCAATCTGCATCAAGAGCTGAGCATGAGGGGAATCGAGCTGTTCCCATCCACCGAATTCCAGCTCGTAAAGAGGAATTCTCTTGCCGATTCGTTCCTGGCGTTTAGACATTCGTCTCGCTCTTTGGGCCGGGTTAGTGCTTATATCAACACCCATGACATTTCAACTTACCAGGCAATTGACGCCAAGCGGATTCCTATTCTGTCACCCAGAGGGTTAGATTCGCTTGTAGACAAATTCTTGAAAGACTACCGGAAGTACGATCTGACTGGACTATCACCAGGCAGCATCGGCAATACGCTTTATGCAGACTACAGACTGAAACCTGAAGAGTTGGTAGACCGTCAGACAGCCAAACAGATTTTGGTTGCTCAGGCGGAAAAAATGACTGAGAATTATGATCTGCTGCTGGAGGGAGCCCATGCATACCTTCTGCCGTATGCCAAGTATCTGGTGAGGGCTCCGCTGTACAGCCGTGGATTTGAGGTCTTCGACCGCGTTGTTCCCTTTTACCCCATGGTGGTCAGTGGTTACGTGGGCTACGCAGGTGCACCTTACAATCTAGCTGATCGGCANGGACCTCTGTACGTTCTGAAGATGCTGGAAACAGGTGCTTTACCCTACTTCGTAGTTTCGGGCACCAGGTCGTCTGAAGTGAAGAACACAGATTTTAACGATTTGTATTCCATCTACTATCAAGACTTGGAAGAAGATATTTTGGCCCTCTATGAAGAGGTAGGAGAAGTTTTCGAGCGGATTTGGGGTCAGCGTATCGTTGACCACAAGACCTTAGCCTTAGACGTTTACCAGACTGTTTATGAAGATGGAACCACGATTTTTGTCAATTACACCCAGGAGGACTTTGTTGATGAGTCATCGGGTATAACGATCCCTGCCGAGGGATACGTGGTATCACAGTAAAGGTTGGTGGTAAAGGTGAAGAAAAGGTTTTATATGAGCTACGAACAGCGACAAAAATTAGGAGGGTTTCTCTTTACCCTACCTTTCGTAATAGGTTTTATCCTATTCTTCCTGTATCCCTTTATACAGGCGATCATCTTGAGCTTCAATGAAATGGTGCTGACGGCCAGCACCTATGAGCTTGAGTTTAGAGGCTGGTACAACTACAGCTACGCCCTTCAGATTCACCCTGAATTTTCCCGTACATTCACGGAGGTGCTGGTGAAACTGGTCACCGAGGCACCTCTGATTATGGGATTCAGCCTCTTTGCAGCAACCCTGCTCAACCAGAGGTTTAAGGGTAGGGCATTGGTCAGGGCGTTATTCTTCCTGCCTGTCATTATGGGTGCGGGCGTTGCCATGAAAATGGAAATGAGCGACTATTCCCAGATTATGCTGCAGGCTGCCCAAGACGCATCTCCTTTAGGAGCTGCTTTACGGGGACTATTTGAAAGGGCTCATTTGCCCCAGGGAATGGTTGACTTTGTAATGGATGCCATCAGAAGCCTGCCCGTGGTCATTCGGGCCTCTGGCGTGCAGATCCTGATCTTCTTAGCCGGTCTGCAGGGCATTTCCAGGGAGGTTTATGAAGCGGCTGATGTGGAGGGAGCAACGGGTTGGGAGCAGTTCTGGCTCATTACCTTCCCAATGATTACTCCGCTGATTGTGACTAACTTGGTCTATACGATCATTGACTCCTTCACAGCCATGAACAACGAACTCATCCTTTTGATTCGCGATACAATGACGCGGGGTGCTGGTTACGGTGTGAGTATGGCCATGGCCATGTTGTATTTCGCCGTGATAGCCGTTATTCTGGTCGTTGTCTATCTGGCCGCTTCAAAACGGACTTTCTATCACGTCTAGAGAGGGTGCCATATGCATGAACATCTTTACTAAGTCAAGAATTCAGGCAGGCGTTTGGGCATTATTTCGTACTGTATTATTAATAGGTATATCGTTCGTGATCGTAGTACCGCTGTTAAATAGGATGTCGTCAGCTTTGATGTCCATTGAAGACGTCTACGACCAATCGGTACGCTGGATTCCGCGGAACCCCACCCTGCGCAACTTCAAACTCATGTGGGAGCACATGAACTATGTACAGGCCTTTGGACGTTCCTTTTTCCTGGCGTTCATGACTAGTGCCCTCCATTTGGTTTCATCTACTATGGTGGGTTACGGCTTGGCAAGGTTCAAGTTCCGCGGCAATGGGCTCATTTTTGCCTGTGCCATTTTGACGCTGCTTGTTCCACCGCAGCTGATCATGATTCCCATGTATCTGAACTTCCGGTTCTTTGATCTGCTCGGTGCGCTGAAACAACCGATCAACCTCATCGGTACCTACTGGCCCTTCATCCTCATGGGGATTACCGCCAATGGTTTCCGCTGTGGTCTGTATATCTTCATCAACCGCCAGTTCTTCAGGGGACTGCCCAAGGAGCTGGAGGAAGCTGCTTACATCGACGGCGCGGGTATCTTCAAGACGTTCTGGACGATCATGATCCCCAGTGCCATTCCCAGTCTTGTCACAACGTTCCTGTTCTCCTTTGTTTGGCAGTGGAACGACTATTTGTACGTGACCACCTTCATGGCCGGACACAGTTTCCTGCCTCTGGAGCTGGAAGCTGCTCAGCCGCGTATTCACCGTGCCATCAGTGCTGCGGACCAGTTCGCTGCCAGCAGTGGTTTCTTAGACAACCACTTTTACTCCTTGATCAATAATGCCGGTATGATCTTGATTATCGCTCCGTTATTGATTATGTATCTCTTCTTGCAGCGTTACTTCGTAGAGAGTGTTGAGCGGACAGGAATCGTAGGATAACGGAGGTGGGAGCGAGTTGGTGAATTACAAACGTCTTTTCGTACTGCCGCTGCTGATTGCAGTATTGTTCAGTGGGACGGCGTATGCCGACGGGCAGAATCTGCCCGTCTTGCATGAGATTTATGCAGACCACTTTGAAATAGGCTTTGCCGCTCGTCAGTCTTTCTGGTTAGACGAGCCATTGTTGGCACATTTCAATACCGTTACACCGGAAAACATGATGAAATGGGAAGCAATCCATCCCCGCCTCGGAGTGTATACATTCGGTAATGCTGATTACTTGGTGAAATACGCCGAGGATAACGGCATGAACGTGGTGGGCCATACGCTTGTGTGGCACAGCCAAACGCCCGATTGGGTGTTTACCGATGAGAACGGCAACGACCTTTCCAGAGAGGAACTCTTAGCTCGCATGGAAGACCATATCAAAACAGTGGTTGGTCGTTACAAAGGTCGCATTAAGGGCTGGGATGTGGTCAACGAGGCAGTGGAACAGAACCCTGTCACTGGGAAGTGGGAACTGCGTGACTCTAAGTGGAAGCGGATTATTGGTGATGACTTCATAGAGTACGCCTTTAAGTTTGCCCACGAAGCAGATCCAGAGGCAGAGCTTTATTACAATGATTACAGTGCTACCGATCCCGGCAAACGGGATGCCATTTACAACATGGTTAAGGGTCTCCTGGATAAGGGGATTCGGGTCGATGGCATTGGTATGCAGGGACACTGGGACATGGGTTACCCGGGTCCGCAGCAGATTAAGGAAGCCATTGAACTGTATTCGTCCTTAGGTGTTAAGGTGCACATCACCGAGCTTGATATAAGCGTTTTTGCCTGGAACGATCGTTCCAATCCGTATCGGAGCGGCCTGCCCGAAGAGGTTAGCGCCCGTCTGGCGGAACGTTACACCCAGGTGTTCCGGGTGTTCAAAGAGTACAGTGATGTGATTGACCGAGTCACCCTCTGGGGCGTTAAGGACAATCACAGCTGGAAGAATAATTTCCCCGTGAGCGGCCGTAGTGACTACCCACTGCTGTTTGACAGCAGGGGGCAGGCAAAACCCGCATTTTGGGGCGTGGTCGCAGCCGGTTTAGATGAAGCTAGCTGGCAGGATGCTCGCCAAGCCTTTCTGGGGCAATAAGACACTGGGAGAAGTTCGAAGGAGGAATTGTTAGGAATGCGGAACCAAAATCTAACAGCGTTTACGAAATTCATAATGCTCATGCTGTGCGTGTGTTTTGGGGTAGTGAGCTTATCCAGTGTTGCCTCTGCAGAATACATGCACAGGGAGAGCTATGAGCAGTATCTTTCTAGATACAGTGAGGCGAGCCGTCCCAATTATGACATTTTGATTCCTGGCGGCGATTATTGGCTTGCCGATGAGGAAGTAGAAGTATTAGAGAATCCCTATGGTTATGAAGGCAGTGCTTTGCTTGTAGGCGAGAGAACCACCGTCGAGTGGGTTGTCTTCGTACCGGAGGAAGGTCTTTATAATCTGGAAATAGCTTATTATCCAGTATCTGGTCGGAATACCCCCATTGAACGGGAGATCCGCATCAACCGGCAACCTCTCTTTGATGGGGCAGACTACTTAGTCTTATCGCGGGTTTTCGGTGACGATGGCCCGTTCTTGAAGGACGCGGCAGGCAATGAAATCAGGCCTCGTCAGGTTGAGAAGCCCATGTGGCAAGCGGTAAACCTCAAGGACTCGTTGGGCTATCATCCTGAACCCTACAAGTTCTATTTCAATTCAGGTTTTAACACTATTCAGCTGATCGGACGGGCAGAACCGGCTATCATTGGACATCTGCGCCTCTACCAAGCGGATGAGCCCGTGCCCTATGCCGAGGTGGCGAAGGATTATCCCAGCAATGCTGCTGATAGCGTACGGGATGTCTTCTTGAAAATTCAGGGTCAAGACGCCATTTATCGCTCCAGCCCCGCCCTTTTCGCGGTTTTCGATCAGGGTGACCCGACTACCGAACCATACCATCCCGCCGAGATTAGGCTGAACTCCATCGGCGGCTACCGCTGGCAGACTGTCGGTGATTGGATTGCCTGGGAAGTGGAAGTACCCAAATCCGGTTATTACCAGATTGCCATTAAGGGTAAGCAGAATATTAACCGCGGTGTGTTTAGTAACCGCAGACTGACTATTGACGGCAAGGTACCCTTCGCAGAAGTTGACGCTGTGCAGTTTAACTTCACCAATCGCTATCAAATGAAGGTACTTGGCCAAGATCTCATTGATGAACCCTTCTTGTTCTATTTGGAAGAGGGTAAGCATGAGATTCGCTTAGAGGCAGTTTTGGGTGACCTTGCTCCGTTGATTCGCCTAACGGAGGAGACCTTGTATGAACTGAACTCTTTGTACCGTAGTATTATCATGATCACTTCACCTACGCCGGACCCGATCCGCAGCTACCAGTTGGATAAACGGGTACCTCAGCTCATAGAGCGCTTAGAGCGTCAAGCTCAAGTTCTCAGGGGTATGGCAGCAGAATTCGAAAGAATAACAGGGCAGAAGGGTGGTCATACAGCTACTCTGACTGACTTCGCTCGGATGCTTGAGCGGATGGTTACCAGGCCCGACTCCATTCCTAACCTGCTGCAGGAGTACCGTGATGCCATTGGTAACCTGGGTACCTGGGTTATGAACACCAGGCAGCAGCCCCTGCAGATCGACTACATCGTAGTTGCATCGCCTGAGCAGGAGATGCCGCGGGCAACACCAACTCTCTGGCAGATCGCCATGCACGAGGTTCGGGCGTTCATTGCGTCCTTTACCCATGACTACACGAGCATCCAGGACATTTCGTCTGTTGACGACACATCGCCTCGCTCATCTGATCAGGATAGCATCAAGGTCTGGATCGGTTTGGGTCGTGACCAGGCACAGATTCTGAAACAGATGATTGAAGACACCTTCACACCTGAAACAGGTATTAAGGTGGACCTGGAGTTAATTACAACCATGGACCAGCTGCTCATCCCGGCTACTATTGCCAACAGGCACCCTGACGTGGCCATCGGTGCAGCTAACATGGATATGGCGTTTCGTGGAGCCATCGTTGACCTGACCAAGTTCCCTGATTTCGACGAAGTCGCTAAGCGGTTTAAGAAATCCGCTCTGCTTGCCTTTAGGTTTAGGGATCAGGTATTCGCCCTACCAGAGGTACAGAGTTTTCCAATGCTCTTCTACCGCAAGGATATCTTGTCAGAGCTTGGCTTGGAAGTTCCCCAAACCTGGGATGATGTATATGCCATTCTGCCGGATCTGCAGAACAACCACTTAGAGTTCGGCATGTGGCCAAGTATTTACACCTATGTGCAGTTCCTGTATCAGCAGGGTATTGCCCTGTATTACCCGGACGTTGTGGAAGTGAACCTTGCTTCGGAAGCGGGAGTGGAAGCATTTACGCGGATGACCAACCTGTTTACCCAGTCTGGTCTGCCGCTGCAGTACAACTTCATCAACCGCTTCAGAATGGGTGAAATGCCTCTAGCCATCGCTAACTACTCGGATTACAACACCTTGACGGTGTTTGCGCCCGAGCTGCGCGGTGAATGGGGTATGGCACCAATTCCAGGTACTCTGCAGCCAGACGGAACGATTAACCGTACTGTACCCGTTGCCCAGGACGCACTGCGGATTCAAACGGATATGACTGGGGCAGTTATCATGCCTAGTGGTACCACAGGTTCCATTATCCTTGAAAAGTCCGACAAGCAAGAACAGGCTTGGGAATTCCTCAAGTGGTGGACCAGGACAGATACACAGGTCCGTTTCGGGCAGGAAATGGAGGCACTCATCGGTCCAGCAGCCCGTTTCGCTACAGCTAACGTAGAGGCCATGCAGCAGCTGCCTTGGCGTGTGGAAGAACGGGATCAGCTGAATGCCCAGTGGGAGTGGGTAGAAGGTGTGCCACCTGTTTTGGGCGGCTACTACGTCACCAGGCAGTTTGACTGGCTGTTTAGGGCCGTAGTACTGCAGAACGAACCCATCCGGGAAGCAGTTCTGGACTACAGCCGGGAGATCAACCGTGAGATGGCAAGAAAACGGGAAGAATTCGGTCTGCCAACCGAGCTGGAAGACATTGACCAGAAATGGATCGACCTCTACTGGGATCACTACACTCACGTATACCGGCTTGACAGGCCTGCAGAGGCGATGGATGAACAATACAGAGCATTTCTGGAGCGTAAAGGACTGCTCCTAGAGGAGGGAACTGAATGAGTGCCACTATCTCTGAACCCAAAGTTGCGGTTGATGCGCAGGTAGCGCAGCCCAAACAAGGGCGGCTCCGCACTCTCTGGGAGAGTATGAAGGAAAATAAGGTTTCCTACCTGTTTGTAGGTCCCTTTGTAATCCTATTTACCATTTTCGTGGTCATTCCCATTCTGATTTCGATTGGCCTGAGCTTCACCTACTTCAACATGGTGCAGCCACCCAGTTGGGTCGGGTGGGGGAACTACTTGACCCTATTCTTGGAAGACGAAATTTTCCTGATTGCGGTTAAGAATACGCTGTTCTTTGCAGCGATTACGGGCCCGGTCAGTTACATTCTCTGTTTCGTCTTTGCTTGGCTCATCAACGAGCTCAAACCGAAGCTGAGGGCCTTCCTGACCCTACTCTTCTACGCACCGAGTATTTCGGCTAACGCCTTCATGATTTGGACAGTCATGTTCAGTGGCGACGCCTACGGATACATCAACGGTATCCTCCTCTACTGGGGGATCATCGACAAACCAATTCAATGGCTGCAGGATCCAACCTACATGATGGGCATTGTTATCCTGGTTGTCCTCTGGATGAGTCTTGGCGTCAGCTTCCTGACCTTTATCGCAGGTCTACAGGGTATTGATAATACCCTGTACGAGGCCGGTGCCATTGACGGTGTTCGCAACCGTTGGCAGGAGCTGTGGTACATCACCCTGCCTTCCATGAAGAACCACCTCATGTTCGGTGCCATTATCAGTATTACCAACTCGTTTGCTGCAGCCGGTCAGCTGCAGGCCCTGACAGGGGCCACGCCAACTGACTGGGCTACCTGGACGATCATGCAGCACGTGAACGACTACGGTTACGTGCGCTACGAAATGGGCTATGCCTCGGCCATGGCTGTACTGTTGTTCATCACCATGGTTGTTGTTCAGCGCCTAGTGCAGCGGCTGTTAGCCAAGTTGGATTAGAGGGGGGATTATAGTGAGTCGTTTTAGATTAGCTAGTAAAGGGTATGCCAGGTCTACCGCGGGAGACGTAATCATCTTCCTGATTCTGGGCGGGGCAGCCATATTCATGTCACTACCTTTGGTGTACGCCATCTGTCAGGCTTTTAAGCCTCTGAATGAGCTGTTCATCTTCCCGCCGCAGTTCTTCCCTCGGCATCCGACCTTGGACAACTTTAGCGATCTGTTCTTATTGATGGCCCAAAGCTGGGTTCCGATCACACGCTACTTGTTTAACTCTCTGTTCATCGTGATTATGGGAACAGCGGGCAACGTTTTGTTTGGTTCACTGTGTGCTTACGCCTTGGCCAAACACAATTTCCCCGGTAAGAGGTTGATCAACAACCTGATCCTCTTCTCCTTGATGTTTGCCGGGTCTGTGCTCGTCATTCCCCACTATCTAACCATGGCCTATTTGAACTGGATCAACTCCTACGCTGCCATTATCGTACCGGCGTGGGCGGCTACGCTCGGGGTCTACCTGATGCGTAACTTTATTGACCATATGGTCCATGAGTCGCTCTTAGAGTCAGCCCGGATTGACGGCGCGAGCGAGTTTGACTGTTACTGGCGGATCACGATGCCAATCGTTAAGCCTGCGTGGCTCACCTTGATTATTCTGAGCTTCCAGAACCTCTGGGGCGAGCAGGGCGGAATGTTCCTCTACGCTGAGGAACTGAAACCCTTACCCTACGCCCTCAGCCAGATCATTGGCGGCGGTGTCGGCCGGGCAGGTGTAGCAGCAGCAGTAACCGTGATTTTGATGATTGTACCGATTACCGTGTTTATCATTAACCAGACTCAGATCGTTCAGACGATGGGTACATCTGGTATCGCAGGAGAATAATCAGGAGGCGTAAAATGGGGCAGAACAGAGTGCCCATCCGAGTATCTCCGCTGTTTTCTGATGGCATGGTACTGCAGAGAGACAGAGAAGTTGCAGTCTGGGGAACTGCAGAAACCAATGCTGAATTAGAGATTGAATTCGCTGGCCGTACTTTTAGTACGGCCAGTGATCACGCTGGTGACTGGAAAGTTTCCCTTCCAGCCCTACCAGCAGGCGGTCCGTACCGGATGAGGATTTCAGGATACGAAGAACTTGTTGTTGATGATGTTTACATTGGGGATGTTTGGTTGTTAGGCGGTCAGTCCAATATGGAGCTGCCAGTGGGCAGGACTCTGGACCTCTTTGCAGAGGAAGTGGCCACGGCAGAGAATCCTCTGATCCGCCAATTTACTGTGCCGCAAGTCTATGACTTCGCCGGCCCCAAAAGTGAACTGTCCGGAGGTAGCTGGCAGAGCGTAACACCGCAGAGTGTTTTGGAGTTCAGCGCTGTCGGCTATTTCTTCGCTCAGGAACTTTTTGAGGAATACAAAGTGCCGCAGGGCCTAATCCAAACGGCCGTAGGCGGCAGTCCAGTTGAGGCCTGGTTAGATGAAGAGACGCTTATGGGTCTTGGAAATTATCAGGCCATTTTGGCGCGTGTGCGAGACGAAAATCATGTTAAGTCCACCATGAAAGCAGAAATGGAACGGATGCAGCAGTGGTATGGTGAACTGAACGAGAAGGACCTAGGCCTGAAGGGCTGGGCCGAGCCTGACTACGATGACGCCGATTGGGAAACGATATCGGTGCCGGGAGTGTGGCAGGGTACAGCCTTGGAGGGAGTAACGGGTTCAGTTTGGCTGCGGAAAGAGTTTGACGTTCCAACTGGTTTTCTGCAGGACGACATGCTTCTCCGTCTTGGTGCCATTATTGACGCTGACGAAACTTACTTAAACGGTGTTTTGGTTGGTAAGACTGAATACAAATACCCGCCCAGGCGGTATGAACTACCTGCAGGAGTGCTGCGTGAAGGTCGCAACACATTGGCTGTGCGGGTAATTGTAAATAGGGCCGGCGGCGGCTTTGTCACCGGTAAGGAGTACTCGATTACAGCCGGGGAGGCAAAACTCTACCTGGATGGGGAGTGGAAGTACAGGGTTGGTGCGGTGCAGTCCAATCTGCCCCATGCTACCTTTTTCCAATGGTCCCCCACAGGCCTATACAATGGTATGGTCGCACCCCTTCGCAATCTTGCCGTCAAGGGCGTCCTGTGGTACCAGGGCGAGTCCAATGTGGGCCGGGCAAGGCAGTACCCGTCCCAATTTGAAGCCATGGTACAACTTTGGCGGAAGCAGTTTGAGCAGCCTGACCTTCCCTTCTTCTACGTTCAGCTGCCCAATTTCGCCGCTGAGTTGTGGGAGTTCTCCCAGGAATACAGCTGGTCCATCTTCAGGGAAGTGCAGAAAGAATCGTTGCAGATTCCCAATACGGGCATGGCAGTAACCATCGATGTGGGTGAGGGCAACGATCTCCATCCCCAGGACAAAAAAACGGTGGGACAGAGGCTCGCTCTCTTGGCAAAACGCCAAGTGTTCGGCGAGGACATTGTGGCCCAGGGACCTATTTACTCTGGCTTTGAGCGGCGTGGTGAGGAGCTTTTAGTTTCCTTCGAAACCTTTGGCAGTGCCTTAGTTGTGGGCGGAGAGGAACTGGAAGGCTTTGAAATCTGCGGGTCAGACGGTCAGTACTACCCCGCAGAAGGGAAAGTGGTGGGGAACAGTGTCCTACTCCGCAGTGAACGGGTCAAGGAACCCTGCGGCTTACGCTATGCGTGGGCAAACGATCCCAAGTGCAACTTGTACAATCAAGCGGGATTGCCTGCCGCTCCCTTTTCCACCACATACGAGGAGGATTTATAGTGACAGAGATGGCAAAATACATGGATATAGCTGGTAAGACAGCAGTTGTAACCGGCGGGAGCGGGGTCCTGTGCAGTGAAATGGCACGGGCCCTGGCCAAGGCTGGCTGCAACGTTGTGGTTCTGGCCCTTAACCAGGCCAAGATTGATGAGGTTGTGGCAGAGATTAGGGAACTGGGCGGTAACGCCATCGGTATCGCTGCCGATGTTCTGAGTGNAGAGGCCTTAGCTGCAGCCCGGGATCAGATAGTGAAGGAGTTTGGCCGCATTGATATTCTGGTAAACGGAGCAGGGGGCAACCATCCTTCCGCTACCACCAATCAAGAGCAGTCCTTCTTCGATCTTGATTTTGGTGCAGTAAAAGACGTCTTCGCCTTGAATTTCCTGGGTACGTTCTTGCCCTCCCAGGTCTTCGGTGAGGTTATGGCCAAGCAGGAAGACGGTGTGATAATCAACATCTCTTCCGCCGCATCTTTCCACCCCATGACCAGAGTGGTGGCTTACGCAGCTGCTAAGGCGGCTGTCAACAACTTCACCGAGTGGTTGGCGGTTTATATGGCACAGGAGGTTTCCCCCAATATTCGGGTCAATGCCATTGCACCGGGCTTCTTCATTGCGGAACAGAACTACCGCCTGTTGGTGAATCCCGATGGCAGCTACACCCAGCGGGGCCAGCAGATCCTATCCAACACACCCATGGGCCGTTTTGGTGAGCCCAAAGACCTAATCGGCGCTCTGCTCTGGCTGGTCAGCGATGCGAGCCGTTTTGTGACCGGTTCCGTGGTTGTTGTGGATGGCGGCTTCAACGCCTATTCCGGCGTATAACAGCGTTTAAACGGAGTTAATACGAATCTTTCAGGAGGAAGGGGAATGGAGCATGTATAACCTGGACCAGTCCATTAAAAAGATCCGCGCGGCAGATGTGAAGCTTACAGTAAAAAGTCAGGACGGCACCCCCATCAGCGGGGGAGAAGTGGAAATAGCCCAGACTAATCACAAGTTTCAGCTTGGCAGTATGGGCCGCTTTATGATTCCCTACGTTAACAATGAGTTGACCGGTGAGGCCAAGGAGCGGGCAGAAGAGATAAAGTCCCGTTATCTGGATCTCTTTAATTTTGTAACACTGCCTTTTTACTGGGGCAGATTCGAACCGGTTGAGGGACAGCCAGACACNGAACGGGTCTTGAACACGGCCAAGTGGTTCAAAGACCAGGGAATTCCTTCTAAAGGGCATCCCCTCTGCTGGCATACGGTCTGTGCCGATTGGCTTATGGATTACAGCAACGAAGAGATTATGCGTATCCAGCTGGAGAGGATNAAGCGGGAAGTAACTGATTTTAAAGGTTACGTAGATGTCTGGGATGTGATTAACGAAGTTGTGATTATGCCCAACTTCGATAAGTACGACAACGCTGTTACCCGCATCTGCAAAGAATACGGGCGGATTGAGACTGTGCGCCGGGTGTTTGAGGCGGCCAGGGAAGCCAATCCAAACGCCATCCTCCTGATAAATGACTTTGATACCTCGCCAGCCTACGACATTTTGGTTGAAGGTTGTTTAGAGGCAGGCATCGACATAGATGTAATCGGTATCCAGTCCCACATGCACCAGGGCTACTGGGGCGTTGAGAAGACGGAGCGGATTCTTGCCCGCTTTGAAAGGTTCAACCGGCCAATCCACTTCACCGAAACCAACCTGGTTTCGGGTGAACTGATGCCCAAACACATTGTGGACCTGAATGACTGGCAGGTTGATGATTGGCCAACCACAGAGGAAGGGGAGGCACGTCAGGCGGAAGAGGCCGTTCTCCATTACAAAACCCTCCTTGCCCATCCGTTAGTGGAGGCCATTACTTGGTGGGATTTCGTAGACGGCCAATGGCTGAACGCACCCAGCGGGTTGCTGCGCAAAGACCTAACTCCCAAACCAGCCTACCAAGAACTTTACAAGCTGGTGAAGGGGGAATGGTGGCTGGAACCCACCACCTTTAGAACAGCTGAAGACGGAAGTGTCAGCTTCAACGGCTTTTTGGGCGAGTATGAGCTGCGCTACCAGGGCAAGACAGTCAAATTCAACCTAGCTGAGAGCGGCGAGGCTGTGATCGAGGTAGTAGTTTAACAGACATCTACAGATAATTAGTTGACATTTTACAAAAAGTCAACTAGCATTAAGGTATACTAGTATGGCAGTTTCGTGCTGCCGCCCCATTGGAGGAGGTCGCCATTTCTGTCTTAGTTTCGAGTCTAAATCCCCAAGGTCGTGAATCAGCCCGTGACACCGTGTATCGGGCCTTGCGGCACGATATTTTACACCTGATCCTAAAGCCGGGTACGAAAATGTCTGAACAGGAAGTCTCAGAGAGATTCGAGGTGAGCCGTACACCGGTGCGGGAGGTTTTCATGTGCCTAATGCAGGACGGATTGGTGGAAATTTACCCGCAGCGGGGCACCTATGTCTCTTTGATCAACCTGGAATACTTGGAAGAGGGCAGGTACGTGCGGGAGCTGGTGGAAACGGCAGTGATCAGCGAGGCAGCAGGTCGTTTATCTGAAGACGATCTCTTTAGGCTGGAAACTACTCTGGCAGCTCAGGAAATCAGCTGCCGTAACAAGGATTATCTGCGTATGCTGGCCTTGGATGATCATTTCCATGCAACAATTTTCCGCGCCTGCGGTAGAGCCCGCACTTGGGAGGCGGTGAGCCAGCTCAGCCACGACTTCTACCGGGCCCGGGTGCTGCGCCTTTCCCATGATTTCAACTGGGATACGATAGTCCGGCAGCATTATGCCATATTTGAGGGTCTGAGAAAGGGCGATAAGGAACAGGTAGCACGAGTAGTGAGAGAACATCTACGCATGGCGATTATGGACAGGGAAAGGCTGAGAAAGGAATTTCCAGATTACTTTGTCCAGCCGTAGGATAGAAAGGATGGAGCGGTTAGTGAAGCAGAAGCAACAGTACAAATGCTGGCTAAACTACAGCCATCTGCGGGATCATCCCGTTCTTGGTGACTACAAACAGCAGCTGACCAGCATTTGTGTGCTTGGAGAGGGGTTAATCCTCAAAACGGTGGAAAAGGAGCTGAGCTTGGGTTTGGCCGAGCTCTTGGGTGAAAAGCCTGTAGTACAGACCAGCCCGGAGAGTGATACTTCCATCGTTGCCGGAGTTAACTACCTCGCGGATGAACGGCTGCAGGAAGAAGGCTACATAGTTAAGGCAGTTGAGGTTGAAAACAAGGTCCAGATCGTTATCTCCAGCCCCAGTGAACGTGGCCTTCTTTATGGTGCCTTTGCCTTTTTACGTGAACTGCAGGGCGGTAAAAATCTAGAAACGATTGATCTGCTGGATAACCCCAAAAACCCCCTGCGTATGCTGAACCATTGGGACAACTTTGATGGTTCTATTGAAAGGGGTTACGCGGGCAAATCCTTTTTCTANGANAACAACAAACTCACAGGTGACCTGGGACGTGTGGAAGATTACGCCAGGATGTTGGCTTCCATAGGCATCAACGCGGTGGCTATAAACAACGTCAACGTGCACGCCTTGGAGACCACTTTCATTGACTCTCGCCTTGATGTGGTCAAAACGATTGCCGATATATTCCGTCCTTACGGGATTAGCGTCTTTGTATCCATCAACTTTGCCAGCCCAATGGAGATTGGCGGTCTGGATACGGCTGATCCCCTGGATGAGAAGGTGCAGCAGTGGTGGAGTGAGCAGACCGCTAAGGTCTACGAGCAGATTCCTGATCTAGGTGGGTATCTGGTCAAGGCTGACTCGGAGTTCCGTCCTGGACCCTTTACCTACGGGCGCGACCATGCGGATGGTGCCAACCTTTTAGGCAGAGCGCTCAAACCCTTTGGCGGTATTTTGATCTGGCGNTGCTTCGTCTACAACTGCCAGCAGGACTGGCGTGATCACAAAACAGATCGGGCCAGGGCAGCTTACGACGTTTTCTATCCGTTGGATGGTAAGTTTGACGACAACGTCATTCTCCAGATTAAAAACGGTCCCATGGATTTCCAAGTGCGGGAGCCGGTTTCGCCCCTGTTCGGTGCACTGCAGCGAACCAATCAAATGCTGGAACTGCAGATTACCCAGGAATACACTGGACAGCAGCGCCACCTGTGCTATTTGATACCCCAGTGGAAAGAAATCCTTGACTTCGATACGTATGCCAAAGGACCTGGCTCTACTGTGGATAGGATTATCTCCGGGGAACTGATCGAGCAGTCCTACAGCGGTATTACGGCAGTGGTGAACGTGGGTAGGGACCTAAACTGGACGGGGCACACACTTGCCCAAGCCAACCTTTACGGCTATGGCCGTTTAGCTTGGGATCCTAACCTGTCGGCGGAAGAAATCACCCGGGAGTGGATCTTGGGTACATTCGGCCACAACGACAAGGTGATGGATACCGTGGCAAAGATGCTGCTTGAATCCTGGGAAGTTTATGAGAAATACACAGTGCCGTTGGGTATTGGNTGGATGTGCAATATCAACCACCATTATGGCCCCAGTCCGGAAGGGTACGAGTATTCCAAGTGGGGTACCTACCACAGGGCAAACCATGAGGCCATCGGTGTGGACCGCAGCGTTAAGAATGGTACGGGCTACGCAGGCCAGTATTTCCCTGAAAACGCGGAGATGTACGAGAACGTTGAGACCTGTCCCGAGGAGCTTCTCCTCTTCTTCCATCGCATTCCCTACACCTACAAGCTGAAGTCTGGAAAGACGCTTATCCAGNATGTTTACGACACGCATTTCGAGGGCGTGGAGCAGGTAGAGGAAATGATAAAAAGTTGGCAGAATTTGCAGGGATTGGTAGAGCAAGAGGCGTATGAACATATCTTAGACAGGTTGCGTGGGCAGCTCGTTGATGCCCAGGAGTGGCGGGATGTTATCAACAATTACTTCTACCGCAAATCGGGCATTCCTGACGAGAAGAACCGTAAAATCTACTAGGTTGAAAGAGACAATTTTGCCGGGCAACTTGTCGTTCCCTGCAAAGCCTGGCAGTGGATTCTTTTTAAATAGAAAATTAGGCAATAGGAGGAGATTGAAGTGAAACAGTTTTTTCCAGACGTAAGTAAAATTGTTTACGAAGGAAAAGAAACGGATAACCCCTTGGCGTTCCGTTATTACGACCCGAAAAAGGTTGTAGCAGGCAAAACAATGGAAGAACACCTGCGCTTTTCCATGGCCTACTGGCACACCCTAACCGGTGACGGCACCGACATGTTTGGTGTAGGCACTGCCGTCCGTCCCTGGGATAACCTGAGCGATCCCATGGAGATTGCAAAAGCTAGGGCTTATGCAGCCTTTGAATTTATGGACAAAATGCAGATTCCTTTCTTCTGCTTCCACGACGTGGATATCGCTCCTGAAGGCGAGACCTTGGCAGAGACATTCAAGAATCTGGATGAAATCGTTGATCTCNTTAAAGATTTGATGGCCCAGACCGGCATCAAGCTTCTATGGGGTACGTCCAACCTGTTCTCCCATCCCCGCTACATGCACGGTGCAGCCACATCGCCTAACGCCGATGTATTTGCCTATGCTGCGGCCCGCGTGAAAAAGGCTATGGAGATCACTAAAGAGCTTGGCGGCGAGAACTACGTCTTCTGGGGCGGCCGTGAAGGTTACGAGACGCTGCTCAACACAGACATGAAGCTGGAGCTGGATAACTTCGCCCGCTTCCTGCAGATGGCAGTGGATTACGCTAAGAAGATTGGCTTCACCGGCCAGTTCCTCATCGAACCTAAACCGCAAGAGCCTACCAAGCATCAGTATGACTTCGACACAGCCACAGTTCTTGGCTTCTTGAAGACCTACGGCTTGGACAAAGACTTTAAAGTTAACATCGAAGCAAACCACGCCACTTTGGCAGGCCATACCTTCCAGCATGAGCTGCGCGTTGCCCGCATCAACGGCATCCTCGGCAGCGTAGACGCCAACCAAGGCGACATGCTCCTGGGTTGGGACACTGACCAGTTCCCCACCAACGTGTATGAGACCACCTTGGCAATGTACGAGATTCTGCTCAACGGCGGCTTGGCCCCAGGCGGCTTGAACTTCGACGCTAAGGTAAGACGCGGTTCCTTCGACTACTACGATCTGTTCTACGGCCATCTGGCCGGCATGGATGCCTTTGCCCACGGCCTCTTGGCAGCCCAGCGCTTGATCGAGTCCGGTGAACTCGAAGAGTTCATCGCTAAGCGTTACAGCAGCTACACCGAGGGTATCGGTAAGAAGATCGTTGACGGCGAAGTCGGCTTCGACGAACTGAGCGAATACGCCATTGGCTTGAAAGAAATCACCCTCGAGTCCGGCCGTCAAGAGCTGCTCGAGACCATCTTGAATAAGTACATCCTTTCCGTTTAATAACCGTGGTGTCTGCCGGAACCGATCCGGAATCGGGCAGGGTTAACTGAAGGAAGAGAGAGGGGAATGGACCTGAATGATTGGTGCCATTCCCCTTTTAAAAAGGAAAAGGGAGGGAACCTGTTGACAAGTGGTCGACATTCCCTGGNCTGACCCTGTTGTGGCGTGTTCACACTGAGGACGGGCTGGTAGTGGCAGACAGCAAGCTCCGGACTGAGCTGGAAGAGAAATANGGAGAGGTTTGGGTCAGGACCGTCAGGCGGAGGAAAACGATGGCAATGTTTGGCTGCGAACTGCATGAAGACGTTTTGCCCATGAATGACATTCAGGGACAGGTGCAGCCATCATGCTTGCTCCGACTAAGGTACCGAAACTGAAATAGAAGCGAGAAGTAATGAGGTAGGGTGCATCCTGCGGGGGTGCACCCTGCCCATGGGCTGGTTGAGGTGAGAAGCTGTGCTTGATGTGGTCATGGGAATCATGGAACTTGGGGCAGCCGTGATGCTGCCAATTGTGATGACAATTTTAGCTGTAGTTTTTGGCCTTAAACTCCGGGATGCCCTCAAGGCCGGACTGATGATCGGGATCGGGTTCCAGGGGCTACAGCTTGTTGTGGGTCTTCTGCTGAAAACGATAGAACCGGCAATTAGTTACTACCAAGGACTGGAAACGTCCGGATTTACCACGGTCGATCTGGGTTGGGCCGCGGTGGGAGCTGCCGCGTGGACTGTGCCCTTTGCCGCACCTGCCATCCTGCTCATTGTACTGACGAACATTATGTTAATTGCGGCGANAAAGACNAAGGTTTTGAACGTGGACATCTGGAACTTCATCCATATGCTTATCCCAGGGGCTTTGACCTATGCCTTGAGCGACAGTGTGTGGGCGGGATTGGCTGTGACGGTGAGCCTCTCCGTTGTAACTTTGGTGTTGGCGGAGAAAATGGCGCCCCGCTGGATCGAATATTACGGTTTGGAGGGTACCACCTGCACAACTTTCTCCTTCATCTCCTTTGCCTATCCCTTCGGTCTTTTGATGAACAAGCTTTTTGATAGAATTCCGGGCCTGCGCAGCGTGGATATCTCCTTGGACGGCCTAGGCCAAAGGCTAGNCTTTCTGGGCGACACTTCCGTAATTGGTGTGCTTGTGGGCGTCTTTTTGGGAGTGTTGACTAGACAGAGCTGGCAGACCGTATTGACTATGGGGGTTGGTATCTCAGCTTCCTTGATTCTGCTGCCCCGCATGATTGAGGTGATGCTGGAGGGGCTCTCCGCTGTGGGGGAAGGTGCCCAGGCGTTCATGCGGAAGAGGATCGGGGAGGAGGCAGAGCTCTACATCGGCCTGGACATTTCCCTAGGTCTTAAGGATCCAACTGTGGTTACAACCACTGCCATCCTGATTCCGCTGGCCATTCTGTTTGCCTTTCTCATACCCAACATGTCCTACTTCCCGGTTGGGCTTTTAACTTCCGTTGTGCATATGGTACCCCTCATTGCCATGACCAGCCGGGGCAACCTGCTGCGGACGCTCCTTGGCGGTGCTTTGTTTCTGTTCATGGTGGAACTCTTTGCCCATCTCTTTGCACCTGAGGCTACAATTATGCTCCAGGCAAGCGGTGTGGTGGTGGAGGGGGCGGTTACGGACGGCTTTTTCGGCTACAATCTGGCCAATGTGTTAATCAGCTTTATTGGCAGGCTTTTCGGTGCTTGATTTTGGGTCGCTGGGAATGGGCTCTGCGTGGGGGATTATTTGTGAAAGGGAGAATTAGGTGAAGGAAATACTAACCCTGTTATAGAATAAAAAAGTTGGAAATATGAAGGCGGCAAAGTGGTTTAACTCCTTTATGATGGCCGATGTCTATGTCATAAAGGAGTTTATTTAGGGTTAGGGAAGGATGGGCGAAAACGCCCAATAATATTGACTTGGTCTGTGAAGACTTACAGTATACAACATGACAACTAATCAACAAAACGATAAAAGATTCAGGTACTGGAGGAAGTTAAGATCATGTACAAAGCAGCAATAATCGGTTTCGGCGGCATGGGCAAATGGCATTTCCGGGCCATTAAGGGACGCTTCGAAGAACTAGATGTTACGGGCGCCTACGATATCCGTCCGGAGGCGAATGAAGAAGCCCGGGCTGAGTCGCTCCGCGTGTACAACTCGGCTGAAGAGATCTTCGCCGACCCCAACATCGATGTGGTGATCATTGCCACACCCAACGACTCCCATAAGGATTACATTCTGGGAGCTTTGGCCGCGAACAAACACGTGGTCTGCGAAAAACCAGTGGTATTGAGCTCGGAGGATCTAGTGGAAGTGATGGAAGCGGAAAAACACTCTCAGGGACTTTTCACAATCCATCAGAACCGCCGCTGGGATAAGGACTTTCAAACTGCCAAAACGATCATCGAGACGGACGCAATCGGGCGTCCCTACTTCGTGGAAAGCCGGGTGAACGGCTCCAGCGTCTTCCTGCACGGCTGGCGCGATTACAAAGTGAACGGAGGCGGCATGCTCTACGACTGGGGTGTCCATTTGATAGACCAGTGCCTGCTTCTGAACCCGGGCAAGGTAACCTCGGTAACAGCCCACCTCTTCCAGGTGCACGCCCAGGAAGTGGATGATAACGTCAAGGTTCTCTTGGGCTTTGAGGATGGTCTCTCCGTACTTCTGGAGGTTGCCACCAACTGCTTTATCCCCATGCCGCGCTGGCATGTCTCTGGGGCTAACGGCACGGCAATCATTCAAAACTGGGACTGCGAGGGAAGAATCGTTCAGCTGGCCGATGATAAGGCTTTGAAATGGGAAAACGATATCGTTTACACGGCAGCAGGTCCAACCAGGACGATGGCGCCTAGACCGGTGAATACCACCGTGCAGAAGGAACTTCCCCAGATAAAGGATGCTTTGGGGGATGAGTACCACAGGCACTCATCGGCCAACATCTTCTACCGGAACCTCATCGCAGCAATAAAGGGCGAAGAGGAACTGCATGTGAAAAGCGAACAGGCACTGCGCGTCCTGCGCATCATTGAACTGGCCTTCCAATCGGCAGAGGAAGGTCGGGGGATTGCCTGCTCAATCTAAACAGCTTGCAAAAAAGACAGGAGGGTAAGAATGGAAACAACAAAAATCGCATTTGTCGGTGTGGGAGACATCAGCGGCATCTATCTGAAAAACATCACAGAACTGTTCAAAGAACTCGAGATCGTGGGTGTATGTGACCTAGTGAGGGAAAAAGCCGAAAGGGCAGCGGAGAAATACAACATCCCCAAGATTTATGACACCATGTACGATGCCTTTGCCGATCCTGAGGTTGACATTATCCTGAACTTAACTAGGCCTTATGAGCACTTTGAAGTGACTAAGGCAGCCTTAGAAGCTGGCAAGCACGTCTATTCTGAAAAACCGCTGGGCGCAACAAAAGAAGAAGGGGAACAGCTGGTGGCCCTAGCCAAGGAGAAGGGCTTAAGCATCGGCGGAGCGCCCGATACCTTCATGGGTGCCTCTATTCAAACGTGCCGTAAGTTGATTGACGATGGTTTTATCGGTGAGCCCTTGGGTTTCAGCGCTGCCATGGTCTGTCGCGGGCATGAGAGCTGGCATCCGGATCCAGCCTTTTACTATCAGTTCGGCGGTGGACCCATGATGGATATGGGACCATACTACCTGACCGCCCTAGTCAACATGTTGGGCAGGGTAAAGGCAGTAACAGGTGTTACCAAAACATCCTTCCCCCAGCGGGTTATTACCAGCCAACCTTTAGCCGGAACGGTTGTTGATGTGGAAGTACCTACCCATATCATCGGGATTTTGGAACTGGACAATGGTGTAGTGGGCAGCCTTACCACCACCTTCGATGTGGTCTACAACAACCAAGCAAGCTTTGAGATCTATGGCTCTGAGGGCACCTTGGTCGTGCCGGACCCGAACTTCTTCGGCCAAAGCATTTACCTACTGCGCCCAGAGACGAGAGAATACAAAGAGATGCCCCTCCTCTTCGACTACAAAGAGAACTCCCGGGGTTTGGGCTTAGCCGATATGGCGGCAGCTTTGAAGCGGAATCGTCCCATTCGGGCCAACATGGAGCAGACCTTCCATGTGCTTGATGTGATGACAGCGTTTGAGCGCAGCAGCCAGAAGCAGGCCCGGGAAGAGATCACCTCTCCCTATGAGAGAACCGCACCCATGGTCAAAGCTGACGTATTGGGGATAATTAAAGACTAAAGGAGGCTGTGGCGATGAAGGTAGCCTATACGGGCTGGACATGGTTAGTCAACCACCAAGACAACCACAAGTGGGAATTTGAGCAGTTCCTGAAGGAAGTATCCGACCTGGGCTATGAAGCGGTGGAGAACTTCGCTTTTATCAAGAAGTACTTCGATAACGATGCCGATGCGGTAAAGGAGCTTCTGGATAAGTACAACCTGGAAATGGCCAATCTCTACCTCCACTACTCGGACGACCCGGAGCAGGATTTCAAAAACGCGGTGGACTATGCAGACTTCATGAAAAAAATAGGCGCGACCTACATGAACCTGCAGGCAGTAATGTGGCGCGATCCGCCTAACGACCGCCCCATGGACAAGGAGAAAATCCTGGCCTACGCGGAGCTCAGCAACAAGATCGGTAAATTGTGCAAAGAAAACGGCTTAGTTGCCTGTTTCCATCCCCATGCCAACACGGCCATTTACAAAGAGGAGGAAATAGATTATTTCTTAGCCAATACCGATCCGGAACTGGTTTCCCTCTGCCTTGATACCGCCCATACCAATTTGGCCGGTATGGACTGTGTCCAGGCTTTTGCAAAATACGTCGACCGTATTGCCTATGTCCACTTCAAAGATGTGGATCCAGATGAGAGTCTGAATCCGGAATGGCCCATGCACCGTTTCCGGCCTTTGGGCTACGGTACCATCGACTTCAAGGGCGTTTACAACGTCCTGAAGAACAACGGTTACGACGGCGTGATTTGTGTTGAACTTGACAATCCGCCGGTGTGTAATTACAAAGCAGCCATGGACTCCAGGATTTACCTACGCAATGTAATCGGAATCTAATTGGAAGGGGAGGTTTACTGTGGGTTATCTTTTAGGTCTTGATATTGGTACTTCAGCGGTTAAGGCCCTGCTGTTAAAGGTCAGCGGCGAGCTGGTGGGCGATGCTTCGGCAGAGTATCCGCTCTTTTCGCCCCGTCCGGGCTGGTCTGAGCAGAATCCCGAAGATATGTGGCAGGCCACCGTGGAAGCAATTAAACGTGTCTTAGGGGAATACGGGGTTGATCCCGCTTCCATTCGGGGCATCGGCCTTTCGGGCCAGATGCACAGCTCCGTCTTTCTGGACAGTGAGTACAATGTTATCAGGCGCGCAATTTTGTGGAATGACGTGCGCACAACTGCCCAGTGCCGTTACATTGAAGAAACAGTGGGCAAAGATCTCCTCAACTCTGAGGTCTGCAACCCGGCGCTGGAAGGGTTTACCCTGCCAAAGGTGCTTTGGCTCAGGGATAACGAACCGGAGAACTTTGAAAAGGTTCGCTGGCTTGTTCTGCCCAAGGACTATGTCCGTTTCCGTTTGACCAATGAGCTGAATATGGAAGTATCGGACGCCGCCGGCATGCTCATGATGAACGTGCGGGAGCAGGTTTGGTCTGAACCGGTCCTATCCAAATTAGGTCTTTCCACCGAGATTCTACCGCCTATCGTTCAGTCGTCAGAAGTGACCGGCACAGTAACGAAAGAAGCTGCTGCGGCAACAGGCCTGAAGGAAGGCACTCCCGTTGTTGGTGGTGGCGCTGACAACGCCTGCGGAGCAGTTGGTTCCGGTGTTGTTATTCCCGGTAGGGGTATGGTCAGCTTGGGTACAAGCGGCGTTATCCTAGCTCACCTTGCCGCACCAAAATTGGTCACTGAGGGTACTGTCCATATGTTCAACAGCAGTGTGCCCAATGAGTTCTACATGATGGGCGTTATGCTCTCGGCAGGTTTATCCTTCAGCTGGCTGCGTAAACAGCTGGGTCGGGAAGCTTCCTCCTACAGCGAGTTGACCGAAGAGGCAGCCAGTGTGCCTCCGGGCAGCAGGGGCTTGGTCTTCCTGCCTTACCTGACAGGTGAAAGGACTCCCCACGGCGATGCCAATGCCAGGGGCAGCTTTGTGGGTCTGAGCGCTACTACCGGCCAGCCAGAGTTAATCCGGGCGGTTCTGGAGGGTGTAGCCTTTGGCTTTAACGATTCGGTTAAACTGCTCCGTTCAGCAGGTTGGGAAGGAACCTCCCTGCGGGCATTGGGCGGCGGGGCAAGATCGCCTCTCTGGAAGGAGATCATTGCCAGCGCCACCAACCTTGCGCTGGAAGAGATCAACATTGATGAAGGGCCTGCCCTCGGTGCAGCCATTCTAGCCGGTGTGGGTACAGGCGTCTATGCTAGCGTGCCTGAGGCTGCTGACAGCATCATTAAGGTGGAACGGGTAGTAGAGCCGAACCCAGAGTGGGTTGAGATTTACAGCGAGCTCTATGAGGTGTATGCGGGTCTTTACACGGCTTTGAAGCCTTCCTTTGACCGGTTAGTCCGCTTCGCCTAGTGTTTGTGGAAGGTTAGGCGGGCGGGAAGCGGCAGCTTTCCCGCCCGTTTCTTTGAATATGGCTAATTAAGGAGAATGAACGATGAGAATTTCTGAGGAATTATTCGGGACAACGCCTGGCGGTGACGAGGTTAAACTTTATACCCTGAGTAACTCTAAGGGGATGGTCGTGAAAATAACCAACCTTGGCTGCATTATTACCGCCATTGAAGTGCCCGATAGGGAAGGCATCACGGCAGATGTGGTCCTAGGCTTCAACGATCTCGATTTTTATCTGCAAGAACACCCCTATTTCGGTGTGGTTGCAGGCCGTTTTGCCAATAGGATCGCCAATGCCCGTTTTTCCCTGGATGGGGTAGAGTACCATGTTACCAAAAACGAAGGAAACAATCATCTGCACGGCGGGGATAAATACTTCGGCAGTGTGCTTTGGCGCGGCGAGATGGTGGAAGCTACCGATTCGGTTGGGGTAAGGTTGTCCTACCTATCTAAGGATGGGGAAGAGGGCTATCCCGGCAATCTCCAGGCAGTAGTGACCTATCGTCTGACTGAAGAGAACGAGCTCTTTTTGGAATACGAGGCCACAACGGATAAACCCACCGTTATCAACCTCACCAACCACAGCTACTTCAACCTGAGCGGGGAAGGTTCGGGTGATATTCTTGGCCAGGAAGTCCAGATCAATGCCGAGGCGTATACTGCGGTCGATGAAAACCTGATCCCTACCGGTGAAATTGCCTCGGTAGCAGGTACGCCTTTGGATTTAACCACCAGTCAGCCAATTGGTGCCCGCATTGGACAGATTGACATCGGCGGTTACGATCACAACTATGTACTGGCTAAAGGGGAAGGGGAGTTGGGTTTTGCCGCGAAGGCGTACGATCCCGCCTCAGGCCGTGTGCTGGAAGTGTTCACCACCAAACCGGGCATCCAGTTTTACAGTGGTAATTCCCTCACAGGGGAATTTACGGGTAAGAGCGGAGTGAATTACGGGCAGTACAGTGGGTTCTGCTTAGAGACCCAGTTTTACCCCGATTCGCCCAACCACGCCAATTTCCCAAGTTCTAGGCTGAATCCCGGTGAGATCTACAAACATACCACTATCTTTAGGTTCTCGGTGGCAGACGAGGCTATAGCGTAAGTTAAATAGAAACGGGTGCGGAATCTCCGCACCCGTTGTTGTACCGCACCCTTTATTTAACCCGTGACTTCTTCACTTCGTAGCCTACCTTGGTGATTGCGTCTTCAATCTGCTCAATGGAGGTTTGCTCGGCGTCGAAGTTCAGCCTCACTCTGCTGGAGTTGAATGCCACATTTACGCTGTCCTTATCTACACCGGCTACCGTTTTCACTGCACCCTCGATCTTCTGCATGCAGGATGGGCAGGTGAGTGTTTCCAGTTGAATGGTTGCGCTTTTCATGTGCTCGTCTCCTTTCCTTTTGTCACTCTCATTTTATCCCATTTGGCGGAAAAAATCTTTGACCTGGGTCAATATTCCCCCTTAAGTTCTCAGTTTATAACGGAGCAGGCGCATACCGTTGAGGATAACTGCTAGAATACTGCCTTCATGAACGAGCATGCCGATGGACATGTTCATCCAATCGCTAAAAAGAACGCTGGCCAAAAGAATAAAGACTACGCCAACTGCGATGATGATGTTCTGCTTCATGTTCCGGGAAATGGCCTTCGTCAAGCCGTAGGCGTGGGGTAGACGGCTGAAGTCCGAGTTCATTAGAACCACATCTGATGTTTCAATTGCCACGTCTGTACCTCCGCCCATGGCAATGCCGATCTGGGCCAGGGCTAGAGATGGGCTGTCGTTGACGCCATCGCCCACAAAGGCCACAATTCCCCCCTTTTCCTCAATTAATCTTTGTACGTAGGCCGATTTATGCTCAGGCAGCATGTTGCCGTGGGCTTCATCCAAGCCCAGTTCTCTGCTCACCACATCCACCGTGCCTTGGTTATCACCGGAGAGCATAATAAGTTTGCGGATGCCAAGACGCCTGAGGCGCTCCAGATCTTTCTTCACACCAGGGCGGACCAGATCCCTAATGCCGTACATTACCTTCAGTTCACCTTCAACTGCCGTCATAACCAGCGAGTTGCCCTTTTCCTCCAAGCGTTTGGCGTCAGCCTGCGCTTTGGCAGAGAGCTGAATCCCCAAGCGCTCCATTAGGGCAGCGCTGCCCACCGCAACTTGTTTACCGTTCACGGTGGCAGTAATTCCTTCGCCTTTCACAACTTCCGTGTTTTCAACGGGGTAGGTGGCCACTTCACCGATTTCCGCCAGCACTGCCTTGGCCAGGGGATGATCCGATTCCCCTTCCACACTGGCCAGGAAGCTCAGCGCTTCCTCAATTTGATCTCCGTAGAATTCTTTCTCCGCTACAGACGGATTACCCAGCGTTAAGGTACCTGTCTTATCAAAGATGATTGTATCCAGACGGCTGAAATCACTGATGGTTTCCGAACCCTTGAGTAGGACACCGTGACGGGCGCCGTTGCCGATTCCGGCTACGTGGGATACGGGTACACCAATTACCAGTGCTCCCGGGCAGCCCAAAACTAAAATGGTGATGGCCAGTTCAATATCCCTGGAAAAGAGCCAGACGATAAAGGCCATGAGCAGGACAGCGGGAGTGTAGTACTTGGAAAAGCGGTCGATGAACCGTTCCGCCTCCGATTTTGAGTCCTGTGCTTCTTCCACCAGTTCAATGATCCGGCCGAACGTTGTGTCTTCACCCACCCGATCCGCTTTGATCTGGATGGTACCGTTATCCAGAATGGTTCCTGCGTAAACGGTAGAGCCCATTTCCTTGGCAACTGGTAGTGATTCGCCTGTAATGCTTGCCTCGTTTACAGCCCCTTCACCGGAGATAACGGTGCCGTCCACCGGGACCTTTGCTCCAGTTTTGACTAGAAGGATATCGCCGATGTCCACGTCGTCTACTTCGACTTCCACAAACTCACCGTTTTCCATCCGCTTCAAGGCGCTCTCCGGGGCCATCTCGGTCAACTCCTTAATGGCGGAACGGGTTTTGTTCAGGGTGCGCAGTTCTAAATAGGCACCGAAGAGGAAGAGGAAGGTAACAACAGCCGACTCTTCGAAGTTGCGGATGGCAAAGGCGCCCAGAACGGCTATTGTAACGAGGACGTCAATGCTGATTACCTTTACTCGAAGAGCTTGGTAGGCTTGGATAGCAATGGGCGCTACTCCGATAACGGAAGCAGCTATTAAGGCTAATTCAAAGACTGTATCTGCCGCCAACAGCCACCTGCTCAAAAAGGCAACTGCAATTAGTATTCCGCTCAATAAAGCTATCTTGTTCTTGTTGGCTAAAATAAAGCGCTGCATCGTTTCACTCCTTTAAAGCCGAATTGCAGCCGTATTAAGCGTGGTAAGCCTGATCCAGTTCCTCCAGCATTTTATACACGGCTTCGTAGCTTTCGCAGACATCTCCAGGTACTGTGTAGTCATCCGTAACCTGGCGCAGCTCGGCGAACTCCTGGGCCAGGCTTTCGGCCTCGGCTACCTTGGTTTTGATCTGTTCATAGAGTTCCTTCACTTTATGGAATTCGGGATGACTTCCTCCGTGCACCCGGGCTACAACCGGTACGTAAATATCAAGTGTGGGGAAGTGCTGCTCCTGGACTGATTTGAATTTGGTCATTGCCAATCTCCTTTCGTATTTCCATTTGTGATTGCACATTTAGTTTAGCATGCCCGCGCGGGGCCGGAAATGATCTAGATCAAAAAACGAGGTCATTTCCTGAAAATATGTGAAAACTGCGGATTGCAGGCTTTGACAAAGGGGTTAGGGCGAAATACAATAAACATAGTTGGTAGAATTGACGTTGACGGGACACTAGACGTTTATATCGTAGGAGGGAAAGGAAAACCAATAAGAAGGTAGATAAAGATGCAACTAAATCAAGAATTGGCGCAGCAGATCGCAGAAAAGACGATGGAAGTGTTGGGAAGAAACGTCAATATCATGGACCGCGCAGGGATAATCGTGGGCAGTGGGAAACGGGAGCGCCTCAATACCTACCATGAGGGAGCGGCCAGGGTCCTGTCATCTGGACAGAGACTAGTGGTTAAAAAGGAAGGGGTGGAAGCCCTACCGGGAGCAGAGGAGGGCATTTACCTACCCATCAAGTTCAACGAGGAAATAGTCGGTGTGGTGGGAATCACCGGTTCGCCCCAGGATGTGGTACGGTACGGGGAATTGGTACGTAACTTGGTTCAGTTAATGCTTGTCCACGCTTTCCTGATGCAGGAGATTGAACTGGAGAGAAAATCAGTCGAGAACTTTTATCAGCAGGTGTTAGGCAACGAGATTGAAGACCACCAGACCCTGATCAACCGAGCCCAGCTTTTTCAAATCGAGCCGACTGTCCCCAGACGTGTTTTGGTAGTGAGGCTGAGGCCCTTCGCGGCTCAGAAGGTGAATCAAGTAACTCGCGAGCTCAACCTTAACCTGCAGGTGGACAAGCAGCGGGATATCCTCTTGGTGCGGGGCAGGGAACTGGTCTTGGTCAAAACATTAGCCAGAGAAGACAGGGTGACTCGGGCTGGTGAGGCGAGGCAGGTCGCCGAAGAAATGCTGGCGAGCCTAGACAGTGAGTTCAGCAAGGTGGCCATCGGGGTTGGACCGGAGGTGGGTCACATAAGTGAGCTCCACTATTCCTATGCCGGGGCAAGTGATGCGCTCCGCCTTAGGTCTAAGATCGGCCCCGCTGAAGATAGGATCCATTTCAGCGATGAACTGGCCTACGATTACTGTATTCCCCACCTGGACAGGGACTCGGCTCGCTTCTTTTTGGAGAGCGTCTTTGCCGAAGACGCGGCAGCCGTCTTTGCCGAGCCGGACGTGGGGGAGATAATTGAGGGTTTGGTGGAGCACAATCTTAATATCAGCAAGACGGCTGACAGCCTGTTCATCCACCGGAACACCCTTCTCTATCGCACGAACAAAATCCGGGAGAGAACGGGCTATGATCCAAAGAAGGCAAAGGATCTGTTCACCCTGCTCCTCGCATACCACATTTATCGCTATTTCAGGGAGGATTAGCATCTTCCCAAAATGCAAAAGCCGACAAGACGCACGGGCAGCCGCCTGCGTCTTGTTTTTTGTGCAGTATGTCCAGGAATGTTTTGTTTTTCACCATATTATTGGGCGCTTTAACCAAGAGTGTGTCCAGGGAGAAAAAGTGGGAGGAAATGGATGGTACTTGTCCAATACATATTTCGAACGTCTTTAGCTGGGGTTTGTTATTAGCTATACTTCGCTTTAGGTAAAGGAAAGCCCAGCAATGGGTCGCTTTTTTGCAGCCGAAGGGGAAGGGACTGAAATGCAGTAAATGCTCCGTGCTACATTGGAAGTAACGTTGATGCTGCTGGGAATGATTGCGGTTGGCTGCTTCATGGCGAAAAGGCCTTGGTTCAGCGGGGGCAAGGAGATGCTGCATGTCCTCCTCACCAAAGTGCTGCTGCCAGCTAACATCTTCCATGCTGTTGTCACCAATTTTGCCTATGACCTGCCCCTTGGGGAGGTTATGAGTAAGTGGTTTTATGCCCTAATTATCCTATCCTTTGTCCTTTTGCTCGCACTCACTATGGTGCGTTTTGTAGGAATAGACCCCTTCCGCAGGAGCGTTGTGGTTGGGCTTATAACCTATTCCAATGTGGTACTGATTGGTTTTCCCATCATTCAGAGCGTGCTAGGTGCCCAGGCTATCACCTACGGAGTCTTTTACTTCACCGCCTTCCAGCTCTTTTTTTGGACTACTGCGCCCGTTGTGCTGCTCCGGGCAAACGGGGAAGGGGTAGGGGAGATTCTGAGCTTGGCTGGGCTCAAGAAAATAGTAACGCCGGCGCTCATTGCCGTTGTACTCGGTGTGATTTTCGCGGTACTGCGGGTACCCATCCCGGCTGTAATAAGCGGGATCACCGGTGAGTTTACGAAGGCCACACTGGCCATGTCCATGCTCTTTATTGGTACCCTCCTGGCTGAAATCAAGTTGGCCGGATTGAGGGAGTATGCTGGGGATTTACTGCGAGCGGCACTACTGAAGAACCTGCTCATGCCAGTTGTCAGCCTACTTTTGCTCAGGCTGCTGCCCCTGGATGAACTGGGAACGATCACGTATTTTCTCCTGACCATGATGCCCGTAGCGGTTAATTTCAGTGTGATAACCTATGACTATGAATGTGATTACCGCTTTTGTTCTGTAGCCATGCCCATCCTGACTTTAGTGGGAGTGGCAGCCATTCCAATCTACGTTGTGCTGTTAGATTGGTTACCGAATCTCATTTAGCAAACACCCGTAATACGCCCATAGGAAGCCCCAGGGAACCCTTTCCCTGGGGTTTCCCCATTCTATCGGCCCGATTCGTTGTTTTGCCCTGACATGAAGAAATTAACAGGAATTACCGCTTCCCAAGGCGAAGTTTGTTATAGTTTATTTGGGGGGTGTGGTCTTGGTCTATTTAGGTATAGATGTGGGGGGCAGCTCGATAAAATACGCGCTGCTGCGGGATAACGCATTTGTTTTTAAGAAAAANGTGCCCACACCTCCCCGAGATTACCAGTTGTTCTTAGCTACCCTGCGGGAAATTGTGGCCGAGTGNGGTCCTAGCTCCCTCAGAGGAGTTGGCGTCTGCGTGCCCGGTAAAGTTGATGACCAAACGGGATTGGTGGAGTATGGCGGAGCGCTGCCGTACCTCCACCGGAAGAACTTAGTGGAGGAGATCCAGAGATTCGCAGACGTGCCCGTGTTTGTGGATAACGATGCCAAGGCGGCGGTACGGGGTGAAGCCTTTTCCGGCAATCTACAGGGAGTTGAGCAAGGTGCCGTGATCGTCTTGGGAACGGGCGTTGGCTCCGGTTACATTCTCGATGGCAAGCTGCGTCGGGGACTCAATCACCAATCGGGTGAGGTGAGTTCTGCCATTCAAGACCGGGACAACGCTGGGAAAGAAAGTTTTGTGGCTGGCCAGTGTTCGGCGGTGGGCCTTATTCGCGACCTAGCGGACATTTTGGGGGTAGAACCTAACGGACCCCTGGTCTTTTCCCTCCTTGACACGAACGCCGAGGCGGTAGAGCATCTCAGGCTTTACGGTAGGAGGGTAGGCCTGTTGATCTATAATCTCCAAACTGTCCTGGACCTGCAGCGCTACGTGATCGCCGGGGGAATAAGCACTCAGCCGCAGGTAATTGAGGCCATTAACGAGGGGCATGATGCCATCCGGGCAACCGATCCCCCCATAACCGAAACGCTGCAGAGGCCTGAGATAATGGCGGCCAAGTATAGGAGTGATGCGAACCTAGTGGGTGTTGTCTCCTGTTTTCTCCCAGAACGGACGCCGATTACAATAAACTGTAAGTAGGAAAGGCATAAAGACAACGGATAGTATGCTGAAGGAGGGAACGAGTGTGGTAAAAAAACTTAAAATTGCAACGATTGGGGGCGGCTCCAGTTACACGCCCGAATTGATTGAAGGTTTTATTCAAAGAAAAGACGAGCTTCCCATCGGAGAAATTTGGCTTGTGGATATTGAGGAAGGCAGAGAAAAACTGGAAGTGGTGGGGGGCTTAATCAAGCGGATGGTGGCTGCTGCGGGACTGGACTGGCAGGTCCATTTGACGCTGGATAGGCGGGCCGCCCTCAAGGATGCCGATTTCGTCACCACCCAGTTCAGGGTGGGCCTGTTGGATGCTAGGGTAAAGGACGAACGGATTCCCTTAAGTCACGGCATTTTGGGCCAGGAAACGAATGGGGCCGGGGGAATCTTCAAGGCCTTCCGCACCATTCCTGTGATTTTGGATATTGTGGAAGATATTAAAGAACTGTGCCCCAACGCTTGGGTTATAAACTTCACCAATCCGGCCGGCATGGTGACAGAAGCGGTGCTGAAATATGGTCAGTTTGAGCGGATCGTTGGCCTGTGCAACGTTCCGTTGGTGCACACCATGACAGAAGCAAAGGCCATCGGCCGAGATCCGGAAGATGTAGTCTTCCTCTACGGCGGACTTAACCATTTCCACTGGCATCGGGTGTACGACCGGGACGGTAAAGAGATTACGGAGCAGGTGATGGATGTGCTCTTTGCCGATGGGGGCAAGGATATGGAGAACATCCGCCGTCTAGACTTCCAAGCAGAGCAGATTCGCGATCTGGGTGTATTGCCCTGCGGCTACCACCGCTATTACTACCTAGCCCACGATATGCTCCAGGCAGCGCTGGAAGATTACGAAAAGAACGAAACCCGGGCTGAAGTGGTGAAAAGGATCGAGGCGGAGCTGCTTGACCTCTACCGTGATCCCGATTTGGACGTCAAGCCCGATCGTTTAGCCAAACGGGGCGGCGCCTATTATTCCGATGCTGCCTGCGAAGCCATATCTGCAATCTACAACGACAAGCGCAGTGTGATGGTGGTGAACACCCTGAACCGAGGTGCCCTGCCCGACCTGCCCGCCGATGTGGTGGTGGAGGTAAGCAGTGTGATGACTTCCGCCGGGCCCCAGCCCATTGCCTTCGGTAAGCTCAATCCCGCCCTGCGGGGGTCGCTCCAGCTGATGAAGGCGATGGAGGAGGTGACCATCGAGGCGGCAATCACAGGTGATTACGGTAAAGCGCTACAGGCTTTTACCCTTAACCCCCTTATTCCGGGTGGGACTATCGCTAAAACGCTCCTCGATGAAATGCTCGTTGCCCACGAGGAACACTTACCCCAATTTGCAGAGGTTATTGAACAGATTAAAAGGCGTTAGGAAAGCGCCCAGGGGCGCTTTCCAACCCAGACAATTCTTACGGAACCGGATCGTTCCGGTTCTTTTTTGTGTGTTTCAAAAGGAGATATGGTCGCCATACAGACTTACAGGGTACTTAATGTGATACCCTTGAGAAAAAATTCCCTAAAAACGCGGATTGTGGCAGGAAAAGGGGATCGGGTATAGCGAAAACTAGAATGTAACAAGATGTGGAAACATAACGATACGGGAGGTTCTTATTTGTCACTGAAAATTATAACGGATAGTGCTTGTGATTTGCCTCAAGAAATAGTGGAAGAGTACGACATAATAGTCCTATCTTTTCCCGTATACATCGAGGGTAAGGAGTTTTTGGACGGGGAGACAATCGAGCCCAGGGAAGTGTATGATGCCATCCGGGCCGATTTAGTGCCCACAACCGCTCAGGTACCCCTCAGCTCGTTTATAGCTGCCTTCAGGAAATACGCCAGCGAGGGACGGGCTTGCTTGTATTTAGCCTTTTCTTCCAAAATGTCCGGCACCTGTGCCACCGCCCATTTGGCCGCGGATCAGGTTCGGAGCGAGTATCCCTCTGCCCAAATCGCCATTGTAGATACCCGCAGCGGGTCTTTGGGGCAGGGTCTGATAGTCTTGGAAGCAGCCCAAATGGCCAGGGAGGGTAAGGGAACGGAAGAGATAGTAAAACGGGCCGAAGAGCTGTCTGAGAATGGGGTTGAACACGTCTTTTCGGTGGATGATTTGAATTACCTCCACCGGGGCGGAAGGGTGAGCTATGCCAGCGCGTTTATCGGGTCCCTACTCAGCGTAAAGCCCATTCTACACGTCAAGGACGGGTTGATCATTCCTTTCCAGAAGGTGCGGGGTACGAGAAAGGCCTTGGAACGCATTGTGGAACTGGTTAAGGAGCGGGCGTCTGGCGATCCGGACCAGTTAATCGCCATAACCCACGCTGACGATCCGGGCAAGGCCCAGCAGCTGCAGGATCTGCTCAGGGAAAAACTGGGTTACCGTAATTTCCTAGTAAACGTGGTGGGCTGCGTTTTAGGCTGCCACATCGGCCTGGGCGGTGTTGCTGCCTTTTTCGTAGGTAAAGAACAGGCAGCCGCTGCAAACTAGCGGCGTTAACAGATAAGGCATGAATGTGAAAATGGGCTTTCGGATNAATCAACCGAAGCCCTTTTTTCAACCCTCTTGTTTGCGGGAGGGAACGGGCAGGGATAAACGAAGTAGTATGCAGAATATTATGGAACATAGGGATGTGCTTTGCAGCCTATCCGTTTCATTGCTAATCTCGCCAGAAAGGATGAATCGGTATGGATTTTTTTGAGGTGGTTGAACAGAGAAGAAGTATTCGGAAGTACGAGGGACGGCCCATTGAAGAAGAAAAGGTCGAAAAGCTGGTAGATGCTATCCTGCGGGCACCTTCGTCCCGTGGCAGTCGTCCTTGGGAGTTTGTACTGGTGACGGACAGCGATACGATCCATAAACTCGCTTATGCCAGAAGCGATCAGCCTTCCTTTCTCAAGGATGCGGCCCTGGCCGTTGTTGTCTGCGGGGACGAGCGGGCAAGCGATATTTGGATGGAAAACACCTCCATCGCCAGCACATACGTTTTGTTGGCAGCCCAGGCCTTGGGCTTGGGAGCCTGCTGGATTCAGATGCGGGAAAGGAAGCAGCCCAGCGGTAGAAGTTCGGAAGCATACGTGCAGGAGATTCTGGGCCTGCCCGAACACTTGCGGCTGCAGGCGATAATTGCAGTGGGTTATCCCGCAGAGGAAAAACAGCCTTACAGGGATGAAGAACTTGACTTCCACAAGGTTCATAGGGAGAAATACACTAGAGCCTAGATGTTAAAGGGGGAAACGCAGTGAAAGCGTTGTTGATTATTGATATGCTGAAGGATTTCATCGAACTGGATGGGGTGCTCACAACAGGTGAGGCAGGCAGGGAGATTATCCCCTTTATTCAGGGGAAAATAGAGGAATTTCGCCAGCAAGGTTATCCCATCATTTACATCTGCGACAGCCACGAACGGGATGATAAGGAATTCGATATGTTCACCCCCCACTGTTTGGCAGGCAGTGAAGGCAGTGAGATCATTGACGAACTGCNGGTGGCACCGGAGGATAAGATTATCAAAAAGCGCCGTTACAGCGCCTTTTTCGGAACCGATCTCGATCTGTACCTGCGGGAGAGGGGAATTAGCGAGATTCACTTAGTTGGGGTGAACACCAACATCTGCGTGCTGTACAGCGCTGCCGATGCCCGCAACTTGAACTATGCGGTAACGATCTATGGGNATGGTGTTGCCTCCTTCGATCCAGAGGCACACAAATTCGCCCTCAAAGAAGCGAAAAACACGTTGGGCTGCACCATCGCCTAGGGGAGGGGCGGCTATGGATTACATCCATTGTAAGTTGGAAGTGTTCGTGCCCAAGGAGTATGTGGGCAAGATCGTGGCAGCCCTGGGAGAAATCGGGGTGGGGAAAATCGGGAACTACGACCACTGTTTTTCCACTTCGGAAGTGACCGGTTACTGGCGGCCTTTAGCCGGGGCAGAACCATTTTTGGGTGAGCTGGGTACACTGAGCTCAGCTCCGGAAGTGAAGTTGGAAACACGTCTGGAAGCCACACTTGTTGATCTGGCAGTTGAGACAATTGAACGGGTTCATCCCTATGAAGAACCTGTGATCAACGTTTTCCCCCTACTTTATTAGGGAGGGTTTAATGTACCAGCTTGGAATGGGGTTTCTCATGTTCTCAAACCAGATGAGTACGTCTGCGGCCTGATCAAGCATGGAATTGATTTCNTCATCGCCAAAGGCCATGGCCCAGGGTAGGGCTGAGAGCGTGTTGCTGGCGATGTAAAAGGCAAGCAGACGGAAAAACTGGAGCGGAGGAGTTCCGTCGAAATATCCATTTAGCTGGCCGCTGGCGAAATGGGGGCTGACCTTGGCACTGAACACAATGCGGTTAAATTCCTCCCAGGGATCGCCGAAATCGCAGCGGTTAAAATCGATGATGGAAATGGTTTTGTCCGCTGCTATCACCATATTTCCCACATGGAAATCGCCATGTTGAAAGGACTGGGGGCGGCCCACTAACAGGGCGCAGTTTGCTTCTAAGTAGTCGATTATGTGCTTGTCACCGGGAAATTTGAGGGGGCAGTTGGAGTAGCCCTCCAACTTGGCCCGTGTCTTTCGGCCGAAGCGAACTTCCCAAGCTTCTTGCCCAATCGGGGCGGGGATGGCATGGATCTTCCTAATGTATTGGCCCGTTTTCACACCCAGGGCATACTGCTCGGCCTCGTTCAAAGTGGATAGGACAACCTCCGCGTCTTTCCCTTCGCACCAGGTGAAGAGGGAATAGACGCTTTTGCCCCCTTCACTGAGCCCAAAGGCAACGGGTTTGGGAGTGGGCAGATCTAAGGCTGCAACCTTTTCCAACATACTGAACTCAAACTGCTTCCGGTCAAGGTGGTNNACGTCAGCCAGGCGTAGAAACAGCTTTTCGCCTTTTTTGGTTTCAATGAAGTATTTCCTGTCTTGGGACCAGCCATAGGTAACGGGCTCGATTGTACTAAATGACTCATAGCCTGGGATTTGCTGCACGGGAGACCACCCTTTCTGTAAACATCACTCTAACTTCACCGGAGCATCCTTTTTTCCTTTAATCGTTTTGCAAAGAGGGCAGGCTGTCCTCTGTTTTTGTTTGTACGCAACCAACGTTAACAAAATTAGTATGCTTCGGTTGTTTCCAACGGGGTTGATATGGGTGTAATATAGGTGTAGGAGGTATGAAAAAGATGAATAGTTCGAGAAGTAACATCGCTGCGAACCTCCGCTTCCTACGGCAGCGAAGCGGCATGACCCAGGAAGAGGTGGCAGAACGGATTGGCGTAAGCAGGCAGGCGGTGGCCAAATGGGAAAGGGGAGATTCACTCCCAGACATTTTAAACTGCGATGCACTAGCAGAGCTTTTTGATGTGTCCCTGAACGACTTGGTGCGCCACGATCCTGAAGTGGAAGGACTGCCCATCCCACCCCGCAATAAACACATCTTTGGAGTGGTCACATTAGGGGAGCGGGGCCAAGTGGTACTGCCGAAAAAGGCGCGGGAAACGTTCAACCTTCAGCCAGGCGACAGCTTAGTTGTATTAGGAGATACAACTCCTGCTACTCGTGGTCTAGCCCTAATTGAGAGCGCCACCTTTATGCAGATGACTGGCGCGGCGGTGGAACAGGTTTTCCAGCAGAAGGGAGAGTAGAACATGCTGATTGTACAGAACCTGACGAAACACTATCCTGGCTTCACCTTGGATAAGATCAACTTTAGGCTGGATAAGGGAAGAATTATGGGCTTGATCGGCCAGAACGGAGCAGGTAAGACCACTACCCTTAAAGGCATTCTTAATTTGGTCACACCCGACGATGGCTCCGTTCAGATGTTTGGAGTTGACTTTTTCCGGCATGAACAGCGCTGCAAGCAAGATATTGGTGTTGTGTTCGGGGGTATCGATTTTTACAAACACAAAAGACTCTACCAAATCACAGACGTAACCAAACGTTTTTACCCTAGTTGGGATGATGGGGCCTATGCCAGATATTTAGATATGTTCTCCCTTAACCCGGAAAAGCGGGTTAATGAACTCTCGGAGGGAATGAAGGTGAAGTATATGGTGGCGTTGGCTCTATCCCACAATGCCCAGCTGTTGATCTTCGACGAACCCACAAGTGGGCTCGATCCCGTAGCAAGAGACGATCTCTTAGGCTTATTCCGGCAGTTGGTCCAGAGTGGGGAAAGGAGCATTCTCTATTCCACCCATATCACTTCCGATTTGGAGAAGTGTGCCGATGACATAACCTACATCCAAGCTGGCAAGCTTCTCTGCAGCGCGGAGAAATCGGAATTCATCCGGGCCTTTGAGCATCTAAAAAGGCCTGACGATGAAGGTGAGCTGACGCTGGAGGAGATCATGATCCGCACCGAAAGGAAGGTTTATGATGTTTAATCTATTATACAAAGAACTGCGTTTGGCGGCCCATCCCAATCTGTATGTGTTTACCCTAATGGGCATCCTGGTTATTGTCCCGTCCTATCCCTATGGTATGGTCTTCATGTTCGGCTGCCTCGGCCCATTCATTACCATGACCTATGGTCGGGAGACCAATGACCTGTATTACACATCGCTGCTGCCTGTAAAGAAGGCGGATATTGTTAAGGCCAAATGCCTACTCTTTGCAGTTGCTCAAATAGCCCAGGTTCTGCTTTCGCTGCCCTTCGCCTTTTTACGTGTTGGGCTGATCCCCGGCGGCAACCCGGCAGGTATTGAGGCAAACGTGGCCTATTACGGCTTCGGCCTCATGGCTTACGCCATCTTCAACCTGGTCTTTCTGACCGAGTTTTTCAAAACCGGGTATAAAGCAGGGAGGGCGTTCCTTTTGGCTGTGGTACCCACTACGATTGTCATCACTCTAATGGAGGTGGCGGCCCATCTGCCCAGTCTTGCCTGGCTTGATAGTGTTGAACCGGCCATGCTTGTAAAACAACTGCCCATTCTCCTGTTGGGATTGGGGGTCTATCCCTTGGCTATGCTGGCGGCCTACCGCATCTCGGCCCGGAGATTTACCGCGGTCAATCTGTGATTCGCTTTAGAATATTAGGCTGAGGAGGATTGCGAACAAAATGGCGGGCAGCATGTTACCCACCGCTAATTTCGCCAGTCCCATCACGTTAATGCTTATACCAATAATCAACATGCCGCCCACTGCGGTGAGTTCCGATAGGACAGGCCCACTCAGGATGGGAGCCACAAACGCTGCCAAAAGGGCGATACCTCCCTGGTAGAGAAAAACGGGCAGGGCGGAAAATCCCACCCCAATGCCCAGGGATGCTGTGAAGAAGATGGCCGTGATTCCGTCAATAAGGGACTTGGCGTAGAGCACCTGGTGATTCAGCTGCAGCCCGCTGTTTAGCCCCCCAACTACCGCCATGGCGCCCACACAGTAGATTAGGGTGGCGGTGAGAAAACCCTGGACGAAGTTGGGGGAATTGCCCCTCGCTGCCTTCTGCCCAAAGTGCTGTTCGAGCACTGCGCCAAGCCTGGCGATGCCCCCTTCTATGTTGAGGANTTCTCCCGCAGCACTGCCTAGGGCCAGGGCGATGACGGGGATCAGGATGTTTTCGGTTTTCAACCCCATGGAAACACCGATCACGATCAGGGCCAGACTCAGAGCATGCACAATTGTCTCCCTAATCCGGACTGGGACGGGTACCAGCACCCCCAGTATCGTGCCCAAGATAATTGCTGCTGCATTGACAAAGGAACCCATTAAGACCACGATCTCAACCTCCCAGCCCAAAATTTTCCTTCTAGTATTCCGGATCTTTTGTTTCATCCCTGCTTGGAGGAAATTGTAACAAAGAGTTTGCTTGTACTCCGTTGTCTTCCCAGGCTCGCTCCCCTATAATTATCTGGGAGCTCAGCAAGCTCAGCGGTGAGTTCTCTGAGCAGGGAGGAGAATGAAGCAGTGAGCAAACACGTTATTGAAGATGCTAGGCGCTGCCTTCAGTGCCGGACACCCATGTGTACCAAGGGGTGCCCGGTGGCAACACCGATCCGCGAGGCCATCCATCTACTGCTGGAGAGCCGGATCGCAGAGGCAGGCCAGCTTCTTTTTGAGAATAATCCCTTGTCGTTAGTGTGCTGCCACGTCTGCCCCCAAGAGAATCAATGTGAGGGGCACTGCGTTTTGGGCCGGAAAGGTTCGCCGGTTCAGATTAGCGCCATTGAAGAATACATCTCCGATTATTACCTCAACATCCATAAACCGCATGTTTCCACCGGGGAGCGGGGGAGAGTGGCAGTGGTGGGTTCAGGCCCGGCCGGAATCACCATCGCCTTTCAACTTTCCCAGCGGGATTTTGATGTGACAATCTTTGAAGCAAACGAGCAGATCGGCGGGATCCTGCGCTACGGTATCCCCGAGTTTAGGCTGCCGAAACGGGTTTTGGATCGGCTCATGGATCAGCTGCTTATGAGCGGCGTGAAAATCAGGCCCAACACCAATATAGGGACTACCTTGACGGTTGACGATCTGTTCCGCGATGGCTATCAGGCCATCTTTTTGGGGACGGGTGTTTGGAGACCCCATCGGATGAATAAGAAGGGCGAAAGCCTGGGCCATGTCCACTACGCCATAGAATATTTGCGGAATCCCAGTGTATACAGGCTGGGTAAGACAGTGGCGGTGATCGGAGCAGGTAATGTGGCCATGGATGTGGCGCGAACCGCCTTCCGCCACGGCGCCGAGGAAGTGTATGTTGTAGCCCGCAGGGGCGAAGAGCATGTTGCGGCCAGGGACATTGAACTGGAATTTGCCAAGATCGATGGAGCAAACTTCCTCTTTTACAAGGATCCGGTGGAGTTTGTAGATGAAGGCGTGATCCTGGTAGACACGAGACTGGAGGATGACGGCGAAGGGAAACAGCGGGTAGTACCCATTCCCGGTACCGAAAGCCTGTTGGAAGTTGATTCCGCCATAATCGCCATCGGTCAGGGACCTAGGGATGTAATTGTCTCGTCCACCAAGGGTATTGACGTTACCGATAGGGGCCTTGTTGCGGTGGATGAGTTCGGCCGCACGAGCCGAAATGGAATCTTCGCTTCAGGTGATGTGGTCACGGGGGCGAAGACGGTGGTAGAGGCAGTCAGTTTCTCCAAAAAGGTTGCAGCTGCCATAGAAGAATACATCGANGGACTAAACTAACAGTGATAGGCAAAGCCGCCCGAAAGGGCGGCTTTAGTTTTTGTCTAGCCGTTTAGAATCTCCATGAATTCTTCACCGGTGAGCGTTTCCTTTTGTAACAGGTGTCTGGCCAGTTCGTGCAGTTTATCCATATTGTCCTTGAGGATGTTAACTGCTGTTGCATGAGCTTTTCTGATGATCTCGATCACCGCTTTATCAACTGCTGCTGCAGTTTCACTGGAGCAGGTAAGGGTTGTGTCACCGCCAAGATAGGGNTTGGTTACCGTTTCCAGGGCGACCATACCGAACTCCTCACTCATCCCGTAGCGAGTTACCATGGCCCNGGCCAGTTTCGTCGCCTTTTCAATGTCATTGGCTGCACCGGTGGTGCTGGAGTTAAAGATCAGCTCTTCTGCGGCCCGGCCGCCTGTGAGGGTAGCAATGCGAGCCATGGCTTCTTCTTTAGTGAGCAGATAGCGTTCGTCTTCTTCTACCTGCATCGTGTAGCCTAGGGCACCAGAGGTGCGGGGGATGATGGTAATCTTGTGCACNGGAGCGGAGTTGGTCTGTTTGGCTGCCACCAGGGCATGGCCAATTTCGTGGTAGGCAATGAGCTCCTTTTCCTTTGGTGAGATTGCAGCATTTTTTCTCTGGTAACCGGCGATAACAACCTCAACGCTCTCCTCCAAGTCTTCCTGCTCCACAGCATCCCGGNCCATGCGCACTGCCCGCAGGGCAGCTTCGTTGATAATATTGGCCAGGTCTGCACCGGACGCGCCGGCGGTGGAACGGGCGATAACCTCAAAGTCCACATGCTCAGACATATTTACCTTAGCGGCATGAACCTTTAGGATGGCGATCCTNCCGGCCAGATCGGGAAGCTCGACTGGAATGCGCCTGTCAAAGCGTCCCGGACGGAGCAGGGCGGGATCCAAAGATTCGGGCCTATTGGTAGCGGCTAAGAGCACTACACCCTTGCGTCCATCAAAACCGTCCATCTCGGTGAGGAGTTGGTTCAGGGTCTGTTCCCGCTCATCGTTGCCGGAAAAACCCCCTTCACCGCGGCGCTTACCAATGGTATCAATTTCGTCGATGAACACTATACAAGGTGCCTTTTCGGTTGCCTGTTTAAAGAGATCCCTCACTTTAGCTGCACCAACACCCACAAACATCTCCACAAACTCCGAACCGGAAATGGAGAAGAAAGGAACTTGGGCTTCGCCCGCTACCGCTTGGGCCAGGAGTGTCTTACCTGTACCCGGTGGGCCGACCAAGAGCGCTCCTTTGGGCAGGGTAGCACCGATACGCGTGTACTTCTCCGGATCGTGGAGGAAATCCACTATTTCCTGCAGTGCTTCCTTGGCTTCGTCTTGACCGGCAACATCGGCAAAGGTCTTACCCGTTTGCGCTTCCACATAAATCCGAGCGTTGCTCTTACCAAAACTCATGGCCCCTTCCCAACGGGCTTGGAATCGCTTGGAGAACAATCTGCCTAAACCGAAGATGATGAATAGGGGAAGGATAAAACTGAATAAGAACGTCATGATGGGTGAGGGCTGGGTTGGTTTGATCCGAGAAAAACGGATCTCGTTTTCACTGGAGCTAAGCCTTTCCAATAAGTTGGGGTCAGGCATGGCTACCGTTACATAAGATTGGAGTCTGCCGTTGTTGTCGACAGCTACATANNTAATCTCCTGTGTATCAGCGCTCATTTCCACTTGCTGAACTCTGTTCTCTTCAATGGCCCGCAGGAAAGTGCTGTAATCAACCTCTGCGAAGCGGCCGTTCATGATCAAGGGCATAATCAGCATGTTGAAGAGGAGAATGACGAGGAGTGAGCCGATGTAATAGATCAGTAGGGGTCTTTTCGGCGGTTTTCTGTGTTTTGGCATATCTTACCTCCTTTGGTTGGGATCAAAAGCGTGGCGCAGGTCGTTCATAATGTCATCGAGTTTTCTTATCCCAGTAATAATCTGCTCGTAGTCTAGTGGGGAATACTGGGCTAAGACTGGATCGAATGTCTCCGTCAGTGCTTGATCAATTTCCCCCAGCAGGCTCTTGCCCGATGCGGTTAGGTTGATCAAGACGATGCGTTCATCTTCCGGATTGCGGGTTCTGCTCACCAGGCCCTTCTTTTCCAGGGTCTTGCACATGGCAGAAGTGTTGCCCGGTGCCGAGTCAACGGCCAGGGCCAGGTCCCCTACGGGGCTTTCGCCACGGTGTTTCAGTTCCACTAAGATACGCATCTGGGTCATGGTGATTCCTTTGGAATCGGCGATGAGACGCACCGTTCCGTTAATACCGTGGGAAATGGAACGAAAGAGTTCCCACATCAAATCTTGAAATTGGCGGATATCCATACCTGCCTCCTTGTTGATTGATATTGCCAAAAAACAATATCTATAAATAATGTATTCTATATACATAATATTCCTTATACAAAACAAAGTCAAGGCGGTTGTGACAAAAAAA
>JGI24707J26582_10000093_pt1 | contig 57784 bp, 49 predicted proteins | sample BioPla1DNA1_FD_26582 | JGI IMG/M metagenome (IMG submission 26582)
GACGATAAGCAAATGCCTCTGTAGCTCAGTCGGTAGAGCAGAGGACTGAAAATCCTCGTGTCATTGGTTCGATTCCGATCGGAGGCACCAAATTTAGTTGCGGAGGTAATATTTAAGATCGATTAACAACTATTCTCCGGCAGCTATGCGGATTTAGCTCATCTGGTAGAGCGCCACCTTGCCAAGGTGGAGGTAGCGAGTTCGAGCCTCGTAATCCGCTCCATTGCTATAAAATATAAATTTTCATTTTATAGCAAACGGCACCATAGCCAAGTGGTAAGGCATAGGTCTGCAACACCTTGATCCCCAGTTCGAATCTGGGTGGTGCCTCCAATTATTTAGGTAAAATAAGTCTTATAAATGCTATTAAAAAGCTTTTTATAAGGCTTTTTTTATTTTTTACATAATACTTATTAAGATTATTAATTTATACTTATTTGTATTAAGATATTTTTTATATAATTGTTTTCCCCCTCTTGCAAATTGCAAAAGGGGGACATATATTTATTGAAAGGAGTTTATTAAAAATATTAAAAACTTATCTTAATCATTCAAAGATTGCTGATAGCAAACCTTCACCAGTGGGTGTTGGTGCGTTATCATATCTGCTGAATATTGCAAAGCCTTTGTCGCCAATATGACCATTATCCCAGTATGCAGGGATAAGATCCATATCAGTCATTGTTTTTGTTACATANTGAATATAATATTGACGTTCTTCCTCAAAATTATTTATATATTCTCTCTTTATTGCACCATATTCACCTACAAATACAGGTATACCATTTTCTGTGAATACGCTCAATTTTTCTAGTTCTTCATAAATGGCACTATCATCCCATACTAATTGACTTTCATTTGCTGTTTCGTTCAATGTGAAATCATAAGGGTCATAGAAATGCACAGATACTATAATGCGCTGGTCTGATAATCCTGCATAATTAGGAAGTATGAAACGATTTGGGTTTGTGGTAGTATAGTTTATTACAGTTGCTTCAATATTAGTATTATATCCTGGTACGATTAGAAAACGTGTAGCATTATTTCCGCCTTGACTTCTTACAGTATTAACAAATGTTTGGTTTAAATTGTTGATATTTGTGTAAGTAGTATCTTTCTTAGGTGGTTCATAATTTCCATCTTCCATTACTTCATTAAGGCTTTCAAAAATTACGTGCTGGTCATAAGATGCAAAGCGTGTTGCAATAGCGTTCCATAAATTTTGATACTTAGTTAAATCAACGGTGCTATTTCCTACATTTATCCATTGTCCGGGAACATTTGTACTTCCATCATGATGTACATTTATTATTACAAACAAATCATAATTAAGTGCATAGTTAACAACTTCTTCAATACGGTCTAGATATTCTTCTGTTGGGATTCCATTGCTATCAATATTTCCTATCCAAGTCACAGGAAGACGTACCGTGCTAAAGCCTGCTGCCTTAATAGCCTTGAATAAATCCTTTGTCAAAACGGGATTGCCCCATACAGTTTCGCCGGAAATACCATTATTTGTAGAGTCAAAGGAATTTCCTACATTAAAGGCAATACCCATAGCATCTGTAATTGTATCGGAGGTTAAATTAGTCTTTGGTGAAAAAGAATTTTCATTTTGATCAATAATCTCAATCTTTGTGATTGTACCACCATCATATGCAAATAAAAGCTCTTCTGTGCCTTTTTCAAAATGTGTTGTATATGTAACTTCACTTCCTAACTTAGAAACAATTACACTTTTAGACTCAAAAGAGGGTTACTTTCAAACAAGCATGGTAGGAACTTTAAATGATACAAAAGTAAAAGAAATTATATTTCCTGGGTTTGATCTTTGGACTTTAAGAGTTAAAAGTAATACAATTGAGAGAATTGTTTACACTGGTGAAGGACAAGAAGAATATCGTCAAATATTTGTAAACCCAGTTGGCGAAAAATTAAATGAAATTGTATTTGGTGAAAGATTTGACGATTTTGTTACAGTATATAAAGAAGCTCAAGAAAGGTATCCTCTAGAAGATGAAACAACAGTAATAAGTGAGGAATATAAAACATCACCTAGTTCATCATCAGCTTCAAATTTATCAATAAAGTTTAAAGCAAAAGATATTAAATTTATGGCAGAAAATCATTTTGACAATGCAGTAAATGCAAAATTTTATTTTGCGGATGAAGCTTCAGCAGATAATTTTAAGGCTGAATTCCCAACAATAAGCGAGGATAGGATTATTGTAGACGGACAGGGAACTACACCTGAAGAAACAACAACTCCTCCAACGACTACAACCACACCTCCAACAACTACAACCACACCTCCAACGACTACAACCACACCTCCAACAACTACAACCACACCTCCAACGACTACAACCACACCTCCAACAACTACAACAACTCCTCCAACGACTACAACAACACCTCCAACAACAGAGCCGGAGAATCCCGTAATTGATGAAAGTAAAAACCCAGGATATCTTATTACAGGAGATGCTTTCCTATCATTCTCTGCTAGTGGATATCAGTATTGGGGTAAAGGAGATTCCTCTAACAGTGCGCAGGTTACAGCAACACATGCTGAGCTAACTGGAGATGGAACATATAAAACAAAGCTTGAATTGTCACAGTCTGCAAATGCTATGGGAGATATTAGCTTGTTGATTTTACAAACTGATTTAAAACCGATAGATGGATTTGTACCAGTAATTAAAATTCTATCAGTGAAAACAGATTTAGGTGAAGTCAATTATACTGATAATGGCACTTTAGCGAGCGTTGACCCAAGTACATATCGATTAAATATCTTTAATGAATGGGGAAATAATGTCAAGGACATAGATGCTAAGGATTCTAACTTTGCAGGTGCAAAGGTGATAGAAGTAGAGTTTTCTATAACAGGTCTTTCTCCAAAGGAAGATGAGCCAGAGGAAACCACAAAGCCAGAAGACACTACAAATCCAGAAGACACTACAAATCCAGAAGAAACCACAGCTCCAGAAGAAACCACAGCTCCAGAGGATACTAAATCACCAGATGATACTCAAAAGTCTGATGAAACAGAAGATACAGGCAAAAATGGTGGTAACGATAAAACAGATACACCAAATAGCCCAACAGGTATAAAGGAAATCGGTGTATCAGCAGCAATGGCACTTATTTCTATTGGTGGCTTTATAGCATCAAGACGTAAAAAACGCTAGTTCTAATAATTTATAACTTATTATTTGAATTAAAAAAACCGGGGTGGCAATAGCCACTCCGATTTTGTTATAGGTTATTATAAATTTATTCAGTTCTTAATGCTTCAACAGCATTTTTGCGAGAGGCTATTTTTGCAGGAATAAAACCTCCTAAAACAGTTAGCAAAGTGCTAAGAACAAGCAATATCACTGCATGGATAATGTTCAGCTGTGCAACATTTTCAAGACTTGTCATGTTATAAAGGAACGAATTTATAGGGAAGGTGAGAGCGTATGCTATTAAAATTCCTAATATTCCTGAAAAAATGCCAAGGATAAAGGTTTCAGCATTAAACACTCTTGAAATATCCTTTTTCCTAGCTCCAAGTGAACGTAGCACGCCAATTTCTTTTGTTCTTTCAAGTACAGATGTATATGTCAATATGCCTATCATAATCAAGCTTACTACAAGCGATATTGATGCAAAGGCAATAAGAACAATAGTTATTCCGTTCATTATACCACCGGAAAGACTGGATACTACTTTGGATAAATCAGTGTAGAGTACTTGGTCTTCGTCTGCTTTATTTTCATTGTAGGAATCAAGGTATTCAACAACTTTTTCCTTAGTTTTAAAATCTCTTGGATATACTGTGATTAAGTATGGCTCACTTGTTGCACCGAGATAGCTAAGAAGTGCTTCCTTTTCACCTGTATTAAAAGGCTGCATTGTCATTAGGTTAATATCAGATTCCTTTTGCGCCTTAACAATGTCGGAATTGATTGAGTTTTCAAGTACTTGTTTAGCAATATTATCATTATAAGAAATTCCTGCTTGTAAAATACCTGATACACTATTAGACTTTGGTCTTAGTATGCAAGATATTTTTAAAGTAATATTGTTTTCGTTATCATATACAGTATCTAGATCGGGGTTTGGCATAAAGTTTCCAAATTCGCCTTTTACAAAATAATCGTTGTTTTTAACAAGCTTAAATTCTTTTCCTATTATCTCATCAAAGGGTATTGTTTCCTTACCCTCGGTATCAATTCCTATTGCTTCAAGGGTGTAATCATAAATTAAATTGTTATCTCCTATTACAAAAACAAGGTCAGTATCCTTTGTAGGCAGCTCGCCTGCTAACAAATCATAGGAATCAGCAAGATAGCTCTCTTCATCATCTTTTAGCATATTAGGATAGGAGGAAATTCCATTGATAGCACTTAGCTCAGTATTTGTACCAGCTTGCCCTGAGGTAGCTGTTTTTTCTAAATCACCGGCAAAGGAAACAGTAGAAACCTCGCCGTCTTCCTTTGAAAGTAAATTCATATTAATGATATGAGTATATCCAACACTTTTTGCGATTTCAGGGTCAATGTCTTTTATATAATTAAGATATTCATCTGAAAAATTATTAGCATGGGTAAAATTAAGATTATCCATATCAATAATTTTCATTTCTTTTCGAGAATCATCAAAATCACCGAAAATATCCGTCATTGATTCCATATCCATATTCATATTTTGACGGCTAATTAGTATAGGAAACTCTGCCATTGTATCATTTTGAAATTTATCTATCTGCTTTTGAAAGCCATTAGACAAGCTTAAAATAACAGCAATGCCTATTATACCAATACTTGAGGCAAAGGAGGTAAGAAAGGTTCTTCCTTTTTTTGTTTTCAGATTATTAAAAGAAAGACCAAGGGCAGTAAAAAAGTTCATGCTTGTTTTCTTTAAGTCAAACCTTTGATTTTCACTCTTCTGTTCATAAGGGTTTGTGTCATCAGTGATTTTTCCATCGGTAAATCTTACAATCCTATTTGCATATTTTTCAGCAAGCTCAGGATTATGTGTAACCATTATTACAAGACGGTCCTGTGAAAGCTCCTTTATTAAATCCATGATTTGTACACTTGTGTTTGTGTCCAATGCACCTGTTGGTTCATCACATAAAAGGATTTCAGGGTCGTTTGCTAAAGCACGAGCAATAGCTACTCTCTGCATTTGTCCTCCTGAAAGCTGAGTAGGCTTTTTATGCAAATGCTCTTTAAGTCCCACTCTTTCCAGTACCTCTAGTGCTTTTTTATGCTTTTTAGCTTTGGAAACACCACTTAAAGTCATTCCTAACTCAACATTTGCCACTATTGATAAATGAGAAATTAAATTATAATTTTGAAAAACAAAGCCTACTGAATTATTTCTGTAAGCATCCCATTCTCTTTCTTTAAAATCCTTTGTGCTTTTACCTTTGATTAACAAATCGCCACTATCATATCTGTCTAAGCCACCAATTATATTTAGACAGGTTGTTTTACCAGAGCCACTTGCACCTAATATAGCGACAAACTCCTTCTCTCTAAATGAAATACTTATATCATCAAGAGCTTTTGTTTCAAATTCGCCTATTGTGTAGGTTTTTTTAATGTTTTTTAGTTGTAGCATTTTTTACCTTTCTATATTCTTTCTCTTAAAATTTTCATATTAATCATGATTAAAAATCATTTAAAAAATCGAGCGAAAGCTTTGATTTATAGATTTTATAATGATTTTAATCAGTAAATAGTACAAATATATCTATTATAAATAGTATATAAATTTTTATAAAAAAATACAATAGCAAAAGTAGAGAAAAATAATATGGAATTTAAAAATTTTTTAAAATAAACAATAAAATTTGTGAAAATAAAGTGATAGGAGGGTGAGAGAGGGATAATAGATGAAATAATATATAAATTGTTATAAAAATATAAAAATTTAGTATGATATTTGGTAATTATTATTGCATAGGCTTATTTACAAAAATCTTTTTAAATGATATAATTTTAACACAATGCATAGTATAAGAGTTATTATAATTTTATTTTAAATGGAGGATATAATATGAAAACACAAAATGTATCTAAAAAAGGAATTATAAAACTAATAATAATTTTATTAATAATAATATTTCTTGTAATCATTGCACTTGTTCAGTTTGTTTTTCCATTAAGTGTTAAGGAAGTATATTTTACTATTGAACCTTTTTCAAAGGAAGAGCTGCAAATAAGAAAAAATTATTTTAATATGTATTCAAATGACATAGATTCAAGTGACCAATTTATTCGCACTGAAAATCCTTTTCCATCCGATGATTATACTGAATATTGTACAATTACAATAGNTCCTGTTATAAAAAATAATGGTTTTTTAAAAACAATAATTCAAGATGGATTTATAAAAAATAAAGACTATGNTAACAAAGTAATATATAAGGACGGAATAGTCGTACCCACTATTATTGAAGGATTTGATAAATCTATTTCAAATAACGGTTATATTATGTTTGCTTGGAGAGGGGATATGACGGACGAGGAGTTTTCTGAATACATAAGAGGCTTGGAATTTGAAAACTATTATGAAACNGATTTGCAAAATTCTAAAAAATTTAATGTTTCTTTAAAAGATGCAAAATTAATTACGCATGAAGAATTGGTGGAATTGAGTAATAGTGACGCAGAAAATAATGATTAATGAAAGCATATAAGGTAATTAAGTATGATAAATTTAATTAATATTGACAAAAGCTATAAAGTAGGAAATGAAAAAATAACAATATTCTCACAATATAATTTAATGATTAAAGACGGTGAAAAGGTGCTTATAAGCGGACCGTCAGGCTCTGGTAAAAGCACTTTGCTGAATATTATGAGTACAATTGATACTTGTGATAGCGGTGATATAATATTTGGAGATATAAATATTTCAAAATGTTCGAAGAAAATGACAAGTGATTTAAGACTAAATAACTTTGGATTTATATTCCAATCATATCATCTTATTAAAACATTAAATGTACATGATAATATACTCTTGCCTATTATTGCAGCGGGTAAGGAAATTGATAATAATTATATTGATGAATTGATAAATAAGCTGGGTATATCTGAAAGACTAAATCATTTTCCATATCAGCTTTCAGGGGGAGAGCAGCAAAGAGTGGCAATTGCAAGAGCAATGGTAAATAAACCGAATATTATCTTCGCTGATGAACCCACAGGAAATCTTGATCGTAATAACAGTAAATACGTAATGGAAGCTTTAATAGATTTATGCGAGAGTCAAGGTACCACTCTTATTATGGTTACTCATGATTTATCTTTGTCTAGTTATTTTGACAGGGTAGTTTCTATTGACAAGGAGAAAGAAGCTTAATGAAAAAGAAAAGTGTAAAATTTAAGCATTTATTATTTAAGAGCTTTTGTCGAGCAGATAAAATGTTGATAGTTTTAATAATTGCCTCTTTTTTATGTTCTTTATTAATAAGTGGCATTTGGTCTATAAATTCAGCAAGTAAAATTAANCGATTACAAGATGCAAGGCTGCTTTTTGGTGAATATCAAGTAATGGTCAGTGATATTGATAAAAGCCTTGCTGAAAATATTTTAAAAACCGAAAAGGAAGTGAAAATAAGCTCTCTTTATACTCAAAGAATATTACAAGATGAAAAGGGATTTTCAAATATTATTTATGCACAAGAAGATTTTTTTAATTTATCACAAATGAATTTGAAGGCCGGCACATTTCCTAAGGCACAGAATGAAATTTTAGTTGATGACTTATATGCTTTTAAAAAAGGCGAGGATGCAAAGGAGCTAATAGGCAGTAAAATTGATTTTAATGAGAAGGAATATATCGTTACGGGAGTGATAAATAACACTGATTTTAACATTGCATACATAAATACGCATACATTTGTTTTAAATTATGCAGCAAATGTAGGGAGCTTGGACAATAAAGAAAATATATCCTTTTTTTTAAGTATAAATTCTGCCGATATATCGAATTTCATTAATAAATTAAGCAATAGTTATAAAATTGATAGCAATTTTATAAGCTATAATAATTCAGCATATGACTATGCCGGTATTAATACAAAGGGACAGCCTAATGGAATTGAGGGAATTTTTTATAGAGTTATAGTAATTGTTTTAGGTTTTTTAAGTATATTTTTAATATACACCTTATGCATATTGTTTATTAAAAAGTTAAAACCTACTACTTCAATATGTGTAGCTTTAGGCNTTGATTTTAAAAAAATATATAAAAGCTATGTAACCTTTATTATGTTTTTTATATTTTTAAGTTTTATTTTATCTTTAATTATATCAACGCTACTTTCGGCTTTATTATTTAATTTAAATTATNCTCAAGTTATANCACAAAATGTTTTTTCTATAATTATTATTGCTGTTGTTTTTAGTATTGTAGGTTTATTGTTAATTTTAAACATTATGACTAACAAAATTAACAAGGTGGAGCAAAATCTAAAAAATCCAGTAGGTATAAAAAATAACAGAGTAAAATCTGCTATAAATAAAAGGTACAAATCATTATATTTATCCTTATCCAAGCAAAATATAGCTGTTGAAAAGGGAAGAGCAGCACTTTATACTCTGATAATTGTTATTTCAAGTGTTTTATTTTCAGTTTCTATATATTCGGTGCAAATTTTCAGAGATTCTTCTCAAAAGGTACAAGGATTTGATTATTTACTGGAGTTCAAGTTCAACAATGTAGCTGAAATGCTAGATGGACTAAAAGAACATGAGGAGTTATACAAAAATATAAAAAATGATATAGGTACAAATAAATATTCCTTATTTTTTGAAGAGAAAAGAGCAGGGCTTAATAAATCCAATATTACTAAAGAGCATAGAAATTATTTAGAGAAATTAAGTACTGAAATGTCCGCTAGCTTAAATAATCCTAATACGGATATTGTCAATATACCTGTTGTGTTTATGAGTCTTGATAATAACACTATAAAAAGAATCAGTGAAAAAGCGGAGGGAATCAATATTTCACAAAATGAGTGTGTGGTTGTTAAAAACACAATAGATGCTATGGGCAGCAGCTTTGAAATAGGCTTAAATGCTGGTGATCAAATATTAATTACCATACCTTTAGATGAAAGTGAAATTGAGGAAATTGAAATTGATGATACTCAAATAGCAGGAGAAGGCTTTGTTCAACCTAAATTGCCTGAAACTACAAAAACACAATCGCTAAAAGTAGTGGATACAATAGATTATTTAGATATTAATCTTCAGCAAATAAAAAATCTTCCATTAGTCATTGTTAGCAAAGATATTTTTGATAAAATATGCACGAACAATAAGTATCCGTCTATGATTTTATTTGATAATGATACAGAAAATCCTGATTATTTAGAAAAATACTTTTCCGGTAAATCAGGAATACAATTAATCAATTTAGTGGAAGAAAACAAAGTCAGCGAAGAATATTTTGATAAAATTGATTTCTCATTAATGGCTATTATGTTTATTTTAATAATATTCTTAACTCTTATAATGTCAATAACAATTGTTTTAAGATATGATGAATCAAAAGCTCAATATGCAGTAATGCGAGCAATAGGAATAAGATCATCTAATGTTATGAAAATTTTTATATATGAAGCTCTATATTTATCCATAATATCAGCTTTGATTACCGTACCTTTATCCATTTTAGGGACCTATATTATTTACAAGAGCTTTATCTCTCAAAGTGTATTTTTTATTTATAAAATACCTGTATTTTTAATTGCAATGCCCATTGTATGCTTTATTATTGTGTCGATTATTTCATATCTGCCTGTAATTTTAAAAATGCAAAAGNAATCAATAGCAGAAGTTATCAAANATGAGTAGAATTATTGCTCTTTGCTCAGTGCAGTATCAACGGCCTCTTCAAAGGTGTGCCATGCAAGTGTAGCACATTTTACACGTGCAGGCATATTTGAAATGTTTTGCAGTGCAATTGCTTCATCAAGTTCTTCAAGCTTGCTTTCGTCGGTGATTTCACGTTTAATCATACCTATAAAAAGTTCGGCTAAATGCTTAGCCTCATCTATTGTTTTACCTATTACAAGCTCAGTCATTATAGAGGCTGAGGCTTGTGAAATAGCACAGCCAACACCTGTATAGGCGGCATCTTTTATTTTTCCATTTTCTAGCTTAACGCCAATTCTAAGCTCATCACCACAGCTTGAATTGATTCCTTCGATATAAGCATCGGGATTTTCGATTTCTCTACGGTTTTTAGTAGATGAACAATGCTCGGCTATTACTTGTGTGTATATTTCGTTTAAATCCATGCTTTACCCCCAAAAATTTATTATATATATTATCTTTTATCAAAACCTAGCCATTTTCTGACGGTCAAAAGACTTTCTGCAAGCCTATCAATTTCTTCAAAGGTATTATAAAAATAAAGGCTTGCTCTACACGTTGCATTTGTTTTACAATGCGTCATTAAAGGATGAGCGCAATGGTGACCTGAGCGAATTGCTATTCCATCAGCATCTAGTATTGTAGAAACGTCATGAGGATGCACATCTTTAACAGTAAAAGAAATGACGCCTGTACGATCATCACCATTTTTACTTCCAAAAATACTTATATTCGGATTTTGAGAAAGCTTGTTTAATGCATAGCTTGTAAGCTCTTTTTCTATTTTATAAATATTATCGTAGCCAATGTTTTCAAGATAATCAATTGCAGCAGAAAGCCCAATAGCACCGCCTACATTTTGCGTACCAGCCTCAAACTTTTGAGGGAGGGGTGCAAAGGTGGTGCTTTGCTCTTTTACTATATCAATCATATCACCACCAAAAAGAAATGGCGGCATTTTTATCAGCAAATCCTTTTTTCCATAAAGTACACCAATTCCCATAGGAGCAAGCATTTTATGCCCTGAAAACACAGCAAAATCAACATCAAGTTCTTGTACGTCGGCTTTGATATGAGGTATACTTTGTGCCATATCTAGTACAACAACAGCATTGTGTTTATGTGCTTTTTTTATAATATGTTCCACAGGGAACACTGTGCCAAGCACATTTGAAACCTGTGCTATTGCTACAAGTTTTGTTTTATTAGTTATTTTTTTATTGATTTCATCTTTGGAAATTTGCCCATTTTCATCAGTGTAAAGATAAATTAACTTAGCCTTTTTTGCAAGAGCTATTTGCTGCCAAGGTACTAAATTGGAATGATGCTCAGCTATGGAAAGGACAATTTCATCACCTTCATTAATAAAATTCATGCCATAGCTGTATGCAATTAAGTTTAATGCCTCAGTAGCACCACGAGTAAAAATAATCTCTTCAGTATGCTTTGCATTTATAAAACGCTTAATATTTTTTCTAGCCATATTGTAGAAATTAGTCGCCTTAATACTTAGAGTATAAGCACCTCTATGAGGATTTGCATTAAACTTTTTATAATATCTATTAATTTGATCAAGCACTTGTATTGGCTTTTGTGTTGTTGCGGCATTGTCCAAATATGCAAGGGGCTTTCCGTTTATTTGCTGTGAAAATATGGGAAAGTCCTCACGTATTTTATTTATTTTTTCTATTGTCGACAGTTCTTTTAATTGCATTAATAACACCTCAATTTAATTTGTTGTGTATAAGGATTATAATTTCTTCTCTCATATCCGCAAAAGGCAGCTTTTCTAAAATAGGAGCAACTTGTGCTTCTACCATTATTTTTTTAGCCTCTTGTTGAGAAATACCTCGGCTCATAAGATAGAACATTGACATTTCATCAAGCTTACCCACGCTCGCTGCATGAGCGCCTGCCACATCATCTTCACCACATAATAATAATGGTACGGAAAGGTTTTTAGCTGATGGTGAAAGTAAAATTGTACTTTCCTCCTCTTTACCGTCAGCCCCCTTACAGCCGCTGATAAAATCCACTGTCCCTCTAAATACCTTTCTGCATTTTCCAGAGAGAGAACCCTTTGAAACGATATTTGAAACTGTATTTTTCCCAAAATGAGCTACTCTATAATTTATATCAATTATATTTTCTTTTCCGCCGGCATAAATAGAATCAATTTGCGCCTTTGATTCATTTCCGATAAGGTGAATATTACAGTTTGAAATAGTTTTAGAGCTACCTGCACTTACAATAATAATATTAACATTTGCATTTTCATCACAATGTACAGCTGTATAATCAAGATTTACTGCACCTTCATCCAAAGCATCAATTAGCACAAGCTTTAAATTTGAGTTTTTTCCAGCATAAACCTCGTATATTTCAGCCCTTTGCCCATTCCCTTTAAAAGTAATGTAAATTTCTGCNGAGCTGTTTTCTTCAGCAAAAATAATAGTTTCACCAATGATTGAATTCCCGTTTTCAGGGATAACAAGCTCCTTTACCAAAGGCTTTGAGAGCTTTTCATTTTCATGTATATGAATGTAATTTGATGTATTTTTATTTTCATCTATATAACAACGTATTTGCTCAGGAATTTTTTCACTTGCATTATAATTTTTTGGAAAGCCCTTGAAATTATCTGTACATTCAGCTATAAAGCTGCCCTTTTCATATGGAGCAGTGCTTTTTATATCAATAGGAAAGCTTATACTCGTTTCATTTACTTTTAGCCAGCTCCATGTACGTACAGGAATTTCATTTAGATTATTTATAGTTTTCATACTACCTCCTTAAAGGTATTATCCAATAGCACCCTCAAGCTCGATGCTAATCAGATTATTCATTTCTACTGCATATTCTAGAGGCAGCTCTTTTGTAACTGGCTCAACAAAGCCTCTTACAACCATTGCCTTTGCCTCTTCTTCTGATAAGCCTCTGCTCATCAGATAAAAGATTACTTCATCGGACACTCTGCCAATTCTTGCTTCGTGGCCAATATCAACTTCATCATTTCTTATATCCATAACAGGCAGGGTATCTGCTCTTGACTTATTATCCATCATAAGTGATTCACATGAAACAGCAGATTTTGACCCCTTTGCTTCAGGCGTAATTACAACAGCACTGCGATAAATAGCTTCGCCACCATCCTTTGAAATAGAGCGTGAGCTGATTGTAGAGCTTGTATTAGGTGCTGCGTGTATTACTTTAGTACCGGAATCAAGTATCTGCCCTTTTGCAGCAAAGCTTATTCCAGTAAATTCAGATCTTGCATTTTCACCTTTTAAAATACTCATAGGGTAAAGCATTGTGATATGTGAGCCAAATGTTCCAGAAACCCATTCAATAGAACCNTTTTTNTCTACAATACAACGCTTTGTATTTAAGTTTAACATATTTTTTGACCAATTTTCTATTGTGGAATAACGCAAGTGTGCATTTTCTCTAACGTATAATTCAACAAGTCCAGCATGGAGATTTATTACATCATATTTTGGAGCAGAGCAGCCTTCAATAAAATGTAATTTTGCTCCTTTTTCTACTATAATTAGTGTATGNTCAAATTGTCCTGCACCCGGCGAATTTAATCTAAAATATGACTGCAAAGGAATCTTTACATCAACGCCTTCAGGCACATAGACAAATGAACCNCCACTCCATACTGCACCATGTAGAGCTGCAAATTTATGGTCTGATGCAGGTACAAGCTTCATAAAATGGTCATGTACAATGTTTTCATAGCTTTTTAAGGCTGTTTCCATATCCAAATATACAACACCTTGTTCTAACAAATCTGCTTTTATACTATGGTAAACCACTTCGGAATCATATTGAGCACCAACGCCTGCAAGGGATTCTCTTTCGGCTTGTGGTATCCCCAATCTTTCAAAGGTTTGCTTAATATCCTTAGGAACATCATTCCAGCTATGATTTAACCTTGTATTAGGCTTTACATAAGTAACGATTTTACTCATATCCAGCTCATGCAAGGAGGGCCCCCAATTTGGCATGGAAAGATTATTATATGTTTCAAGGGATTTTAAACGATGCTCAAGCATCCACTTGGGTTCGTCCTTTACCTTGGAAATTTCCTTAATAATTTCAGGTGTAAGTCCTTCATTTACTGTAAAATTATCTATATCAACATTGAAAAAATCATATTTCGTTCTGTCAATATCTGCAACAAATGTCTTTTGCTTATCCATTATATCACCTATTTCTTTTCAAATTCTGCAAAGCCGTTTTTATTAATATATTCAGCTAGTGAATAATCGCCTGTTTTCACAATTTTCCCGTTTACTAAAATATGAACATAATCAGGATGAACGCTTTCCATCAGCTTTGCACTGTGAGTTATCATTAAAATGGCATTTTCATTACTTTTAAATTTATTTATTCCATAGCTTACAGCTTTTACAGCATCAACATCAAGTCCNGAGTCCGTTTCATCTAAAATAGCAAGCTTTGGATTAAGAACTAGCAGTTGAAAAATCTCATTTTTCTTTCTTTCACCACCTGAAAAACCAACATTGACATATCTTTGAGCATAGCTTTCATCAAAGTCAAGGTCTTTCATGATTTGTTTTAATTCTTTATGAAATTTAATTGCCTTTACTTGGTCACCGGTAATTGCTGATTTTGCCGNACGTAAAAAATTTTCCACAGTGATTCCNTCAATAGCCTCAGGCTGTTGAAAGGAAAGAAAAATTCCTTTTTTTGCCCTTACATCGGTAGATTCTTCGGTGATATTTTCTCCATCAAAAAAAATATTGCCTTTNACAATTTCATAAGCAGGATGNCCCATAACAACGCTGGCAAGTGTGGATTTTCCCGCACCATTNGGNCCCATTATGACATGNACTTCACCTTTATTTATTTTAAGATTTAAGCCCTTAAGTATTTTTGATTCTCCTGCTTTTGCATAAAGCTTTTCTATATTTAACAAATTTTCAGACATAAAAACCTCTTTTCCNTACTTTATATTAATTTAATCANTTATTGTCTTTATATACTATTATAGTCCACATTTAATGATTGTCAAGAGAAAATTATGAAAAATTCATTATTTTGTTAAGAAATGTGACTGATAGACAAACAAATACAGAGGTTATTTGCAAAAATTATTATGTTACTATTTTCGCAAAAGTAATAAACCAAATAAGCACAAAACCTTTAAAAAAAAATATAATTTTGTAACTTTTGTAAAAATAAAAATCAAACAAGCACAAAATCNTTGGAAAGAAATACCCCCTCTTTTGAGGGGGTATTTCTGATTGTAAAACTAAAATCCCTATACTTCAGCTTTTTGCTTTGCAAAGCATTCGCTGCAATAAACAGGTCTGTCCTCACGTGGTTGGAAAGGAACTTTTGCAATTCCTCCACATTCAGCACAAGTAGCTTCAAAAAACTCGCGAGTTTTACCAGAATTTTTCTTAGCGTCACGGCATGCTTTGCAACGCTGAGGCTCGTTTACAAAGCCCTTTTCTGCATAAAATTCCTGTTCTCCAGCTGTGAAAGTAAATTCAGAGCCACAATCTTTGCAATGCAATGTTTTGTCTTGGTACATGATAAACCTATCCTTCCTGTTTGGAGCCTTTGCTCCAATAATAAAAATTTTCCGACCCAGGACGGATTTACACCGACACCTTTGATAAAACAACGCTCTGAAATTAAGCTACCCGGTCATATATAGTCAAATTTTAGCTGCTAAAATATTTTTTAAGCTTTTTCCTAGCTCTTTGCAGAGCGTTATCAACAGCTTTTTCATCAAGCTGTAACTTTTTAGATATATCAGCATAGCTATAACTTGCAGTGTAAAGCATAAGGACAGAAAATTCTCTCGTGGAAAGAAGATTTATCATCGCCTTTTTTATTTCGCCGCTTCGTTCTTTAAAAAGCAGCAATTCTTCTGGTGAAAAATCCCCAGCAGGTATATCGTAAGTCTGTGAATAATCACTATCAGCTGAAGCAGTCTTTTTTAAAGCAGTCTTAATCTTATTAGAAATACAAGTAGCTGCATATGTGCGAAAAGTGCCTTTTTGAGGAGAAAAGGTTTTAACAGCGTTTATTAAACCTAAAAACCCCTCAGATACCATATCATCAAAATAATCCTGTCTGCCCTTAGTCAACCTTCTGGAAATTGCTGTGACAAGACAAGTATAACGAGAAATAATATGCGACATAACATCTTTATCAAAGCTTTTACCCATAAGGATAAGCTCTTCATCGGAAAGCTGTGATAAATTATCTTTTATATCGTTTATAGAATTATTATGCATAATACCTCAAAGCGTTATGTAAAAAGCTTTGTAAATCATTTAAATCAATTTTATTGCTATATTTTATATAATAAAATAATAGCATAACAAACTAAAATTGTCAACAAAAATTATATCATTACAAAAAATTTACATATTGTTAATAATAAATTAATAATTTACCTTAGCAAAAGCTTTTCTACCAATTTTAAATATATCATTTCCAAAACAATCTACACCAACAACAACGGGAAACTTCACAATTTCGAGCATTTTTACACTTTCACAGCCCAAATCATCATAAGCTATTACTTGAGCTTTTTTAATACAAGCACTAGCCAAAGCACCAGCACCACCTGTTGCACAAAAATAAACAGCCTTGTTTCGGATTATGGCTTGATTTACTTCTTCATTTCTTTCGCCTTTTCCTATCATCGCAGCAAGCCCCATATCTAGCAGCTTAGGTGCATATGGGTCCATTCTGCTTGAAGTAGTAGGCCCACATGAGCCTATTGGCATTGAGTTAATCGCTTGAGTAGGACCGGCATAGTAAATAACAGCATCTTTAATATTATATGGTAAAGGCTTGTTATTTTTTATTGCGTCAAAAATTCTTTTATGCGCGGCATCTCGTGAGGTATAAACTGTTCCTGTAAGATATACCCTGTCGCCCGCTTTTAATAAAGTGGCTACTTTTTTAATCTCATTTGTTAATATTTCCGTATCTATCTTCCTTTACAAATCCATTATTCCTATATTATCGGAGCTCATTTCATCATCTTCACTATCATCAGAATTTAAATCCCATAGTGAATCGAAAATATTTTGCTCAGGTTCAAGTGGCTTTACTTCAAAATCCTGCTCGTTTACATCATTATCCATCTGGGTGAAATCAACGGTATTATCTATAATATCATCAGTTTTATTCTCGGTCATTGAGAAAAATTGTGAAAGATCATCATTTGTGCTTTTTAATTCCTCCTCATCGCTTTTAGCAATGATACTTTCAAATTCAGCAGTGGGAGTAGGAGATTGTTCTGCAAGAATTTTGTTATCAAAATTAGAAGTAGCACCAATCTTACTGCTATCATCGTCAGTCGGTGCAAAAAGTTCACTTAAATCGTCATCGTAATCAACAAAGCTTGGTTTTGAATCGGGATAATCAATTTTGGTTGGCTCATCTATTTCTTGAGAGGATTCTGTAAAGAAAATATCATCAGCATTATAGCTTAAATCCGATTCGATAGCTTTTTCTTCCTTGACGTCTGTGATATTTGATTCGCTTAAATCATCGCTTTCATTATTAGAATATGAAGCTTCCGTTTCTTGGACAGATGGTAAGTGCAATGCGTCATTATTTAATTCACTATCGGGTGTCTGAGCTGTATTCTGAGGTTCGGTCTGAATAGCCTGCCTAGGCTCTGCTGAGATGTTTTGGTCAGCAAAAGTGTTTGCTTGGGTACCTAAATCTGATGAATCATTTTCCACGTGCTTTTCTATTTGAGGAAATTCTGCTTTTAAATCCGTATAAATACAGTTTTCAAGTCCTCTTTTAATGGAATTAAAGGCAGAGTCAATAGCTTTGTTCTCAGAAGAAATAATATTTAACAAATAATGTATATTTTCAACAATTCTTTGTCTTTCTCTTTTGGCAGATTCTATAATTTCATGGGCATTAAACTTAGCCTCGGTGATTATTTGTTCGGCATCTGATATTGATGAAGTGTCAGATGAAACGGACATTGTTTGTGTTTGCCTTTTTTCAAGCTCAAGCTGAAGAGCAGAAATTTTCTGTTCTAGCTCTTTTATCTGAGTTTGGTATGATTTAATTTCAGCTTCATTATTTAAAAGCTTGTTTTTTATAATCTCTTCCTGCTCGGAAATGCGTTTTTCATAATTTTCTTTCATTTCCTTTGTTTTTGAGGCGAGAGCCTTAGCCTCGTTTTTTTCATGTTCAGAAGCTTTTAGTCTTTGCACTAGCTTGCTTATATAATTATTTACATCGTTTTTGTCGAAGCCTAAAGGTGCAGTTCTAAATCCGTCAGAACCAGCCATGATATTACCTCCTGTACTTTAAAATATTGTCATATCTATAATTTAATGATTATTAAAAAATTTTAATAATATATTCTATGTAATTATAACAAATTTAATTTAATAATACAAGAGTTTTTATATGATTATTGAAAAAATTACATTTCTTTGAGTTGCAGACAAAGTTTGCAGTTATATAAAGGCTCTCAATTGTATTTTCATGTACACTATTTGAGGTATGCGTGGTGAGAAAATGAAAGCTTATTTAATCCACTGATACTTTTTGTTCAGCTATATTTCTTTATTTTTTTGTTTAATTAGTATAAATGACAAATATTATTTTGTCGATAAATGATATTTTTAGCAAGTTAAACAGAAAAGCTGATGATTTTATGTGCATTTAATCAAAAAATTCTTAAGATTTATTAAATTTTAGTTAAACAGGGTTGTAAATCTTGAATTTATAGTATATAATTATGTATAATAATAAAATAAACATCAATACAGTTTAGAATGAATTAATTTAATTGTTTTATAACAACTTATATTGTTAATTGTTAATAGACAGAAAGGACAGGTTATGCTTGATAAAACAATGCCTTTTACCGTCAGAGAAGAACGGGAAAATGAAATGAAGCAGATTTTAACTACTGTGTATGAAGCTTTGCAGCAAAAAGGCTATAATCCTATAAATCAATTAGTGGGCTATATCCTGTCAGAGGACCCCACTTATATCACCACGTTTAATAATGCTAGAAGTCTTATTCGTCATATAGACAGAGATGAGCTGCTGCAGGCTATGGTAAAGACATACTTACATTCATGATTCTTGTAATCTTTACATAGCGATAGCTTTAATTTGTTTTATATCAATAATTTAATATTAAATCAAGCTTTAAGAAAGTAACAAATTCTTAAAGCTTTTTGTTATTATGTATTATTATTGTAATTATATTGTTACTTTACTTAACCTATTATTAATGTTATAATTATATCAAGTTAGTCTAATTAATTAAAGCAACGATATTAAGAAAATGTGAATTTATAAATGGAGAATGAATGGAAAATAAGTATTTGCAAAAAATATATAAAATCATAATATTGGTTATTATGATTTTGGCGTTATTTTCGTTTTATTTTACATATAATGCTTTTGCAGATGATGAAGAAAAGTATGCAGTACAGATAACCGATGTGCAAGCATATGATGAAAAGGGAAGTATTAATGCTGACGCCTTAGCTGACGATAATATATATACTAAGGTAAGATTCAGTGAAGTTACGAGCGTAAGCTTTACTTCTCAATCTGATATAAAGGCAATTTATTTAATTTTTGATGGTCCTTTAAAGGGCTATACTCTGTCCTATGGGGATTATATATTAAAATCTGATAAAGACGGGTTTTTACATGATTTTAAGCAGCTTTATACTAATGTTAATTCCTTGACAATTGAATTTAATGCAGGTACAGTTTTAACAGATGTTTATTTTTTTAGCGAGGGAGAAGTGCCGGAGTGGGTGCAAAGATGGGAAAATCCTCTTGAAAAAGCCGATATGCTTGTACTTCCTACTCATCATGATGATGAAATATTGTTTTTCGGGGGAACAATGCCTGTTTATTCTTTAGAAAAAGGTAAAAAAGTACAAGTAGCATATATGAACAATCACTGGGGAGAGCCATATCGCCCTCATGAAGCATTAAACGGGCTATGGACCAGCGGCATAAGAAACTATCCTATTATTCCTGATTTTAATGATANAAAGTTTTATGACCTTGAGGGNGCTTTGAATTATTANGGGGAAGATGCTTTGCAAGAATACTATGTTTCTCTTATAAGAAGATTTAAGCCNGAGGTAATAATTGCACATGATTTTAATGGTGAATATGGGCATGGCTCACATATGGCAAGTGCTTATAGTGTGGCAAAGGCTATCGAGCTTGCTAAAAATAGCGAAAGCTTTCTATCCTCAGCTAATACATATGGGGTGTGGGAGGTTAAAAAAGCATATTTTCATCTGTATCAAGAGAATAAAATAGTGATGGAATGGGATCAGCCCTTGCAGAAATTTGGAGGAAAAACTGGATTTGATGTGGCTGTCGATGCGCTTAATTGTCATCAATCACAGCTGAAATATTATTCTATGTCAAAAAGAGGAGTTTATGATTGCAGGCAGTTTGGACTTTATTATTCAGCTGTTGGTGAAGATGTTGAAAAAAATGATTTTTTTGAAAATATTCCTGAATATCAAGCTGTTGTTGATCAAAGCCTTATAAGTGAAGTTGTTTTACCAAAGGATACTTTAGTGGCAGAGGAAAGCATAGATAACAGCGTTCCTAATCCATGCTTTAATTGTGAAGTGCCTGATAAAAAGAACAGTGACTATGTATTTGTAATTGCTGTTGCTTCGGGAATTTGTGCTTTGGCATTAATTATAGCTTTAATTATATATAAAGGGAGAAAAAAGTGAAGTATATTATTATAATACCATCATTAAACCCTGATGAGGCTTTGTTGGAAGTGGTTTGTTCACTTAAAAAGGCCGGGTATATTGACATTATTGTCGTTAATGACGGAAGTCGTGAGGAGCTTAGCTATATTTTTGAAACAGCTGTTAGAGAATATGGAGTCACCTTATTGACTCATGAAATGAATAAGGGCAAGGGTTGGGCTTTAAAAACAGCATTTGGCTATATTTTGGGGAACGATATTGCTTGTGATGGCGTCATTACAGTGGATAGTGACGGGCAGCATAAGGCTAAGGATATTTTACTGTGTCAGGAGCTTGCACAGCAGAATAAAAGTGCTGTTGTTTTAGGGTGCAGAGATTTTTCTAATAAAGAAGTGCCTTTTAAAAGTAAGTATGGAAACAGTCTTACATCAGCTGTTTTTTACAAAATAGGTATGCCTATCAGCGATACGCAAACGGGACTTAGAGTAATACCGTATGATTTACTAAAGGAATTTATGCAGATTGATGGCGAGAGATTTGAATATGAAACAAATATGCTGATTTATTTATTTAAAAAGAAAATACCAATTTTAGAGCAAAAAATCAGCACCGTATATTTTGAGCAAAATTCAAAAACCTCTTTTAGACCCTTTATAGATTCTTTAAAAATATATTCAAGGCTGATTAAATTCTTTGTTGTATCTGGGCTTTCTTTTATTGTTGATTATGGTCTTTATCTACTTTTTCTCGCTTTGTTTTCAGAGCAGTTTAAAGAAAGTGCCGCTGTATTTTATTCGGTATCAGTAGCAAGAATTTTATCCAGTATATTTAATTATCTGATGAATAGAAGAGCTGTTTTCAAGTCGGAGAATCTTGCACATAATTCGTTTTTCAGATATGTGTTTCTTGTAGTGATGCAGATGCTTACGTCGGCAGGGCTTGTAATTTTGTTTAGCAAATTCCTTGCGTTTGACCCTAAATATATAAAGATACCGATAGATATTGTTTTAGCATTTGTAAGCTACAATGTGCAGAAGAAATATGTATTTAAAAAAATTAAAAGCTAGGTGATATTATGCTTAATGCCAGAGGAAAGCCTTTATGGCGAGTGATTTTATTTAGAACATTTTTAATTTTGTTTACAATTATATTGTTTTTGGCAGGGGGACTTTTCGGAGCAGTTGTGCTAATAAATTATGGCCCGTCACCTGCTGCTAGAGATTTGCTTGTAATGACAAGCTTAGAAACGAGTGCATTAAAATTTTTAGCTACATCGTTTTTTTCCGAGGAAGAGCTAGAGCATATTATTAGTGATAATTCTATTCATGTTTCATCGGAGATAACTGATGTAAATAAAATAAAAATTCCTAATAAAGATGAAAAGACGACGGAGCAGATAAATAGCATTGAGATAAAGGAAATTTCAGGCCCTACATATCGGGGAAGAATGATGATTGTAAAAGATCCGTCCAGAGTTAGTGTTGGCACTTCTTATCCTTTTGGAAAGGATTGTAAAGGAAAGTCTATTGAAACTATGATGGAGGAAAATAATGCAATAGCAGCAATAAATGGCGGAGGGTTTGAGGATATTGGAGGCGTCGGAAATGGCGGCACACCGATAGGAATTGTTATTAGAAACGGTGTTTTGCAATGGGGATACAAGGAAGCAAAATACGATTTAATAGGATTTGATAATGAAAATAGATTGATATTAGGTACAATGACGGGCGGCGAGGCACTGGAAAAGGGTGTGCGTGATGCATTGAGCTTCGGTCCATTCTTAATTATCAATGGTAAGCCGTCTCAGATGAAGGGTACTGCCGGCGGATTAAATCCACGTACTGCTATTGGACAAAGGGCAGATGGTGCAGTTTTATTATTAACTATTGATGGCAGGCAGACGGGCAGTCTAGGTGCTAATTACGGCGACTTAATTAAGATTATGCAGGAATTTGGTGCGGTAAATGCGGCTAATCTTGATGGTGGCTCTTCCTCAGCTATGTATTACGAGGGTGAGTTGATTTCTATATCATCGTCTTTATATGGCGTTCGTGATATGCCTACTTGTATTTTAGTTTCTGAATAAAGTGTTTTTTTAAAGGTGAATGATGGACAAAATAATTATACAAAATAATAAGAGAAAAAAATATAAAAAAAGCACGTCGGTATTTCCTTTGATTTATATGCTGATTTGTCTTTTTTTAGTGTCGATAATTGCTTTTGCCCTGTTTTATTTAAAAGATGCATTGGTATTTTATGAGGAGTCAAGACCTATACATATTGTAGAACGTTTTCTAGAGCAAATAAAGGGGGATTCTGCAAATGCTATTGTAAAAAGCTTGAATCTTGATAAAAGTGAATATGAGAGTGATGAAAATCTTTATTCCTATATAAATGATGTCCTTAATTCGGGTGAAATGAAATATGGACAGAAGGCAGGAGAATTTTCCGAGGATAAGCCGGTATATGTAATAACGGTAGGAGGAAAGGAGCTGGCAACACTTTATCTTTCCTCTTATGATAAGGATAAATACGGAAATAATTTGTGGGAAATACAAAGGGTAGAAGCAGGTAATTTCGCTAAAAAGCAATATAGGATTGTTGCCCCATCAGATGTTGAAATTTTAGTAAATGCAAAAGCACTGGAGAAAAGCTTGTTTTCACCTTCGCAGGAGGAGCTTGTTTTTCCTAAACAATATAATGATGAATATCAAGCACCATTAATGCAAGAGGCTGTAATTGACAGTATGTATGAAAAGCCGCAAATAACTGCTGAGGATAAGAATGGCAACCCTATTAAGATAGATTATGATGAAGATTCCAGCACTTTTACTATTTCATATTTAAGTAATGAGAGTATTTCAAGTGAAATGTTTGACTATATTTTCAATATTTTTGAGTTATATGGGAAATATACAACGGAAATAGGTGAGTTTGCTCAGGTGGCACAGTACATTGAGCCTAACTCGCACTTGCACAAGGACATGACGGGGTTTGAAATATGGATTTATGCCAAGCCTAGGCAAATTATTTATGAAAATAAGAAAATGTGGGATTGTTTTGTCTATGGCGATGACAAATTTAGCTGTAAAATTTATGCAGATGAAATAATAGACATATATAGCTGGAAAAAAGAAAATATCGTGGCAAATGAAGTGTTTATGAAAAAAATCAATGGTAAGTGGTATTTATCAGACATAAGGTTTTTAGCGAAAAGTGAGTTTCCAAGTGAGGAGCATGAGGAATAAACTGTGTAATAATATTAGATTTTTTAATTGTGCGTCAAATGAAAAAAGGTTAAAATGTTTGGGAATATACAATTCTTATTCGACAGGATTGTATATTTTTTTTACAATATATTCGACAAAATACGACTTTATATGACCTTTACTGCAATAACTGCTAANGTTAGAATTATAATTTTCTACTTTAAATTTTAAAATATTACTGGAAATTTTTATAATTATTTGCTATTATAATTATATAACGCTAGGAATATCTCATTATCGACAGTTTTCGACTAGCACAATATAATGTGGTGTCTTATTTTGAAGTATAAAAGAATTTTATACTTTTATTCGACAATAATTTACGTAGTACGTCTTAAATCTATATAATCTGATATAACATTTACTTCTTAAAATTTAGCAGTTATCAGAATAAGTGCTAAAAAATGCCTTTGCAATCGGCTTTGACAAACTTTTTTATAAAAAATAAAAATTTTATATTTTTAGCTTTAAAACTATTGCATATAATAACAATATATGGTATTATATGTATGTAATAAAATATCGGAGGTAAGAAAATGACGAACAAAACAAAAATTCTAATCGGCGATGATTCTTTGGAGCAAGGGATTGCTTGGGCAAGTCTTTTAAAATCCATGGGTATGTATGCTTATACTCGTCATAGGGATGGAAAGGTTATTCTTGATTCTATCAGGTCTGAGGCACCGGACGTTGTTGTTATTGATGCTAAGATGCCTAATCTTGATGCAGTCAGCCTTATTCATGAGCTAAAAGCCACTAGGGAAAAGTTCCCGATTATAATTGTCACAGCCAATTATGATTCCTCCCAAGTTGAGCGTGAGGTGATGGAGGCGGGTGCTAAATACTATATGGTACGACCGTTTGAGCCAAAGACTTTGGCTAACCGTATATTATCTCTTTTAGGAAATAATACTTTGGATATTAAAAATGTTGATTATAATATCCATAACAGGCATAGCAATGATATTGAATATGTTGTCACTGACATTATTCACCAGATTGGAATACCAGCACATATTAAGGGCTATCATTATTTAAGAACAGCTATTTTACTGTCCGTTGAAAATGACGAAATGATAAACTGTGTGACAAAGCTGCTGTATCCCACTGTTGCTAAAAAGTATTCTACCACTTCTTCCCGTGTGGAACGTGCGATTCGCCATGCTATTGAAATTGCTTGGGATAGAGGCGATGTAGATGTGCTTAATGGATTTTTTGGTTATACAATACATACAACNAGAGGAAAGCCTACAAACTCAGAGTTTATTGCACTTATAGCTGATAAATTAAGGCTGAAATTTAAGGGTTCTATCCATTATTNAAAAAGTCTTTAGAGTGATTTATTAGATTTCATAAATAAAAGTTTTTAAAAGAAGGATCCACTATGCGTGAATCCTTCTTTTTTAATGCAAGGCTTTTACCGGCTCCATTTTTGCCGCTTTGCGTGCGGGATAAGCACCAAAAATTATTCCTANTACTGCTGAAGATACTATTAAAATCATTATTATTTGCCAGTCAAAAACAATACTTATTCTAAAAANAAACGCTATAAGCTTTAAAAATAGTATTGAAAAAGCTATTCCAACAGCTGAGCCTGTAAGCGATAGTATAAGGCTTTCCGATATAAATTCCTTGTAAATATCGGAGTTTTTTGCACCTATTGATTTTTTTATACCTATTTCACGTCGTCTTTCCGATACACTTGCCAGCATGGCTGTCATGACGGATAAGCCTGAAACAACCAAGGAAATTCCNGCTATTGATGAAAGCACTATGGTAATCATGTCCATTATGCTTTCNAGCTGTCCTTTTTGCTGAAGCAAATTATAAGCAGAGATAGCATTTTCTTTATTGTATATATTGTTTAAGTGGCTTTCCACTGTTGAAATAATTTGCTCATTATCTTCGCTAGGCTTTAATTTTACTGCTATTTGGTCAAAGTTTTTCCTCCCTGTATCCATCTGCATGGTAGAATAAGGTATATAGACAAAGCTAGGAACAATGTTTGATAAAATAGATTGAAGATTTGTTATTCCTGATTCGGCTACACCGACAATTTCATATTCATGAAATGTACCTCCGAGAAAGATTCTTACCTTTTTGCCTACTACATTTCCTCTTCCGTAGCTTTGCAAAGCAATGTTTTCATCAATAACAGCGACCTTGCTGTTGCTTAAAATATCATGGTTTGTTATCAATCTTCCGTATTTGGCTTTTAATGAAATAAGCTCATCAGCACTCTTATCAATGCCCCATGCCACGCAATCAACAGTGTAATTAAGCAGATAGCTTTGTGTTATACTTGACATTAGTGGCATAGCGTCCTTTACACCGCTGATGTTTTTGATTTCATCTATATCTTCATCGCTTAAAACAACATCATCAACATTTTTATTTACCTGTACCATGACACTGTCTATTCCCATGTTTATTAATTGTGAATTAACCTCGTTTGTTCCCGTTGCACTAATTGTAGATATAATCACCACTGACATTGCACCTATGCATATTCCGACCATTGTGAGCATTGAACGTGATTTATTGCACAAAATGTTTTTTATAGACTTTAGAAACATTTTTTAATCATTCCTTTTTATTTAATTATCAGTAATGCTGTCCTTGCTATCAGCTGAAAAAAGCTTTATAGCTGTATTTTTGTTGATTTGCTCGGGGTTTTTTACGACCCTTTCATCGGGTGCAACTCCTTTTAAAATCTGAGCACCTTCTTCAAGCTCTATTCCTGTTTCTATATATCTTTTTATTGCCGCACCATTTGATACAACAAAAACATATTCGCCTTCTTCATCTTGATTGATTAAATCATAGGGTAAAACGTAAATGTCACGAGGAATTTCTGTGGATATGCTGGCTTCAGTATTATAGCCCGAACGAAGGTTTTTATCGGGGTTTTTAATGCTTACCTGTACATCAACAACAGTTTCTGAAACGGTACCGCTGTAATTTTTTCTTGCACTTGAAGAAATCTTGCTTATATATCCGTAATACGTGTTTTTTTCAAATGCAGCACCTGATAAATCTACACGTTGCCCTATTTGAATTTTTGAAATATCGCTTTCCTTTATGCTTAAATTAGCTATGAGCTCATCGGAATTTGAAAGTGTTAATATAGGCTGCTGGGATTGTACTATCTCGCCATTATTTGCTTTGTAAATTACTATACCCTTATGGCTTGCTTCTATTTCTTTAGGTATCATTTCGGCGGCAGCAGACAGGTTGTCAGCACCAAGCTCGCTTAAATTATATTTTGATAGCCCTGACAGCATTGTGAGGGTTGCTTCTTTATTTACGTATGCTATGATTTGACCTATGTTTACAAAATCGCCTTCATTCACTGTGACTTGTTCAATAACAACAGGTATACTTGTACTTATGTTATTTTGCTCTTTATATCCTATTGAGCCGGAGGCATAGACAGTTTCGTGATAAGGTATTTTTATTGGTGTTTGCGTTGCCACTGTTGGCAGCATATTTTCGGCTATAAGTGGTATAAAGGATACTGCCACAGCAATAGTTAAACTAATTATACCAAGTATAATAAATTTTTTCATAAAATCCTCCTGAAAAGATGTAATTATGTTACCAAAAATAGTTTGTCATAAAATGAATGAAATATTTATCCTTTTTAAGAATATTTATTATTTTATATGTAAAAATAGTTTTGTACTAGGCTCTTGGTATTTTTTATAAAAATTTTACGACAATATAATGTGACTAACTGAAAGCTTTTACAAATTTTTTAGCAAGAAAAGAGGATTTTTATGAATTTTATTCTCTGCAATGAAAAATGCAAGCACCAGAAGGACGGTTATTGCAGCTTAGAGGGTAGTGCAATGATAACAAATGCAGTTACATCATCTGCTAACTGCTGCTATTTTGAAAAGCCTGATAACAAAACACTAAGGCTAGAGAAAAGAGGTGAAAAAAACGGCTAAATCAACCATAAGGAAAAGAGCTGCGGCAGTAATATTATTGCTTTTTATGAACTTTAATATCTTTGGTGCGAGAGCAGATACAAAAAAGCTAAATTATCTTGCACTTGGAGATTCTATTACGAGTGGGTATGGACTTAGTGATATTGGAGCATCGTTTACTGAAATAATTGCTAATGAAAAGAATATGCAGCTTAAAAATATTGCTGTTGATGGATATACAAGCGAGGATTTGTTAAATTTAATAGCCTTAAATAAGCATGAAGATGATATAAAAAATGCTGATTTAATTACAATTTCCATCGGGGGGAATGATTTGCTTAAGGTGCTTTTTTCGCTTATAAAAGACGTGGCAGGCTTATCTGATAATGTAACTTTCACAGAATTGCAGCAAGCATTATTAAATGTAGATAATCTTATACCAAAAATTAAGCGAATTTTAGATGAACCTAAAAATATAGCCTTGTTTGAAAAGGCTATTGAAAATTATTATGATAATGTGGAAAAAATCATAAGTCATATAAAAGATATTAATCCTAATGTGAAAATTATGATTTTTAATTTGTATAATCCTTTGAGCGGTTCACCAGTATTTAACGAAATTGTTTATTCTGCTCAAAAAATAATTAATAAAATGAATGATAGGACAGGCAGCTTTAAAAATGTCGTTGTACTAGATGCAGCAAAGGCATTTTATAATAGAGGACTTATTTTAACTAATATTTTATATCTTGATATACATCCTAACAAAGCAGGAAATAAGGTTTTGGCTAGGTTAGTTGTAGAAAAGTTATGATTAATTCAAGGGCTTGTTGATTTTCAGCAGGTCTTTGATTTTTTACTGAAGTAGATATAAAAAAATCTGTACAAATATAAAAAAAGATGATATAATAATCATAAATGATTATTATAAACCTATGCCCAACGGCTCGTCGCCGACAACCGCCTTATGATGGGCAATTATATCACGAAACAAAGTTTCATGATATAATAATCATAAATGATTATTATAAACCTATGCCCAACGGCTCGTCGCCGACAACCGCCTTTTGATGGGCAATTATATCTTGAAAACGCTGTTTTCATGATGTAACAATAAACAATTTAAATATACTTATTGTATTGATTGCTATTAGGTTTACTATAAGTATATAAAACTAGGAGTAAAATGGAAAACAAGCAGCTAAAAAACGAAATTGAAAAACGCAGAACCTTTGCTATTATTTCTCACCCTGATGCAGGTAAAACAACGCTTACTGAAAAGCTTTTGTTGTACGGAGGTGCTATTAATCTTGCAGGCTCTGTAAAAGGGAAAAAGTCAGCACGTCATGCTACTTCAGACTGGATGGAGATTGAAAAGCAGAGAGGAATTTCTGTAACCTCGTCGGTTTTGCAGTTTAAGTATGGAGATAAATGTATAAATATACTTGATACACCGGGGCATCAGGATTTTTCAGAAGATACTTATAGAACATTAATGGCGGCGGATAGTGCTGTTATGGTACTTGATGCCTCTAAGGGCGTGGAAAATCAGACTAGAAAGCTTTTTAAGGTATGTGTTATGCGTGGTATACCTATTTTTACCTTTGTAAATAAGCTTGATAGAGATGCTATGAATCCTTTTGATTTGATGGAACAGGTTGAAAATGAGTTGGGTATAGCCACTTATCCTATTAATTTTCCAATAGGTTCGGGGAAGGGATTTAAGGGCGTTTATGACCGTGAGAAAAACACGGTTTTATCCTATGAGGGGCATGGAAATGATAAGCAGGCAACAGCCTTTGAGTCTGATGTAAATTCAGATGAGGCTAAAAAATTAGTAGGCGATGAAAATTATAATAATCTGATGGACGATATTGAGCTGCTTGATGGAGCAGGAACGGAATTTGATATTGAGCTTGTAAGAAATGGTAAGCTCACTCCTGTTTTCTTTGGCTCAGCTTTAACGAACTTTGGCGTTGAGCCTTTTTTAGAAGGATTTTTGAAAATGACAACTCCTCCTCTACCAAGATTAGCAGGGGAAGATGTAATCGACCCATTAAATAATAAATTTTCAGCATTTGTTTTTAAAATTCAGGCAAATATGAATAAAGCTCATAGGGATAGGCTTTCCTTTATGAGAATATGCTCCGGAAAATTTGAAAGAGATATGGATGTTTTACANGTGCAGAGCGGCAGAAAGATGCGTCTTTCACAGCCTCAGCAGATGATGGCTCAAGAAAGGGAAATTGTTGATACGGCATATGCAGGTGATATAATTGGAGTATTTGACCCTGGTATTTTTACTATTGGTGATACTGTGTGTTCGCCCGATATGAAAATTGAATTTGATGGTATACCTACCTTTGCACCTGAGCATTTTGAACGTGTAAGAGCAAAGGATACGCTTAAAAGAAAGCAGTTTGTAAAGGGTACNACGCAAATAGCTCAGGAAGGTGCTATACAGATATTCACAGAACCTTTAGGCGGATTTGAAGAGGTAATTGTAGGTGTTGTGGGTGTTTTACAGTTTGAGGTGTTAGAATATAGGTTAAAGCATGAGTATGGCTGTGATATTGTGCGAGAGGGCTTGCCTTATTCTTATATACGTTGGATTGAAAATGACGTGGGTGAGGATTTTGAGCTTGATGATTTAATATTAACAAGTGATACAAAGATTGTTCAGGATATTAGAGAAAATTATTTGCTCATTTTTACCAGCGAATGGAATATTCAATGGGCTTTGGATAAAAACCCCAAGCTAACTTTATCAGAATTTGGAAAGTCTGAATGATTAGGAGGCTGTAAGCTTTATGTTTGTTCATATTGGCGGTGAGGTTAGTGTGTTTGCTGATGATATTTTAGGCGTTTTTGATATTGAAGGCACTTCAGCAAGTAGAATAACAGCTGAATTTTTGTCTAAAAGTCAAAAACAAGGGAGAATATACAGCGTGACTAATGAAATGCCTAAAGCGTTTGTTGTATGCACCGATTATACTTATATTACAAATGTATCATATTTAACAATTAACAAGAGGTTAAAGAATTAATATCTATGTATTATTAAGGGGGAGATTTCCCCCTTAAAATATTCATTATTATAGTTTTGTTTTTGGGGGAATTAATTCTTGAAAAACGATTTAATTTTATAGTATTTTGTCTTTGGTTTGTAATATGTTTTTTAATTTTTATTTGTTTTATTAAACTTCAAAAATAAAGATGATTTTTGATGAAATTTGATGAAAAAATCGCTTAACAAAGGTTTTTGTGCTTGAAATTTTGATTGGTTTATGTTATAATGGGTATATTATATAATAGTATAATCATTTATGTGATTATACAAAGCTTAGTCGCCTTTAGTATTAGCTTTTAGGCTTTAGCCTATTTGCATTTCCGCCTTAATGGGCGGTTTTCTAAGGCGTGTTTTAGCGTTTTACCATTTTGTTTTAAATAAAATGGTGTTAAAAACATATTTTCAAATTTAAGATATGTGAAAGGATTACTTATAATGTCTGAAATTGAAACAAACAATCATTATGGTGCTGATGATATTCAGGTACTTAAGGGGCTTGAGGCTGTTAGAAAGCGTCCGGGTATGTACATTGGCTCTACTGGGGAGAGTGGGTTGCACCACCTTGTATATGAAATCGTCGATAACGCTATTGATGAGGCTTTGGCTGGATTTTGCGATACTATCGATGTAAAGATACTGCCCGATAATGTTATTGAAGTTAGTGATAATGGCCGTGGTATACCCACTGCTATTAATCATGCTGAGGGAGTGTCTGCTGCTACCTTGGTATTTACTGTGCTTCATGCGGGAGGAAAGTTTGGCGGAGGCGGATATAAGGTGTCCGGCGGCTTACATGGTGTTGGAGCTTCTGTTGTAAACGCTTTGTCAAGATGGCTTGAGGTGGAAATCTGTGATGGGGAGAATGTGTTTTATCAACGCTTTGAACGTGGCGATTACAGTGAAGATATAAAAATCATTCGCCAAGGCGGTAAGCGTGGTACTACTGTGCGTTTTCGTGCTGATGATGAAATATTTCATACGGTTGAGTATAAGCATTCTATTTTGTTAGACAGGCTTAGAGAGCAGGCATTTTTAAATGGTGGGCTTAGGATAACCTTGGGTGATTATCGTAATGACGATAAGCCGTTTTTTGAGGAAATGAAATATGATGGCGGCATATCCAGCTATGTATCGTGGCTTAATAAGAAGAAAGGCTCTAATCCTTTACATGATGACATAATCTATTTAAATGGTACTATTGATGAAATTATGGTTGAGATTGCTTTTCAGTATACTAATGATTTTAATAGTGAAGTAATACGTTCCTTCGCCAATAATATCCATACCACTGAGGGCGGGGTTCATGAGGTTGCTTTTAAAAAAGCTATGACAAAGGTTATAAATGATTTTGCAAAACTTTATGAAGAGCAAGCCAATAAAAAGAAAAAATATAAACCTAAAAAAGGTGAGGAGGAAAAGCCTTTTGTTCCACTAAGTGGTGAGGCTATCCGTGAGGCTATTAATGCAATAGTGAGTGTTAAGCTGCATGAATGTGAATTTGAAGGACAAACAAAAGCAAAGCTTGGAAATCCTGAGGTTGGACCGGTTGTATATAGAGTTGTAGCCGACGAGCTAACCTATTATTTTGAGGAGAATCCTGAAACTGCCAGAATAATTGTTAATAAAGCTATTAATGCACAGGCTGCACGTGATGCTGCAAAAAAAGCAATGGAGGCAAAGAGAAAAAGCGCTGTTGATGGTGCAGGTTTACCCGGAAAGCTATCTGATTGTTCTGAATCGGATCCTGCTCTTACTGAAGTATATATTGTAGAGGGTGACTCTGCGGGTGGTTCTGCTAAGAATGGTAGAGATAGACGTTTTCAGGCGATACTGCCCTTATGGGGTAAGATGCTTAATGTGGAAAAAAGCAGAGTGGATAAGGTTTTTAACAATGAAAAGCTGCAGCCGGTAGTTAAGGCACTGGGAACGGGTCTTGGTGAAGAATTTGATTTAACTAAGCTAAGATATGGCAGAGTAATTATTATGGCGGATGCCGATGTTGACGGTTCTCATATCAGGACGCTGCTGTTGACATTTTTCTTTAGATTTATGCGTCCGCTTGTGGATAATGGGCATATTTATATTGCACAGCCACCTTTGTTTAAGGTATATAGAGGTAAGCAGGTAAGATATGCTTATTCCGATGCGCAAAGAGATAAATATATCAAGGAGCTTTCAGGTGAAAATAATCTCAAGGTTGAGATTCAAAGATATAAGGGTCTTGGTGAGATGGATCCTCATCAGCTATGGGAAACTACAATGGATCCTAATACACGTACTATGAAAAAGGTTACGCTCGAAGACGCTGCCTTAGCTGATGATGTATTTTCAATTCTAATGGGCGATAAGGTTGAGCCTAGACGTGAATTTATAGAGGCACATGCAAGATATTTCGACAATCTTGATATTTAGAGGTATGTATGGATAATCATGAAAATAATAAAAACGCATTGGAAAAGCCGTTGTTTTCTATTGAATATACTAATTCAATAGATGAAATCGAAAAATCTATGAAGCTAATGGATAAGCACTTGAATTTTAAAAGGAATATTGCCTTTACCTGTGTTTATTTAGTATTAATTGTATTGTGTATATATATGATATTTACTGATTCTGGTACGTCNTTATCTGTTTTAGCTTTGTTTTTATGCTTGGGATTTTTATTTAATCTTTGGTATACCCCTGCGTTAAAGAGAAAAAGGGTATTAAACCAATTACAAAATATGAAGGAAGAAGAATATAGGGCTGATTTTTATGATGATAAGCTTGTAATAGAAACTAATTTTGTTCAAGATAATAAAAATCAAGAGCTTGATTCCGTTGAAGTAAGGGAAGAACATATCGATGTGCTAAAGCCTATAAAAAGTGTATATGATTATAGCGTTTATACTCCGAGCTTTATAGAAAGTGAAGATTTGTTTTTAATTAGCTTAGGAAAGCACTATATACATTGTTTTCCTAAGAGATGTCTTTCAGACGACGAGATTAAAACGCTAGGTAAATATTATTCTGATAGAAAATAGCTACGAGGAAGGAAAATAAATGCAGGAAAATAATGAAAATCTATTAATAGTTGATATTAATGAGGAAATGAAAAAGTCCTTTATGGAATATTCTATGTCGGTTATTGTATCCCGAGCTTTACCCGATGTGCGTGATGGACTAAAGCCTGTGCATAGAAGAATTTTATATACCTTATTTGAAAAGGGCTTGACTCATGACAAGCCTTATCATAAGTCAGCTGATACAGTGGGTGCTGTGCTTGGTTCTTATCATCCACACGGTGATGCGAGTGTTTATGATGCTCTTGTACGTTTGGCACAAGATTTTTCNCTGAGATACCCTTTAGTTGATGGACATGGAAACTTTGGTTCTGTCGATGGAGATCCGGCGGCTGCTTATCGTTATACTGAAGCGAGAATGGCGAAAATATCTGCTGAAATGCTGTCCGATATAGGGAAGAATACTGTNGATTATCGCCCTAACTATGATGATAGGCTACAAGAGCCTGTTGTTTTGCCTTCACGCTTTCCTAATCTGCTTGTAAATGGCAGTACGGGTATAGCTGTGGGTATGGCTACAAATATTCCCCCTCATAATTTAAATGAGGTTATTGATGCTATTCAGCTTTTAATAGAGAATAGAGAAACCTCTATCGAGAGCTTGATGAGTGTAATTAAGGGACCTGATTTTCCAACAGGCGGCATAATAATGGGACAGAGCGGTATAAGGGCTGCCTATTATACGGGTAGAGGTAAAATTACTTTGCGTGGGCGTGCTAATATTGTTGAAGAAAAGAATAAGACTTGCATTATTGTTGATGAAATTCCTTATATGGTAAATAAGACAAAGCTTATTATGAATATTGCCAGCCATATGAAGGATAAGAGAATTGAAGGTATAGCAGTTTTAAGAGATGAGAGCGACCGTGATGGTATGCGTATTGTTATGGAGCTGAAAAAGGATGCCAATCCTCAAATTATACTTAATAAGCTATATTCATTTACACAATTGCAGGAAACTGTTGGTGTAATTATGCTTGCTCTTGTAAATGGTGAGCCAAAGGTATTGACTTTAAAGCAGTGTTTAGAACATTATTTAGATTTTCAAGTAGATGTAATTACACGCAGGACAAAATTTGACTTGAAAAAAGCTGCTGATAGAGCTCATATTCTTGAGGGCTTGATGATTGCACTTGATTTTATAGATGAGGTTTTAAGGATTTTAAGAGCTAGTAAAAATGTTCCAGAGGGAAAGCAAGCTTTAATTGAGCGCTTTGGATTGTCAGATGCACAATCTGACGCCATTGTTAAAATGACTTTTGGACAATTAACGGGCATGGAACGTTCTAAAATAGAAGTTGAGCTTGAACAAAAGAAAAAAATTATTGCAGAGTTGACTGAAATTTTGAGCGATGGAGATAAGCTGCTAGGTATTATTTCTCAGGAGCTTGAGGAGATTAAACGTAAATTCGGCGATGAAAGGCGTACTGCTATTATGCCTGTCAGCGGTGAGGTCGATATCGAGGACTTAATTCCGGTGCAGGAGTGTGTTATCACTTATACAAATATTGGTTATATAAAACGTCAGCTTACTGAAGTTTATAACATTCAAAAGCGTGGGGGTAAGGGTGTTTCCGGTATGAAACAGCGTGATGAGGATTTTGTCGAAGATATGTTCATATGCTCGACGCATGATAATATTCTTTTTATCACTAATCTTGGAAATATGTTTAAACTAAAGTGCTATGAGATTCCCGAGGGTAGTAAGCAGTCAAGAGGTACTAATATTGTCAATCTGCTGAATCTTCAGGAGGGTGAATCTATTGCGGCAATGATGAAAACAACCGATTTTGATGAAGATAAATTCTTTATCTGTGTAACTAAAAATGGTACTGTTAAGAGAACTAATTTGGCTGAATACAAAAACGTTAGAAAAAATGGTTTGCGTGCCATTACTCTTGCAGAAGGTGATGAAATTGCATCTGCACATTTAACTGAGGGTGATAGCTCTATTATAGTTGCTACTAGATTAGGTCAGGCTATTAGATTCGATGAAAATGATGCAAGAGCGATGGGTAGAACTGCAAAGGGTGTTCGTGCTATTAAATTGCGTGATGATGATTATGTTGTCGGTGCTGCTAAGGTTTATGATGAAAATATGACAATATTAACTGTTTCCGACAGGGGAATGGGTAGGAGAACAAAGCTTGAGAATTATCGTATTCAAAGACGTGGAGGATTTGGACTATTAAATTATAAGGTTAGTGAGGAGAAGGGATATGTTTGCGGAATCCGTTCTCTAGGGGAAGATGATGATGTTATTTTAATTAATAGCGAGGGCATTATCATCCGTATAAGAGCTAATGATTTAAGAGAAATGGGTAGGTATGCAACAGGTGTTAGAGTAATGAGGCTTGATGATGATAGTAGGGTTGTTACCTTTACCAGGACGGAACACGATGAAAGTGAGGAAATTCAAGCTTTAGAAGATGATGTTGACGAGGAAGAGCTTGCTTTAGCTAAGGCGGAGGAGGAAAGTGAAGTTGTTGCTGAAGATACCGATGCCGGTGAAGATAGTGACGGTGAATAGCTTTTTCTAAAATTATTAGTTTTAATTATTATAGGGGAATGAAAATTCCCCTTAAAATACTTTTATTTTGTTTTAAGCGTTCCACGTGGAACACTAAAAACACGGAGTGACTATGGAATTTACTGAAGATTTTGATATAGTTGTTATAGGAGCAGGACATGCAGGATGTGAAGCTGCCCTTGCTAGTGCTAGACTCGGAAAAAAGACAGCTCTTTTTACACTTAGTTTAGACCAAATTGCTAATTTGCCATGTAATCCGAGCATTGGTGGTTCTGCAAAGGGTCAGCTTGTTAGTGAAATCGATGCACTTGGCGGAGAGATGGGAAGAGCTGCAGATAGCAATACTATTCAATCAAGGATGTTAAATAGAGGCAAGGGTGTAGCGGTACATTCTTTAAGAGTGCAAATTGATAGGACAAGTTATCATTTAGATATGAAACGTGTTTTAGAAAACACTGATAACTTATTTTTAAAGCAAGCTGAGATTAGTGAAGTTATTTTTAATGGAAACAGGGTTGTTGGTGTAAAATCAGCAACTGGCTCTATTTATTCGGCTAAGGCTGTAATAATATGCACAGGAACTTATTTAAAAGGGAAAATTCATATTGGTGAGTTGAATTATGAAAGCGGGCCTGAAAATGTAAGGCCTTCTACTCATTTATCAGATTGCTTAAAGCGTGCAGGGATAGAGTTAAGGCGTTTTAAGACGGGAACACCAGCTAGAGTACACTTACGTTCTATTGATTTTAATATTTTAGATGTTCAAAAGGGAGAGGAGCCTGTTCCTTTTGTTTTTGCATCTAAGGAAAAGATAGAAAATAAGGTGGATTGCTATATTACTTATACAAATGAAAAGACTCATGAGATAATTTTAGATAATTTACATCGCTCACCTTTGTATTCGGGAAATATTGAGGGGATAGGTCCAAGATATTGTCCAAGTATTGAGGATAAGATAGTAAGATTTAAGGACAAGGATAGGCATCAGATATTTATTGAACCTGTTGGTCTTAATACTTGTGAAATGTATATTCAAGGAATGTCATCGTCTTTGCCGGAGGATGTTCAATTAAAATTTTATAGAACAATAAAGGGTCTTGAAAGGGTTGAGTTCATGCGTCCGGCATATGCCATTGAATATGATTGCTGTAATCCTTTAGATTTAAGGCCAACGTTAGAGTTTATTAATATTGAAGGTTTGTATGGTGCTGGCCAGTTTAATGGCACTAGTGGGTATGAGGAAGCGGCTGCGCAAGGTTTGATTGCTGCTATAAATGCTTGTAGAAAGATAGATGGTAGGAGCGAGGTTGTTTTAGATAGATCGACAAGTTATATTGGTGTGCTTATTGATGACCTTGTGACGAAGGGGTGTAATGACCCGTATAGAATGATGACTTCACGCAGTGAATATAGGCTGTATATTAGGCAGGATAATGCAGCGCAGAGATTGATGAAAATTGGACATGAAATAGGTTTGGTATCTAGTGAAAGATATGAGATTTTGAGTAAAGAAATTAATGAGATTAACGATAATATTGCTTATTTTAAGAAAAAGGTTCTTACTCCTTCAAGGGAATTGAATAAAATGTTAGTGGAGCTTGGAACTAGTGAAATTTCAACAGGATATAAGATAGCTGATTTACTAAAAAGGCCTCAAGTACATTTTAGCGATTTAGAAGAGTTTGATGAAAACATTGCTAAAATGAGTGATAGAGTGCGAAATGCTGTGGAAATTGAAATAAAATATGAGGGATATTTAAAAATACAGCTTGAACAAATAGAGTCAATGAAAAAAATGGAGGCTAAAAAGTTGCCCGAAAACATTGATTATAAGTCAATTTCAGGATTAAGACTTGAGGCTCAGGAAAAGTTAAACAAGGTAAAACCTATTAATATTGGTCAAGCTAGTAGAATTTCGGGGGTCAATCCAGCTGATGTTGCTGTATTATTAGTGTGGTTGACAAGCTTTAATGGTGAACAAGATGAGTAATAAAATTGATTTTATAAAAGAAACCTTTTTAAAAGCAAAGATAGAGTTAGATAATGTAAAAGCTGAAAAGTTTTTAACGTTTGCAGAATTTTTAATTGAATATAATAAAAAGGTAAATTTGACTGCAATAAAGTCATTTAAAGATATTGTTATTAAGCATTTTGTAGATAGTTGCATTATTACAAGCTTATTTGATATTCAAGATGGCTCTAGTTTTATTGATGTTGGTTGTGGGGCAGGATTTCCTTCTATACCTATGATGATTATGCGTGATGATTTAAAAGCCACTTTAGTAGATAGTAACGGTAAAAAAATTAAATTCATCAGGTACGCTTTAGAAAAACTTGATTTAAATGCAACTTTAATTAATCAACGGAGCGAAGACCTTCCTAAATATCATAGGGATAACTATGACTTTGCAATTGCTAGAGCTGTTGCTGCTCTTCCAGTGATCTGTGAGCTATGTTTGCCTTATGTAAAAAAGAATGGAGTTTTTTATGCAATGAAGGGAAGTGTGGATGAACTAAGTATTGTAAATAATGCGATCAAGCTTTTGGGCGCTGTTCATCAACAGACAAAGGAATTTTATCTTCCAAATGGCGATTTTAGGCGTATCTATTCCATTTTAAAGATAAGAGAAACAGATGCAAAATATCCAAGAAACTATTCTCAAATATTAAAAAGGCCATTATGAAATTATATATTTTTTGTTCCACGTGGAACATAATTCTTTTTAATTATTTATGGGTAAAATCTATGCAAAAGCGTCAAATGACGAAAAAACTTAAATTTTATGAAAAAAGGCTTTAATTTTATTAAAAAATATGATATAATAATCGTAACCGATTATTATAAACCTATGCCCAACGGCTCGTCGCCGACCATGTCACCGAGAACCGCCTTTTGATGGGCAATTATATCATGAATCAAAGTTTCATGATATAATATTTATTAATAATTGCCCATCAAAAGGTTGTTGTCAGCGGTTAAGCTGGTGACGAGCCGTTGGGCATATGATAATGCATACAATGAGAGGGGGAATTATATGGGTGTGATAATTTCAATTGTTAACCAAAAGGGTGGTGTTGGCAAGACTACCACTGCTGTAAATATTTCTGCGGGATTAGCTCTAGCAGGGAAGAGGGTTTTACTTTTTGATTTGGATCCTCAAGGGAATGCTACTTCGGGACTTGGAATATCGAAAAAAACGTTAAAGAGCACTGCGTATAATGTGATTTTAGGTGAAATTAGACCAATTGATGCTATTATAAAGACAAGGTATAAAAATCTTGATATAATTCCTTCTACCAATACATTAGCTGAGGCTGAGGTTAAGCTTGTAAATATAGAAAATAAGAGCTTACAGCTGAAAAAAAGCTTGATTACAATAAAAGATGAATATGATGTGATTATAATCGATTGCTTGCCTTCGCTTGGAGTTTTAGCGATTAATGCTTTAGTGGCTAGTGATAAAATTATTGTGCCTATGCAGTGCGAGCATTATAGTTTAGAGGGTTTAGCGCAACTCTTAGCTACTGTTAAGAGAATAAAAAAAGCAGGTAATAAAAACTTGTCGATGATGGGAATAGTCTTTACAATGCTTGATAAGCGTTTGCTTGCTAGTAATGAAATTATGCGAGATATTAAAAAGAATTTTCCTTCAGATGTTATCTTTAAAACAGAAATACCTAGAAATGTTCGTATTTCAGAATCCCCCAGTCATGGTGAGCCGGTGATTTTTTATGATAAAAATTCAAAAGGATCAGAAGCATATATAAAATTAACAAAAGAGATTCTTAAAAAACTTAAACAAATGGAGGTGTAGTGAGGTGGCAAGAAAATCAGTTTTAGATAAGGATTTTAGCAGCTTGTTTGATGACAATATGTTCGATGAAGAGGAAACCATACAGACCTTAAGGGTTAGCGAGATTGAGCCTAATAAGGACCAACCACGTAAGACCTTTGATGTTGAGGCTTTAAGGAGTTTGTCTGAATCTATTAAGCAAAATGGCGTTCTTCAGCCTCTACTCGTACGTCCTATGCCATCAGGAATATATCAAATTGTAGCAGGCGAAAGAAGGTGGCGTGCTTGCAAAATGGCTGGTGTTGAAGAAGTTCCTGTCCTTGTCAGGGAGCTATCTGATAGTCAGACAATGCAAATCGGGTTGATTGAAAATTTACAAAGAGAAAACCTTAATCCTATTGAAGAGGCTTTGGGTTATAAAACTTTGATTGATAATTTTAATATGACACAAGAGCAGGTCGCAAAGTCAGTTGGAAAAGCTAGGTCTTCAATTTCAAATGCTCTACGTTTGTTAAGTCTACCTCAAATGGTTAAGGAATTATTGGAAAATGGTGATATTTCAGCTGGGCATGGAAAAGCCTTGATGCAGATTGATGACAAACAAAAGCAAATCGAATTAGCTCTTAAGGCAGCCGACGAAGGCTTTAGCGTTAGAGAAATGGAAAAGTTAGCACAAAGAAAGCCGCCAGTGTTAAAAACTCAAAAAATGCCCAGTGTGTTTACAACCGAGTTAAAATTAAGCTTGTCTGAGGCTTTAGGCATCCCTGTTGAAATAATAGAATCAAAAAAGAAAAAAACATTGCAAATAGATTTTTACGATGATGATGATTTGAAAAAATTTGCTAACAAAATAGCTAAAATATGAGTTCCACGTGGAACATCAAGAGAGGATTTTATATGCTGGATATTAAGTTAATTAGGACAAACCCTGAGCTTGTTAAGGAAAATATTAAAAATAAGTTTCAAGAAGAAAAGCTTGAGCTTGTTGACAAGGTTATTTTACTTGATGAAGAATATAGGAATACAAAGTCACGTGCTGATGACTTAAGGAATCAACGCAAGGTAATCAGTAAAAAGATAGGTGCTTTAATCGGAAAAGGGGAGAAGGAAGAAGCTGAAAAAGTAAAGGAAGAGGTGCAAGGTATTTCTGACGAGCTGTTAAAGCTTGAACAGCAAGAAACGGTGCTAGAAGCTAAGATTAAAGAAATAATGCTTGTTATACCCAATATTATTGATAAAACTGTTCCATTGGGCAGAGATGATAGTGAAAATGTAGAGGTCGAACGTTTTGGCGAGGCGAAAACACCTGATTATGATATTCCATATCATGTTGAAATAATGGAGTCTCTAAATGGCATAGACATAGATAGTGCAAGGAAGACGTCGGGAAATGGATTTTACTATCTTTGTGGTGATATTGCACAATTACACTCTAGCATTTTATCATATGCAAGAGATTTTATGATAGATAAGGGTTTTGTTTATTATATTCCTCCATTTATGATTAGAAGCTCAGTTGTTACTGGTGTTATGAGCTTTGCAGAAATGGAAGGTATGATGTATAAAATTGAAGGTGAAGACCTATATTTAATCGGAACTAGTGAACATTCAATGATTGGTAAATTTATAGATACTATTATACCTGAGGATGAATTGCCAAAAGCCTTGACATCATATTCTCCTTGTTTTAGGAAAGAAGTAGGCGCACATGGAATAGAAGAGCGTGGAGTTTATCGTATTCATCAGTTTGAAAAGCAAGAAATGGTTGTTGTGTGCAAGCCTGAGGATAGTATGGCGTGGTTTGATAAAATGTGGCATTATTCAGTGGAGTTTTTTATGTCACTTGATATTCCGGTACGTGCCTTGGAATGTTGTTCAGGAGATTTGGCTGATTTAAAGGTAAAAAGCATTGATATAGAAGCTTTTTCACCACGACAGAACAAATATTTTGAAGTATGCAGCTGTTCAAATATGGGTGATGCACAAGCAAGACGTTTGGGCATTAGAGTCAGAGGCAATGATAAAAGCAAGTATTTCGCTCATACTTTAAACAACACAGTTGTAGCTCCTCCTAGAATGCTTATTGCATTCCTTGAGAATAATTTAAATAAAGACGGAACAGTAAGTATACCAAAGGCTTTACAACGTTATATGGGAAAAGACAAAATAGGTAAATAAATGAGTAATAAAATTTTTACAGAGGAATATAAAATAAGGTTTTACGATGTTGATTGCAAATATCGATTAAAGCCTGAAACAATATTAGCATGGGCAGGCGAATTAGCTGGGGACCATCTTAGAAGTAAAAATATTACAAGAGAGCAAATGTGGGAAGATGGACAGGTTTTTTTACTTACTCGGTGTATTATGAGGTATAATAAAACACCTAGGTACCATGATTCAATAAGTATGAATACTTGGGAATATGGTACAAAAGGTGTGCAGTTTAACCGATTATATGATATTACTGACGAAGATGGAAATGTTTGCATAGAATCGCATTCTCTATGGGTGTTAGTAAATCCTCAAACTCACAGAATTTTGAGGCCGAAAGAATATGCTTATGAAATGGATAAGGCTGACAAGAATTTAAATATTAGCACAGATAAAATAGTATATAAACAAGGCGATTTTGTAGGAAACTATAAATTTTTATATTCTGATTTAGATGCTAATGGCCATGTTAATAATGGTGCGTATGTTAGGCTAGCACAAAGCTATTGTCCAATGGATATCAAGAAAAGAGATATTTTTGAGCTTGATATCAGCTTTATAAAGGAAGCTATGGAGGGTGACGAAATTAAGATTTTTTCAAAGGTTATTGATGAGATTACTTATCAAATATATGGAGAATTTCAAGATGGAAAGCATTCATTTGAGGCACAAATTAAATTAAGATAGCAATTGTTTTCTAAGCTCCTGAAGGAGCTTTTTTTCTTTTCGGGAAACTTGAACCTGCGTCATTCCCATTGTAACAGCTACTTCATTTTGTGTTTTATTTTTCCAATATCTAAGAACAANNAGCTTTCTATCATCTTTATCTAATGATTTTAAAAGCTCTCTTAAAGCAATTTTATCCGTAATTAAGCTTTCTTCAGATTGAACAGGAATATCAAAGCTTTTTTCATCGTCAAATGTTAATGAAATAGCAGGCAGGCTAACGCCTAGGGCCTCACTTACTTCATAAACATCAAGCCCCAATGATTGCGCAATGGCTGATAATTTTGGCTCTTCACCTTTTTTAATAAGCTCATCTCTCATAGCTACNACCTTCATAGACCGTTCCTTCAAGCTGCGACTTACTTTTACTGTACCTCCATCACGAAAAAGCCTTTTTAATTCNCCTAAAATTACAGGAACAGCATAAGTAGAAAATTTCAAGCCTCTTTCAGGCTCGAAATTATTGGCAGCTTTTACAAGGCCCATACAGCCGGCACTATAAAGCTCCTCATATTCAATCCCTCTACCTCTAAATCTATTAGCAAGGGAATGCACAAGACCTAAATTTTCTTCGATAAAGCTATCATTGTTAAAGGAATTTGTTTTGCTATTATCATTATTTTTCATAAAAATCACTTTTTGTTTTCAAGCTTTTAATCATAACAACTGTTGTGCCTTTTCCTATGCGACTAGTCACACGCAATGTATCCATAAAGCTTTCCATAACTGAAAAGCCTAGACCAGCCCTCTCTTCATCAGGAGAAGTAGTAAACAAAGCTTCCCTTGCTTGCTTAATATCTTCAATGCCACAGCCTTTATCCTTAATTCTTATGTAAATTTTATTTTCACTTAAAATTCTTGCTACTATATCNATATTTCCCATTGTATTTTTNTAAGCATGAACAATGCAATTAGTTACAGCCTCAGAAACAGCAGTTTTNATTTCACTAATTTCTTGTACAGTTGGGTCAAGCTGAGCAACAAATGCAGCTATTGCAGTACGTGAAAAACCTTCATTTTGTGATTTCGAAGGTATCGTTAATTTCATTTCATTTAAAATTTTCATAAATCCTCCTATTAATTAATTTTCGATATAAGCCTAGATAAACCAGCTAAAGATATAAGACTTTCAATAATTCCGTTGGTATTGGTAATAATAACATTGTCGTCATTAACCGAATTAACTCTTTTCATTTCATTTATTCTTCCAATTATTAGTCCTATACCAGCACTATCCATAAAACTAACCTTTTCAAAGTCAAGTACTAGTAAAGAAGGCGCAGAGCCATGTATCGCAGAGTCAATTTCTCCCCTTATTATACTAGCTGTATAGTGATCTATTTCACCACTTAAATATACAATGATTCTTTCACCTTCATTTACAATGCTCACTCTATTTCTATTCATATATTGACCTCCTTACTTTTTTATGATAAAAATTTATAAAACCATTATATTAACCATATAATATAATAATATCAAGCTTGTCCTAATAATTTTGTCAAAACAACAGAGGTTAGCAGCAAAAATTATTTACAAAAAGAATAAATTAATTATATTAAACAATAAGTATAATGTAAAATTATCCAATATGTATATAAATACTTTTTTAGCTAATAATTTTAACAAATTAATAAGGAGAAAAACAAATGGAAAAGGTTATNACATTTTTTAAAGATATAAAAATTGAAAAAACATATTTAAAAAGCTTTATTACTACTGCAATGACAGTAACAATGATACTGTTATTTATAGTAGGGATTTTTCAAATAATAAAACAACCCGATCAGCAAATGAATTCAAATGCTAAGGAAGTGGTTTCTTCAATAGGCTCACGAGGAAAAGAAGTTGAGGCAATACAAAGAACCTTACGTGATTGGGGGCTTTTTGACGGACCGGTTACTGGGTATTATGGTACGATAACACAGGAGGCTGTAAAACGCTTTCAGAGATATAGAGGCTTGCCAGTAACAGGTATAGCAGGCACGCAAACATTAAAGCTTTTAGGAATAAGCATAGGAGAAGCACCAAGTGCTACTACTGCAAATGTAAATTTATTAGCAAGNATNATATCGGCTGAGGGAAGGGGAGAGCCATATGTAGGCCAAGTTGCTATTGGTGCTGTAATATTAAATAGAATTGAACATCCCTCATTTCCAGATACTTTAAGTGGTGTGATTTATCAGAGTGGAGCATTTACGGCTATTACTGACGGACAGTTTAACGAGCCCGTAGCTGATTCTGCTTATACAGCTGCCAGAGAGGCTCTTTCTGGCTCTGACCCTAGCGGTGGAGCAATCTATTATTATAATCCCGATAAAACAAGCAATGCTTGGATAAGATCAAGACCGGTTATTAAAAGAATTGGTGAGCATTTATTCTGCTCTTAAAATATTAAAAATTATATAAAAACCCTCCACCAATCTATATCGGTGGAGGGTTTTTATTCAGGCTCTAAACTANTCAATCATACCATATACTTTATCAACATTCATAGTAAATACTATGCCAGTGCCATTTTNTTCAATACTAAGCTCCTTATTAACTGCTGAAATAATTTCTTTAGTTAGATTATTATCAGCAACTATTAAAACAACTTCTTTTTCCGGCTCTATATCAATGTTAAAAACTTTAATAGCCTCAGCAGCAGAACCACCTCTTGCATTAAAAATAGTAGCACCCTTAGCACCTGCATTAACTGCTATGTCAACAGCATCATCACCCTTGCCCTTATCAACGACAATAAAAACTGACTTGTACATATATTCTTCCTCCTTAGCTGTGTTATTTTCGCAGGAATTATCCTTAGCAATAAAATCGGAAAGCCTCATAGAAAATGCAATAGCACTATTAGGCGATGACATATGCAGCGCCTTGTGCAAATGCAGAGCGGCATTATCAATATCATTATCCTTTCCCATCATTAGAACAACTTCTTTTCTAATATCACTTAGCTCTAAAAATTGCAGCAGCTTGTTGCGTGCTGTGCCTTTTCCTAAAAAGATTATTCCTCCGTCAATATTATCTGAACGGACAGTCTTTAAAACAAAACTTCCTTTTCCGTAATTTGATACTGTCACTAAAAGCTTGTAGCATAAATTATCCGTGCTATCCATTTTCCCCCTCCTTGATAGATTTTTTATTCATTTTTTCTTTTTTTGCAGATTTTATTTTAACTATTAGCCCGAGGATTTGTAATGTAATGATTGGCATCAAAGCAATCATAGCGATAAGTCCAAATCCATCTGCCATTATATCCGCATTTGGTGTACCTTGCACAGCACCTTGAGTAAAGGCGAATATAAAAGTTGTAGTCATAGGACCGGTAGCAACTCCACCGGAGTCAAATGCAATTCCTACAAATAATTTTGGCACAATAAACATTAATATTAAACAAATCGCATAACCGGGCAGCAAATAATGCCATAATTGTAATCCTGGTATTAGCATTCTTACTATTGATAGAACTACTGCCATTCCCACACCTATTGTTAAAGGAATAAGAACCTCAATTTTTTTTACATATCCACTTGTAACATCTTCAACCTGATTAGTTAATATATATACAGCAGGTTCAGCCAATATAGTTACAACACCTAATATAAAAGAAAAAATTATTAAAGGTATAACATTATCAGCTTCTGCAAGTTTTTTGCCGATTTGCATACCTACTTCCATAAATCCACCATTAACACCCATTAAAAATAAGAGCATTCCTAAAAAGGTATATATAAAACCTTTGATAGTCCTAAAGAACATACGTTTGTTTAATTTTAGTAAAAAGGATTGTAAAATTGTTAGAATAATCGATAATGCAACTAAAGCAATAAGGCTAGAAACCAATGAGCTTTTAAAAATGTTAGCAAAGGGAGAAAGAAGAGATTGATTTATATCCTCTGATACTGTTATTTCTGTATTAAAGTTATTATCAGAACTAAAAAGTCCCAGTATTAGTACAGAGATAATAGCACCGCTTGAGGCTATTGCGACCAAGCCAAAGCTATCCTTTTCAGAATCCTTTCCATCTTTTTTTAAAGCTGAAATACCAGAGGAAAGAGCCATAATAAAAGGTATTGATATAACACCAGTAGTAGCACCCGATGCATCAAAGGCAATTGCTAGATATTCTTTTGAAGAAAAAAGTGAAAGCAAAGCAATGAATGGATAAAGCACTAAAAAAAACTTATATAACGGTACTTTATAAAAAATACGCATAAAACCTAATGAAACCATTATTGAAAGTCCACCTGCTACAACTATCATTAAAAACAGCCAATGGATTTTACCAGATGTTATTGATTGGACTTGTTCGGCTAAAACAACAAGGCTAGGCTCGGATACGGAAATAAAAAATCCCAATATTATACCAAAAATTATTACAAGCTTTAAGCTGTTTGACTTAGCAAGTGAAGCACCAGTCTGTGAGCCTAAAGGAATTACACCAATTTCAGCTCCTACTAAAAAAATAGAAAGTCCAAATATAATTAAAACTGAACCTATAAAAAATCTTAACAAATCATTTGTTTCAACAGGTGCAAATGTAAAGTGAAGAATTGTAACAAAAATAGTTATAGGTAAAACTGCCATTGTATTATTTCGGATATTTTCTTTTAAAATATTCATATAAAACCCCCTAAAGCATTATGTTTTAGGGCATTATAACAAAAGCTATGCTTATGCATAACTTTTGTTAAACGACCTGTGCTAGTTTATTTATAATTCTTTTGTTTATAGCTTAGAAAAATCTAAGGTAGCAAAATAATCATCAAGTGTTTCTGCTCTCCTTATTTCCTCTACTTGACCATTTTCCTTGAGTAACAGCTCGGCAGAACGCAGCTTGCCATTATAATTATATCCCATGGAGTGACCGTGCGCTCCAGTATCGTGAATGATAATATAATCGCCAATATCTATCTTTGGCAGCATTCTATCTATTGCAAATTTATCGTTGTTTTCGCAAAGACCGCCTGTCACATCATATTTATGGTCGCAGGGTAAATTTTCCTTTCCACTTACTGTAATGTGATGATAAGAGCCATACATAGCAGGACGCATAAGGTTTGCCGCACAAGCGTCAAGCCCAATNTATTCCTTGTAAATATGCTTTTCACGAATGGCAGTAGATACTAAAGCACCATATGGAGCAAGCATATAGCGTCCCAGCTCTGTATAAATTTCAATATCTCCAAGTCCAGCTGGAACAAGGATTTTTTCAAATTGTTCTTTTACCTTTTTGCCAATAACTTCAATATCATTTGGCTTTTGGTCGGGCTTGTAAGGAATACCAACTCCACCAGAAAGATTAATGAAATTGATGCTAACGCCGGTTTTTTCTTTTATCTCAACAGCCGCCTTAAACATTATCCCAGCTAAAACAGGATAATAATCATTAGTAAGGGTATTGCTAGCTAGGAATGCGTGCATACCAAAGCGCTTAGCGCCCTTTTCTTTTAAAACTTTATAGCTTTCAATAATTTGCTCATGAGTAAATCCGTATTTAGCATCACTGGGGGTATCCATTACATTTCCTTTTTCCGAGGTTTTAAATTCGCCACCCGGATTATATCGGCACGAAATAGTTTCTGGTATACCAAAAAGCTTGTCTATAACTTCAATATGTGTAAAATCATCGAGATTTATCACTGCATTAAGCTCATGTGCTTTTATAAAATCAATATCGGGTGTTGCGTTTGATGAAAACATGATTTCATCACCTTTTGCACCCACCTTATCAGATAAAACAAGCTCAGCATAGGATGAGCAGTCGAATCCACAGCCTTCTTCTTTTAAAATTTTCATTATATATGGGTTAGGCGTAGCTTTTACAGCAAAGTATTCCTTAAATCCCTTGTTCCATGAAAATGCTTTTTGCAGCTTTCTTGCGTTTTCCCTTATACCTTTTTCATCATAGATATGAAAAGGGGTAGGATGATTTTTTACGATTTCATCAAGTTGTCCTTTTGTAACAAATGGTTTTTTCATATGCAATCCTTTCTTTTGTAATTAAATTTTATATATTTTTTATATGTTTAAATATTTTTGTAAAAATTTAACCGATAGCTTTATCCACTCTCTGCAATTATCTCTGTAAAAATATTCATTCCATCCGGTTGATTTTCCACATTCGGAAAGTCCATGAGGTCCTTGGTCAAATAAATGCAGCTCAACGGGTACTTTATTTGACACACACGCTTTTGCCATTACAAGTGAATTAGATGCAGGAACACAATCATCATCGGCAGTATGCCACAAAAAAACAGGAGGTGTTTTTGGAGTAACTCTATTTTCTAAAGATAATCTAGAAAGTGATGCACGACTGGCATCTTCACCCAAAAGGACATCGAAGCTGCCTTTATGAGGGTTTGTAATTCCACTAATAACAGGGTAGCAAAGTATAGCGGCATCGGGGCGTATTTGCTCAGGCTGACAATCAAGAGTCTTGCACAGGTTGTTATCTCCCCACATTGTAGCTATTGAACCTGCTAAATGCCCTCCTGCAGAAAATCCAACAACAGCAATTTTTTCAGAGTCTATATTAAATTCCTTGGCACGCTCTCTAATTTTCAGCATGGAATAAGCGGCATCGATTAAAGGTGCTGGATGCTTTTTATTTACAGAATAATAAAGGACAAAGGCATTAAACCCTTCTGCCAGATATTGCATAGCAATAGGCTCGCCCTCTCTATCTGAGCAAAATTCATATCCGCCGCCGGGGAAAATAAGTACAGCAGGGCGTTTTTCACAAAAAGCAAGATTTTCAATTTTATCAAGCAAGTATGCTTTGATATAGACAGTTTTATCAGCGTTTAAATATAGTGTTTTTTGTATCATAGTATAACTCCAATTTATATTATTAATAAAATTATACTATATAATTAATAAAAAAACAAGGCAGAGAAGCCTGCCTTGAAAAGTTTTTTTGCAATTTGACATTTATTATTCTGTTGTTTGTGACAACATCCAAATATTTTTGTAAAACTCGCCAATTGGTCCGTCGATAAATGCAGAGGTAAGATAATCATCTTCTTCATCAGCTGATTTTTTAATATCCTTAGCTGCATTTAAGAGATATTTATAATCAGCCAGCACCTTTTCTAAAACATATGAGGAATTAACCTTCACATTTTCAGCCTCTTCAATCTTTGCGATATTAAGGTAGTCCTTCATTGTACCAAGGGGAGAGCCGCCTAACTGTAAAATAAGCTCAGCTACTTCATCAATCTGCTCGTTTATCTGATCATAATATTCTTCTAGCTTTGTGTGAACCTGAAAGAAATCCTTGCCCTTGATATACCAATGATAGTTTTGCAGCTTGCGATAAAAGACATTAAGCTCTGCTAAAAAATTGTTTAATTTACTTATTGTTTTACTCATCATAACCCTCCTATTTTAAAAATTATTTAATTTCACTATTACTATAACATAACATAATTGCTGTTACTGTAACAAAGTTACTTAATTGTTTATTTGATTTAAATATAAAACAATTATTCCTTATTCAAATCCCAGTCTATCGGCACAGCACCGTTATTTATTAAAAAGTTGTTGGCAGTGGAAAACGGATTTGACCCAAAAAAACCTCTTGTCGCTGATAAAGGACTAGGATGAGGTGCTTTTAAAACAAGATGGTTTTTATTATTTATCAGTCTTTCCTTAGCTTGTGCATTTTTACCCCATAAAATGTATACTACAGGTTGAGGCAAATTGTTTATATAGCTTATTGCAGCATCGGTAAATGTTTCCCAGCCTTTTCTGCAGTGGGATTCAGGCTTGCCCTCTTCTACTGTTAAAACAGAGTTTATTAGAAAAACTCCCTGCTCAGCCCAAAGTGAAAGGTTTCCGTTTTTGGGCATAGGTGTGCCTAAGTCGCTATTTAGCTCTTTGAAAATATTTCTAAGCGAAGGTGGGATTTTTACATCTTTACCAACTGAAAAGGCTAATCCGTGTGCTTGATTTGGTTGGTGATACGGGTCTTGTCCTACAATCACTGCTTTAATCTTTTCAGGTGGAGTTAATGAAAATGCAGTAAATATTTTATCAAGAGGGGGATAGATATTTTTATTTTGATATTCCCTTATTATAAAGTCTTTTAACTTTAAAAAATAGATTTTTTTCTGTTCTTCTGCTAAAAATTTGTCCCAAGTATTATCTGCTAAGCCCATGATATACCCCCTGTGTTTTTATATATTATAGCATTTTATATTTAAATATTCAAGGCTAAAGTCCATTTTATGTAATATTAGTACAAATCTATTTATGTGTGTGAGAAAGCAAGTGGTTAAATATCTATTAAGTAAAAACAAACAAAATATAAGCTAAAATTTTATTAAAAATGCAGCTTGAATTAGGTAAAATAAATTGTTATAATTATAAAAAGAAAAACAGAGGTGAAAATATGAAAATAGCAAAAAAAATAACTGCTCTTGCATTAGCTTTTATAATAATGCTAACGGCTTGTGATGATAAAAATAGCTCTTCTGATTTAAAGACCAATGAACAGACAAAGGCTACATATGATCTTGATTATGATTTTGAAGATTTTGACAAAGATGAAGAAAGTGTAGATAGGACAAAAACCTTTACTCCATATGAAAAAATGAGTGACGGGCCTAAATATGAGGAAGCAAAGTTTGTGGATAAAAGCAATAATATAGAGTTTGAAAGAATTTTTAAGGCTGAGGATTTGAACATAAAAGCCGACTCAAAAATAATTACTGTTGATAATGAAAAGGTAGTTCAGGTTGGTGCTAATGCTACTATTTCTGTTGCTGTGGATATCCCCCAGAGTGGAAATTATAGCGTTGAATTTGTATGGAAAACTGAGCAGTATACAAAGCCCATGGTTGTTTTTGCAGGGCAAAAGGCAAATCCTGAGGTTTCTCCCAGCGATGTATTTATAACATACGGTATTTACAATGTTAATGTTGAGTCAGAAAAGCTCGTAGCAAGGCTGACAAGCGTGGGACATGATAAGATGCAGCTAAAGGAAATTAGAATATTTTCAGCACAGAAAATTTCACAGGAAACATATAATGTGTCGGCTGAGCTTTCAAATAAAAATGCTACCGATAATACAAAAAGACTAATGAAGTTTATTGCCGATAATTACGGGAAGAATGTATTAACAGGGCAGACCTCTAATAATGCAATGGCATCACAGGAGTTTCAAAAAATTTACAATACCACGGGCAGGTATCCTGCTGTTTGNGGCTTTGATTTGATAGAATATTCTCCGTCTAGAAAGGCAAGAGGTTCTTATTCAAATGCTGTTGATAATGCTATTAGATGGTATCAGGTGGAAAATGGAATTGTAGAATTCGCATGGCATTGGAATGCACCTGAAAAATACCTATATGATACGGGCAGCGATTATACAGGAGAGCAAAAGTGGTGGAAGGGCTTTTATACCGAGGCTACAAGCATTAGCATAAAGGATATTATGGAAGGCAGAGATGAGGAGGGCTATCAGCTTTTACTTGATGATATAGATGCTATTGCTGTTCAGCTAAAGATATTGCAAAATTATGATGTGCCGGTTTTATGGCGTCCGTTGCACGAGGCAAGCGGCGGTTGGTTTTGGTGGGGTGCAGAGGGTGCTGAGCCTTATAAGGCACTTTGGAGATTGTTATATGACAGGCTGACGAACTATCATAAGCTGAATAACTTAATTTGGGTATATAATGGTCAAAATCCGGCATGGTATCCTGGAGATGATGTGGTGGATATAATCGGTGAGGATATTTATCCTGAAAAGAAAGATGTAAGCCCTCAGCAATCTAGGTTTAAGCAAGCTTTATCAAGTACGGAATCGAAAAAAATAATTGCTTTAACCGAAAACGGTAACATACCAGATATTGATATGCTTTTAGAAGAAAAAGTAATGTGGAGCTGGTTTTGTACTTGGGAAGGTGACTTTGTCCTTGATAAAAANTCAGATACNGTAAGNACGGAATATACTCCTCAGGATATTGTAATAAAGGCATATAATCATGAGAATACGATAACTTTAGATGAGCTGCCAGATTTAAAAACCTATTCCCTTGATTAAAATATAGCTAGTTTAAGTTTCAACTTTCTTNTACAAAGCAAGTATTAAAAACTTGCAAAATCTCACGATATTTTAAAATATCGTGAGATTTTTTTGCTTATATTTATAAGTATTTGTTTTCATAATCCTTATAGAAAATAGGCTTGGAAAAATAATATCCCTGTGCTATATCGCAATTAATACTTTTAAGGTAGTCAAATTGTACTCTATTTTCAACACCCTCGCATAATACAGTCATATTGAGGTTTTTCGCAAGGGAAACAACACCCTCAACTATAATTTTATCCTTAGTTTTCAGCATACCGTTGCTAAAAAAGCCTTTATCAATTTTTAAAATATCAGCAGGAAGGTCCTTTAATATATTTAGGGAGGAATAGCCAGAGCCAAAGTCATCAATGGAAATTGAAAAGCCATAGCTTTTTAATTCCTCAAGCATACGAATAACGTCGCTAAGCTCACTGAAAAAAATACCCTCGGTTAATTCTAGCTCTATCAGACTTGTATCAAGGTTATATTTATCGGCTATGCTTTTGCATTTTTTAGGGAATAAAACATCAGATACATGAATACGTGAAACATTAACAGAAATTGTATGCACATTTTTCCCCATGTCAATCCATTTTCTTTGCAAAGCACATACATTGTCAAGCATATAATAATCAAGACTCACAATAAAGCCATTTTTCTCGAATAAAGGTATAAAATCATTAGGATAAACCATAGAGCCATCAAATCGTATCCATCTGACTAAAGCCTCAGCACCGATGATTTTTTCTTCTTTAAATGAAATTTTAGGCTGAAGATATACTTTAAACTCCCTGTCATTAAGAGCAGTTTGCATATTTGTAATTATTGACATTTCATTGTAGATTACTTTTTCAAGATGCTCATTATATAATACAAAGCCCTTAGTGTTTGTTTCTTTTAGACGCTTTCTAGCAGTATTTGCATTATCTATGGCAGCGTTAATTCCACCGGTATTGTGACTGACAAGACAAGCGCCGCTAATAATATCTATTGCCGCAGAGGGCAGCTCTGTAAGCTTTTCTTTGCGAAAGCTATCATTAAGTGCTTCCAGCTGCTTTAATAGCTCATCCTTGCCGGTGAATTCCCTGAAAATAAGAAATTTATCAGCACTATGCCTGCCAATGATTGATGTTTGACCGAAAAAATGCTTTAGAAGGTTAGCAAAATCTAAAAGTACCCTGTCACCCTCTAAAAAACCAAAGGTGTCATTTATGTATTTGAAATTATTAATATCGGAAAAGATTATTACATATTTTTTATTTTTATTTTCATTATAGACCTTTTCAGATAAATTTTTAAACTTTGCTAGCGTAAAAAGCTTTGTCAAAGGGTCGATATTAATAGCTTGATCTATGAAATTTAATAGCTGTTCAGCATTATTCTGTGCATTTTCGCTTACAAGATAGCCACAAGCACCTACAATTTCATCTTTTATATTTTTTTGTGGACAGTGATAAATATAATAGCCGCATACAGGCGTGCTTATTTTATCCCATATATAGTCGTTTTTATTGAATTTTAGAGAAGTGATAGCAGGGAAAATATCGCAAAAATCACTTTTAAGAAACTCGTTTTCAGCGGCAAATCCATCGCTGAATTCCGTTTCTGTTATATCAAACACATAATCCTTTCCGTTTTTTAAAATAAAGCTTACCTTATCACTTTTAAAATCATAAGTGAAATTTATATATGCACCAATTGCTGATGCCATTTCAAGCTGCCTTTTGAGATTTTCATTTTGAATTTTCAATTGACTCAATGCCAGACTTTCCTGAGCGAGCAAGATGCACACCTCCGTTTGTTATAAAATATTATTGTAATCCGTAATTTTAATACNTTTTTATGTAATGACCATTAAGACTATAATGCTCATATTTATTATAACATATTACATAATAAGGTGCAACGTTAATTTCACAATTTTATTGATTTTGCACATAAACATAAGCTAAATTTTGCATAATTGCCTAATTACCTTAACTACACCCCACTCGTTGTTGCTTGGTGCAATATACTTTGCAATAGACTTAATTTCGTCGGAGGCATTTTCCATAGCGTAGCTAAATTCNGCATTCATCAGCATTTCTATATCGTTGTTAAAATCGCCAAAGGCTAGAGTATTGTCTTTTTTAATGTTATAATGCTGCTGTAATAATTTTAGTGCCTTTCCTTTACTAATGTTTTTAGGCATTACGTCAATCCAGAAATCACCAGATATAATCAAATCCAAATCATCAGGAAAGCCCTTTTTTAGGTCCTTATAGGTTTCGGTGGAAGGCTTGTAAGGGTTGAATATGGCGATTTTCATAAAATTATCATTAACAGAAAATAAATCATCTACTATAATTTGATTGCTGTAAAATCTAGCAACTTCCTTAGTAAATTCTTTGGAATAATCGTAGTGATAGGTACCTTTTTCACCACAAAGTATAATGTGAGTGTTTTTTACATTAAGTATATGACTTAAAATCCCTGAAATCTTGTCAGAGGGAAGTGGGTGAAAGCCCATGGGCTTGCCGTTTGCCATTATAAAAGCACCATTATCACAGATGAAATCAACCATTCCTTCCCATTGTTTAAAGTTGTCTTTTAAGGTGACGTAGGAGCGGCCGCTTGCAGCTACAAATTTAATGCCTTTTTTATGTAAAGCTTTGATAAGCTTATCTAAATCAGGGGGAAAGTCTTTTGCATCATTAACCAGCGTACCGTCAATATCGGTTGCTATTAGTTTTATCATTTTATCTCCTTTCTAATATCGAATAACGATTAGAAATGCTCAAATAAATTAAGCATTAGGGTATACAAATATAGTTTTATTTCTCTTTTTATATGCAAAAAGTATAGCTTTTTTGACAGCTATACTTTTATAAACAAATATGGATTTTGCCGCATTTAATTTATAAATACGGCATAGCTTTATTTTTGTAAATGATTTGATAAAAAAGATATTATGCATTGTCCTCATTATTTTCATCATCGGATTCAGCGTTTTCAGAGGTTTCTTCAGCAGCTGAATCAGCATCTTCTTCAGAATCTTCCTTTAAAAGCTGTTTGATAGAAAGGCTGACCCTGTTCTTTTCCGTGTCAATATCAGTGATTTTTACATCAACTATTTCACCAATGGTAAGAACATCAGCGATATTAGTAACCTTTTCTAAGGAAATCTGAGATATATGGATTAGTCCGTCTACTCCGTCGATAATCTGTGCAAATGCACCAAAGGGTGTAATGCTGACTATTTTTGCAGGTACAACATCTCCAGCCTTATATTCATCAATAAACTTATTCCAAGGATTATCCTCTGGCTTTTTAGCACCGAGAGAAACACGCTTTTTCTCTAAATCAAATGATTTTACATATACATCAATTTTTTCGCCAACACTGACAATTTCACGTGGATGCTTGATTCTTCCCCATGTTAGCTCAGAAGTATGAACCATTCCATCTACTCCGCCTAAATCAACGAAAACTCCATAGCTCTCAATGGATTTGATTTCGCCGGTAAATTTCTGTCCTACCTCAATGTTTTCCCAGAAAATAGCTCTTGCCTTGTCAAGCTCNGCNTTTCTAGCAAGTCTGATAGAACCAACAACACGGCCTCTAGCTTCATTAATCTCAATTACTTTGAATTTAATTTTTTTCTTCAATAGGGTTTCCAGTTTTCCTTCACGGGAAATGCCTGTATGAGAAGCAGGGATAAATACCCTAGCNCCTAAGGCTGNTACAATAATACCGCCCTTAACAACAGTGGAAACAACACCGTCGATAGCATGATCAGCCTCATATTCCTTAGCTATTTTTTCAAGACCTATAGCTGCATCTACCTTTTTCTTGGAAAGATAAACTATACCTTCAGCATCGTTTATTGAAGTAACAACAGCATCAATAACGTCGCCTGCTTTCACAATATCAATTGGATTAACATTTGAATCTGAACTAAGCTCATCAGCAGGAATATATCCAGAGTGCTTAGTACCAATGTCTACAACAGCTTCGGAGTTGTTGACAGCTACAACGGTAGCTTTTACCCTATTTCCTATATATACTTTTTTGAGAGATTGATCAAGTAACTGTTCGAAACTTAGCTCCTCCCCCGTTTCGATGTCTTTGATAATTTCGTCCATTCTTTCATGAACCTCCTTTATTATATAAGCCGGCGTTGAGGCTCCGGCAGTGATACCTATTATAGCATTAAAGGGGAGTCCCGCTAAAATATCGGGTGCTATGCCCTTTGAGTTTTCCACAAAAACAGTTTTACAAAATCTGCCGCAAATATCTGCTAACTTTTTAGAATTGGAGCTGTTAGAACCGCCAACTACAACTATTAAATCGCATTGTTGTGAAAGGCTTGCAGCCTCTTCCTGTCGTTCGATAGTCGCATTACATATTGTATCAAATATTTTAGCTTTTGTACATAGCTTTTCAATGTTTTTTTTACAATTATGCCATTTTGCACTATCAAAAGTGGTTTGAG